>WNFH01004178.1_pt1 | contig 10375 bp, 8 predicted proteins | sample 5400411 | NCBI WGS metagenome assembly WNFH01 (sample SAMN13153347, study PRJNA577476) | soil metagenome | isolation source: 200 cm saprolite under Douglas fir tree site 2 hole 3 | place: USA:California | collected 2015-04-18
GCTTGGTCACTCAAGCGGCGCAACTCTTCTACCCAGGGACCAATAAGTTTTCCTTCCAATTGGAACTGGATACCTTCATCGGCACGGTGAATAATCGAGATCCTTAACACAGCTTGTATTCCTCCCCAGACACTCTAAGTAAGGCACGAGCGATGCCATGCTGGAGGATTGTCGGGAAAAGGCTATGTTGCTGAAGATGGGTGGGTTAGTAACGTCTCGGCTGATCAGATTTGCAGTCGCCCACGAAATTTCGTGGCGGCGGCCTTAGCTGGCTTCGTGGCTACGAAATTTCGTGGCAGAAGGGGCGTCGATGGAGACGCGTTCGATTCCCAGCTTTTTCATGCGGCTTCGGAGAGTATTGGGATGGAGAGCAAGAATTTTGGCGGCGCCACGTGGACCTTCAATGATCCATTCTGTTTGCCTGAGAACATCCACGATGTGTCGTTTTTCAACTTCTTCCAGGGACGCGTATCCCGAAAGGTTTCCAGCGTCGGGGCCGTTGGCGCCGATGGCGGTCACAGCCTCATTAACGGATGCGGCATCGCCCGGTGAAAGGGGCAACAGATCCCGTCCTAGTTTGAGGACAGGACCGCGCGACAATACTACGGCGCGTTCAATCACGTTCTGCAGCTCGCGGATGTTCCCTGGCCAGTCGTACCCGGACAAAAGGTCCATGGTGTCTTGCGTGATGCCCGTGATCTGCTTGCCGAATTGCCGGCTGAACCGCTCCACGAAAAACGCAGTCAGTAGCGCTATGTCTGACCGACGATGCCGCAACGCAGGCAAGGTCATAGGTAAGACATTGAGGCGGTAATAAAGGTCGGCGCGAAAACGGCCCTCCTGAATCGCCTTTTCAAGATCGCGATTGCTGGCTGCGATGATGCGGACATTCACTTTAATCGTTCGGCTGCTACCGACCGGCTCGAACTCATGCTCCTGCAAAACGCGCAATAACTTGACCTGGGTATCGAGCGGAAGTTCGCTGATTTCGTCCAGAAATAATGTGCCACCATCGGCTAGTTCGAAACGGCCTGTGCGGCGTTCCAGAGCGCCGGTAAACGCGCCCTTCATGTGTCCAAAGAGTTCACTTTCAACCAGGCCAGTCGGGATTGCGCCACAGTTCACTTTCACTAGTGGGCGATTCTTGCGATTGCTGTGGCTGTGGATGGCGCGCGCAATCAACTCTTTCCCAGATCCGGTCTCGCCTAATATTAGAACCGTCGAATCGGTCGGCGCTACCGTCTCGATCCTGCGTAAAACCTCCATGAGGATGGGGCTGTTTCCCACGATCTCTTCAAAGTTGTGTTCCTTGCGAATTTCTTCCTGTAAATAGATGTTTTCGGCTTCAAGCTTTTTCTGGAGAATCTGAACTTGTTGGAGTGCGGTCTGAAGTTCCGCCTCTGCCCGTTGCCGCTTCAATTCGGCGGCAGCCCTGGCAGCGAATATCTTCACCAGATCAATGGCGTGCGCGTCGCGTTCCATGGGCTTGTCATCCAGGAGCGCGATGTGCCCGATGACACGGCCCGCGCGATCCAGCATCGGCACACCAAGGTAGCTCTGTGCTCCCCAGTCAGCTAGCCCCTTGTCGAGCGGGAACAATGCTTGCAATCTTTCCTGGTAATGGCAAACCTCGCCTTCCAGGACCTTCATGCAGGGTGTATCGGCGATGTCGAACTCAAAATTATCTCCGAATCCATCCCCCTTCCAAAAAGCCAATGCATGCGCATGCTTCCGATCGTCGCAACTAGTGATGAAGGAGTACCGCACCCGCAGCGCGGCGGCCATGTGCCGCGCCAGTGAGGGAAAGAAATCAATGCCGGTCGTGGAAGCTGTGCCGATCACTATGGATCGGAATGTTTCCTCTGCAACGTGCCGATCGGTGACGTCCCGTACCAGGCCAATCACTCCTACAATCTTTCCTTGCGAGTCGAAGTGTGGGGCAAATGTGCAGGATTCCCAAACGTCGCGACCTCCCGCCGAATGCATTCGGATCAGAACATCGGGGACATGCACCGCCTCTCCCTGCAAGGCTCTCTTAAGCATCTGCTCTATCCCGCTTTCACGCAGGGCAGGAAATACTTCCGGTGCGCATTTGCCAAGGAGTTCTTCTGCGCGCTTGCCAGTCAGCCGTTCCATGAAAGGATTAAATACCTGGTAGCGCAGTTCGGAGTCGTAAACGATGATGCCTTCGGCGGCGTCCTGAATAATTTCCTTGTTGAATTGGTGGGCCTCACGCAAGTCCTTTTCGTTCTGCTTATGCTCCGTGACATCGCGGGAAAGCGCTAACAGGCGCTCCGGCTGTCCTCGGGCATCAAGAATAGGACTGACAACAATGTCCCACCATCTGGGTTGTCCCGTAATGCGGGTTGCAAAATATCCGACAAACCGGCCCATGTTGCCGGCTCGTGCGGCTTCTACTGCGGCTCGGGCTGCTTCGCGATCTTCGCCTTCCCAGAAGTCGACCCATGAGCTGTTCAGGAAAGGTGCTACATCGCAAATTTCGAGCACTTGCTTGCCGCCTTCATTCATGAACACCAGGCGCCCCTCCAGGTCGAGCACCTTGATGCAATCCCGGCTACAGGCAATCAGCCGGCTTTTGAATTCCTCACTGGCGCGAAGGGACTCGGCAGAGAGCTCGCCTTCGGCCGTCAGACGCTCCAACTCGGCTTTTGTTCGTCGTGCCTCCAATTGCGAGACCACTTGTGCACTCAGCACCCGCAGCGCCTGCGCCTGCTGATCACTCAGATTTCGCGGCACATGATCGATGACACACAGTGTCCCCAAGGCGTAGCCGTCGGGCGCGATTAACGGTGCACCCGCATAGAATCTGATGTTAGGGGCTGCGGTCACTAACGGGTTTGTCGCAAATCGTTCGTCTTTCGTCGCGTCGGGAACGATAAAGAGATCGCGTTGAAGAATGGCATGGGCGCAGAACGCAACATCACGCGACATCTCGCTGGTCGTCAGGCCTGTTTGGGCCTTGAACCATTGCCGGTCGGCATCGACCAGGCTGACCATCGCGATGGGTGCGCCGCAGATATTGGCAGCTAGAGCGGCTACGTCATCGAACTGGGATTCAGGCCCGCTATCAAGAATGCGGTAACGGCGGAGTGCTTCGAGCCGCAAGTCTTCATTTTCGGGTAGACGAGCTTTCATGGACTACGCCCAACGGAATACTGTGGGCACATCGTACCAGAACACGTGTCCTGTGGGTCGCCGGCCAATCAGCTCCATTAAAAGAAGATTCTTCTCTTGCTCGCACTGATCGCGCCCTTCCAATGATCGTTGAGCGCACACCGGATAGGCTGCGCTCTGAAGAACTCATTTTTTAAAACTCATTGATAAGAAATGGATTATTGAAGCGTTGGTCATAGGAAGCTCGTTCGCCAGTCCGCAAAAGCGGACTGAAAATGCAGTTAAAGATGAAGGGAGTTTTTGGTTAAGTCGTTTAAAATGTGGTGGCCAGGGACGGAGTTGAACCGCCCGTGGGGATTGAGCCATCAGAAGTTGCTGATTCTACAAGGGACATAAGAGGCAGATCGGACTATCTGGACATATCTCCAGCACGTATCCAGTACACGGACTCGATGAAATTCTGAAGAATTATCGCTGAATCGTGCGAGTGCGAGGGACGGAGTGCACGGAGATTTCGTGTCGCGCTGAACCATTAGCAGTCGCGACCGCGAACTGATTCTTAAGATGCGGGCATCGGGCGTCGGGCTTCCCGGCGAGGGGCACAACAAATTCAAATGAGAGCAAACACAGGCAGTATTCTGTGCCTACCTCAGCGCCCCAGTTTTGCCCGACGCGCCAAGTTGACCAACTCGATTTGGGGTTTTGAGCGTTATGGCGATATTTCGACAATTGACGCCTTGGTATTCTTGTTTGTCCCGGAACGCAAAGGCTATGAGGAGCCTCCGATGCCCGCAACATTCGGTGACATGCTGATTAAGCTCAGGGAACAAAGCCATCCTGCGATTCTTGACCGCGACGCTGTCATTGCTGACGCAGAGAAGCACCTGACACCGTGGTTGGACCTGATTCGTGACCTTGTAAATTACGGAACAAACCTGATCGTAAGATGTGTGAATTCGACTGAAAGGAAGACAAAGGACAAGGTAATTCTGGCGATTCTGCTGCGGCAGGCAGTCGCGATGCTGGACGGCGTGGAAGTGCTTCTCTCTAAGGGCTCCACTCACGCTGCGAATTTGCAGATGCGGGCTCTGTTTGAAGCGTACGTGTACATAAACTGGATTCTTGCAGGCGATTCACAGCGGAAGGCTCAGTATTACAGCGTTCACAATCTTCGTCGCAAACGCCTGTGGGCCAGCCGAACACAGACCGGCTCGCCCGACGCGGCGGAATTCGCCGCAGAGATGGGTAAATATGGCCTCAACATAACGACTGAACTCCAGGAGAAGTCTCGGGAGCAGATGAAGGAGATTGACCGCATTCTTGCACTGCCAGAATTAGCGTCTGTCAATGCAGATTTTGACGCGGTCAGGGCAAAGCGGAAACCGCCACGTGAGGTAGCATGGTATGTTCCGTTAGGCCCAAGGAGCTTCGCAGCTATTGCGCGCGCGACGGGCCACGCCGCACTCTACGTCCTCTTGTACTCCGTCGCATCTGAAGTGATGCACTCGTCGAGCGAGGATCAGCACGTAGAGTTTGAAGCTGGCAAACTGACGATTAAGCCGATTCGCTTCTTAGGCGGTTTCGAGCCGGTATTCCGATTCAGCGTCAGCATTGCACTGGACCTATATCGAAAGATCCTTCACGAATATCGCTACGAAGAACTGCCCGCCTTCTCACGTAAATACCTCGAACAGTGGCAGAAGCAATATCTGAATTTCCTGAAAATCAAATACGAAGGCGGCGCGGTAATCACGATCTAAAGCGCTCCAACGGCTGAGGCCTGGCCGCACCGCCAGTGCGGAGGCGGCTCGGAAAGGTTCCAGCACCCCAAGCCTATCCCGGGCGGCATCCAGGCTCTTGGCCCGGGAACAGAAATATTCCACATTTTCTTGCCTGCCCCTGGTTTCGAGCCCTCCACAATCACCGACTTCAACGGTATGGTCGGGGTCGCCAACGTAGGAGGCATGGGCACGCAGACGGACACAAACACGAACACATCCAAGAGACTGGCTTTCGATGTGGATGTGCGCTTCATGCGGGGTGTCTATGTCGGGGAAGACGGGCGAGTACACCGAAACGCCTTTGTCTTTGTTTGACTTGACGTCTATGAGGGTCCGGTGGACCCCAAACATCAAATCCACGACTTCAATCCCGGCATTGCAGAAAACGGCCTATTCTGGACGATTCCCCTTCCGGAGAGCAGCCTAGACGTGCATTTCGGAAAGGGAACGGGCTCCTTGCATGTCAGCGGGCTCGACGTAGAGGACTACCATGACATCGTCAATGCCTTGCAAGATGGACCTTCCGTAGAGGCTACGGTATCCTTCGACATCCACTGGTTGGGCGCAACCGACCGATTTGAGTTGCGGGATGCGGCCAACCGTTTTGCTGGGCAGTACGTGCATGCCCCAGCGACCATTGCCTGGGCGGCGACCGAAAGCGGTATCCAGTTCGTCTCCGACCCGGCCGACACTTCGGTCAATGAATTGTCGCTAATCGGACACGAGCACAATGGAGTCTTCTTTACCGGTGAGTGAACTCGAACTAAGAAACCGATCCACTATTTCAAAGAGGGCCGAGGCCAATCCGGCCCTTTTTTTGTTTTCTGGACTATGTCCGAATAGTGAACGTAAACGTAATAGAGATTGCGAGCAAAGGTTCCTCTTGAGGAAGCGTTCGTACGCGGTTGGGCGCCACAAAAGCACGACTCCAAAACATCGTTCCCAACGCGTCCATGAGCTGTTCAGTGTTTGACTAATAGCACATGCACTGCCTTCACAATTACCTCGACTTTGTCGCCCTTCTTCAATTGCATCTCCTCAAGGGACTCTAACGTCATGACTGAAGCCATGTTCGAAGGCTCAGGGATTGCGACCTTTACCAAACACATGACCTGGCCCTTGCTGATGCTTTTTACTTCTCCGATGACGCGATTACGGGCACCGACTTTCATATTGACCTCGCGCATTTACGCTCTCCAAACCGAACTCTGAACACGCCCGTTACAAACCAAGCTAGCGGGCGCTCGTCTCTTTCTGCTCAGCGTGCTCATCCTCGAATGAGAATGCTGTCGAGACATTAGATATTCCCTTTTCCCTCCAGCTCCACATAAGGAGATGTTGCGCTTCTGAGCGATTTTACGGAACTGTTCGAACACGGTAAACTGAGTTTTACAGGCGACGTTTTACAGGCGTAAAGCGTCTCTGGATGTCCACAATAGTTTGGTAAACTATTGAAACGGCTCGCTGTAGGCGCGTAGCTCAGTTGGTTAGAGCGCTACCTTGACACGCTTCCGTGGTTCCATACCTCCAATAACTTAGAAACCCTCGGGGACTGCCCCAGTACGCGTAGGACGGGCCAAGCGGTGCAGTTCGTTGTAAACAAGGGGCACCATACGTTACAAGGCATCTCTTCTATACTTTCGCAAATTTAGATCGGTCCCCGGGCTGAGCTCCGCGTGGATCGCGTTGCACTGGCCGGGGTACTGGAAGCCACGCACATGTCCGCCAGGTGAGCGATATGGTATCAAGGTGGCGGGTTTAGCAAAGGGAAAGAAGCTGCCGACTTAAATTCTAAACATAACCCACCTCACTTTCGAAGCTTGCGGACATAGTGAGGCACTGATTGTCCAGAATCCTGAGTTCCTAATGTCCCGCGGCATTGTGAACTTCCTAACGGATGCGGTCGGCAATACCCAAGTCAGAGACGGCCAATACTACGCTCGCCTTCCTTGAGCCCTCGGCGGTGGTTTGATAGGCGGCGCCAATGTTGATGTTGTTGGCTGCCAGCTTCGCGGCAAAACGAGAGAGGGCTCCCGGCACATTGGAGAGCGTGACATGGAGCACTCGCTCCTCGTAGTAGGACATTCCTTTGGCCTTCAGCACCTTCTTGGCCATGCTGGGGTTATTGACGATGAGTTGCACATAGCTCATTGCGCCCGCACTGCCTGCGTTAAAAGCCAGAATGTTCACCTTCGCGTCGCCGAGAATTCTTGTGAGCTCAGCTAGCGTTCCCGGGCGATTCTCGCAGGAAACAGTCAGTTGGCTCATGTTAGGCATGATCCCCCTCGGATGACGTAATTTCCGGCATGCTATCAGACGGACGTATTGAGGAGTACGAAAATCTCCAGAGTAGCTGCCCCAGCAGGGCTCCCCTTTTTTTGGCGAGGATTGCGGAGATCAGTTATGTGCAGCGCGATGGAAGGGGTGGTAGGGAACTCCCGAGTCCACTGCCTTCACTCCTTCACTTGCTCAGGCTGGCATTAAGAAATGTAAAACAGACCGCGCGAATATCTGAATCCGAGTAGGTGGCGGGGAAATGTGACGTGGCCGCCAGTATTTTATCGCGGAGCAAGCCTTCAATTGCTCCCATTAGGGCCGAGCGCAGGGCTTGCGGGTGAACGTGGCCCGCGAGTTCCCCATGGTCGGCTATCTGCTGCAGGATTTCATCTACAATCTTTACGAATTCCAAGAATCCTGGGACAAGCACGACCAACTTGCCGTCATCACGAATACGACGGCCCTCGAGCAGAAACAGGGTACGAAGCTGCAGATCCTTGGCCAGGAAATTGAGAACCATTTCCACCGTGATCTTGAACTTCTCGCGCGGTGAAGGCAGGCTTTCTGTGGCCAAACGAACAGCGGGATTGATCTGCTCCCAAGCATACTCAAAGATCGCTTCTAAAATTCCCTGCTTGCTGCGGAAATGTTTGATGAGCTGCGACTCGCTGGTGCCAGCCAGCCGACAAATGGTTGCCGTGGAGGTCGCTTCGTAGCCGCGCTCAGCGAACAGGGCCTTCGCGGCCTCCAGAAGCCTCTCACGGCTTGGGGTTAGTATCCCAGTCCGTTGATAGCGCATTTTAGTGACGACCCGTAGGCGTTCTACTATCAAACCAGACAGTCTTAGCACTACTTAACCAGACAGTCTTAGCACTACTTTAGAAGATGATAGTACCACCATCTTCCGGCACGCTACCAACATACTGATATAACAGAGGTTATCTTACTTACGACGCAAAGCTTGGTGCCCGCAAATACAGTGGTTTTCCCCCTCGACATACAGGCCAACCTGGATTGACAACATTTTTCCACCTGAGTACATTCGCGACTCGCAAGGGTAGTACAACTACGATGGACAGTAGTATCACTTCTTCGCCTTGTCTTACGTCACGCTCTCGTCATGACAGCAAATCCAAATCCACAACAGGGAAGCTTCCCCATGCGTATTTCAATTTCGCAACAAGGCAAGAGTTTTGTGTTGGGAACGGTTCTGGGCTTGGCATGCGTTTTGTGGCTGCTTCCGCAAGCAAACCTGCTCTTGGCGCCCCAAGCCTTTGCCCAGAACATCTCTATCTCTGGCTTCACGCGCCAAGTGTCTTCGAGCAGCGAGAGTAATGCCACCGAGCCCTCGGTAGCCGTAGACCGCTCCGACGGCACCGTGTACGTCGCCTGGCAGGCCAGCGGAACCCACGTCGCACGTTCCGACGACGGCGGGCGCACGTTTGTCGAGACACCCATTAACAACCTGTTCGGATCTGATGTCGGCGATGTAGATGTACGTGTAGGTGGGCCAACGCCTTCCGGGGTGCACCGCGTGTATGTCTCCTCTATTGAAGAGCTACCACTGGTCCTCCAGACCCATGTCGCCTACAGCGACGACCGGGGCGCCACTTGGACCATCAACGACCTCGCGGCGGTCAGTCCTTCCTTTATCGACCGGCCGTGGCTGGCGGTTTTTCCGAGTAAGACATCTGCGAATCAGGATCAGGTCTACGTCGGCTATCACGACTTCTCGGCCAGTCAGATCAACGTGGCGGCTTCGAACGATGGCGGGCAGACCTTCGGTCCGTCGGTCGATGTCCTTGCGCAAAACGGAATCGCCGAAACGCAATCCTTCTGCAACACGATTCCAAGCGACATCGAGGTCGATCCGGAAACCGGCGAAGTCTACGTGCAATGGATCACCGCCGACCCGGTGGCAAACACAACCCAGGGATGCAACATTAGCCAGATCGAAAATTTTCATCAGGTGTGGGTCGCTCACTCGCCGCCGGCCACCGGAGTCGGGCCGCTGGCCACGACGAGTTGGGTGAACGACGCTCACTTGGTCTTTGACGGCAATATCGGCCGGACGTGGCAGACGAACACAGATAGGATCTTCGCCACTCTCGGCGTCGATGATTCCGGCGTCTCTGGGGTGCCCGGTAACATCTACTCCGTCTTTCCGGATAATTTGGTTGCGGCTGGCAAGAACGATATCTGGTTCACACATTCGAGCAATAAGGGGCAGGTCTGGGCGCCGCCAGTAAAGGCCAACCACGATACGGGGACTCACTATTTCCCCTGGATTGCGGCCGGCAGCACCGGGCGCGTGGACTTTATCTGGCTCAGCACGCCGAACCTCAATCCTTCTGATAGTGCGCTGTCGCCCTGGACAGTGACCTTTGCCCAGACAACCAACGGTACCTCGACCACGCCCAAGTTCAATCAGACCAGCGCTTCGAGCAATGTCATGCACGTGGGCGGGATCTGCACCAACGGCATCTTCTGTACGGTAACCGGCGGCAACCGCGATCTGGCGGATTCCATCTCCATCGCCATCGACCGCGGCGGCAGAGCCGGCCTGGTGTGGACCGACCAAGGCAATGTCCTGCATGGCCCAACCCATATCACATACGGCTGCGTCACTTGGCAGCAATCCGTTATTGCAGGAGCAACTTCCGGCCTGAGCTGTAAAGGGCCGGCCGGCCCTTAGAGCAATGCAGGAGGAAAATGCGATGAGAAAGCTGCTGTTATTGTTGTTCCTGCTCGGAGCCGCGTTGCTGCTTAGCGTAGCTCCTCTTGCGGCCCAGAACAGCGTTGATGTCCTCGGGGGCGGGCCACAACCGGCGAACACGACCGGCTGCCCTATGAACACAGATTGTATTCCGGCGACATGGTCCACGACCTCCAACGCGGGCGCGGATATTACCATGGCGATTACGGCGAACTTCGTCTTCGACTCCAATGGTGGGGCTTTGCCTACCGACTTTCCGGCTGCAACGAGCGGGCAAATCTGCCTGGCCGATACCCGTGATCTTACTGGGACTACGCTGTTCGCCCAAGTAGCCGCAAACTGTCAGGCCGCGCGAGGCGTCGCCCTGCTGCTCATACGTGACAGTGCAGTCACCGCCCCATCGACTATCCCGGTATTTACCATATCTACGGCCAACGGGGACTTTCTGAGGAAGACCGTCGGGTTC
>WNFH01004181.1_pt1 | contig 10372 bp, 9 predicted proteins | sample 5400411 | NCBI WGS metagenome assembly WNFH01 (sample SAMN13153347, study PRJNA577476) | soil metagenome | isolation source: 200 cm saprolite under Douglas fir tree site 2 hole 3 | place: USA:California | collected 2015-04-18
CGCATCCTCTCAGAAAAAGCAGCTTCCATACCGATGTTTCGCTGCTGCCCACACGCGACTCGGCCGCAAAATCAGATAGGGCGATTGACCCCAATCGCGCGCGGAGGTGGATCGAGCAGTCCCTTGCTCGATGTTAAGAAATGGCGGGCGAAGCCGCATTAATTAGCATCGCCCTCGGTTCGGTCAATCGCCCCTGCCAAAGCTTGGCAAAATGCTTTTCTCCATCGCTTCGGCAAATGTAGGAAACTGCGGCCTCCAGCCGAGGCCGCGCAGCTTTGCATTGCTCACACGCTTGTTGCTCTCGCCGCGCTTGCGTTGTGATGTCGCTTTTCCGATCGACGGAAGTGGACGATTCAACTTCCCCGCGAGCCAGCGATAGCACTCGCTTTGCAAAATCGGCTGGTCGTCCACGAGATTGTAAATTTGTCGCGGGGACGAATGTCGATCCAGCAACAAAAAGAGCGCGGCCGCGATGTCATCGCGATGCACTTGATTGATGAAGCGATCGTTTTCCAGATCGACACTCGCTTCGCCGGCCAAAAATCTCGTGAGCAACGCGGAGCGTGCCGGTCCGTAGATCCCCGCCAGGCGCGCGACGATGCCGCCGCCACCGAGCACTAACTTTTCCGTTTCACGCAATATTCGACCCGTCTCGCGCATCGGTTCGGTCTCACTCTCTTCGGTCACCCACGATCCATCTTTTTGCCCGTACACGCTCGTGCTGCTGGTAAACGCGATAGTCGATCCAACGAACCGATCGAGGAGATTGCGCGCACCATTCAAGTAGAGCCGGCGATAAACATCAGCTTCGCCGCCACGCGTGCTCGCGCACAGGATCACCGCGTCGAAATTTTCCGGGCGCGCGTTCACTTGATCCCGGTGCACGATATCAACTGGAATAACCGGATAAGGTTTGCCCGAGAGTTTGGCCGCCGACTCCGGCGAAGAGACCCAACCTTCCAGTTCCCAGCCGGCGTCGTGAAACAAGTCCGCAGTCGCTTGTCCGACATAACCGCAACCGGCAATCAAGACCCGCGACATAATTGTCGATCTTTATGCGGTCGCGGACGCGATTTCAATTTCGTCAAAGATGTTCTTCTGGATCGCGCGCACTTGCTTCAAACGAATCAACTCGAGGAGCGCGATGAAGGTGACGACGACTTCGAGGCGCGAAACGATCGCGCCAAACAAATCCGAAAAGCGAATCCGGCCGCCGCCTCCAACCCGTTGCAAAATTGTGTCGATCTTCTCCGAGACGCTAAAACGTTCACCGGGAATCTCCTGCAAATCTTGGCGCGCTTCGACTCGCTTAATGACATTTTGGAACGCGTTGATGAGCTGGAAGATTCCAACCTCGCCCAGCTCAAGCAGCCCCTCGGCAGGCGGAGACGAAACTCCTTCCCGGGCGAAAATGCGCTCCTGTTCCAGCTCGCGCAGATGCAACTGCGCGCCCGCTTCCTTGAATTTCTTGTATTCGATCAGTTGCCGGATCAATTCCCAACGCGGGTCATCTTCCTCCGCATCTTCCTCGGGCGGCTGTTGATCGACCGGCAGCAGGCTGCGGCTTTTCAGATAAATCAGGTTTGCCGCCATCGCGACGAACTCGCCGGCGAGGTCGATGTTCAGTTCCTTGAAGGCCTGAAGATATTCGAGGTATTGGCGAGTGATCCGTTCGATCGAGATGTCGTAAATATCGATCTCGTCGCGCTTGATCAGGTAAAGCAGGAGATCGAGCGGCCCTTCGAAAATCTCCAGCTTGACCTTGTAATCGCTCTCCATGCGTCGCGCCCGACTTTAGGCAACCGAATGGGCAAAGTAAACTAACGGACCGGCCGCTGGTCGATGCGAATCTTGCAGAAAAATTCGCCCGGAATTTAGCGGGCAAATTTTCGATGCACCCAAACGCTGTTCACGATCCCGAGCCCGAACATGATCATGAGCACGAAAGAGCCGCTGTAACTGATCAGGGGCAACGGCACGCCTGTGATTGGCAACATCGAGATCGTCATGCCCACGTTCTGAAAGATATGCGTGAAGATGAGGGCGGTGACGCCAACGACGAGGAGGAGACCGAATTGATCGCCCGCGAAAAAGGCAACGAAGAGACATGTCACGAGGAGTAGGGCAAACCCACCAATGAGAAACATGCCTCCGACAAATCCCCACTGTTCGCCGATCGCCGAGAAAATATAATCGTTATGCACGGCGGTGGCCGGTAAAAAGCCGAGTTCGATCTGCGTGTTAGGCGCTTTGAATCCTTTTCCCGACCATCCGCCCGAGCCGATGGCGATAAGCGATTGATTGATCGCCCAGGAGGCTCCTTGTTTATCGATATCGGGATTGATGAAAGCCGTGATCCGTTGTTGCTGATACGGTTTTAGAACGAGATTGACCGCGATCGGGATAAAGGCCAGCAGGATGAGAATGATGCAGATTAAGTAGCGCAGCGGAAGCCCCCCGGCGAACAATAGCGCCATGAGCACGGGCAGCCAGATAATGCATTCACCGAGATCGGGCTGCATTAGAATCAAAAGAATCGGCGCGGCAACAATCGCGCCGCACAGAAGCAGCCGAAGCATCGGATGCATTTGGCGGAACTGGCTCAGAAACAAAGCCAGCACCATGATCCCGGCGACGACCGCGAGCTGCGCGGGCTGAAAGTTGATCGGCCCCAGATGCAGCCAACTGCGCGCGCCGTAAACTTTCGAGCCGATAAACTTCGTCAGAATCAAAAAGAAAAGGCCGGCCAGATACATCGGCAGCGCGCCCCAACGAATCCAGCGATAGTCGATTAAACTGGTGATCATGAAGGCGAAGAAGCCGACCGCGACCCAGTTTGCCTGCTTGCGCCAGAATTCCGCCGCCACGGAATCTTCGCGCATATAAGTCGCGCTGTAAATTGCCACCACTCCGAAGATCGCGAGCGCGAGCATGTTCGCGAGTAGGAGCCAATTGAGCCCGAGCAACTTTCGCAAAAACGGCGTCATGTCGACTTAATCTCGCTTAAACTTCCGTCACAAGCACGGAATCGACGAGGAGTATACGCATGTTGCGCTTCTCGTAAATCTCGGCTGCATTTTTGAAAAAGTTGCTCCGCAGATCATGGAAATCCTGCCAATGGCCCGGAACTCACCCGGTGCAAAAGATCTACCTAACAGTTTCATAATAAGCTATTTACATACTTAACAGCAAATAGTTAACGCCTTTTCTTGTCCGGCCAGCCAAAGCACACTAAAATGCTTATTCGCCTCAACCCCCACTCAAGAACATGGCCAAGAAAACAAAACGCAAACTCGCGCACCCAAAGTTGCCGATGCAACGCCAGTTGAATTTGCGGCATGAGGGGAAACATTTCGATCTACGCGCGATTTTTGAGCGATTGAACGAACGCTATTTCCACGGACGTCTGCGCGGTTACGAAGTGATTTGGGGGCGCCGGCGAAAACATCGCCCGAAGGAGTATTTTATTTTCGGCACCATTCAGGAGGAAGAGCGCGTGATCCGCATCAATCCATTACTTGATCAACCGTTCGTGCCGCTCTGGTTTCTACGCTACGTGCTTTATCACGAGATGCTCCATTCCGTCGTGCCGGACGAGACGGTGTCGGGCGGCCGACGGTGCGTGCACACTGAAGAGTTCAATCGCCGCGAGCGCGAGTTTCCGAGTTACCGGCGCGCTCGCCGTTGGGAAGACGAGAATCTCGCGCGCTTCCTGCGCTAAAGGCGATCTGTTCGGCGGCGAGGCGCTGCAGCCACGTTGGGAAGATGAAGATCTCGCGCGCTTCTTACGCTGAAGGAGCGCTTAACGCTAATGCCTTTCCGTCATCGTCGTACCCGAGGCTGGTTCAGACAGCGAGGGGGTCGTCGCCACGTTCTTTTTGATCAGGTACCAAAGGGTTGTCGCGAGCAGGATGGAGATCAACTTCGCCCGCCAGTTTTTCAGGATCAGTCTCTTCATAATTGCTGTGCAGCAGAATTTCCGCGATGCGTTGCCGGAACGTTTCCGGAGTAAAATTGCGCTCGATCCGGCGCCGGTGACAAATAGAAATGCCGCCGGTCTCTTCGGAAACAACCACCGCCACAGCATCCGATTCCTCGGTAATGCCGAGACCAGCGCGATGACGCAACCCGAGACTGCGGTCTAGTGTTTCCCGCTGGCTGACTGGGAAAATGCATGCCGCGGCCGCGATCCGGCCATTGCGCACGATCACCCCGCCATCGTGCAGAGCGGCCTTCGGATGAAAAATTGCCAGGATAAGCTCGACGGAAAAATCGCTATCGACCGTCACGCCAGTTTCTTCATAAACGCGAATCGAGGTGTCGCGTTCGATCGCGATGAGGGCGCCGAATTGTTTGTTGGCCAGTTGCGTCACCGCCTCAGCCAGGTCATGGACGGTCTCCCGTTTTTCGCTCGTTAGGGAGAAAATCGGATGTCCGCCCAGCTCGGCCAAGCCGCGCCGCAACTCCGGCTGAAAAATCACCACCAACGCCACCGCTAGGAAAACCGAGAAACTCCGTACGATCCAGCCGATGACGACCAGATTGAGCAACTGCGAAATCAACGTCAGCGTTAAAAAAACAATCGCCAGCCCGGTCAACACCTTTGCGCCGCGCGTCCCGCGAAAATAGAGGTAGCCATAGTAGATCCCCACACTCAGCAAGATGATCTCGAAGGCGCTGCGCCATCCTCTAATCAAAAAATGGGTGAGTTGCTCAATCATTTCACAGGATTGCTTCAGTTAAGCGCAATGCGTTGGCATTTTCCTTTACATCATGCACACGAAACACGTCGGCGCCCCGCCCGCGCAGAAGCGAAGTCAACGCCACCGCCGGTGCGAGCCGGTCGCTCATATCCGTTGAGCCGATCAGTTTGGCGAGAAAAGATTTGCGGGAAACGCCAACCACGAGCGGGCGTTCATCCACTCGAAGAGCGCCCAGATTGCCGATGAGCTCGAGATTATGCTCCAGCGTTTTCCCAAAACCGATTCCCGGATCAAACGCAACGGCCATGGGATTAACGTTGTACTCTAGGGCGCGGGCATATTGTTGTTGGAAAAAAAAAGCCACCTCCGAAACAACATCGTCATAGCGCGGCTCGATCTGCATTGTCTTCGGATTTCCCTGCATGTGCATGATGATGAATGCCGCCTGGCTTTTTGCAACCAGCGGCATCATCTCCGTGTCGCCTTGCCCGCCCGTAACGTCATTGACAATGGAAGCTCCTGCTTGGATCGCCGCACGCGCAACCGCTGCCTTGGAAGTATCAATCGAAATAAAGATGTCGATCTTCGCCCGCAATTTTTCGATCACCGGAATGACGCGGCGAAGCTCTTCCTCCGCCGCGATCGCTTCGGCCCCGGGCCGCGTCGACTCACCGCCCACGTCGATAATGTCCGCGCCATCCACCTTCATTCTGAGTCCGTGTTCGACCGCTTTCTCTGCCGCAAAAAATTCGCCCCCATCCGAAAACGAATCGGGCGTGACGTTCAGCACGCCCATAATCATGCCATGACGCGAAAGATCGACTATACGGCCGGCGATTTTCCAGAGCGTCGCACCCATCAGGGGTGAGACTATCACAACAGCGCGATTATTCGAAAACGTTGTAGCGGCGTTCGCCGCGGCGAACGCCGAACCTTAATAAATAGGCGACTGGCACAAGCGCCTCTACAATTATTTCTTTCTCGAATAACGCCCCATCAGCTCACCTTGCGCGATCACATGTCCCTTCATCACTGAATCGAGCTGGACCCGCTTTGCGCCAGCGGGCAGATCCAATTGTCGATCCAGCGCGAAAATTTTGAAGAAGTACCGATGCGTCCCGGAAGGTGGACATGGACCGCCGTAACCAGATTTTCCGAAATCGTTCTGGCCCTGCACGGCGCCGGATGGCACGCTTCCCTCGGCGATCTCACTCGTCTTGGGATCGATGTTCCAGGCGATCCAGTGCGTGAACAATCCACTCGGCGCGTCCGGATCATCGGCGATCAGCGCCAGGCTCTTCGCTTCGCCTGGAATTTGTTCGATCCGCAATGCCGGACTCGCATCCGATCCATCGCAAGTGAATTTGGACGGAATACTTCCGCCTTCTTGAAAAGCAGAACTCCTAATTTTCATTTTGCCTCCTCCCGCGGCGAACACTGCAACTGCTCCCACCGCAATCGCAAATGCGCCAGCCATCATTGCTTTTTGCATCTTTTCGGCCTCCGTTGAATTCTCGGCAGATCGACAATCGGCCTAACAATATGGTTTCGCTCGGATGAAAGAAAACGGACGTAAAATTCGAGAAAAGATTCTCGCGCTCCTCGCTCGAAAAGATTACCGGCCGCTCGACAAGATCAACATCGCGCGCCAGCTCGTGTTGACCGGCAGCAACCGAGTCGCGCTGCGGAAAATTTTGCGCGAGCTGGAACGCTCGGGCGAGATCGCACGGATTCGCAAGAATCGTTATGTTTTGCCGGCCGAAGCCGATCTCGTCGCCGGCACATTGTCGATCCATCAGGCCGGCTACGGCTTTCTAACTACCGAAATTCCGGAACAGCCGGACATTTTTATCGCCGCAGAAAACACCGGCACAGCCATGCACGGCGACCGCGTGGTTGCGCGGATCACGCGCGATGAAGCTTATGCACGCGCGAAAGATCGACGTGGACGGCGCGAAGGCCGTATCATTCGAATTCTGGAACGCGCGCGCGATACGATCGTGGGCACGCTTCAGCACTCGCGGAACTTTTATTACGTCGTCCCGGATGATCCACGTCTTGTTCACGATGTTTACGTTCAACTCCCGGCGCGCGCGAAGCTGGCGAAGGCTCCAGGTCGCGGCGACAAGGTCGTGGTTCGATTGGAACCGTGGGAATCGCGGCATGTTAATCCGGAAGGCGACATTATCGAAGTGCTCGGACCGGCCTCGGCTCCAGGCGTCGATATGCTGTCGATCATTCGGAAGTATGATCTGCCGACCGAATTTCCTCGCGCAGTTGTCGATGAAGCGAATCGGATCCCCGAGACCGTCGCTGCCCGAATGATCGAAGGCCGCGAAGATTTGCGAGAAAAATTCATCGTCACCATCGACCCGGATGACGCGCGCGATTTTGACGACGCGATTGATGTGGACAAGACCGACAACCAGGGCTGGCGACTCGGAATTCACATTGCCGACGTTTCCGCTTACGTGAGTCCCGACAGCGCGCTCGATCGCGAGGCGCGCCGGCGCGGAAACAGCGTTTATCTTCCAGACCGAGTGATCCCGATGTTGCCCGAACGCTTGAGTAACGGCGTTTGCAGCCTCAATCCCGGTGTCGATCGACTGACCCATTCCGTTTTCATTCAGTTCGACAAAAGCGGTCACGCGAAAAATGCCCGCTTCGCCAAAAGCGTGATCCGCAGCGCGCATCGTCTGACTTACAAGCAGGCTTACTCGATCCTACAATCAGCGCCGCGCGATCGATTGAGCGAGCATCTGCACCAGGCGTGGGCGCTCGCATCATTGCTTCGCCGCCGGCGATTCGAGCACGGCTCGCTCGATCTCGATTTCCCGGAAGTAAAAGTACATCTTGATGCAAACGGCGAGCCATTGGAGCTGGAGCGAGTTGAGAACGATGAATCGCACCAGCTGATCGAGGAATGCATGCTGGCTGCGAATGAGGCAGTCGCCCGCGAGTTAAAGAAGCGCGCCATTCCGACAATTTATCGCGTGCATGAAAATCCGGACCCGGAGAAGCTGGCGGAGTATCGCGAGTTCGCGCTCAGCTTTAATTATAAGGTCGGCGACATCACGCATCGGGCCGAGTTGCAACGCCTGCTTGCTTCCATTCGCGGGAAACCGGAAGAGCAAGCGCTCAAGATCGCCCTGCTCAAGAGTTTAAAGCGGGCGCGTTATTTCCCACAGCCGCTTGGACATTACGGACTCGCCAAAAATAACTACACGCATTTCACGAGTCCGATCCGGCGTTATGCGGATTTGGTCGTGCATCGCGCGTTGGCCAGCCTTCGCCCGGGACGGGCTACGGCGTGGCGAACGGAACGCGACGAGAAGGGCCGGTCACGAATCGACCTGAGCCAAATCGCTTCGGTGGCCGAACATATTTCAACTACTGAACGCGTCGCGGCGGAGGCGGAGATCGAAGCCGTGCGGATGAAGAAGCTCGAGTTCTTTCAACGGCAACTGGACGAGCGCAATCCGCAGGTCTTTCGCGCAGCGATTGTCGATGTCCGCAATTACGGGGTTGTGGTTGAATTGCCCGATGTTCTTATCACGGGCCTTATCCACGTTTCGTCGCTGACGGACGACTTTTATGTATTCGAGTCGGCCCAGCGGCGTTTGATCGGTCGGCGATTCCGAAGACGTTTGTCGGTCGGCGACGAGCTTCGCGTCTTTGTCGCGCGCGTGGACCGATTCAAGCGGCAGATTGATTTCGCGCTGGCCGATCAACAAAAAAATCGGGTGCGGGCGCGCTGACTTTTAACGCAAACTGCCGCGAAAGGCTTTCTTGCCAAAGAATTTGCGGCTAGATTTTCCCGCAGAATCTTCTTCCATTTTGCAAACAAGACATCATAAACTCGCCGAGTTCGGAAAATGGACAATATCATCGAGGCGAGAGAACTGCAGATCGAACGCAAGCATTTCTACGTGGAACTCCGGGAGAACGAGCGTGGGAAATTCTTGCGCATCACTGAGGAAGCTCACGGCCGCCGCAATACCATCATCGTGCCGAGCACCGGCGTGGATGATTTTATCGCGGCCATTAGTGAAGTGCTTCAGGGCGTCGAGAGCGCCACTGCCTGAAGGAAACGTTCAACGCTCAACCTTCAACTTCAACGTTGAATTCAGAAGATCGTTGAACGTTGAACGTTGTCCGGTTGGCTGGTTGGCTGGTCTCGCGCGTTGACACCCCAAGACGCGGAATTACTGTGCGCTTCCGCGGAGCCGTTCAAATCTTCATGGCCAGGAAAAGCAAAACTTCCAAACGCGCTTTGCTGCCAAAGCGGAAAGGGCCGCGCTATGTTTATTATTTCGGCGACGGTCACGCCGACGGCACGGGAAAGATGAAGCCGCTGCTCGGCGGCAAAGGCGCAAATCTCCATGAGATGACGCGCATTGGTTTGCCTGTTCCCCCGGGATTTACGATCACGACCGAGGTCTGCACTTATTTTTACGACCACGAACGCAGCTATCCGCCGCAGCTCGAAGCGGAGGTCGCGGCGGCACTGGCCAAAGTCGAGGAATCGGCCGGGAAAAAACTCGGCGACAAAGAAAAGCCGCTTCTCGTATCGGTGCGTTCGGGCGCGCGCGATTCGATGCCGGGAATGATGGACACGATCCTGAACCTGGGGATGAACGACGAGGTCGTTGACATTATTGCTAAAAAAACAAGCAACCCACGCTTCGCTTACGATTCGTATCGGCGTTTCTTGCAGATGTACGGCGACGTAGTGATGGGCGTGCAGAAGCGTCCGGACGAAGACCACGAGCCGTTTGAAAGCGCGATCGAATACCTGAAAGATGAACGTTATGGCAAGCATGACTTCCCGGACGTGAAGCTGACGGATGCCGATTTGAAGGAGCTGGTGAGGCGCTTCAAAGCATTAATCAACGAGCGGACCGGCAAATCGTTTCCACAAGACGCTAAGAAACAACTTTGGGGCGCGATTGGCGCCGTGTTTGGCTCATGGATGAACGACCGCGCCATTGTTTATCGCCGCAAATATGGTCTCCCGCACAATTGGGGAACGGCGGTCAACATCCAGACAATGGTGTTCGGCAACATGGGCGACACGAGCGCGACCGGAGTCGCTTTCACGCGCGATCCGGCCAGCGGCGAAAAAGTTTTCTATGGGGAATATTTGATCAACGCCCAAGGCGAAGACGTGGTGGCAGGCGTGCGCACGCCGCATCCGATTGCCGATCTGGCCAGGCAAATGCCCGCGGCGCACAAAGAGCTGATGACGGTGCGCGACAAACTCGAAAACCATCTTAAGGACATGCAAGACCTCGAATTCACGATCGAGGACAAACGGCTTTACATTTTGCAGACCCGCAACGGCAAACGCACCGGCCACGCCGCTGTCCGCATCGCAGTTGAAATGGTCGGCGAAAAGTTGATTTCAAAAGAGGAAGCGGTGCGACGCATCCCGGCCGATTCACTCGCCCATTTGCTCGCGCCAATTTTTGATCGGCAATCCGTGCGCGAGGCAAAAAAGATCGGCAGCGGTTTGCCCGCCGGACCGGGAGCCGCTTCCGGTCACGTCGTTTTCAGCGCGAAGGAAGCCGTCGCGCGTTCGGCCAAAGGAGAAAAAGTCCTGCTCGCGCGGATCGAAACTTCACCCGAAGACCTGCGCGGTATGATCGCGGCCGAAGGCATTCTCACTT
>WNFH01004183.1_pt1 | contig 10371 bp, 9 predicted proteins | sample 5400411 | NCBI WGS metagenome assembly WNFH01 (sample SAMN13153347, study PRJNA577476) | soil metagenome | isolation source: 200 cm saprolite under Douglas fir tree site 2 hole 3 | place: USA:California | collected 2015-04-18
TCGATGAGGTCTTCGGTCGTGGCCTCGTTGAGCTTGCCGCCTTCGAGCCGCGGATCCACAAAGGTGCGCAGGCCTATCCTGGAGATGATTCCGGGGCCGCGCGCGGCAATGCTGCGATATAACTGAGAGATACAACCGAGCGGCAGATTGTAAGCTTCGATCCGGTTTGCGAGCGCAAGTTCGCCCAGTTTTGGCACAAGCGCCCAATGGCCTCCGATAACCCGTTTCACGAGGCCGTCGTGCGCGAGACGGTTGAGCCCTCGATCCCTGGCATCGCCAGGCGCGGCCGCAAACATCAGCGTCAGCGCGGACGGGTGGCGCGACTCGCGATAACGCTTCTCCAGGGCAATCAGCAGTTCGTCCGGCGTTCCGACGCCGACAAATCCGGACGTACACACGGTATCGCGATCGCGGATAATGGCGGCAGCTTCATCGGCCGAAACGATCTTGTTCTTGCTCATTTGCGCATCAATCTCTCGCTGCCAGCCATGCGGAGATATCCTTGCTCAGGACACCCTGCGATTTGCTGGATACGAACAGGCCGACATGGCCGCCCGGCAACGGGATTTCGGAATAGTCTTTGCTGCCGACATGGCCGCGAAGCGCCTGTGAGCAGGTCGGCGGAATGATGTGATCATTGAGCGCATACACGTTGAGGACCGACGCCGATATCGATGCCAGATCGACCTTCCGTCCGGAAAGAACGAACTCGCCCTTGACCAGTTTGTTGTCCTGATAAAGATCCTTCAGCCACTGCTTTGCCGCTTCGCCCGGATGAGCCGGCCGGTCAGCGAGCCACTTTTCCATGCGCAGGAAATTCATCAGCTTGGCCTGGTCGTCGACGACATCGATAAGATCGAGGTTGTACTTGGTCAGAGAACGCATCGGTGTCATCAGCGAGAACACGGAGCTCATGAATTCGCCGGGAAGCCCCCCATAGACGTCAACCAGTTTGTCGACATCCGTGCTGTCGAGGCTTCTCGTCCAGACGTTGAGAAAACCGTGATGCATGTCGAGATCGTCGCGATCGGCATGAAAGTCGATCGGGGTGATCGTGAGCACGAGGTTTTTCACCTTGTCGGGATGCAAGGCGGCGTAGCACGTCATGAATACACCACCCTCGCAGATGCCGAGCAGCGTGACCTTGTCGTGCTCGGTTTCGCGGCAGACGCGCTCCACCGCGGCGTGAATGTAGTCGTCCACATAGTCGTCGATCGTCAGCCAACGCTCGACGCGGGTTGGCTGGCCCCAATCGACCAGCCAGAGGTCCAGTCCCCGCGACAGCAGGCTGCGAACAAACGAGCGATCGGGCTGGAGGTCCGCCATGGTGTAGCGGCCGATCAAGCCGTATGCCAGAATCACCGGCGTCTCGGTCTGACGCGGCGCCAGCGGCTCGTAGCGAAACAACTCGACCTTGTCGCGGCGCATGACCAGCTTCTTCGGCGTCGCCCCGACCTCAACCTCTTCGTCCTTGATCTCGGACAGGAGCCTGGCCGCCTTGAGCATCTTGACCGAGAACTCGGAAAACTCCCGCGTGGCGCGCTCCACCGGCCCTTCCTTGCTCATTGCCCGTCTCCACCATTCGTTTCCGGATGAGCCGCAGAAGCTTGTGGCCTCGCGGCAGTTACCGGCGGGGCGGCGTCGGCCGGGCCGACATGGCGCGACAGCGCGCGAAGCTCGCGCCGCAGTTCGGTCAATTGGCGCGTGACATCGTCGAAATCACGCTGGGTCGGAAGTCCAACAATCTTGGCGATGGTCTCGTTGATCTCGGTCTGCCTGGCCCGGAATTCGGTCGCGGCCTGCAACAACTCCTTCTGCGCGGCGAGAAAATCTTCCGAACGTTGATTGCTGATCAACTCGTTATTGGCGACGGTATTCCAGGCGCCAAGCCTGTCGCGCCAGCCCTCCTCCTCGGCCGCTTCGCCCGGCGCGGATGAAACCGTCGAACGGTACAGTTCCGCCGCACGCATCCAGGGGCGCCCGGCGATCACGTTGTATGCGGCGAGTTTCTTTTGCATCTCCCTCCAGGCAGAGAAGGCGCTGAGCAACTTCCGGTCAAAATCCACGACGTCAGCCAGGCGCGGCCCCTGCGCCATTCGCTCGATTGCGTCTGCAAGCTCATTGCCTGGGCCGGATCTGGTTTCTGCCGCGCGCGCAAAGACGAACGGCAAGACAGATTTCGACCACGCCTCGCCCATCGCGTCCGAAGAGCCCGCTGCCGATCGCCAGAATTCGCCCCATCGCGCTACAGTCTGCGTAAGAGCATCAAGCGGGCTGTTACCCTCACTCATTGGGTGCTCTCATAGAGTGGTTGCTGCTGTCGTCATATGCCGCGCTATAAATGGCATAAGCATCTTCGAGGGTGAGTTGCCGCGGATTATTGACGAGCAGGCGGGTCTGCTTCATCGCATCCTCGGAAAGCTTCTTGAGATCGTCCCGGGTGATGCCGACGACCGAGAGCGATGCGGGCACGGCGCAATCCTGTCCGATGGAAATCATCTCGTCGATGAATGCGCGCGCGCGATCGCGCGACGAGGTTGCCTGCAATCCCGGTCTGATGATGATCCCAGCCAGCTCGGCATAGAGCGCTTCCGCAGCCGGCAGGTTGAACTCCAGCACATGCGGCAGCACCAGTGCGTTAGAAAGGCCGTGCGGGACATGGAATATAGCCCCGATCGGGTAAGCGAGCGCATGCACGGCGGCAACTGGAGCGTTGGCAAAGGCCATCCCCGCCAGCATCGAACCCAACAGCATCTGAGAACGGGCTTCGAGATCGCGACCATCTTTGCAGACACGCCGAATATTGGCCGATAGCAGCGTGAGCGCCTGACGCGCCAGCTGGTCGGACATCGGGTTCTTTTTCACCTTGCTGGTATAAGCCTCGATCGCATGCACCATGGCGTCGATGCCGGTCGCCGCGGTGACATGCGACGGCAGCCCCAGGGTCAGTTCAGGATCGAGAACCGCCCAATCCGGAATCAGGCGCGGCGATACCACGCCTTTTTTTTCCGAGGTTGGCGTCGTGACGATGGCGATCGGGGTCACCTCCGATCCCGTACCAGCCGTCGTCGGCACCAGAATCAACGGAAGACGCTGACCCTTGGCGAGTCCGACGCCATAAATGTCATCGAGACGATCAGGCGATTTCGCGAGATACGCGACGAGTTTCGCCGTGTCGAGCGCACTGCCGCCACCAACTGACAGCACCAGTTCGATCTTCTGGTCCCGGCAAAGCGCGGCCGCGCTTTCGATCACATGAGACGGTGGATCGGCCACGACGTCGTCAAATATCGTGACCGAAATCCGCGCAGCCGACAGCGCGGCTTCCGCATCCCCTGTCAGGCCGGCGGCGCGAACGCCCTTGTCGGTCACCAGCATGATGCGACTGGCGCCGTATTGCTCGACCAGTTCGGCGATTTTCCGCGAAGCACCGGCCTCAAACAGGAGATTGGACGGAGATTGAAAGGTGAAGGGCGTCATGATGCGTGATCCAGTTTTCTACTGCCGACGTGTCCGGACGGCTCAATACCGTCGCAAAACGATCATCTTCTCCTGGCTCATCTCTCTCATCGTGAATGGAATGCCGCCGACGCCATAGCCCGATTGCCGATGGCCGGCGAACGGCATCCAATCCACCCGAAATGCCGTATGGTCGTTGATCATCACCGCGGATCCCGCAAGCCGTTCCGCCGCACGCAGCGCCGGCTCGATGTCCCGCGAAAAGATGCTGGCCTGGAATGCAACTGGCAAGCTATTGGCAATCTCAATAGCCTGATCCAGCTCCTTGAATTTGTAAACGCAGGTCACCGGACCGAAAACCTCTTCCCGCGAAACCTTCGCATCCAGCTTCGGATCACGCAGGATCGCAGGCGCAAGCGTCGTCTCCGAAAGCCGTTCGCCGCCGACCACGAGCTTTGCGCCACCGGAAACGGCCTCGCTGATCCAGGATACCACGCGGTCGGCCTCGCGCGGCTGGATCAACGGACCGACATCCGTTTGGGGAGATTGCGGATCACCGACACGTAGGGCTTTCACGGCGGCGGCAAAACGTTCAACGAACTGGCTCTCGATATCCTCATGAACGAAGACCCGTTGCGTTGAGACACACACTTGTCCCGCATGGTAATAGCCGCCCTTGACAAGCAGAGGCATGATCCGCTCGACATCGGCGCTCCGATCGACGATGGCCGGCGCGGCTCCGCCATGCTCCAGCGCAGATCGCGTGCCGGGAGCCAACATGCTGTGCAGCCGCCAGCCGACCTTGCCCGAACCGATGAAACTGAGGAACGCAACACGCGGATCGGTCGCCAAGCGTTCCGCCAGGTCGACTTGCGCCGGCACGAAACTTTGGCACCAGGGCTCCGGCAGCCCGGCCTCCCAGACAAGCTTGACGAACTCCAGGCAGCATCGCGGCGTCGCGGACGCCGGCTTGACTATGACCGGGCACCCCACTGCGATCGCGGGCGCGACCTGGTGAACGATCAGATTGAGCGGATGATTGAACGCCGAGATGGCGAAAACCACCCCGATCGGCTCCTTGGTCGTGAACGCCCATCGGCCATCGCTGGCCGCGGTCAGCGCCATCGGAATCTCGCGGCCCACGAAATTACGCAGTTCGTCGGCTGCATTTCCGAGGCTATCAATGGCGCGGTCCGCCTCGATCCGCGCGTCCGTAAGCGGCTTGCCGCCCTCCTCGGCAATCAAATGACTGAAATGGTCGCGTTGATTTCTCATGAGGTCCACTAGCCGCCGCAAAACCTCCAAGCGCTGATACGGCTTCAGCCAGCCGCTGCGATTCTGGAAAACGCGGTGAGCGGTATTCAGCTTATGCTCAAGCGCATCCAAGTCGTCGGTCGCAATCTCAGCGACCGGACATCTATCGAAGGCACGTACGACCGTTAACATCAGCCAAATCTCCCACTTGATCCTGCATTCAGGCCTGACTCGCCGAAGGCATGCGCGATCTGAGCTCCTCGACGAGGACGCGCGTGTTCTCCGAATAATCGATCGGCACCGCAATCAGGTGGACGCCACCGCTCTTAAAGGCTGCCTCCAGCGTCGGCACCAATTCCACCATCGCCTCGACCCGCGCACCTTTTGCGCCGTAGGACTCCGCATACTTGACGAAGTCCGGATTGCCGAAGGTAAGACCGAAATCGGGGAATGCGTCGACTGCCTGCTTCCAGCGGATCATGCCGTAAGCGCCGTCGTCAAGAATCAGCACAACGAGGTTCAGTTTAAGCCGGACTGCCGTTTCCATTTCCTGGCTGTTCATCATGAACCCGCCGTCACCGCAAACTGCCATCACTCGGCGATTCGGATAAAGCATTGCCGCCATCATCGCCGACGGAAGTCCCGCGCCCATGGTCGCCAGCGCGTTGTCGAGCAGCAGCGTGTTCGCGACGAAGGTGCGGTAATTGCGCGCGAACCAGATCTTGTACATGCCGTTGTCGAGCGCGACGATCCCGTCGGACGGAATGACCTGTCGCACATCGTGCACCAGTCTCTGCGGCGTCGGCGGCCAGCGGTTTTCTTTCGCACGGTCGGCAATCCGGCTGAGGATGCCCTCGCGCAACGACAGCAGTGCCCCAGCTTTCCGCAGCTTGCCTTCGACACGGTCCGCCAGCAATTCGAGACTGGGACCGACGTCGCCAACAACTTCGGCATCAGGGAAATAGACCTGTTCCACGTTGGCTGGCGTATAACTGACGTGGATCACCTGCGGTCCGTGCGGCCCCATGATGAAAGGTGGCTTTTCGATCGTGTCATGCCCGATAGCGATGATCAGATCAGCCCTGTCAATGGCGTCATGGACGTAGTCGCGCTCCGATAGGGCGGCCGTACCCATGTAAAGGTTGGTGCCGCCGGGAACCGTGCCCTTTCCCATCTGTGTGGTGAAGAACGGAATTCCGGTGCGACGGACGAAGCCAGCAAGCCCCGATGTAGAGCGCGGGCGACTGGCGGCGGCGCCGAGCATGATCAGTGGGCGCTCGGCACGCAGAATCATTTCGGCAGCACGATCCAGCGCTTCCCGGTGCGCAACGGGGATTTCTATCGGATGAAGCGGCACCATCGGCACATTCGCTACCTTTTCCCCCGCGATATCTTCGGGTAGCTCCAGATGCACGGGACCGGGCCGCTCTTCCATCGCGACCCGGAAGGCATCGCGGACCAGTGTGGGAATGCTGGCGGCGCTGACGATTTGCCGCGACAGCTTGGTCAGAGGCTTCATGGACGCAATCACGTCCACGATCTGAAAGCGCGCCTGACGGCTGCTCATGATGGCCTTCTGGCCCGTGATCATCACCATCGGCATCGCACCGAGATGCGCATAAGCAGCGCCGGTCGAAAAATTCAGCGCACCCGGACCGAGTGTCGCTATGCACACACCAGGTTTTCCAGTGAGCCGGCCGTGCGTTGCGGCCATAAAGGCAGCGGCCTGTTCGTGCCGGGTCAGCACCAGTTCAATTTTCGAATTTCGAAGCGACTCGACAACGTCGAGATTCTCCTCCCCCGGCACGCCGAAAATGCGGTCAACGCCCTCATGTTCCAGTGCCGCAACGAGCAGATCGGAGCCCTTGATCATTGGCAAACTACTCCCGTTTCGACTCAATCCGCGTGAGTCGCCTGTCAGATGACCGGCGACGGCTCGGAACACCGGCAACCGGATTGGCCATTGCTTGCGGCTTCACCGAGCGGGATATTTGACCGTTGATCAGGCGGCCGTTCTCGCCGAACCAACGTTTGCCGGCAGTTCTAGCGGAGCATTGGCGCTGTCGATAAATTCCACCGTTGCGAAGACGAGTTCCGTTTCACCGATGTTTTCGAGATCGTGAATCATGAACTCGCCCAGCCCATAACGATGGTGCTGAGTATCTCCCGATAGATAGCTTACCTCCACCGTCCGCCCATCGCCGTAATGCGACCGCGCTTGGCCGGCGGTGACCGCTGTCCAGAAATAATCGAGAACGTGGGTGTGGAAGCCGATGCGTTCGCCAGGCTTTAGGCTAAGATGCCAGACTCGGACGCGTTCGGTTTCCGAGACCAGACGGCTGCCGACCTGGCCATTCCCGGCGCGAGCGACGAACTCTTCTTTCAGCGCGAGCGGCAAAGCCGCCGGCGCCGAGGGCCACTGATCGATGATGTGTTTGGTCATGATCTTCTCCTGACGTTAGTGGTGAATCGCCGGGGCGCGCGGCCGATCGAACCCTGTCTGGGCCGCCACGTGCTGGGCATCGAACGCAAACCGGACCCCCACAGCTTCCTTGCTGCGATCGAAGCGGGAGACCAGCCACGTGGTGAAGAAGGCGAGTGGCAAGGAGAACAGCGCCGGATTGTCGTAGGGGAATGGCGCTGGCCCCAGCTTGAAGGTCGCAGTCCAGACGCCTGGGCTGAGAGCGACGAGAACCAGGGCGAGAATCAGTCCGGCGAGCGAGCCCATGACGGCCCCTCGTGTGGTCAGGCCCCGCCAGGCGATCGAAAGAAAGATGATGGGAAAATTGGCGCTCGCCGCTATGGCGAAGACCAAGCCCACCATGAAGGCGATATTCTGGTTTTCAAACAGTATGCCGAGACCCATGGCCGCCAGACTGATGGCGACCGCGGCGCCCTTTGACACAAGGACTTCCTCACGCTCCGACGCCTGTCCGCGACGAATAACTCTTGCATAGAGATCGTGACTGGCGGCCGATGCGCCGGCGAGCGTGAGACCCGAAACGACCGCGAGAATCGTAGCGAAAGCCACTGCCGAAATAAACCCGAGCAGCAACGATCCACCGAGTTGATCGGCCAGGTGAAGCGCGACCATGTTGGTCCCGCCAATAAGATTTCCGGCAGCGTCCTTGAAGGCAGGATCACCTGAAACGAGCGCGATTGCACCGAACCCAAGGACGAAGAGCAACGTATAGAAAACGGTGATGAACCCCGTTGCGACGAGAACCGACAGACGTGCCTGACGCGCATCCCCGACCGTGAAGAACCGCATCAGGATATGCGGCAATCCCGCGGTGCCGAATATCAACGCGGTGCCGAGCGATACCGCGGAAACAGGATCTTTGACCAGACCGCCGGGCGCCATGATGGCCTGACCCTTCGGGTGCAGTTCCACGGCCCGACTGAAGAGCGCTTCCAGGTTGAAGCCGAAATGCGACAGGATCAGTATCGACATTAACACGCTGCCGCTGAGAAGCAGCACGGCCTTTATGATCTGAACCCAGGTCGTTGCCAGCATACCACCGAAAGCGACATAGGCCATCATGAGCAGGCCAACGACTCCGATGGCCGCGTAGTACGGCAGTCCAAATATAAGCTCGATGAGTTTGCCGGCGCCGACCATCTGCGCGATAAGATAGAACAGCACTATAACGAGTGTGTTGACGCCGGCGATGATCCGCACGGGCACCTCCGAAAGCCTGAAGGCCACGACATCCGCGAATGTGTAGCGTCCAAGGTTGCGCAGCGGTTCGGCGATCAGGAACAGGATCATCGGGAAGCCGACGAGGAACCCGATCGCATAGATCATACCGTCATACCCGGAGGTGTAGATCAGCGCGGTTACGCCGAGAAATGTTGCGGCGGAGGTGTAGTCTCCAGCGATCGCAAGCCCATTCTGAAAGCCGGACAGACCTCCGCCGGCCGCATAGAAGTCACTCGCCGTCCGCGTTCCGCGCCTCGCGGCCCAGAACGTGATGCCGAGGCTGACCGCTACAAACGAAAGAAACATCGCAATCGCAACTGGATTGAGGCTTTGCCGCGATGTCGGCCCCGTTAAGGCATCGGCAGCAGCGCCATTTGTCAGAAAACACGTCGCCATGAAAGCGAGAAGCAGGCAGCGAGTCATTGGAGGGTCTCCTGAAGATGCCGACTCAGAGCGTCGAGACGCGTGTTGGCGACAAGGACGTAGATCGCGGTGAGCACGAAGCCGAAGCTGAGAAGGGCTGCGCCCACGATGATTCCCCACGTCACAACGGAGTTGGCGTGCACAGGAACGCCAAGCAGTGAGGGGCGAAACGCGATTGTCAGAATGTAGGCGAAGTAGACGGCCGCCATCGCGAAAGCCAGAACGCCACCGAGACAGCGCCGCTCGAATGCGAGGCGCCGGAACAGTGCGTGACCAGCGATACGTTCAGTCTCCATGATGTGCTCCACTAAAATTCGATCGTCAACGGCGTTTGGATAGGCGCAGACCCGCTTGTGCCTCAGGCAGATTGCAGCGACGGATAATCCGTGTAGCCCTCGGCTGAGCCGCCGTACCACCCGATGGACCGGGGCTCGTTGAACGGACCACCGCCGCGGATGCGCGCGGGCAAATCGGGATTGGCAAGAAATGGTCGGCCGAAGGCAATCACGTCGACCGATCCTCCAGCCACCAGCTCTTGCGCGGCTGGTGGCCTGATTCCTCCGTTCGCGATCAGGGCACCACTAAAATGCGGTTTCACCGCCGCAAGGAATCGCGGCATATCCGGCTTGCCAGCCCAAGCATTCGTATCGGCGAGATGCAGGTAAGCGACGCCGGCTTTATCGAGCATTCCAGACACAGCCGCAGTGGTTCCGTCAGGATCCGGATCACGCGTGTTATTGTACGCGGCGTAGGGAGAGATTCTCACGCCAACCCGCGATGCCGGAACGTTGGCACAGACCGATTCAACGACATCTCCAAGAAAGCGCAGTCTGTTTGCGAGAGCACCTCCGTATTCGTCGGTTCGCCGATTGAGCGTCGGCGTCATGAACTGGTGCGGCAGGTATCCGTTCGCTGCGTGAATTTCGACGCCGTCAGCTCCAGCTTCCATTGCATTAGCGGCTGCGCGGCCGTAATCTTCGATCGCTTCAGCTATGTCTGCCTTCGTCATTTCGCGCGAATGCGTTGCCGCGATGCGGGCGTATCTGCCGTTCGCCATCAACCCCCAGACCTGCAACGAATCCAGATCGTCGTTCACACCGGACGGCGATAAGGGGGCCTGGCCGTTTAGGATCGCGTCAGAGCCAACCCGTCCGCAATGCCAAAGCTGGACGAAAATCGACCCGCCTTTCTTGTGAACCGCTTCGATGATCGGCTTCCAGCCTTCAACCTGCGCGGCGCTGTAGATGCCGGGCGCACGCTCGAAAGAACAGGATTTCGAAGTGATGTTCGTCGCTTCGGTGATGATGAGGCTGGCGGACGCGCGTTGTGCGTAATAGATCTGCGAGATCGGCTGAGGCACGCCCTCGGCGTCGGCGCGGCATCGCGTCAAGGGTGCCATCGCAACGCGATTCTTCAACGTCAGCCCCCGTAAATGGTATGGGTCGAACAGTGTCGGCATCAAAGCCCCCTAGTTATTGCCGTTTGCTTTGGCTTCGCCTCAGGTGGTTTCAAGGAACGCAATGGATGCCGTC
>WNFH01004187.1_pt1 | contig 10369 bp, 14 predicted proteins | sample 5400411 | NCBI WGS metagenome assembly WNFH01 (sample SAMN13153347, study PRJNA577476) | soil metagenome | isolation source: 200 cm saprolite under Douglas fir tree site 2 hole 3 | place: USA:California | collected 2015-04-18
AAGGGAAAAGGTAACGTATGCACAAGTGGACCTCATCCCGAAAACGTGGATGTACCAAAGCCGCAACGAGTTAGGAAGACGCCTAGTTGCATGTGAGTGCGAATGGTGCGGCATCCGAGGCAGTCAGGTAGAGGTACATCATATCCGTAAGCTGGGAAACCTGAAAGGCAAGACTCCGTGGGAACGTCAAATGATCGAGCGACGACGCAAAACAATGGTGCTTTGTGTCGAATGTCATGATGAACTCCATGCAGGAACACTCAGCGAGAAAAAGAAAATGCTCAGGAAAACTCGGAGAGCCGGATACCCTGAAAGGGGTAAGTCCGGTTCGGAGGGGGTTTCAGTGAAACCTGACGTAGCAATATGTTAAGGCGCACGGTTACTACCCTACATCACCCGGCGAAAACGTATGCGTCACCTGCTCCCGCTGATCGCAAGAAAGCCCTGGATTGGGGACCCTGGCTCTGTTGCAACAATCCCACCTGCTCGTGGAGTGGGGCACGAGACTATGCAGCCTCGCTCAATATCGCCCGGCTCGGCCTGGCCTATCTTGTGACCTATCATCAAACCAAGCGGTACGTGTCGTACCGTATGACTTCTTCGGAGGTCAAGCCAGCTTCCTACAGGGGGGCTGGCGCGACGCTACTGTTGCCGTCGCAGGGGATCACACCCCGCCCGTTTGAGGGCAAAGACCTGTACTATGCTGGTTGGTCTTTTTCCATTGCATTACGCACTTCTCAACCCAGAGCAATCCTTTCTGTGCTTTCTACGTCTCGACTCAGGAAGTATGTGCTCAAGCGTGCCTAATGTTCGCATAGTTACGTGTTTTTGCAACGGTGATGTACACCTCCATATTGCGCGTGCAACTCGCGTGTCTCTCCTTCAGGACTTTCAAATCGCTCTGAGGTAGGGCGATAGATGTTTTCAAAAGGCGTAGCGGAAGCTATAATGTAGAGGAAAACGACGTTCTCGCGTAGAATGAACTCTTCATAGGAGAGCGAGTAATATAATGAAAAAAGTTCGTTGGGGGGTGCTGAGCACCGCCGATATTGCTACTACAAAGGTTATTCCCGCCATGCAGCAGGGCATGTACTGTGAAATCGCGGCCATCGCTTCACGCACTCCAGAAAAAGTACGGGCCGTGGCAGCGCAATTGGGTATTCCAAAGGCATACGGTTCCTATGAGGAACTCCTCGCTGATCCAGACATCGATGCGATTTACAATCCCCTACCCAATTACCTGCACGTCCCCTGGTCGATCAATGCGCTGCATGCCGGCAAACATGTACTCTGCGAAAAACCAATTGCCCTAACCGCTGCGGAAGGGCAATTGCTGGTCGATGTTGCCAGGCAGTATCCTCATCTGAAGGTAATGGAAGCGTTCATGTATCGCCTCCATCCACAGTGGCAGCGAGCCCGGCAACTGGTTCTCGAAGGGAACATCGGAGAACTGCGGACAATCCAATCATTCTTCTCCTACTACCTCGCTGATCCGAATAACATTCGCAATCGGGGCGACCTTGGAGGCGGAGGAATGCTGGACATCGGATGCTATACGATTTCGTCGGCGCGTTTTCTCTTTGGCGCTGAACCCAGGCGCGTCTTCGGCATAGTCGAGTACGATCCCCAGTTCAAGACCGATCGCCTCGCCTCGGGTATATTGGACTTCGGACGCGGCACTGCGACGTTCACCTGCGCGACGCAGTTGTCGCCGTACCAACGGGTCAACATCTTTGGCACAGAGGGTCAGGTTGAGATCGAGATCCCTTTCAACGCCCCTCCCGACAAGCCTTGCACCATCTGGTATCGACATGGAGATGAGACCGAGGAGATCCAGTTCGAGATCTCCAACCAATATACCATCCAGGGCGATGCCTTTTCTCGCGCAGTACTCAACAACACGGACGTACCGACACCAATTGAAGATGCCCTTGCCAATATGAAGGTGATCGAAGCGATTTTCCGAAGTGCCAGGAGCGGTACGTGGGTTTAATTTGCACCCCTTATTGCTATTTCTCCCCGGATGCGTGCGCATCCGGTTTAAAGGAGTTTACTTATGTGCTTCTGCGTTGTCCTTTGGTTTGCCGTTTCATCCCGCATCCGACGCAGGTAGTTGGCAAGATGCGCATTGAAGGTCATCCCGTCATACCATTCAGGATGAGTTGGATGAAGCGATTTGAAAGCGAAGGTGATGACATGCTGAGCAAACACATGCGCATCCATGGCGGTAAGGAGGGTACGTAGATGTTGCGGGGCAGGTGCATGCCATTGCGTCGGCCCTTCACGTTCTACGCCAGGCATGTCAGAATGGTGATGAGAGAGCGGATTGGCGTCAAAGACACGGGAATATCCTAATGCAAAGCGCGTATCTTCTGGTACGTCAAAAGCTACCTCAGACGAATCGCTCTTATCTATCCATTGATGAACGGTGTCGAAAAGGTCAGCATCGCAGAGCGCTAATAAGTCCACCTGGACTTGTTTCACAAAGGATCGGGACTGACCGTTCAGCTTCATGAGAAATCCCCTCTAACAGCCGCGTTTGCAGACCAGGAGAGCACAAGCGCGGCTTCATGGGAAGAGCAGCCGTGATCCATTTTTCTCTTGTGAGGAGACTAAGCCGGAGCGGTCTTTGATGAAGACCGCTTCACAAAGAGAAGCCCCCGTCGCATTAAGAACGTGAAACAATCCCCTACCACTCTTCCCGGTGCCAGACGCTCATTACGATGCTGCTCTAATTAACGAGCACGCCGACGCCTACGACGCTGTGCCTCGGCTTTGCGTTTGCGCCGAGCTTGTGGACTCTCGTAGTGTCTGCGCCGCCGCGCCTCCGACAGGATGCCAGCTTCCTGCACCTTGCGACTGAACCGTTTGAGGACCCACTCAAATGAATCACCTGGCTTAACCACAATCTCTGTCATGAACATTACCAACGCGATCGTCGGTCGTTCGTACGATCAGTACGTTGCGATTGATAACATTCACTGCAATACACGGGTCTGTCACCACGCGGCTGAAAGGGTACCTGCGTCTCCTTACCACAGCTCGCACAGATGGCACTATACATTTGACGTGCTGCATCCCGTTCGCGAAACCCACCGCTACTTCCGCCAAAGGAATCCCTCTGCCCACGATTAGACTGCTTGTGCGCGGCACGACACTCTGGACAGCGACTCGGCGTATTCGTCAGTCCCCGGCTTGCATAAAATTCCTGCTCACCAACGGTAAACGTAAATTCTTGATTGCAGTCGCGGCAATACAGGGTTTGATCAGTCAATGACATTTGTTCTTCTCAATTCTGGGGAACTACCCCCCGCTAAACACTCTGTATCGCGCAGCTTCCAATAGACAATCTACTCTGAGCAACAATGCACTATACAGTATTGTTTGAGTATACCACACGCGTCCACCCTACCCGCTTGCCAGTTTCTGTAGGTCTTTTAACACATCCAATGACAGCATCACTCGTTCCTGGACGGTCCCCACATGGCTAAAGCTGCTCTGCCTTCTAAGTTATATAGACGCAAAATAGGGATCATCTCGAATCGACTCTATGCACTCGTCCACCGTCAGATCTGTGTAAATTTGAATCCACTGTCCGGTATAACGCATATAGGAGAGGTGAAAACGCCAGTTTCCGGCATACTGCATACGCGCAAACTTCGCCTCGAAACTCGGCTCTATTGGATTTGGACCAGCCACGCGATAGTCGGCACTAAAGTAGAACGCCTTGTGGTACCACTTGCCATAGATATCGACGATGTAATTGAACTGCGGATTCTCAGGCGGTGGCTGGATGTACCTTGGCTTCAATACCGTCTCGATGAGTTCATTCGCCTTCGTGGTGACTTCCATTTTCAGCGCTTCTGAAAGAGGGGATGAAGACGTTTTGCGTGGGTACATCGCCCACCGATTGATTTCCTTTGGCATCCAATTCCTCCTTGTCGATATGATCAGTCATAATGCTTCTCTCGAAGGTGTGAATATCTTGCTCGGTTGCGGTTGATATGGTACTCATAGCTAGTTGGTCTGTTCTAAAGCTCCTGGCAATGCCTCATATTATGGCCCTATCTTACCATAGCTGGCTAGACCTTATAGCAGCGCTTTTGTTCCTGCCGTTCGTATCGTATCCTTAAACCAGGACATTCCATGTCAAAGCACGTATTGGGCTGGATAGTAGCCGCTGTAACCGAATGCTCGTCCGATAGCCGCTAACAGTCCGAATAACGGACGCTGAATCCAGAGCGGGGGCGTCGCTGAAAATGACGCAGGTTCAAGCGCCTGCCCGACGACCACCTTTTGCAGGAGATTCTTGGGTAAACCGTCTGCACCTATTCTCCCCTCCTGAGCCAACGCGTACAAGGTCTCGAAGAACTCCTCGGATTTTAAGAGCAAGCCCTTGTCTGGTTTGTCTAATTGGGTGATCTTCCGCACGTGCAGTATATCATTGCCCACGTTCCATGGATGGATATGCGGAACGCCTTTCGGTAGCACAATCACGTCACCCACGTTCGCTGGATGCTCGACATTCCCCACTATATAGCGGGCCACACCGGAGAGGATTTCGAATCGCTCATCAAAGTACAGGTGAAAATGGGCTGGTAATCCCCTCCCACTGTTGGGTTTGATAAAGAATTCGATTTCCAAAAGCATCCCGTTTGAGTCGCGTGCTGTTTTATCGAACACCATTCTTTCGCCGGTAATGGGGTTCTCGAATGTCTGACCTGCTGCTGCCATAATTCACCTCCCTGGTTTTGTTTCTTGAAGGGTCCTCAAACTGGCCAGCCCATATAGTCTCCGGCTCGTGAATGTCTCTCTGGCTCTCATTGCTGGTGCTTCCTTGGACCCGGATGTATGCTTTTGTTGCTGCTCCTCAGGCTTTCGCCTTTGGCCACGGCGCGAAGGGATTCTTTACGTTGCTGAGCATGGGTTTCAAGGTGGGAAAATGCCGCAGCAGGACGGTGGTCATATCGTTCTGCACGACCCAGTCGAAGCCGACCTGTGAGTAGACTTTGGGATTGTAATCCGTCGTGAAGAAGCGATCGCTGTTCAAGCGGCGAGACGCCATCAGGATGAAGATACGAAAGGCCGTGTCGCTAAAACCGAATCCCTGTGGCAGACGGTCACTCTCGAATTCGGCGTACATGCCTATCACCAGGTCAATCTGGTCGATATCGTCGTTGTAGATGCGTCGCAGTTCCTCTACCCACGTTTTGTTGGTGGTCAACTCCTCGAAGCTGGTGAGAGGGCGGAGATGGACAAGCGTTCTAAATTCGTTGTACCTGGGTACGCCGCGTTCCCGGTCGCGCAAAATTTCGGTCGTCGCCAGGTCGATCATACTACCATCCGGCGCAATACGATGCATGAGATAGCGAGGATAATTGTGCAAGGTGATGGCGCCAGGGTTGGAAGTCCCGAACGAGTAAAAGAGGTCCGTCATGGAGACCTGCTTTGCTACCTCGCGCGCATGGCTGTCCGCGACCTCGGGCAGCGTCCGCTCCAGGAGGACCCGGTCGTCCGCTGAGGAACGGAAGACGAATACATCCGGTAAGAGGGGATGCATGCGGTAAACGGACACAAACTCTTCCGTTATAGAGTAAGGCACCCCGAAGTGATCTTTGGGGGACCCTGGAATGCCGCTGATGACCTCGCTTTTACTGATGCGTCCGAAGTGCTTGTAGATCCATTCCCCGGCCAGGCCCCACCAGTTGCCATGCATAGCAACCTGCAGGGTAGGGTGAGAGATGATCGCGGGTGTCCAGTTGATAGTGTGGATCTTCGCGATGAGCGCTGCGTTGACCAGCCGGGCATGATTGAACAGTTCATCGTCGGACCAGGATGGATAGGCGGCGCGGAGCTGGTCACAAATGACGTTGTGTTCCAGGGTGAACAAGGTGTGCAGCATACTCAAGCCGATCCACCAGTTGCCGTTGACTCCGGTTATATCGACGCCGGTAGCGGGATCGAGCGGCAGCAGGCCATCCGCGCCGATTGCCAGTTTGCCGCCTTCACCCGACCGCACCTTCGCCAGCGTTGCTGCATCGCTCCCGTACAGTTGGGAGCCATCCCACCAGTGTGTGGCAGTATTGAGATACGTCGGGGGCAAATCGTCGGAGCCAGGGGTGCGCGTGGGGTCGCTGTGTGTGCGCAGAATGCGCATGGGGTGTTCTGGCCAAGGGTCGTCATCGCTGAGCGGGATTTCCCAGGGATTCTCTTTCTGGTTCTTTCCATGACTGAGCCAGTCGTGAATCATGAACTGGACCCAGGAGGCAGCCAGCATATTGAGGATGGTGACAGGCTGAAAGCTATCGCGAGCCAGCAGTTCGAGGCTGACCGTGCGGGGATTCGGCATAAGAACCCGCGGTTCGTCGGGATAGACATCTTTCAGTGGGACATTGCGCCCGAAGCGTGTTCCGGCACTGCCCATCGTAGGATGTTCCAGGTCGTTGTAAGTTCCATCCGCTGTGCGAGCGGTGAGGTAGTCTTCTCCCTGACCAGTTGCAGTGGATTGAGCCGCGCCGGTCAACTTCACGCCGGTAGTATCGTAGAGATTGCGCTGTCTCAGGATGGTACGTAGCCCGACCAGGATTATGAGACCGATGAGCAGAGGCATTCGATACCATCCAAACTTCTGATCGAGCCACTGAGTGAAACGGGTGAATAAGCGGGAGAGCGGTGAACCGGATGCAGTCATGTGCCACCACCTTTTTTTAGGCTAGCTACGCCTTTGTACTTCTAGAGTACATGAGTTGCCCCTAGAAATCAAGCTTTTGTAATAAAAATGGTGACGCGCCGCTATACGCCTCTGATCGAGCTCTTGATTGTTGATGAAGCTAATCGCCTCAAAGATGCGGGATTGGAGCAAATACGCGATATCACGGACCGTGGGGAGTTCGGCCTGGTGTTGCTGGGCATGCCTGGATTGGATAAGCGCCTGCAACGCGCGCCACAACTCTACTCGCGAATTGGGTTCGCGCAGAAGATCGAGCCATTGTCCGATGACGAGACGCGCTTTTTTCTCGATCAGCGTTGGAGTCATCGGGTCTCCGCCCATTCAGATGATTTTACGGACCAGGAGGCGGTTGCAGCCATCATTCGCATCACACAAGGGAACATGCGCTTGATTGAGCGTCTCATGATGCAGGTCGAACATGTGCTCGTCGCAAACCAACTCCAAGTGGTGACCAAAGAAGTGGTGGAGACTGCTCGCGATAATCTCATCATTGGGGATTGAGCGAAGATCACGGATCAGGCGTCAATCAGAACATCTGTTGAGCTGTCTCAAAATCGTTGGCAGCCTGTTGAAAAACGCGAAAAAGCCTGACCAAAACCGCTTGCACACTCAAATCTGTTTTTGATCTCCGAAATGGGGATCATCTGCACAAAAGCAGTCATGAGCCTCAGGTGTTGAGTGATGTAACCAGGCAACGTATTTTTTTATGGAGAGAGGAAATCCTCCGTGTGTTCATGCAATAGCATTGCAGAAGAGGAAGAGACATGCAGAAGACATCTACACCTACCACTACAAAAGCCTGGCTGTGCCTGCTGGCTGTGGGCTTCCTTGTGCTCCTGGCGGCCTGTGGCAGTGCGCCTTCCACCACAGGGACGGGCACGACGCCGACCGCCGCTCCTACCGCTACCCCAACGCCGACCGCCGCTCCTACCGCTACCCCAACGCCGACCATCGCTCCTACCGCTACCCCGACGGCAAACCCAACGCCTACTCCAACGCCGACCACCGCCAGCAGCAGCGGGAACAGCGTCTCGATTATGAACTTCTCGTTCAACCCCAATAGCCTCACCGTCAAAGTGGGCACCAAGGTGACCTGGACGAACCATGATAGCGTGACCCATACCGTCACGGCGAACCAGGGGGCCTTCAATTCGCCTGTCCTCCCCGGCAGCAGCTTTAGCTTCACCTTTACCAAGGCGGGCACCTATGCCTACCACTGCATGATCCATCCCTATATGATGGCAACCATCGTGGTGCAATAGCGTCTTCCTCATCAGAGAAACGGCGAGCTTGCGGAGAAACATGCGCAAAGGGAATGGGCCTATGCCTCGGCGAAAGGCGGCAACTTGTGACAAGCTAGGTGCGTGCAGACCCAATGGGAGGTGATGGCTATGCTTCAGGATGAAGACCAGCCTTCCTTCATCCTCTATCTTTTGTGTAGTGCTTCTCTGTTCGGGAACGATAGCTCGACTGATATCGAGTGAACCATGTGTCCACTCGGAAGGACCCCGATCACTCATGCATGAGAAGGAAGAAGATGTGTCTACACTTGATGAGTGGAAAGTCGTGCTGGTGAAAGACTTCCTGGAGTTGCAACGACTCGAAGGGCAGGATGCTTCCACCAGGGAGAGGCATTCCTTGAAGGAACAAGCAATCGGGCAACATTGTTGCCAGGCAGGAGAACATCTCGGCGATCCCGATCTCGCCTTGCTCAAAAAGACCTTGAGGCTTAATGACTGGCAATGGCAGGGATATAGAGCGAAAGTTCGACCTGCACTCGACTAGGCAAGAGGAAAGGCTATTACTATGATGGGGAGCAAGCAGCGGAGCTTTGCCCCGCTCATCAATAGGTCATTGGAGGACTTGGTGCCGCCAGATCACTTCTATCGGCATCTGGAGCGAACGCTTGATCTCTCGTTTGTGCGACAGTTCGTGCAAGAGACCTATGCAGGCATCGGGCGTCCCTCCATTGACCCGGTGGTCTTTTTCAAACTGCAACTGGTCATGTTTTTTGAGGGAATACGCTCCGAACGGCAACTCATGCGGCATGCAGCAGATCGGCTCAGCGTGTTGTGGTACATCGGATACGATTTGGGTGAGCCGCTGCCCGACCATTCCAGTCTGACCCGTATTCGTGAGCGCTATGGAGTGGAGGTGTTCCACCGCTTCTTCGACACAATCGTAGAACAATGAAAGCCGGGAGAAGCTGGTCTGGGGGCGAGAGTTGTACATTGATAGCACGCAAGTCAACGCCAATGCCGACCTCGATTCGCTGACTCCTCGCTTTGCTGTCGAGGCCCGCGAGGCGATGCAGGCGCATCTCGCCACTCTGTTCGCTCGTGAAGACACTCAGCACGAGCAGCAGGAAGCCTCAGCAGACCGTGCTGACACGCCATGTGGAGAAGCCACTGCAACACAAGTCATTGCCTGCCCAGTACCTCCCCCACTCCCAGTCACCCTCAGCGAAGCAGAGCAAGAGGAACTGGCTACCGAGAATGCGGCTCGGCACGACTGGATCGCGGAGGAAGGTCGACAACAACGGGAGGTTCATGGCCACGACCTTCGGACGGCGGACTTCAAAGTCAGCACCACCGATCCTGATGCGACTCCCATGCGCCTCAAAAATGGCGGCACGCACTTGGGCTACCACGTGCACTACGTCGTCGACGGTGGCAAAGCACGTGTCATTCTTCAGGTGCTGGTGACACCTTCGGAAGTGATGGACAACCAACCCATGCGCGACCTGATCTTTCGCACCCGCTTCCGCTGGAAACTGCGGCCTCGCCACGTGACGGGCGACACAAAGTATGGCACCATCGAGAACATCAAAGCCCTGGAAGACGCAGGCATCCGGGCCTATGTGCCGCTGCCCGATTGGGAGCATATGACGCCCTTTTTCGGGCCCTCCAAATTCACCTACGACGGGGCGCGGAATGTGTATCTCTGCCCTCAGGGTCAACTACTCCGTCCATTTCGCATGGAGCAGAAAGCCGAGAAGGTGGAGTACCGCGCAGACGCCACCACCTGTAATGCCTGTCCACTCAAAGCGCAGTGTACCTCTAGCCAACAGGGGCGGCAACTGCACCGCTCCTTCCATGCCAGCTATCTTGAACGAGTCAAGGCATATCACCAAACCCCCGCCTATCAGAAGGCGATGAACAAGCGCAAGGTCTGGGTCGAACCCTTATTCGCTGAGGCGAAAGACTGGCATGGATTGCGCCGCTTCCGCTTGCGGCTGCTCTGGCGCGTCAACATCGAGGCGCTGCGGATCGCGGCTGGTCAAAATCTCAAACGGCTGCTCAAAAAGCGAGGTTGGGGACGCCGCCCGTTCCCAACGGAGGCGATAAGTGCCTCTTTTTGGGGTCTTTTGCGTGATATGCTTGTCCTCATGTTGGAGAAGGGGTGGTTTCTAGTGTCGATTGGTTCAGTTTCCTCAATACTTAGGACGCCATGCGTCTCTCTTTGCTGATGAGCTTACTGAGGACTTTTTCAACAGGCTGGTTGGTTTTCTGCGACACAAAGAGATGAGGCATGTCACCTCCTCACGTTTGAAGCAGAGTAGCTTCCTCCTCGACCAGGCTTTTGGCTTGTGAAGCCGGTCGAGGAGGAAGTTTCCGGTAGAAGAAGCGGCATGCACTT
>WNFH01004191.1_pt1 | contig 10365 bp, 11 predicted proteins | sample 5400411 | NCBI WGS metagenome assembly WNFH01 (sample SAMN13153347, study PRJNA577476) | soil metagenome | isolation source: 200 cm saprolite under Douglas fir tree site 2 hole 3 | place: USA:California | collected 2015-04-18
AGGCAAGAGTGCCTGTGCTACGGGTCAACTCTGCCGCTGCGCCGCCGCAACCTTGCGATTCTCGTCGGACTTCAGATAGTTGAGCAACTCAGATTCGCTCAGCTTGCGCTGCTCCGAATCCGCCAGGCGCTTCAGCACAAAGCTGCCCGACGCAATCTCATCTTCGCCGATAATCAGCGCGTAGCGCGCGCCGAGCTTGTCGGCGAGGCCCAGCGACTTTTTCAGCTTCATCTCCTCGGGCGGCAATTCGACCACGAATCCTTCCTCGCGTAGTTGCCGCGTCAGCTTCACCGCCGCGGCATAGACCGGCGATTCGGCACGACCCAGCCATGCAACAAAGACATCGATGTGGGATGCGCTCTCTCCCTTGCCTGCTTCTTGCAGCGCCAGCACAAGCCGGTCGGTGCCAATGGCGAACCCGATGCCTTTGGTCGGCGGCCCGCCCAGGAGCTCCACCAGACCATCGTAACGCCCGCCGCCACAGATGGCATTCTGCGACCCCAGGCCCGGCGCGGTAATCTCAAACGTGGTGCGGGTGTAGTAGTCGAGCCCGCGCACCAGCCGCCAGTTGATCTTGTACTCGATGCTGCGCAGCTTTAATTGCGCCTGCAATTCCGCGAAATGCTCGCGGCAGGCGGCGCAAAGATGATCGCTGATGCGCGGCAGCCTTTCGATGATGGCCTGCTCGTGCTCAAGCTTCGAGTCGAGCACGCGCAGGGGATTGGTTTCGATGCGCCGCTGGCTATCAGCGCCGAGCTGGTCCTTCACCTTCAGCAACTCCTCGCGCAGCTTCGCCACATATTCCGGGCGGCATTCCTTGCAGCCGATCGAGTTGACGTAGAGCGTCGCGCCGGAAAGCCCCAAACGGTCGAGATACGCCATCAGCATCTCGATCACTTCGGCATCAATCGCCGGGCTGTCCGACTGCCCCAGCACCTCCGCGCCTATTTGATAGAACTGGCGGTAGCGACCCTTTTGCGGTCGCTCGCGGCGAAACATCGGGCCCATGTAGTACAGCTTCACGTCGCCCGGCAGCGTGTGCATGCTATGCTCGATGTACGCGCGAACCACAGAAGCCGTCGCCTCGGGCCGTAGGGTAAGCCACTGAAACTCGGGCATAACTTCCCACAGTGCGGCCTTCAGGCCTTCGCGTCCAAATGCCTTCTTGTACGGATTGGGGCCCCCCTCTGCGTAGGCTTTGACGAGTTGGTCCAGATCAAGCGGATCCTGGAACGTATACATCTCCTTCGAGACAATGTCGGTGTCGGAACCGACGGAGCGCGCGAAGAGTTCGGTTTCCTCGAAGATGGGGAGGCGGATTTCCTGGAAGTCGTACGTAGCGAAGACATGGTGCGCGGTCTGCTCGACGCGATTCCAAAGCGCGGACTCTGGCGGCAGGATATCGCGGACGCCCCTGATCGCGCGGAATTGTGAACGCTGCTGCTTCATGACGAGCTAAAGCACACGGTGGCCCCCACCACCCCCTGTTTTTCGTAAGTGCTAGTTCTAAAGGACTTTAAGTCCAATGATTTGGTAAGTGCACATTCCACAGGGGGTAGTTGCTTGTTTTTTGTAAGTGCACATTCTAAAGGACTTGCCATCACCGACAAGATTCAACCCCCCGATTCCGAGCCAGCACATGGGGCGCGCCAAGCGCCCGCGCCGCCACGAGGCTGATTTTATTTTCCGCAAAGCACTCGGTAGGCCTTGCACTCTATTATACCGCCAGCCGCAAGGACAACAACCGTCAGCTCTCAACTCTCGAGCCGCTCTTGTAAGTCTCTGCGTACTCGACGTAGCGCGCGGCGTAACCGTCAATTGTTTCCTGGTCTTCGGCGGTGAGGGCGCGGCGAAACTTGCCGGGATGGCCCATGAACAGGCTGCCCGGCGGAATGACCGTGCGTTCCGGCACCAGGGTCATGGCCGCGATGATGGAGCCGGCGCCGACTCGGACGCCATTGAGGATCACCGAGCCCATGCCCACCAGCACGCGCGACTCAATCGTGCAGCCGTGCAGGATGACTCCGTGGCCGATGGTGACGTTGTCGCCCAGCAGCAGCGGATACTCGTCCCGCATCACGTGCAGCACCGAGCCGTCCTGGATATTCGTGCGGGCGCCGATACGGATCCAATGAACGTCCCCGCGGATGACCGCGCACGGCCATACGCTCGAGTGCTCGCCGATCGAGACATCGCCGATCACCACTGCCGCCGGGTCGATATACGCCGACGCGGCGACCTGGGGGATGCGCCCGCGGTAACTGCGGATCAAGTCCTCACCTCCAGTGCTCACTGTACGCGCAAATGGAGGCGCTGCGGGTGCGCGCACGCGCTTCAGAATAAACAGGTCAAGCTAACACACGCACCACAGACTAACAAGAAAGCCCGATGGGAAATTGATCGTTGGTGGGCCATTGCCTAAGAAAAATGCGCACTCGAAAGAGAGGAGCAACACTGTTGCGTGATGAAGAGGGATGCACGGCCACGGCATGCCATGCCCCTAAGCGAGGCCCTGTAGAGTCTGTTGTGAAAACGCCGACTTGATCGGGCCTCAGCGGCTAAAGCCGCTGAAGAGATATTGAAATGGCCCGACTTGTGGCACGCCTGAAGGCGTGCCCTGACGAAGAGCTTGAGTTTTCACACAGACTCTGTAGCCCCGCTTCGGACCCAGGCTTTATCTGTTACTCGAGGGCTTTCCCCGTCACTACGCGGTCGCGGCCCTCCGCTTTGGCGCGGTAGAGGGCGGTGTCGACGGCGTGCAAGATTTCCTCGACAGTTGTGCCGTGCTCTGGGAAAACGGCTACGCCGACCGACAACGTCAGGGCTCCGAGGGCCAGGCCGCGGTGCTGTACGTTCAGGTTTTTGAACTCTTCCCGCAACTGCTCGGCGCGTTGCTGCGTAACCTCGATCGAGGCTTCCGGCAGAATCAAGACAAACTCCTCGCCCCCATAACGGCACGCGATGTCTTCGCCCCGGGTGCGGGACCTCAGGAATCCTCCCAGTTCCCGCAGCAGCGTGTCCCCGGCCTCATGGCCATACGTGTCATTGAAGACCTTGAATTTGTCCAGGTCGAGCATGATGGCTCCCAGCCGGCGCTGGTTGCGGGCCGCCCGCCGCAGCTCGCGCGCCAGCGACTCTTCCATGTACCGCCGGTTGAACAACCCTGTGAGGGGATCTCGAATCGATTGCATCCGCAGGGTCTCGCGCAGCCGCAGATTGGCCAGGGCCAGGGCAATGTGCCTCGCGGCGGTGACCGCCAAACGTTGTTGGGCATCGGTCAAGCGATTGTCCCCTTCCCCCGAGACCGTTCCACTGTGCACGTGCAACACGCCCAGCGCCTCGCCCTGCCCCATCATCGGCACGCACAGGTAGCTCACGCCACGCAACGCACCCAAATGCCGGCAGACCAGGCCCAGGCCGGGATCCTCCACCAGGTGCACCTGCCCGCGCCGCAGCGCCCAGCAGTCCTCGGGAGTGAACACGCGCTCACCCACCAGAGGCTGACCCCAGATCGCCACTGCTTCGACCAGGTTCTGCGAGGCATTCAGAACGCACAGCGCGCCCGCCTCGCTGGGGAAGAGCTGCTGCGCAGAGCGCGTAATGACGGCGTAGGCTTCTTCGGCGCTAACGCAGGTCTGCAGCAGATCAACCATCTCGTTGAGCAGAGTGGTCTCCTCAGAGCGCTTCTCGAGCGCCTGCAACCAGCCCCTGAGCACGGCGTTGCCTTGCTGAAGCGCTTCCTCGGCACGCCTGCGCTCGGTAATGTCCTGATAAACGACATAGACTCCTTCCAATTTCCCGTTCACGAATACGGGTACGCCGCAAATCTCCACATCTACGGCCGTGCCGTCGCTCCGGCATCTGCGGCCAGTGGTATGCAGAACCTGGCCAGATAAAACACTCGAGCTGACCTCGATCGTGTCGGTGCCTGTGACGTAGTCCTTGATGAGTTCGTCCAGCTTGTGTCCCAAAATCTCTTGCCGCTGGTAGAGGAAAAGGTCCCCGAACGCGGGATTACAGATTAGGACCCGTTGCTGGGGGTCAAGCACAACCGTCGCCAGGGGGCTATTTTGCACCAAAGCCTCGAGAAGACCCATGCGCTCCGCCGGCTTGCCTTCAACAATGGATAGCGGCCTACTGGGGACCAGGGTCTCGCTGACGCCAAGCGGCTCCGCTCGCTGTGCTTCACCTACCTGCGCTGCGTCGATAGCTTCGAAGAATAAGGCAGCATCGCCATTATTGCCTTCCTTATTCGTTACCGGTGTAGCGCTACATTGGACTGGCGACTCGACTCCATGCCTGGCAACCAGCCATGCGTTTTCCGCTTCATGCCTGCGCAAAGCAATTTCAATCGAGGTCCGAAGATTGATGTCTTTAAATGGTTTAATGATGTAGCCGAATGGCTCCGTCGCCTTTGCGCGTTCCAACGTCGCGTCGTCAAAATAAGCGGTGAGATAGACAACGGGGATGCCGAGGCGACTCTGTAATTCCTGGGCCGCTTGCACTCCATCCGTCTGCCCTCTCAACACGATATCCATCAACACCAAATCCGGATGAGTCTCCTCTGCCCTTAGGATCGCCTCTTCTCCAGAAGAGACAACCGCAGGTACGGAATATCCCAAGCCCTTCAACCTTGCTTCCAGGTCCATTGCGGTGATGCCTTCGTCCTCGACGACCAGGATCTGTGGCGTGGACATCGTCAGATCTCCTTTCCGGATTCCTTCGCAAAAGTCAGCTGAACGCCAACGCGATCCCGGTGGGAGGCCACCCGAGCGTCGCGCTGGGATGCACCAAGGCCAGCCTTAGCCCAATCTTGCCTGTGAGGAAATAAACGGCGGCTGCGATGGCGACAAGCGCTAGATTCGTAAGTAATCGGGAATGCAGAAAGTGCCTAGAGGTCAATTGGTTCGGCGTCTTCCCCGAGGCGAGAGGAGGGAGACTCTCTGCGATTCTCTGGAGTACGCCAGCCACCATGGCCCCAACGCCTCATCGCCGCATTCAAGGGCGAGTAATTCACCTACTGTGCAACTCTTGCTTGAGCGCAGAGTGTAGTCAAGGCCGGAATTCCGCCCATGTGCCCTTTTTGCTTACAAGAGCGAGCAGATTCGAGGGTCCACAGCCGCGCTAGAGCCTGGCTTCACAAGCAAGATCGGTGAAAAAATCGAGCATATTTTCAGGCGTTTCGGGAGTTTGGGTTTCAGCCTTTCGCGCTTCGCCGTTACCGCAGTCGAGATGCCGCCGTGAGCGCCCAGGGGCATAAGTGCTTAGTTTGGTGAGCACCGGCTATGGTTCCCGATCCAGTTGTCCACACTCTTTTAAAATTTAGCTTGAGACGACTCTCGAGCCAATCCGGTTAGATCTTTCGCGTGCCGTCATGCGGTTTCTTCTGAGACTGCATGCCGGGCATTTTTCTGCTAAATTTAGGACAGCGCGTCGGAGTGATTTTCAGGTAAGGAGTCGATCAGACTGGGATATCGTGCCCAAGCTCCTAATTGTCGAAGATGACCGAGCCATGCGGGATCTGCTTCGAGGCCATCTGGAAGGTGAGTATGAAATCATCGACACTGGAGACGCAAGCGAAGCCCTCGCGCTTGCGCTGCAACAAAAGCCTGATTGTGTTCTGCTGGATTTGGTGATGCCAAAGTTTTCCGGTTTCGAGCTGTGCCAAACTCTTGCTTCCGTCAGCCTCACGCAGCTGATCCCGATCTTCATCATCAGCGGGGAGCCTGCCGAGAAGTACAAGGCATTCTGTCAGAATCTCGGTGCCGCGGAATACTTTGAAAAGCCGGTGGACTTCAGCAGGCTGAAGGCCCGCTTGGCGGACGTCCTGAAGGCCAAACAGCCGGAGCGCCGGACTGAGGTGCGGATTCGGCTGAGAGTCGTTCTAAGGCTGGAGGGAACGGACACAAGTGGAGCAAAGTTTGAGGCGGTGGCCACGACGGAAGACGTAAGCGCAGGCGGCTTCTTTTGCGGTTGCCCGGCTCAATTAGAGAAGGACTCAGTGGTAAAGGTTTTCTTAAGCCAGGAAGAACGGTACATAGGGCAGGCGCGTGCGGTGCGCTTCGAACGGCGCAATACAGCTTCGCCGCACTACGGGTTTCGATTCGTCGAGAAGCCGAGCCGGTGGATCTTGCAATAGCCCAAACGCCTTGAACAACCGGGCTGTCCCCAGGCAGGCATCCGCGCAGCGCCGGCCTCCCACTCCAGAAACCCGCCTCTTGGCGGGCGCCCGTTTAGAGCGTGTGCGAAAGCCCAAGTTTTTCGTCAGGCACGATCGTGGGCCCGTATAGAGCTGGCGCACCGATCAATGAATCTTGGATTTCTTGTTTTTCTTGTCCTTCTTCCTGACGCTCTCACCTCTTTTCACTTTTCAAGTGTCGCTTCGTAGCTGGTCGTCCCCTCATCGCATGTTGTGTTTGGCACGTTGTCGCAGCCTCCTTTTCGAACCGGGAGTCTTGGCCGCCGGACGCTTCGCTTTTAGAGTTACGTTCTCTGCTCTTAGCTCGTCGTTCTTCCTCATGAGGCCGTCGCGGGCAGTCGTCAATTCGTCCACATGACTTCGGAGCTCAGCATTCTCTTTCTGCAGCGCAGAAACTTGGCTCTTGAGTTGTTCATTTTCCTGCCGTGCTTTGGTGTCCTGGCACGCTGTGAGCGACAACCCAAGTGCGATCGCCACCAACAAACCAGCCAAAGAATGTTTTCGCATTTCTCTCCTCAATGAGGATTTGAACTAAAAGGTCTTTGCTTAGGTGGCCAGCAGGGCGGTTAGTCTGTGGACCACAAGCCTAGACCTTTCTTCGAATCCCACGGACAGCCCCAGGTCTGGATAGCTTGCATACACGGTTCCCCGCAAAGACACTGTCTCCTCTCCTCTGCAGAACTGAACCACCACAGGCGTCCCTACGGGCAATTGCACCTCCCGCACGAAAAAACCAGTTGCACCGATAAGCGCGTGTTCGCTGGGAATGGAGATGCACCTGTTACCGGTCCGGATTTTCATCAGCAAGCCCACTCTGGCCATCTTGGCTTCACCTCTTCTCCTGGGCTTGATCTGGCGACAGTGGGCAGACATCCACCGCCTCCTTGCCGAGCCAGCCCTCTTGTACTCGAAAGCTGACTCTCAAACCCCAGGCGAGCGCCCGGAATTCCACTCCCCCCAAACTCGACTTTCGGAAAGGGACTTGAGCCCCGTCATCTCCCCGGATCGCTCCTTTTTCCTGCCTTCTGTAGATGTGCCAAATGACTCCTTCCATGATCGCTCCTAGCTCGCCCCAGTCTCGGTTCGCCTCCAAAAACTCCAACAGGATCCTTCTCGTCACTCCCCCGGGTATGGCCCCTCTGCGTCTGCGCCGCCCGGCCCTGCACGCCCACCAGAACGCAAAGGGGCCTTCCCCAGAGTAAGACCCCTCAACCACTCACCGAGCTAGACCACCTCAGAACAACCCACTCCCGTAGAAGCAGCATCTGCCGACTCCTCACGCTTGTCCGTTTGAGCGACCGAAACCGATTTCACGTTAATGGCGGTTGGAACTTTGGCGCCCGCTGCAAGAAAGATGCCGTAAGAAACGCGCAAACCAACGGCGATTTCGCCATACCTAAAGCCCACCACCAGCGATTCGTCGCTGAAGGCCACATCGTAGCCATCATCTCCATGAATGATGCCTGTGGTCCGCGATGGCAAGAGTCTGACTACCTCTGGATCGCACGCTCGTCTCCTTCAACTCTTGCTCAGCTCCTCTGGGGGGATTCGCCGCACCTGGAAGCCCTGACTGCCCTGGAACCAGAGGAACTCAGGGAACTCGAAAGGCTCAACTTCGAACCGGTCAGTCCGTGCGTCTTCATCGCGCCAGGCAGGGACCGTTGACCACAGGCCCAGCTTGTTTTCAAGAGGTCTCGCCAAAGCCTGGCTGGCAGCACCAGAGAACAAAGCCACCAACAGCGCCCCAGCCAGATCGACTCCTCGCCAAGCACCAAGCGCAACTAGGCCCCCCGCAATCAACCACAATGCAGTGAGGAACCGTATGGCCTTACATCCCCTTGCATGTTTGCCCGCAGAGTCCCCCTGAATCATCGCTCGCCAGGCAAACTCCGCCGTCCACTGGACCAACTGCCTGTACGGCCCGGCATTGACCAAAACGAACCCATCCGGTGTGGCAAAACCGTCCAGCTTGGTTGACACCCCGATCGATTCACGAGCCAACTCCTGCGTCCGGTGTAGCCACATGTGGTTTACACGGACCCTCCGATTGAAAGCCAACTGCATAGCTTCCCACGGTACGGTCCAGAACAACGGTGTGGGATCAACGCCTTCTTGCAAGAACAACACGAGGGCCGCGCCCGCCGCCCCCATAAGCAAGCCTCGCCAAATCGCGGAGATTGTGAAGAAAAGCAGCAGCGCGCCAGCCAGCAGGAGCCCCCGCCGGACGAACTTCGTACGGTGATTCGCAGGCGCATCTGTGAGGCTTCGCAACCGTTCTAAGCCAAGTTCAAGCCAAGCCCGCCAGTTTGGCCAGCGCAGGGAATTCCAGCTTCCGATGGCCATAACCTCAATCCCCTATGTCACTGACTTGGTAAAGCCGGCGGGTTGCCACCTGGGTCAAAGCCTCTTCCAAAGTCAGTTTCTCCTTGCGCGCGAGCTGGAGTGCTGCTCGCAAGCGGTACGCCTGTCGCGACGAATAGAATCGCCTTCCATTCTTCGCTGCCGCCTGGAGTAAGCCCTTGGACTCGAGCTCTGCAAGCTCAGCTTCGGTTATGCCCAGCATCTGAGCAAGCTGCTCGGGCTGGTAATAGTCAGCCATGATCCTGCCTTTCGACCGCCTCTAGGTGATCTCTAGGAAAGCCCTTAAACGGCGAGCCCTGGGCTACCGGCATATGCGAAGATACGCAGATATCAAGCAAAAAATATATCTCCCCTCTAGGATGCAGCCTCCATCTGGTCCAGCATGTCACGCACCCCGACCAGGTGGTTGTTGAAGATCTCCTTTGCAACGTCAAGAAGACGAAACAGGGTTGGGTCTGAAACGGAGTAGAAAACATTGTTACCAGACTTACGGCCGACGACGATGTTGCGAACACGAAGAGTTGCAAGCTGTTGCGATACGTTGGCGGGTTCAATCTGTAGAATCGCGCTCAGTTCGTTAACTCCTTTTTCTCCGTTTCGGAGGCAGTCCAAGATCCGGATGCGTATGGGATGCGAGAGTGCCTTGAAAAACTCCGCTTTAAAGTTGGCAATCTCCTGTGGCATGAGAATCCTATTTACATGCATAGTTTAATCTGCGAATATATCTAGGTCAAGCAAAATTTTTTTCACCGTGACAACATGTCGTGCACTAAGTAGGAATCCCTCGCCGAGGGCGAGGCGGAGGAGCCGAGGCGGACCGAAACTGAGTCCCGCTAGCTGGATTGGGGGAACCTGCGGGGCGTGACGTTCACCCGTGGCTCTTTTATCCGCCTGGCTGGCAGGAGCCGATGCTTAAGCGCCTCGTTCGTTTTCGCTGGAATGAGCAAAAGTCAGGCACGCCCTCAGGCGCGCCGCAAGTCGGGCCATTTCCCTATCTCTCCAGCGCTTTCAGCCGCTGAAGCCCATCAAGTCGGGGTTTTCACACGGACTCTTTAGAGTGGGGCGCCGGCGAAAGCCCGCCCCTACAACACAGGCTGGCGTCCAGCGCTCACTTCGTGATCTCCTGCTCGAGGCTAGCGGCGGCGTGTTGCGCCTGGTACACGTCGGCAGCGCGCTTGAGTGCCTCGGCTATGTTCGCGCAGAGGTTTTTCGCTCCCACATGGCGGTCGAATTCGGCCTCGTGCATGAGACGCGCGGGCTGTTGGCGCGCACCACAGAGAAGCATAGACCGGCCGGAGGCGCGAAGGCGGCTGGCCAGATCCTCGAGCGCTGCCAGCCCCGTGGCATCAATCGCGGTCATATTCCGCAGGCGCAAGATCACAACGGGAGGCAACTCGTCGAGACGGTCTGTTATCTCGGAGATCTTGTCGGTTACTCCGAAGAGAAATGGCCCGTGGATGCGGAACACGGTGACATAAGGGGGAATCTGTTTATCCTGCAAAATGTGAACTCGGCCGTCTTCGATGTATTCGTCTGTTACCTGCGAAACGGTGGTGGTGATGGAAACCTTTCGAATGAACGTAAAAGCAGCGAGCACCATGCCGACCTCGACCGCGAAGCTGAGATCTGTGATTACGGTGAGCGTCATTGTGAGCAGCCAGACGCTGATGTCCGCCTTCGTGAGCTTCAAAATCTCCGGGATTTCCTCCCAATCACCCATGTTGTAAGCCACCATCAGCAGGATGCCGGCAAGCGCCGCAAGCGGCACGTCCTTCACGAGAGGCGCGGCGAACAACACCACTGCC
>WNFH01004192.1_pt1 | contig 10364 bp, 8 predicted proteins | sample 5400411 | NCBI WGS metagenome assembly WNFH01 (sample SAMN13153347, study PRJNA577476) | soil metagenome | isolation source: 200 cm saprolite under Douglas fir tree site 2 hole 3 | place: USA:California | collected 2015-04-18
CGCTTCGGCCTGCGGTTCGTCGCCTCGCCGCGCCATGCCGATGTGTTGATGGTGACCGGTCCCGTGACCAAGAACATGCGCGAAGCGCTGGAGCGCACCTATCATGCGGTGCCCAATCCCAAATGGGTGGTCGCGATCGGGGATTGCGGCCGTGACGGCGGGTGTTTTGCCGGCAGCTACGCGGTTGTCGGCGGCGTTTCCGAGGTGATCCCGGTCGATCTGCACATACCCGGCTGCCCCCCTACCCCGACGGCGATGCTGCAAGGTCTGCTGGCGCTGCTCGAACGGGCGGACGGCAGAGCATTTTCCGGCCAAGTGGAATCCGGTTAGCGCTAAGAAAATGCGTTTAACTAGGAACTTGCGCGGTTACATCCTGATCTTTATCGCGCCCGTTCCATGGTCCGCGAGGAAGACGGCTTTGGCGGCCGGACCGTCTTCAGCTTTGGTTTTGGAACATGCTCGCGGAGTCGCACGCCGCGGCCTCCAGCCACACTCGCCACGCCCGGATTAATCAACTCGATGCCCGCGTTCTCAAGCGCGGAAACCAGTTTCATGAGAGAATCGACGTTGCCGCGGACGACGCCGTCACTGGCCTCCATGCGCTGGATCGTTGGAACCGAAAGGTCTGCCAGATCGGCCGTCTGCCGCTGATCGATGTTCAGGAGCGCGCGGGCGGCCCTGAGTTGATTGGCAGTAATCATGAACCTGGTTTCTCCCAATCTGAAGCAAGCATGATTACACGGTACGATACGGGCCTCAAGCATCAATTTACAAGCATAAGATATCAAGGTGCCCTGGCGCAATCGTTGCAAATTCGCGGGGATCGGCGGCAGGCGCGATTGGCATAGGGCACATTACATGATAAAAGATGTGTAATGCATGCTATTTAATGCATAACATCAAACAGATGGGTTGTCGGCTGTGCGGTTGTTGGGGCGCTACCAGGGCAGGAACGGCGCGATCGAGATCGTCGAATGTTTAGGGGATGGAACCCGGATTTATTTCGAAGAGGGCGTGCGGCAGAGCCAGGCGACGCCCGACGGTGAGAGCGTATTCACCTACGTCAAGCTGATGGACGAGCTGTTGTACCGCGCGAAAAACATCCTGGTGCTGGGATGCGGCGGCGGAAACCTGCCCACCAGGCTGGCCCGTCTTGGAAAACGACTGACGATCGTCGACAACAATCCGATCAGCTTCGTGATCGCGCACAAGTTTTTTGGGCTGCCGGATGATCTGCCGTGCGTGGTCTCCGATTTCCGCAGGTTCGTCTATCAAGACGATACGCTTTACGACGGCATCGCGATCGATGTCGGCGGTCCGGGTTTTGAGTTCAACGATGAATTCGATCTCGATACCTGCGATGCGATCCGCGCACGGCTGGTGCCGGGCGGCCGCATCGTGATGAACGTGACGGTATCGAACGATATCGATCCCATCCCCGATCGAATTGCGGCGCGACTTGCCGGCGACAACCTGTTTGCATGGATCGTCGATGAGCCGGGCATCCAGGACCGCAACGCGATCCTCGCCTGCGTGCCGGAAAGGCAGTTGAATGCCCGTTCAGCGTTGAATCACGTCATCCGTGGCAGCCATGAGCGCTGGTCAATCCGGCGCCAGAGGCTGCGTGGTTGCGATCCTACCGTCGGTTCGCGCCATTGGTGAACCGCGCGATTGCTCAAGCCATCGCGCCGCACGTCGCGCTATGATGCGTCCGGTCGCGCCTTCGAAACAGGCCGACCAACCGGCCGCAAACAACTGTTCCGGATTGGTGCAGATGCCCGAAGTCTTCAGATCGATTTGCGCAGTGCTCGGAAGCCCGCGCGAACCTCTTCCGAAAAGAGCCGCGGCTGTTCCCAGGCGGCATAGTGTCCGCCTTTGTCGACGTTGTTGTAATAGATGAGTTTGTGATACGCCCGCTCAGTCCAGCTCCGCGGGGCCTGATAGTTCTCGCCAGGAAAGACGCTCACGGCAGCCGGGATCGAGATGTCGGCGGCGTTGTAAACGCTGAACTTGTTTTCCCAATAGAAGCGAGCCGAAGAAATCGCGGTGTTGGTCAACCAGTAGAGCGTGATATCGTCGAGGACGTCATCTCGTGTAAGGCCGTCTGCGGGATGTCCATTGATCGTGCGCCCGAGCACGGCCGAGATGATCGCCGCGGCCGGCTGGCCATAACCGTCACCGTGGTCAAGAAGCCAGGCTGCAAGGCCGACGGGTGAATCCGCCAACCCGGTCAACGTTTGCGGGCGCGTCCCCATCATGATTGCGTAGGCGCGCTTCTTCGTAAATAAGCTGGTCAGTTGCTCGTAGGCGCGTCTTTCGTCGGTCGACAGACCGGATGGCGGCGGATCGCCGCCCTGAAGCGCCTTTGCGATGTCGGGTGGAATAGTAGCCGGGAGGTTGACGTGAATGCCCAGCAATTCCGGAGGCTCCTGTTTAGCCATCACATGCGAGACAACCGCGCCCAGATCGCCGCATTGCGACACAAACTGTGAGTATCCAACGCGCTTCATCAACGCGACCCAGGCACGTGCGGTGCGATCCGGATCCCAGCCGGTCGTGGTCGGCTTGGCTGAAAACCCGTAGCCCGGGATAGATGGAATCACCAGATGGAATGCGTCCGATGCGCTCGCGCCATGTGCCGTGGGATTGGTGAGTGGATCGATGATCTTCAGCTGTTCGATGACCGAGCCGGGCCTTGCGCTGGAATGCCGCGACATTGTGGGCGGGCGCGAAATGTCATCTCGTCCATTATCCCCTCTCCGGCTGGAAGGTCTTCAACCTTGCCATTACTTGCCACAACGATCCGCCCGAGGCATTTGCGGCCAAGCCCGTGACGCACGACGAAGTCATGGAAGGATTCAAAGAGATTCACCCTCAGGCGAAGGCCATCATTCACCACGGCAAGGATTGGAAAGCCTGGGTGACATGCGACCGCAATCCGACGGAACGATGGGTCGACGGCTGCGTCGCCCTGCTCGGCGATGCCGCGCACCCGACGCTTCAATATTTTGCCCAGGGCGCCTGTATGGCCCTCGAAGATGCCGTCTGTCTTGCGGAAAAGCTGGACGGTCGCCCGGATGACACCGAGGCCGCATTGCAGGACTACCGGTCAGAACGCCTCCTGCGCACTGCCCGCGTCCAGTTGCAATCGCGTGAACTAGGCGACCACGTCTACCACTCGAGCGGTGTTCACGCGTTGCTACGCAATCAGATGATGCGCGATATGAATTTTGAGAAATTCTGTGACAGCTTGTCTTGGTTATATGAATCGCCCTTCGAAAATAGGCCCGCGCAGTAGGGTATTCAGCCGAGCTGCGAAATGACTTCTAACGGTTGTCGGAATGAGGTCGAGAGTTCACGCTAAGGTATTGAAATTGTTTGGAGCGGGTGAGGCGCTCCGGTTCGGAATTTCGGTTCGAATTCTCTTATGCATATCAGCACCTTAGAACGTCGGCCGATTTGTGTGTTGGACGCTTTGTTGGACGTTTTATCGGACGTCGCGACCAGTATCCTGCACAACCCGGATGGTCTTGGCATCGGAATAATGTGTTGATCGGCGTGGGGTCGGGGGCGCCGACGGCACGATAAGTCTATGATTCACTTGACATTGGAGGGGCCCAAATTTGCGAGCCGATTGACACTTTCGGGCTTCTCCGGCTCCAGGCTAAAATCAGATATTCGAGGGACGCGCTTTCAGCCTTACCATTTCGCGGCTTCGCAAGGCGAAAGTCGCCGCGGTCTACCCTGCAGCACTTAGAAACGAGCTCAATTGGTTCTTACGACGGCTCAGTTGGCCTTGCGGCCTAGGAAGGCCGGGATATGGAGAACTTTTTCCTCGATCAAGTTGCGAACAGCGGAGGAGCGTCCGCACTGATCGAGGCCTCGCGGCGCCGCAGGGCGCGCATATTCCGAAGTCGGCTTTGCTAGTCGAATTTCGGGGTGGCGGGCCGCCGGGCGGAGCAGCGGGCTCTCTAATTGCGGCGCATTACGCTCGATCTGGTCCGCGATCCGACGGTTGTCGTTCCGCAGTCTGTCGGCGAGTTCAGTCAGAGAGCCCGCTGGTTGCGTCTGGCTCGTCATACCAAGATTATCGATGCCGGTCGCCACGACGGAGACGCGGACGATACCTTCCAGGCTTTCATCAAACGTGGCGCCGACGATGATGTTGGCGCTTTGGTCGACCTCTTCGCGAATGCGAGTCGCGGCTTCGTCGACTTCGAACAGCGTTAGGTCCTTGTCGCCCGTGATGGAGATGATGAGACCGCTGGCGCGCTTAATCGAGGGATCCTCGATCAATGGATTGGAAATCGCAGCCACAGCGGCATTGAGCACGCGCTTCTCGCCAGAAGCCTCGCCCCTGCCCATCATGGCTTTGCCCTTCTCGCGCATGACTGTGAGAATGTCGGCAAAATCGAGATTGATCAGACCTTCCTTGACGATAAGATCGCTAATGCAAGCCACACCCGAATAAAGCACTTGATCAGCCATGACGAAGGCATCGGCGAATGTAGTCTTCTCGTTGGCCACCCGGAACAGATTCTGGTTTGGGATGACCAGCAGGGTGTCGACCGCTTTGAGCAGTTCTGCGATGCCAGCTTCGGCAAAGCGCATACGGCGCTGGCCCTCGAAGTGGAATGGCTTGGTGACGACACCGATGGTGAGAATGCCAAGCTCGCGCGCGGTCCTGGCGATGACCGGAGCCGCCCCGGTCCCGGTACCGCCGCCCATGCCGGCAGTAACGAACACCATGTGTGCGCCGATCAAATGATCGCGGATCGCATCGACCCCCTCTTCGGCTGCGGCGCGCCCCAGTTCGGGCTGCGAGCCGGCGCCTAGGCCTTGGGTTACCTGAGTACCCAGCTGAATGATGCGCCTGGCCCTCGACATGGTGAGCGCCTGTGCGTCGGTATTAGCGACGATAAAATCGACGCCTTGCAGCCCGGACGCAATCATGTTGTTGACCGCATTGCCGCCGGCGCCGCCTACCCCAAACACGATAATGCGCGCTTTCATCTCGCGAATATCGGTGATGTTGGTCATCTCTGCCTCACGATTTGTCCGGCAAGCCAGGAACGAGAGGATACGAATCGCTACCTATGGGCCTTGCGATCCGTTGCCACTAAGTCCGCAGCTAGAAGCCCCGGTCTGCGTGCTGCTATTCCGTGGCTGTCGATCGAACGACCAATTCGGCCACTGGTCCGCAGAAAACCTTCAAGCCGCGCCGTCGTTTCCTTGGCCGCCATGGTCTCGGCAGTCGCCTGCAGCAGCTCAACCATCAGCCGATCGGCGCGCTCGCGCTCCCGCTCGAAATCTGCCCGGTGACCGGCCGCCGTTGCTTCGAGCCGGATGATCTCCGCCTGCAATGCCACGATCTTTGCCGGCAGCGGAGCGACGTTGCCTGCCTCACTACTACCTCGTGGCCGCCGCGTATGCCGTATTTCCGCGAGATCCACGTTCACCAATACTTTGCCATCATCCGACAGTGAGCGCGGCAACCGAAGCCGCTTGGCAAGCGAACGAGCGGCCCCCGCCGAGATCGTCAGGCGCGCGCCTAGCGCGGCATATGTCAGTGTTTCAACTGGCATCGGCGGTACTCCTGGAGCGAACCCGGCGATCTGTTAACCGAAAAGTAACCACAAGCTAGGCCGCGATAGTTAAGAGATCGTTAACAGATGGACGGCCGTCTCCCACTTGAGCGTGCGGCAACCAAGATGCATCAGACCTGGAAGATGCCGGTATCTTGGGGCTTGCCGAGCCAAGCTGTGTAGAGTAGTCCGCTCTACGTCGACCGATCAGCAGCGGAACTTCAGTTCTGGCTCAAGCCGCAATCGAGGACCGCGCTAGCAGGTCCGGTCAATCCGTGGCTCCGGACGATCGGACCTTTCGAGCTTCTTCGGCTCGGGGGTTCAAAAGCGACGGTGGGCCCCCGCGAAAGAGAACTCCGGTCTGTCTGGCCGGACAAGGTCCCCGCTGTTCCTCTTCCCCTGCCATGCAGACGCTCCCTCGTCAGGATCCATCGGATGGAAACAGCGCGGAAACCCACGGCGAAAGTCAGAAATTCGCATCATCGACTTGTGGCGTAGAAATGCTTGCGAGCGGCGGATTACCCCTTCTCTGGAGTTGGCAGTGATACGCCGCGAAGCGCGTGACTCGTAACCTTACCAGCATGGCGAGCCTCTGCCGGGCCGGCGACAGCCGGTCAAGGCCGGTAAGCCGCGAAGCGGGGGCGCGGGACGCGACAGCCTTTACCGGATGGCGCCGGTCTGGCCCCATGGCGACAAGCAGGTAACGACATTGGGGACACTCACAGCCCCAGCCCCCGTTTCCTGCCGAAATTCCATTCGATGCCACCAGCATCGCGCACTGTGCCGGTGATATGCTGGCCGATGCGCTTGTCGAGCACGGGTTGCCACGGCACCAGGTGGAAACCGATGCCGTCATCGATCATGGCGAAGCGGCCGCTCGCGAGCTGGGTGGAACCGACAAGCGTGCCGCTGACATATTCGCCGGTCTTGGCGGCGGTGAACGTCAGACCGCGTTCGGCAGCCATGGCCTTGCCGACACGAGTCACCTCCGTACGCTCCAGATTGGCGATAAAATCCTTTGACACACGGATACGTCCGTCCTCCAGCCGGGCGGCGTGGCCCATGTTCACGAGGCTCTGCCTGCGGCGTTCCATTGCCTCAGTGACCTCCCGGCCGAACCCGGTATTGGCAAGCGTGGTACGGCTGGGCGAGGCCATTTCCCGGTCGAGCCAAGTCGCGCCGTCATGGCCAATCTGGCTGTCGAGGCCGGTAGGAGACAGGATGCTGATGCGGATGTTGGCGCGGTCCCGCGCAAGATCGTAGGCTTGACCGCGCGCGGAGAGATCAGTGGGGACGCGCCAGTGATCGGCGTCGATCCGCTCGGCATGGCCGGCCCGACGCAACGCTTCCAGCCGGCGGACGTGGGATCGAACGAAGGCCTCGGGATCGCCGCCGATACGGTCGATGGCACTTCGCGCGCGCTCCAGATGCTGGGACGGGCGATAGACGCCTCCTTGACCTGCGATATCCAGGATATTGCGGTCCGCGGCGCGCGGCCCGGGTGGGGCGGAGCCAGCCACGACGATCATGCCTCGGCCGACCTCCTCGGCGCGGGTGGCATCCATCTCGAGGTGATGCACGCGCCCATCCACCCCGTCGATCACCAGACGAACCCGCTCGCCCATCTCGTCGCCGCCAAGCCCTTTGTCGAGCACGCGGCCGACGATGCGCTCGGTCGCGTTCTCGCGGTGCAGGACGTAGCCCGCGGGATGGCGGTCCTCCGCCAGCCCTTCGCGCTCCAACGCCCGGTGCATGGTCTTGATGATGTCGCCGCGCTCCCCAAGCTCCCGCAGCGTCGGCTCGGCCTTTGGCGATACAATCCACTGTCCGGTCTCGATCTCAGTCGCCAGCCCCATGCGCTCCAGCTTGCGCGCGCGCTCGATCAGGAGGGCTCGATTCTGACGGGCCGTGTCGCGCATGTCCTGGTCGGGGCGCAGGTCGGTGAACTCCTTCCCCTGCTGCTCGGCGATCAGCATCCGGTCGAGCCGGGTGAAGCGATCGGCCTCCACTTCCCGCTCAAGCTGCTTCGTTACCTCCAACTCGGTCTGCCGGCCCAGTTCCCGGGTAACAATCTCGCTGGCCCGCTCCCGAATGCCGTAGGCGATATAGTCGCCGGCGATGTTGAGGGTCTTGCCGTCCTCAGTGACGCCGCGCACCAGGATATGGGTGTGCCGGTGTCCGGTGTTGTGGTGATCGACCGCGATCCAGTCGAGCTTCGTCCCGAGGTCCGCTTCCATCTGCTGCATCAGATCGCGGGTGGTGATGCGCAGATCAGATAGCTCCACGCCGTCCTCGGCCGAGACGATGAAGCGGAACTGGTGCCGGTCCTCGCGGCCGCGATCTAGGAAAGCGCGGCCATCCTCCACGTCGCGCTCGGCCGAATAGACCTGGCCCTTCGCACCATCCTTCGTCACACCATCCCGTTCAAGATAGCGCAGATGCGCGTCCACCGCCTTGGCGCTGACAAATTGCCGTCACCGCCACCCGTCGCGTCCGCGTGCGCGCCCCGCTCCCGTCCCGGCTCCACGCGCTCCGATCCTTGAGGCTTAGCGCCGTTGCAGCGCCCCGGCCCCGCGCGTTGAACCTGCCGCCTCCCTTCCCGGTGCCGGGGTCCCGGTTCGGATTGCCGCCAGCGCGCCGGATCGCCCGTTGGACCTCACCGACGAAGCTGCCCGGGCGTCCACGCGCCGCGCCGATCCGGCGCCCGGTTATCTGCCCGCCACCACGATCGCGGACCTTGCCGGGACGGATACGAAAGTCGTCTTCGTTGCGCGCCATCAGACGACGATTGGAAGTCGAACGTTATCGCGCAAGACCAGAAATGCAGTCCGCCTGATGCAGCGTGGAAATACCTGCGCCGGCGAAGATACGGCCATCTCCGATTTGCAGCCTATCGCGGGCGATGGCTCTCGGAGCATTGAAAAAGAATGATAATCGGAAAAAGCGCCGCTCGCTGATCTCGATGGAACGTCGGAGACCGACCCAAACCAATGTGCAGACAAAAACTTAGGAACGAAGTTCCGGAAGCGGGGAAACCCGCTTTATCTTGCCATCCACGGTTGCCCTCCCCCTGCTCTCCCGTTGCCACCCTCGGACTTGCGACAACTTTCGAAAACCTGCGACGAAGTGCGAATTCGATCATCGGGACTTCGCTGGTACGGTGTACGAATAGGTTGCCAGAATGGGGTACGAGCGCCGATGGGTCGACGATGCCATGGGCGCGTGGTGAGCGGTTCTGACGCAAGTCAGCCCGAGAGGTACCATCCGGTGAGATGCCGGCGCTGCGCGCAGCAAACAATGAAGAGCTAGCCCAGGCAAACGACCTTGTGACGGCACCAATCTGCACGTTGGTCCGCGCGGTTGATCACCGGTGCGAGCGTCGCGACGTACGCTTGCGTCTCATCCGGCAGCGGTCGACCTGTAGCCAGATGACGTTCGTAACGCCGAGGCCCGGCATTGTAGGCAGCGAGAAAGCCCGGCACGCCGTAACGATCATGGAGCTCGCGAATGTAAGCGGCACCGGCCTGAATATTGTCGTGCGGATCGTAAGGATCGGCGCCGAGACGATATCGAGCGCGCAATTCTGCCCGGGTCCTTGGCATGATTTGCATCAGCCCCATGGCTGCCTTGGACGACCGCGCTTGTGGTTTGCCTCCGCTTTCGATGTGCATCAGCGCGCGTATCCAATGTTCTGGCACGACAAAGCGCTTGGACGCCTCGCTGACAAAAGTTGCGAAGGGATCGATAGACAAGCCGCCCGCTCAATGTGTGGCCGGCAACGCCCGCTCGGCATGCGCCGCACCGCTCGACAGCAGCGATGATGCGATGATCGCCACGGTGCACAGCATCGCCCCGAGAGATCGCAAGCCTGCCTTCGTACTCGCGGGCCGTCCAGGGTGACGCGGTGACGCGCCGGCCTGATGGCCGCCCTGGACCGCCGCTGCGCGCGACGGCGGTGCGAACCTTGGCCGGGACGAGGGAATGGTCCGCGTTCTGACCGAACAAAGGAATGACAGGAGGTTTGCGATTGGGCAGAGCCGTAACTTCGACTTGAATGGCGAGGCCAGGACGGCCAGAACGAAACAGAGCAGCCCAATCATTCCGCCAACTTAGGCGATTCCATCACGCCATCAACTCGGACGAGGTTTTCGGTACACACAGCTGTGATCGAGGTGGTCGAGCAACTCGGCTCAGAAATCCTGCTCGATATGAAGGTCGGCGAGGGTGCCATGGTGGCGAGCGTCGAGCCGACCATGCGGGTGAAGGTGCGCGACAAGCTGCGCATTGCCGTGCGCCCTTCCAGGCTTCACGTTTTCGACGCGAAGACTGAGGCAGCAATCTAGCGCAGGCACAGTCGGAACGTCTTTCCTCTGGCTAAGTAGCAGCGTGGAATTGTGCTATCGATCAGTCGAACATGGAACGGAGGTGAGTACGCCCTCCCCTTGTTGACTCCACCAACGCGTACCTGATTTCATACGCCCGGAGCAAATGAGACTTTGGCGCAACAGGCCAATTTTCCGGTGGTGAGGGGAATTCGCTCAAAACCGGCGACCACCCTGTCACCGACGGACGACTGAGGCTGACGCCATGGAGGAAGACTGATGTTGTTCTACCGAGGCATGACCTGCGAGAACGTCACGATCAACGGCGACAAGGGAACCCCGATTACCGCTTATGTGGCCAAGCCGTCTGGTCCGGGCCCCTTTCCGGGCGTAGTGCTTGTCCACCATCTCCCGGGCTGGAGCGAGTTCTACATTGAGACGACGCGTCGGTTAGCGC
>WNFH01022319.1_pt1 | contig 10364 bp, 8 predicted proteins | sample 5400411 | NCBI WGS metagenome assembly WNFH01 (sample SAMN13153347, study PRJNA577476) | soil metagenome | isolation source: 200 cm saprolite under Douglas fir tree site 2 hole 3 | place: USA:California | collected 2015-04-18
ATACTCAGAATCAAACGGACCAACAAGTGCAACTCAAGTCCTCCTTCGAAATCGGGCCGCGATGCCGATCCAGTACCAGCGCAGGTAGCGCGGCAGCCAGCTCCAGAGCCGGAAGCGGCTCTCACCGGCGGTGCGGTCCCGCCACGTGGTCGGCACCTCGGCCACCCGCATCCCGAGCGCGTAAGCCTTGACCGTGAGCTCGAGGCCGAGCTCGAAGCCCCCACTGGATTCGATCGTCACCCTTTGCAGCAGGCGCTTCGAATACAAGCGGTAGTTGCTCGTGGCGTCATGGATGGGGAGTCCGCCCAGCCAGTGCAGCGAGAGCCCGGCGACGCGAGACATCGTCCGCTTCAGCAGCGGACCGCCGACCTGACCGCCGCCGCGCATGTAACGCGATCCGGCGACGACGTCGGCGCCGCGTTGCGCGAGCGCGTACATCGCATCGATGTCGCCGGGGTCATCGGAGCCGTCGCCCATCGTGACCAGCACGTACGGCGCCCTGGCCGCGGCCAGGCCTGACTTGAGAGCGTTGAGGGCGCCACGTCCGAGGTTGTTGCGATGGAGGTGCAGCTCGGGCAGCTCGGCTTGAAGTCGCTTGACGACGGGCACGGTGGTGTCTTCGTCGAAGTCGTGCACGACCAGCACCTCGAGCGGCCGCGTCTGCGTCCGCTCCACCACTCCTCGGAGCGTCGGCACCACGTTCTCGCCCTCGTTGTAAACGGGAACGACCACGCTCAGGGCGGGCGCTGTGGTCGGATCGCTCAGATCCGTCCTGCCTCGATCTCTTCGCGCACCCACGGGATGACCTCGTCCAGCATCTCGTCGAGGGTGGTCGTGGCTACGAAGCCCAGGACGTTGCGCGCCTTGGTCACGTCGGGCACGCGCCGATGCACGTCGTGCTCGTAGGGCGGATCGGAAACCAGGTTGAGCGGGCGGCCGTCGGGGTGAACCTTGCGCCAGATCGCCGCGGCCAGCCCGCGCACAGTCGTCGATTGCGCGGTTGAGAGGTTGAAGTCCTCATTGACCGCGCGCGGCGATTCCATGGCCAGCCGGATCCCCCGGGCCAGGTCGCCGCCGTATGTGTAATGACGGACCTGGCTGCCGTCGCCCAGGATGTGGAGAGGGTCCTGGCCCTTGAGCGCCTTCTGGCACAGGTCCGGGACCACGTGGCTCATCGCGAGCTTGACGTTGCCGCTCTTGACGTCGTGGTCGCGGAGCGCGCGGCGTTCGCCGATACCGACACAGTTGAATGGCCGCACGATCGTATAGGGGAGGCTGTACTGCTCATGGGCGCCGCGCGCGAAGTACTCCGTGGCGAGCTTTTGAAAACCATAGGTCGATCGCGGCGGCGGGCTCGTGAGCTCGGCGCCCTCGGGAGTGGGGAAGACGTCGGACGACTCGAACACCATGCTGCTCGAGATCACGGTGACCCGCTCCAGCCGGCCGCTGCGGTGCGCGGCGACCGCGGCGTCGAAAGTGGCGGCTGAGATCCGCTCGTTCTCGGCCAGCAGGTCGTAGGCGAACTCGTGGAAATAGGAGATGCCGCCGATCATGGCCGCGCCGGCCACGACCTGGTCGCAGTTCATCGCGAGCTCAGTGAGCAGCTTGGCGTCCTTCGCGTCCCCCTCGACGAGCCGGTACCGAGGGTCGTCGTCGTGGCCGCGCCGCACCGGTCCGTACTTGCTGAAGTTGTCCACACCGACCACCTCGTGTCCGGCCTGTAGCAGCTCCGCGGCCAGGTAACCGCCGATGAATCCGGCTGAGCCGGTCAGGAGAACTTTCAGAGTCGGATGGGGCCGGTGACGCCCCAGACGTCGACCACATCGCGGCCAGCAAGGTCGAGCTTCCGGTAGGCGTGGTGCGGCGCGGCGATGACGAGGAGCTCGGCTTCTTTCAAGACCCGGTCCAGCGAAACGAACGACTCGTCATGGATGTAGGGGTCGGTGCAGAGGACGCGGGCGCCTTTGAATGCGGCCAGCTTGCGCAGCTTGTAGCTCAGGGACGCTCGCGGATCGTCCGACTCGCCCTTGAACGCCATCCCGAGGATTCCGATCGTCCGGCCAGAGAGCGGCCGCCGCGAGTTGAGAGTGTCGACGATGTAGTTGGGCAGCCCCTCATTGATCTGCATAGCGGCCTGACCCATAGGGAAGTGGTCGGGCGTGAACGCCGAGAGCTGCATTGTGTCCTTGAGAAGGCAGGGGCCCGCCGCGAAACCGGGACCTGGAAGGTCGGCCGCGCGCGGGTAGTCGTTGCGGATGGCGTTCAGCACGCGGTTGTAATCGAGGCCGGAGCGGTGGACGATCTGGAAGAACTGATTGGCGATCGCGAACTTCATGTAGCGCCAGGTGTTGGTGAGCAGCTTCGCCAGTTCGGCCTCCATGGGCGTGGTGCGGACGACCTTCACACCCAGGCGCTCGAAGAGCTTGCTCGTCTTCTCGAAGGCGCTGTCGGTCGAAGCGCCGACCAGCTGCGGCAGGCTGCGTATCTCCTCCAGGGCATGGCCCTCGGCGATCCGCTCCGGGCAAAACACGACCTCAGCATCGATGCCGGCCGCGCGGAGCCGGCGTTCGACGGATTCGGTCGTGCTCGGGTACACCGTGGACCGCAGCACCACGAGGGAGCCGTCGCGGAGGTGGGGAATCAGCTCGTCCACGACCCGATCGAAAATGCGCACCGACGGGTTCATGAACTCGTCGATCGGCGTGCCGATGACCAGGATCACGACGCTGGTTCGCTGGAGCATACCTGGGTTGGCGGCGAGCTCGAGGCGTCCGGTCGGGAGGAGCTTCCTCAGCAGTTCCTCGGCCCCATTCTCGAGGAAGGGCACACTGCCCGATCGGACCTGCTCGATCTTGGCGGTGTCGATGTCATCGATGCCCACCTTGTAGCCGCTCTCGGCCAGCGACAATGCCAGCGGCAGGCCGACGTGGCCGCACCCGCCGACGACAACTACGTCCAAATTAAGGGGCCCCCGCGAACTCACGGCGTCAGCCTCTGAGTTCGTGGGGATGAGGGGTCCATAGGCCGCCAAATTATGATGGCTTGACCCGTGCGTTCAGCCCGATCTTGAGCCGACCTGAAATCTCAAAGCGCGCCGGAGGTCCCGCTCCGGGCCCCCGGGTCCTCCTCGACATGCGCCCACTGCAAGGTCCCAGCGCCAAACGCGGCGTCGGTTCCTACGCCAACGGCATCCTCCGCGGCCTCATTGAAGAAGGTTTCGACTCCAACCTCACTCTGCTGCTCGACTCCGGCCTGCCGGTGCCGCCTCTGCCGGTCGGCGAGTACCGGCTGGCGTCTTCGCGGCGTCGCTACCACGGCCAGCTGGCCGCTTACGAGGAGGCGGTCGCCCTGGGTTCCGACCTCGCACGAATCGCACCCGACGTCTATCACGCCATTGACCTCAGGCTGCCCGGCCGCTCTCCGGTGCCTTTGGCCGTCACGCTCCATGACCTCATCCCCTGGGCGTGGGGAGGACCGGCGATGCGCGGCGAGCGATTCCGCTTCTGGCTCGGGCGGCGGCTACTCCGGCGTGCGGACCTGGTGCTGGCCGTCTCGCAGGCGACAGCCGACGATGCCGTCCGCCTGAGCAAAGTCAACCGCAAGCGCATTCGGATCGTGCCCGAAGCGGCCGGCGACGAGTTCAAGCCCAGGCCGGGAGCGGCCGATCGGGTTCGCCGCCGATGGGGGCTGCAGCCTGGATACCTGCTGTTCGTGGGCGCCCTCGATGCGCGCAAGGATCCCACCGCACTTTTGCGGGCGTGGGCTGCGGCCAAGTCGTCCAGCCCCAACCTCGAGCTCGTGATCGCCGGCACTCCGGGCCGCCAGGCTCCCCGCAACATGGGCGCGGCCCACAGGCTCGGCCAGGTGGACGACGCTGAGCTGGCCGACCTCTACGCTGCCGCCGGCTGCCTGTTGTTTCCAAGCCGGTACGAGGGTTTCGGGCTGCCGTGCCTGGAGGCGATGGCGTGCGGCTGCCCGGTGGCGGCATTCCAGAACTCCAGCCTGCCTGAGGTCGTGGGCAATGCGGGCGAGCTGGTCACAGACGGGGACGCCGATGCGCTGGGCCGCGCCGCCGCGGCCCTGTCTCGAGACCCGGCTCGTGCCCGCCGCTCCGGGTTTGAACGGGCCAAGGGGTTTGGCTGGCGCAAGGCGGCGCGCCAGACGATCGCGGGTTACGAAAGCCTCCTGAGATAATCGGCCCGTTTATGTATAAGCGGAAACCTCAGCGGTTTCCGCTCATCAGGGCGCTCAACGGCCGCAGTTTGAGTTACCAATCCCCTAAAGCCCACGCGGCCGGATTCGCGCCCCTGCTCTGTGACCCTTATGCACGGTGCCAGTTTTTGCCGCTGAAGTGACTCCGCCCCTGATTCGGCGACCGCAGTCTGCCTTCAAAGGTGACATGTCCCTCAGCAGCGACTGGTGCCGGCCTAGTTTGTCCGCCTTGGCGTGACTCTTCACAGGGCTGCCTCCTGGTGCTTACGCCCAAGCCGAACCATGTACAGCGGCTTGGAAACCGCGAGGAGGGGCGACAGTGTCGATATTGGCTGAGCGATTGGACTACGTCATCGGGGTTGACACTCATCTCCATAGCCATACCGCTGCAGTGCTGACCGCCACCGGGGGGCTGGTGGCGAGCGCGCGAATTGATGCTGAAGAGGCAGGCTATGTCCATCTTGTGCAGCTGGTCGGCCGGAAAGCGCCGGGGAGGCGGGTGTGGGCAGTGGAGGGCACTCGAAGCTACGGCGCTGGTCTGACCGGACATCTGCTCAGGTTGGGTGAGGTCGTAGGCGAGGTCGACCGGCCGAGACGGCCGGCCCGCAAGCACGGCAAATCGGACGAGATTGACGCCGTGCGGGCGGCCCGAGAAGCTCTGTCCATGGGAGAACTCGCATCGCCACGAAGCTCTGGGCGACGGGAAGCGCTGCGAATCGCGGCCACCACCCGCCAAGAGGTAATGGGTGAGCGTACGCGGGCAATGAACCAGCTGCGCGACCTGGTTGTCAGTAGCCCGGAGCACATCGCTGCCAGGTTTCGCGACCGCAGTGGTCGCTCTCATTCACTCGAGCGTCTGACCAAGCGCTGTCTGGCATTACGGGTAACGGCTACCCACGATGTCGAGGACCGCATCCGGCTTGACACCATGGAGCGCGTCGCTAACCGGATAGTTCAGCTGGAGCGAGAAGCGGCTCACTACGAGAGTGAGATGACAGAGCTCATTCGGCAGCTCGCGCCTGGCCTCTTAGAACTGCCGGGGTTGGGCCCAGCAACTGCAGCTATGGTCATTACTACCTACTCGCACCGGGGGCGTTTTCGCAGCGAAGCAGCCTTCGCTTCGATGGCCGGAGTGGCACCCATCCCAGCCTCTTCGGGGCAGCAGCAAAGACACCGACTGAATAGGGGCGGTGACCGGCGCCTCAACCAAGCTCTTGACCTCATAGTCAAGAACCGCATCCGTTACGACCCGGAGACCATTGCCTACATGAAGCGGAACAAGGGTGGCCAACGGACCGACCGCGATCTGCGCCGAATCCTTAAGCGCTATCTGGCCCGCAGCCTCTTCCGCTTCTTGGAACGCACGCCACCCCTTGACAAGGGATAGAAGTGTCACCTTCCCTTGGGACTGAATCGAATGCCACTCCTAGCGATTGCTGGTGGGATGGAGCCCGTCGGTGACGGCCGAGGTGAACTCGGCCTACTTGCCGGGGACGCCGCGCGGCTTGAGATAATCGCCCGGCTTTGTCCAGGGTCGCGGTCATCGGCGCCGGCTACGTCGGCCTGACCACGGCCGCATGCCTGGCGGATATCGGCAACGACGTGATCGTCGTCGACATCAATCGCGAAAAGGTCGCCCAGCTCTTGCGAAACCACGTCCCCTTTTACGAGCCAGGGTTGAGCGAGCTGGTCGAACGCAATAGGAAGGCCAAGAGGCTCACCTTCACCACGTCGTACCAGGAAGCGGTGCCGGGAGCGGAGTACGCAATCATCGCCGTCAGCACGCCCGAGGGTGAGGGCGGCGAAGCCGACCTCTCGTTCGTCGAGGCGGCGGCCGGTTCGATCGCCGACGCCATGGATGGGCCGCTCGTGGTCGTCAACAAATCGACGGTCCCGCCTCTCACGGGGGACATGGTGTCCCGCGTCATCGGCCAGCGCAACGCCAAGCACAAGGCCGACGTGGTCTCCAACCCGGAGTTCCTGCGCGAGGGTTCGGCGATCCAGGACTTCATGCACCCGGACCGTGTCGTGATCGGCGGTCACGATCGGGGCGCGGCCGAGAAGGTGGCCAAGCTCTATGAGCCCTTGCAGGCACGCATCCTCATCACGCCGAACATCTACACGGCGGAGATGGTCAAGTACGCGTCGAACGCTTTCCTCGCCGCGCGCATCTCATTCATCAACGAGATCGCACGGATCTGTGAGCGCGTCGATGCGGACGCGAAGCTCGTGGCGGAGGGCATGGGACTCGACAAGCGCATCGGCCCGAGCTACCTCGACGTCGGCATCGGCTACGGCGGCTCCTGCCTTGTGGGGGAGGAGACCGTCCTGGTGCGCCGCGGTGACCAAGTGAGCTTGGCCCCCCTCGCGCAGGTCTTCGCCAAGTTCGAGCCGAGCGAAAACACCTACGTCCTGGCCCGGCGCACTGACACCGGTTCGGTGAGTTTCCTGCGTGTAAGCACCGCCACCATGAGACCGTTCGAGGGCGAAGTCCTCGAAGTCCGAACAAAGATGGGGCGCCGGGTCCTATGCACGCCCGACCATCCCTTCTCTACGCGGGATGGCTTCAAGCTGGCCGGCCAATTGACCACCGAGGACTGGCTCCCCGTCGCGATGGGTGCACCGAACGCGGGCGAGCCGGTCGCCCAATTCGGTCTACTTGACGGGCTGGCTGCAGCCGATCTGCAGCGAGCAGATGTAATTGTCAGGCCAAAAGCTGGCGTGCTTGATAGCACTCGGGCGCGGGACCTTCGGCCGGTACTGGCGTTCGCTCGATCCCACGACGTCATGCGATCCGGGGCACTCCGCCTCGTCGAGCTCGACGAACTGGGCCTACCGATCGAAGGAGCAACCTTCAAAACCGCTAGGAACGGCACCGCCGTTCCGCTGCGCATGAAGTCCACTCCCGCCTTTTGGCGAGTCGTGGGGCTGTACCTCGCGGAGGGCCATGTCTCCCGCGATGGCCGCCGAGAGCGATTCCAGTGGTCTTTCGATCACCACGGCGAGGAGGATCTCGTCGAAGAGGTGCGCGCTTTCTGGGCCAAGCTGGGCGTGAAAGCCGATGTTTGGCACAGGCCGACCACTACCGCGGTTGTGGTCTCTTCACGCATCCTGGCCGGGTTCTGGCTCGGCGTTCTGAAGCTTGGGAGGAACTGCAATGACCAGCGCCTACCTGACCACATCTGGACTCAACCGGCGGAACACAAGAAGGCTCTGCTCGCGGGCTACTGGCTGGGTGACGGAAGCTGGAGTTACGTCCGGGGCGGACCGAGCGTGACTCTCGAGTGCGGTACCACCAGCCGAGAGCTAGCCGACGGGCTGCTTCGCTTACTTGCGGACCTTGGTGTGGTCGGCGCTTTGCGAGTCGGTCGTACGGCCAAATCGACCCGTGACACGTACTGGATCACGATCAGCGGCGCTGATCAGGTTGAGGGCCTTCTCGACCTCGTCCCTGAGTGTGACCGTCAGACCATCCTCGACTCGATAAGCCGGCAGAAGAAGCGCATTGCGGCTACGGGATATCGACGGGAGGGCGCCAATACGGCGTGGGTTAGGGTGGTCAGTGTCAACCGGCGCCCGTTCGCGGGGGCGGTCTACTCCCTCGAGGTTCCAGACGCACACACCTTTGTCACCACTGGCGGTCTCGTTACGCACAACTGCTTTCCAAAAGATGTCAAGGCGCTGGCGGCGCTCGCCGAGCGCTTCGACTACCACCCCGAGCTGCTCAACGCGGTCATGGACATCAACCGCGACCAACGCATGCTCGTCATCGACAAGCTTCGGGACTGCCTCGAAGAGCTCGACGAGAAGGTCGTCGGGCTGCTCGGCCTGGCCTTCAAGCCCAACACGGACGACCTCCGCGAGGCGCCGAGCCTGGACATCGCGAGGGTTCTCCTCGCGGCCGGCGCGCACGTCCGCGCCTATGACCCGGCGGCGATGGAGGGCGCGCGCGTCAAGCTGCCGGCGGTCGAGTACACCAAGGACGCGTACGGTTTGGCCGCCGGTGCCGACGCACTGGTCGTGGTCACGGAATGGAACGAGTTTCGCCACCTCGACATGGCCCGCGTCAAGGCCTCGATGCGCCGGCCTGTGATCGTGGACGGGCGCAACATCTACGACCCCGCGGTCATGCGCGGGCATGGCTTCACCTATCGAGGCATCGGCCGCGACTAGCAAGCGCTGCCCGGCGGGGGGCCGGGAGACCTGCGGTGGCAGCGGTGGCATCGGCGGCCGAAGCCAAGGAAGCGCCGAGCAGCGCAGTGAGCGCATCGCGTAGATGCGTGAGCGAGCAGCGCAGAAGCTGACGCAGGCTAGGTGCCCGGAGGGCGCCGCTCGGCCGTCTAGGACGCCGCAGGGCCGCGGGCTCTCGACGGGCGGCGCCAAGAAGGAAAGAGCGGTCGTCTCGGGTGGCGCGGGCTTCATCGGTTCGCACCTGTGCGAGGCATTGCTGGCGCGCGACCTGCGCGTGCTGGCGCTCGACAACTTCATCACGGGTTCGCGCGACAACGTGGGCCCGCTGCTCGAGAATCCCGACTTCGAATTCCGCCAGGCCAACGTCAACGAGCGTGTCGACGTGGAGGGAGACGTGCGCTACGTGCTCCACTTCGCGTCGCCCGCCTCGCCGCCTCAATATGACGCGAACCCCATCCACACGCTGAAGGTCGGCACGGTCGGCACCATGAACATGCTCGGCCTCGCACGCGCGAAGAGCGCCACCTTCCTGCTCGCTTCGACCTCCGAGGTATATGGCGATCCGCTCGTCCATCCTCAGCCCGAGTCGTACTGGGGCAACGTCAACCCGATCGGGCCTCGCGGCTGTTACGACGAGGCGAAACGGGCGGCCGAGGCGTTTGCGATGGCGTACCACCGAGCGCACGGCGTGGATACCCGCATCATCCGGATCTTCAACACTCACGGCCCGCGTATGCAGGTGTTGGATGGGCGGGCCGTGCCCAACTTCATGGCCCAGGCGATCCGGGGCGAGCCGCTCACCGTGTACGGCGACGGCTCCCAGACGCGCAGCCTCTGCTATGTGTCCGACCTGGTCCGAGGCGTGCTCGCCACGCTCGAGCAGGGCGACGAGATGCCGATCAACCTCGGCAATCCCAATGAGGTGACTGTGCTCGAGCTCGCCCAGATCATCATCCGGCTCGCGGGATCCACCAGCCCCATCGAGCTCCGCCCCCTGCCGGTCGACGATCCCAAGCAACGCCGGCCGGACATCGCCCGCGCCCGCAAGCTCCTCGGCTGGCAGCCCGAGGTCGCGCTCGAGGACGGCCTCGCCCGGACCCTGGAATACTTCCGTCGAGTCGTATGACTGGAAACACAAGGCTTACCGAGGAACACCTGCGCCGGCTCATCCGTGACGTCCCCGACTTTCCGCAGCCTGGGATCGTCTTCAAGGACATCACCCCGTTGCTGGCGGACAAAGTCATGTTCAAAGGCATGGTCGAGAAGGTTTGCAGCCACTGGGTGGACCGCCCGCCCGACATCGTCACCGCGATCGAGGCCCGAGGTTTCATCCCCGGCGGCGCCGTCGCCCTGGGGCTCGGGGCCGGGTTCGTGCCCATCCGCAAGCCGGGTAAGCTGCCCTGGAAGACGGTCAGCCAGGACTACCAGCTCGAGTACGGAACCGACCAGCTCCAGATCCACGAGGACGCGGTGCGACCCGGCCAGACCGTGCTGATCGTGGATGATGTGCTGGCCACGGGCGGCACGGCCGCCGCCGCGACCCAATTGGTACGCAAGCTCGGTGGTGAGGTGCTCGGCGTGCATGTGCTCATCGAGCTGAGCTTCCTGAAGGGTCGCGAGCGGTTGGAAGGGATCGAGGTGGTCAGTGAGCTTGTTTACTGAGGAGAAGAGACTCTTTTGAAAGTTAGCGCGAAAGGCAGTGACGTCAAGGACCTGAAGCTCGCCGCCGAGGGACAGGACCTGATCGACTGGGCAGCGAGAGAGATGCCGGTGCTGACGCTGATCCGGCAGCGATTCATCAAGGAGCAGCCCCTCAAAGGTCTCAAGCTGGCCGCATGCCTCCATGTGACGAGCGAGACCGCCAACCTGATGCTGACGCTCAAGGCGGGCGGCGCCGACCTGGCGCTCTGCGCGTCCAATCCCCTTTCGACCAACGATGCGGTGGCCGCCGCCCTCGCGTC
>WNFH01004194.1_pt1 | contig 10361 bp, 7 predicted proteins | sample 5400411 | NCBI WGS metagenome assembly WNFH01 (sample SAMN13153347, study PRJNA577476) | soil metagenome | isolation source: 200 cm saprolite under Douglas fir tree site 2 hole 3 | place: USA:California | collected 2015-04-18
GGGACTGCTGCTGGGCATGCCTCTCGATGTGGTTTCCGCACTGCGCATTGCCACGAATAAGCAGCTGATTGTAGCCGGCGGCATCAAAACGGAAGAGGAAGTCGAGAGGCTTCATGACATGGGCGTGGATGCAGTGGTGGGAATGGCCATCTATCTCGAACTGCTAAAAATCTGATGCTACTCGACTGACTGCCTCTCCAGCTTGTTTATAATCGCTGTTCACCTTAGCGATTAGCTACCAGCACAAAGGAACCCTTTGGGACTCGACGATAAAATCTACAAACTGCGACGCGAGAAGCTGAAACAGATTGAGGCTCTCGGCCAGCAGATCTATCCAACCAAATACGAATTCACACACGCGATCCCTCAGATTGTTGCGGACTACTCGGACAAGACCGCTGAGCAATTGGAGAATCCGCGCGTCAACGTGCGTGTGGCCGGACGCATCATGGCTATCCGGCTCATGGGTAAGGCGGGATTTGCTCACCTGCAACAGGGCGGGCGGCGGCTACAGATTTATGTTAAGAAAGACGCTGTGGGAGAAACGAGTTTCGAACTCTACAAACTGCTTGACCTCGGCGATCACGTTGGCGTGAGTGGGTATTTGTTTCGCACCCGCACCGGTGAGCTTTCAATCCACGTGGAGGAGATCACTTTTCTCTCCAAAGACCTGCTGCCCCTGCCGGAAAAATGGCATGGCCTGACCGACGTCGAACTGCGTTACCGGCAACGCTACGTCGACCTGGTGATGAACCCTGAAGTGCGCGAAGTCTTTCTGAAGCGGAGCAGGCTGGTGCAGTCCTTGCGACGTTTCATGGACGCGCAGGGCTTTGTCGAAGTTGAAACGCCAATGATGCAGCCGATCGCGGGCGGAGCTGTAGCGCGACCGTTTGTGACACATCACAACACGCTCGACATGGACCTGTTCCTGCGCATCGCACCCGAGCTCTACCTGAAGCGGCTCACCGTGGGCGGGCTCGACCGCGTGTATGAACTGAATCGCAATTTTCGCAACGAGGGACTGGGCTGGCGCTGGAATCCCGAGTTCACCATGCTCGAGTTCTACCAGGCCTACACCGATTATCGCGGGGTGATGGATCTCACCCAGCAACTGATCGAGCAAGCCGCTAAAGACGTAACTGGTGGGACCAAAACGAAATGGGGCGAGGACGAGATCGACTGGGCCAGCGCGAACTGGCGGCGGCTGACCATGCGCGAAGCCATCGTTCAATACTGGCCGGAAGCGGCAGGGGCAAAGCCACAGATGTCGGACTTCGGATCGTCTGAGGGGGTCGCGAATCTGGTAAAGCGATTCAACGCCGCGCACGCCCATGTGGCTTACGATCCCAACGAGCCGGCCGGAAAAACTATTGCCGCCCTATTCGACGCTGTAGCGGAAGAGCACCTCCTTCAGCCGACGATCATCTACGAATTCCCGACCGCCGTCTCGCCCTTGTCCAAACAAAAACCGGACGAGCCGGACTGGACCGAGCGCTGGGAGATCTTTGCGGGAAAGATGGAAATCGCCAACGGCTTCAGCGAGCTGAACGATCCCGAAGACCAGCGCCGCCGCTTCGAAGGGCAACTGCAAGAACGCGAGCGTGGCGACGAGGAAGCCCATCAGATGGATGAGGACTATATCCGTGCCCTGTCCTATGGCATGCCGCCAGCCGGAGGAGTTGGCGTGGGGGTAGACCGGCTGGCCATGCTGCTGACCGATTCCCGCACCATCCGCGACGTGATTCTGTTTCCGCTGCTCAGGCCGGAAAAGGCACTAACCACAGAGGACACGGAGGAAACAAAATAGCTTTATGCTGTCATTCGGTACTCCGCACCTGGGACAACAATTGTCCCCGCTGTGATCCTCTGTGTTCTCCGTGGTAAATGTTTTTTCTTTCTTCCCGTGAATCTAGAATCAAATGCTTATGTGTTTCGACTTCGACTCCGAAACTCGCCGGCGTCTCGGCTATCGTCTGATTGACCAGATTGACGCCTTTTACTCTTCCCTGCCGGATCGCGCTGTGCAGCTTCCGCTGGAGCAACGAAGCTACGGGCCGATTCACGATCCTCTTCCCGAGGTCGGCGAAGATGCCACCGAAGTATTGGACAAACTCTGCCGTGAGATGGTGGACCAGGGATTCCATGTCCCCAGTGCCAACTATTTCGGACTGATGAACCCCACGCCCACTTACATGGGCGTACTGGCCGAAACGCTGGTGGCGGGACTCAATCCGCAGCTCGCCACTTTAGCCCGTTCCCAATTGGCGTCGAAGATCGAACTGGAAACCGTCCGCTGGATTGGTGAGCGCGTCGGCTGGCCCGGAGAGTTCAATGGAACATTCACCAGCGGTGGCAACGAAGCCAATTTCAGCGGCCTCGCATTGGCGCTGGCGTCAAACTTTCCTAACTCGGTGGAAGAAGGCGTGGCTTCGATCGGCGCACAGACCGTGTTCTATGCCTCGGCCGAGTCCCACCATTCTCTGGACAAGTCTGCCGGCCTGCTGGGGATTGGGCGCAAGGCTTTGCGGCGCATCGCGGTGAACGAAGCCGCTCAACTCGATCCACAGAAGCTGGATCAGGCGATTAAGGAAGATCGGGCAGCCGGACGAAAACCCTTCTGTGTCGTGGCTACCGCCGGGACTACCAACTCCGGCACCGTGGACGATCTGGCCGCAATATCAGAAATCTGCAAGCGCCACCAACTGTGGTTGCACGTGGACGGGGCTTACGGCGCATCGGCGATCTTCTCCGACCAGCATCGCAATCTAGTACGGGGCATTGAGCTGGCCAATTCGCTGACCATCGATCCGCACAAATGGCTGGCGATGCCATTTGCGGCTGGCGTGATCCTCACCAGTCATCCGGAGATTCTGGAGCGTGCCTTCTCTGTCGCCGCGCCCTACATGCCGAGGGCTGCGGGTGCACACTTGCCGGACAATTCCCGCATCAGCACACAATGGACACGGCGCATGAACTCTCTCAAGCTATGGTTGACCCTTCGCGTGCACGGCCGCAAGGCTTACGAAGAACTGATTGATCGCCAGCTTAGGCTGGCCAAGGAGTTCGTCAACTGGATCGAGGCGTCGAACGATTTCGAAATGGCAGTCCCCCAAACTCTTCCAATCGTGACTTTCCGCCTCCAGTCCGCCGGACTCAGTCCCCAGCAGCTAGTCACCGCTCACGGAAACATCGTGGACGAAGTCACACACGACGGTTGTCGCTGGATTTCAGAAACCACCGTCAAAGGCCAGAGCGTGCTGCGCATGATGGTGATTAGCTACTTGACCGAGGAGCGGCATCTGCAAGGATTGGAAGGTGCTTTAAGAAAAGCCGCTAGTAATTTGATTTTGCAGACCAAAATCAAGGCTTGAACCACCAAGGACACCAAGGATCACGAAGGAAAACCTGGCTGCCTCGCCAGTTGCTCCGGCCGAGGAATCAGACAATGCACTAGGATTGGTGCACGCTCCGGCCTAAGCTTCTCCACAGTTCGGTTCAATTCACAGGCAGCGCTGTCGTAGCGTCCCCTCTGCCTCCTGGACGCTGGGTCGATAGCGCTTTGCCTCTTACTGCAGCGAATTCCCTGATCCATCTTGAGGTTATTTTTTCTTGATCGCGGTACGTTCGGCCCATTTCCACGCGGTAGCCACAATATCTTCCAGCGAACGTTTTGCCTTCCAGTTCAGCAATTTTTCCGCGCGCCTGGGATCGGCCACCAGTTCCGGCGGATCACCCGGCCGGGCCGGGGCCATGCGACTGGGTACTTCCCGGCCCGTGACTGACTTGATAGTGGAAAGAACTTCACGGACAGAATGGCCGCGGCCCGTCCCCAGATTGAGAGCCACGGAACTGCCGCCGTTGAGATACTCCAATCCCTGCACGTGCGCCTCCGCCAGATCGTTCACGTGGATGTAGTCGCGCACGCAGGTACCGTCCGGCGTGGGGTATTTGTCTCCAAAGATATCGAGCGCCGGACGCTCGCCGCGGATGGCCTCAAACGCGGAGGGGATGAGGTGAGTCTCCGGCTTGTGTATCTCGCCGATCGTACCTTTTTCATCCGCTCCGGCGGCGTTGAAATAGCGAAGACATATATAGTCCAGACCGTAGGCCGGTCCGTAGGACTCCAGCGCCTGTTCAAAAATTAGTTTGGTAACGCCGTACGGATTTACCGGGGAACGCGGCAGATCCTCGGTGATCGGCACCTTCGCCGGAACACCGTAGACGGCGCAACTGGAGGAAAACACAAACTTGCGTATGTTGGCCTCGAGCACCGCGTGAAGTAGGGTGAGCCCGTCCAGCACATTGTTCTGGAAATATTTTCTGGGATTCACTACCGATTCGCCCACATACGCGTGGGCGGCGAAGTGCATCACGGCATCAACGCGGCTGAGGACTTGCCCCAGCTTCGTCCGGTCTGAGATATGTCCCACGATCAGTTCGAAACCCTGGGCGAGCTCCGCGTGACCGGCCACGAGGTTGTCGTAAATGATGACTTCGTAGCCGCGACGCTTGAGCGCATGCGCGGCATGACTGCCAATGTATCCTGCTCCTCCAACCACGAGAACGGCCAATCGCACCTCTCTAGAACTAGAGTGTTTTGACGTCAATTCAAGAACGGAATGATTCCGGGCAACTGGCAGTTTAGCAGAAGGAGTCGAGTGATTAGATCTTGCGAAATTGAGGAAAAGAAAAGCCGTCGGACTCAGAAAAAACAGACCGACGGCCGCAGTGTCGAGCATCACGCCAGATCGCTCAGAATGAGTAGATCAGGTCGAACTGCATGCGTTTGAGGTAAGGCTCCTGCTGACCCGCAGTGGTTCCCGTCGCCAGCACAGCGTGTTGCAGAGCGCTGTTCAGACTGCGACCGTACCAAAAGGTGTAGCTGGCCACAGTGTTGGCTCGGACCTTCCACAACGCATACCACCGGTTTTGCAGGATGTTGGTAGGCGCACGCTGGTCACTTTCCCCGAAGGAAGCCAAGTCGGCGTCTTGCTCCTCCCGCAGCCATGCATAGCCGACCTGGATGTCGTTCTTGTTCTTGGTTTGACCCAAACTGACGTCGGCCAGGTAAGTGTGCGACTGCTTACCCAGACTGCTCAGAACCTTGCCGCTTGGACTCAGCGGATGATCCTTCGCGTCCAGGTTGTTCTCGTATTCCAGCAGCAGGTTGAGGGGCAGCCGCTCCCAGCCAGTCCTGACTTGGTTATTCAGGATGAAATCAGCGTACAGAAACTGAGAGTAAAAGTGCGGCTTGCCACTGGGGTCGTTGTAGGTGGCGTTGGTCATGCCATTGGCCGCGAATGCGCAAGGCGGCACGGTAGGCAGTCCTGAGCCCTTGCTGCAACCTGGACCTTCTCCCGGAACCGGCAGACCACCTGTGGTGGTGGTTGCCTGCACTGCGAAAGCGCTGGCCTGCAGGATCGAGTCCGGATTATTCCACTTGATGGCCATAAATGACGGCGTGGTCGTAAGCCGGCCAAGCCGCAGCTTGCCCGAAACTTGTCCGCCAAGCGCGTAGGAATCGGTTCCAGCGGTGGCTTCGTTAAACAGCAATTGCATGAACTGGACAGTGAAATTCTTAAGTCCGGGCGTCTGCAAATCCCAGGAGAACTTTTCGTTGAAGCCCTCGGGATTGATGTCCGGGTCTCCGGTTACCTGGGTGCGGTTCCAAGCGTAAGCAAATTTTCCGCCGGTCAACGAGAGCCACTTATGCGCAAGTGGATTGTAGGTGATGTAGCCCCGGTCCAGACCAATCGTCTTACGGTCGAAGAAATTGGTGAAGGTTTCGTTGGTGGTAGTTGGATCACCTAGCGTACCGGTGGCCAGGGCGAAGCCGCCGACAAAGTCTTCATTCAGCTTGCCGTCCAAACCAAACCGGACGCGGACACGGCCGCGGTTCCGGTCAGCAACGCCATCCTGGAAAAAACTCTCGCCCCTCACCCGAACGTCGCCGACAAAGCGAAAACGGCCGAGGACATCTTGCAGAGCGCTCAGCCTCTTATCTTCCTCTTTGGACTTGCCCTCCGCCAGCGAGAGCGCGGCTTTCGCTTCGGTCGCGTTGGCTGAAGCCTGGTCGGCCGCATGCTGCGCCTCCGAGGCGGACTGCTGTGCTTGCGTGGCAGTGGTCTGTGCCTGCTCGGCGCTGCCCTGCCCTTTTTGCGCGGCCGCGTTGGCCTGCTGCGTCGCGTCCAGCAATTGCTGGAGCTGAGACTTTAGCTGATCAAACTGCTGACGTTGCTCCTCCACTTGCTTCTGCTGGGCGGCCAGAGCGTCGCGAAGCTCCTGTACCTCTTTGGCGCTGACGCGCGCCGGGCTGGATTTCCTTGCGGCCTTTGGGGGTGCGCTCGTCTGCGCCGCCGCTATGCTGATCACCAGCAGGAATGCACTGAACCACAAAAGCTGTCTCATTTCTCGTTTTCCTCGTTATTGGAGTTTCTTGGTATTTCTGACTACTTACCGATACTGTCCCCCCGTCGAAACACTGGGAACGGAGAAGCCGTTGCAGAACTCTGTTGAGTTGAACCGCGAGCCTGCTGATCGGTCCGTTGAGAAATTCCTTACCGAGGACGACAGGCTATGTTTGTCCGAACACAAACACTCTGCAATCCGCAACAGTGCTCATTCGCAGCTGTGGGGACTACGCATTACGAACGGCTAGTGGGAGACACGATCATGAACTCGCTGAAACACAAAACCGGTTTCATTTCTTGTTTTCCTTTCTTGAAGTTTCTTTGTATTTCTGATTGCTCGACCCTACCGTCCGCCTTGCGTAAACGCAGGGAACGAGAGAACCGTTGGGGAATTTTGTTGAGTTGAACCGCGAGCCAGCTAGTTTTGGAAACAACAACAGCCTTGGGAAGGCTCTGGCGAGGTTCGAGACCGGCGAGGTGTTGTGGCTAAAGAGGGCCGCCGTAGACCCTTACTTATGCTGTTTTGAAGCCTCTGATCTATCGCGCTATTCATCTTTGCTCTTGCGGACGTTTCCGTGAACCACCATGGGCAAAATGCGCGCTTCTTCCGCCTTCTTTTTGCCCTGGCGTTTTCCTGCTTTCGAGGAATTGGGCCTGACGATGTCGGCTAAGGTCGTGTGTTCCAAAATCTTGGCTGCGGCGTTGCGCACTTCAAGAAATACCTGATAGAGGGCGCGATGCTCCAGGTCGCGATCAATCAGGCTGCGCAGCTGTTCGGCATCACCAAAAGGCGCCAGGGGCCCGTCAATCAGACGAATGATTTCGCTGAGATGAATCTCCGAGGGCGCACGGCGCAACTGGTATCCGCCCTTGGCGCCGCGTACGCTCTCAACAATGCGGGCGTTTTTCAATTCGAGCAGAATCAGTTCGAGGAATTTTTCGGGCAGAACTTCTTCATAAGCGATGTCGCGAATGCGAATGGCTCCCTGGTTGTAGTGTCGGGCCAGCATCATCATGGCCTGCAGCGCGTACAGCCCTTTCTGGGAGATTTTCATGGCTGGATCATAATGCCATAAAAGTCGATGGTTTTAATAGAGTTTATTTCGATGAACCCCATTGCATTTCTGGTTCCAGCGAAAACTGGACATAACAATTTGTCGAGAGGTGGCGCAGTCTGGGAGGCAGTCAGACTGATTGGATACTTTAGCTCAGCCGCAGGACCTGTACCGTAATGTTATCTGGCCCGCCGCGCCCCTTTGCCGTCTCCACCAGCGCCTGAGAGACGTCTTCGATGTTCTTTCCGGTGGCGATCTCCTGAATCTCGTGGTCGCTGAGCAGGCTCCACATCCCGTCCGTGCAGAGCACCAGCACGTCCCCGGACTGGAGTGAAAACGGCGCGGTCGGAGAATCGGGCGCAACGCTGTTGCCCGCTCCGAGGGCTGCGGTCAGAATATGCCTTTGGGGATGGGATTCAGCCTCCTCGACGCGGATGATGCCGTTATCGACCAGACGGGTTACGTACGAGTGGTCATGGGTAAGGCGTGAAATGGAGGAAGCGCGCACCAGATACAGCCTGCTGTCCCCGACGTGCGCAAAATAAAGCCCGCAGTCGAGCAGAGCAATCGCCGTGCAGGTGGTCCCCATCCCATGCAGGTCGGGGTATGTGGCGGCGTACTCCTGGATGCGGCTATGCGCGGTCTGAAAGCCCGTAAGCAGCCAGGAGCGCGGATCGCCGGCGACTGCGTTGGCGTACACTTCTTCGATCACCTCAACCGCAATGCGGCTGGCTTCCTGGCCGCCTTCGTACCCGCCCATGCCATCGGCCACGATCGCCAACCGGCCCTTCAGCGGAAATTGCTGATCGTCCGCCGGCTCCCAATACGAATAGCGGTCTTCATTGTTTGCGCGCTGGCAGCCGACATCGCTGAGGCCCGCCAGCTCAATTCCGGGCCGAACTCTCATTCCACCCCTTTTGCCAATACAGCGTCCAAGCGGAATTGTGGATTATACGGGAAAAGACATCGCTAGAGGACGAAGTTGGGCTGCCGTTTGTTTTCCGGAACGTGAGTAACTGGTGACATCCGCCAAAACTGCACCCGCGAACTCAGCGTCAGATCAGCATGAACAGCCGGGTTCGTCCCCGATTATGACTATGAACTTGCCGTGCCCTACAATGTCGTTCAGATATAGTTTGTTTTTGGCCCTAGTCCCGAATCCCGCAGGGGAAGGCCTTATGGCAACCGTAGCGCCAGTAAATCGACAGGAAGAGCATGAACAAATCGGCAGGGCCGCCGGGCCGTGCGTGCTGGTGCTGTTCGGGGCTTCGGGCGATCTGACCAAACGCAAGCTGGTTCCCGCTCTCTTCAACCTGGTCAAGGCGAAACTGCTTCCCAGAAATTTTGCGGTTGTGGGCGTGTCGTTCGACGATTTGAGCCCGGAGAAGTTTCGCGACCAGGTAACCGGCTTCCTGCAAGCCGAAGACCGTGGCACTGAAGCCTGGGAGTGGTTCACCCAGCGGCTCTACTATCAGCGCGGCGATTTCGCCGATCCGGCTACGTATTCAACTCTGGCAGCCCGGCTCACCGAAGTAGACAGACAGCATAGTACCGAAGCGAATTATCTCTTTTACCTCGCGACCGCGCCCAAGTACTTCGCGCAAATTGTTCAGCAACTGGGCAAAGCGGGTCTCTCGAACCAGGCCAACGCGCAGTGGCGGCGTGTGGTCATCGAAAAGCCTTTCGGGCACGATCTCGAGTCCGCCAAGGCCCTGAATCGCGACGTCAAGTCTGTACTTGCGGAAAACCAGATCTATCGCATCGATCATTACCTGGGCAAAGAAACAGTGCAAAACATCATGGTCTTCCGTTTCGACAATGCCATCTTCGAGCCCATCTGGAACCGGCGTTATATCGACCACGTTCAGATCACAAACGCGGAAACCGTTGGAGTCGAACTACGTGGCGGATATTTCGATAACGCCGGAACGTTGCGTGACATGGTACCCAACCACATCATGCAACTGCTGAGCCTGACCGCGATGGAGCCGCCGGTGTCTTTTCAGGCAGACGCGGTGCGCAACGAACAGGCGAAGATTTTGCGGGCGGTTCAGCCCCTGGACTCGGAAGACGTGCTCCATTCCAGCGTGCGCGGCCAATACGGGGAGGGCGTTATCGCAGGAGAGAGAGTACCTGCTTACCGCTCGGAACCTGGAGTCGCTCCCGAATCCAGAACCGAGACGTTCCTGGCCTTGAAGCTGAATATCGACAATTGGCGATGGGCGGGCGTTCCGTTTTATGTTCGCACCGGCAAGCGGCTGGCACAGCGTCACACCGAGATCACCATCCAGTTCAAGCGCACCCCGTTCGAGATTTTCCGCAACGCCCCGGTTCACAAGCACACCAACCAGCTGGTCATACAGATACAGCCCGTGGAAGCCATATCGTTGAGCTTCGGCGCCAAGGTTCCTGGCCCGGTGCTGCGAGTTGGATCAGTGGACATGAGTTTTGAATATTCAAAGTATTTCGGAGCGGACGCCTACACCGGCTATGAAGTTCTGCTCTACGAATGCATGATCGGAGACGCAACTCTTTTCCAGCGGGCGGACATGGTGGAAGCCGGCTGGAGCATCGTGGACCCGGTTCTGGATGTGTGGCAGGCCTTGCCTCCGCGCAGATTTCCCAATTATTCGTCAGGTACGTGGGGACCGGCGGAATCTGACGAATTGCTGGCCCGCGACGGCCGGCAGTGGAGGACAATCGAACCATGATTCTCGCAGGCGATATTGGCGGAACTCGCACCCGACTGGCCGCTTTCGAAACCGAAGGCAGCAAACTGAAATGCGTGATCGAAAAAACCTACCCCAGCCAGGAACATGGCGGTCTGGCCGAAATCGTAGCTGATTTCGTCAAGACCGAAGGGATTCCAGTACACGGCGCGTGTTTTGGCGTGGCC
>WNFH01004195.1_pt1 | contig 10359 bp, 14 predicted proteins | sample 5400411 | NCBI WGS metagenome assembly WNFH01 (sample SAMN13153347, study PRJNA577476) | soil metagenome | isolation source: 200 cm saprolite under Douglas fir tree site 2 hole 3 | place: USA:California | collected 2015-04-18
AGGAGCGGGAGTCGACTCTGATTATGGGAGCGCGCGGCCGCGCCCGTGTGGACGAGCAATCTAACATTGTCGTAGGATTTGTCGATGTCTGAGAGCGCGATCGATCCGGTAACGCTGGAAATCATCTGGAGCCGTCTGCTCTCCGTTGCCAACGAGCAGCAGGACGCGCTGATCCGGACCGCCTTCAGCACTATCGTGCGCGAAAGCCAGGATCTCGCCTGCGGTCTGTTCGATACCCAAGGGCGGATGATCGGCCAGTCCGTGACCGGCACTCCGGGACACATCAACGCGATGGCGACATCCATGCGCCATTTTCTAGCGGCCTTTCCGCCGGGGCAGCTCGCGCCGGGCGATGTGCTGATCACCAATGATCCATGGATGACCGCCGGACAGATCAATGACATCACGATTACCACGCCCGTCTTTCTGAAAGGCCGCATGATCGCTCTTTTCGCCAACACCTGTCACAGCGCGGACATCGGCGGGCGCATCCTCTCGGCCGAGGCGCGCGAAGTTTATGAAGAGGGGCTGCGCATACCGATCATGAAACTCTTCGACCGAGGCCAGCCGAATGCCGTGCTGCTCCAGATCGTTCGCGCCAACGTGCGCCAGCCCGATGAAGTGGTCGGTGACTTCTACGCGCAGGCGGCCTGCAACGACGCCGGCGGCGCCGCCCTGATCGAGACGATGGACGAATTCGGTCTGGAAAGCATCGACGCGATAGCGGAGGAGATCATCCGGCGCTCCGAGACGGCCGTGCGAGCGAGGATCCGCGAGCTTCCGGACGGCGAGTGGACGAGCGAGACCTGGAGCGATGGATTTGAAGAGCCTATTGTCATCCGCTGCTCTGTGCGTGTGGCGGGCGACGAAGTCTTTATCGATTTCTCCGGCTCCTCTCCGCAAAGCGCGCATGGGATCAATGTGGTGCTCAATTACACCCACGCCTATGCGAGCTTTGCGATCAAGGCCGCGGTCTGTCCCGACGTGCCGCACAACGATGGCAGTTTCCGTCCGGTGCACGTTACGGCGCCACGAGGGAGCATCTTGAACGCGCTCGACCCGGCGCCGGTGGCGAGCCGGCAGGCGGTGGGCCATTTTGTTCCGAGCGCCATCTTTGCCGCTTTGGCCGGCGCCATGCCGGGCCGGCTTATGGCGCCGGGAGCGGATCCGATTTGGTTGAGCGTCTGGCGCGGGCAGAATCCTTCTTTCACTTTTACGCTGTTTCAGGTCGGCGGCACCGGCGCGCGTCCGACCCAGGACGGCCTAAGCGCCGTCGGTTTTCCCAGCGGTGTAGCCGGCGTGCCCGCGGAAGTCATGGAGAGTCTCTCGCCCATCGTGATGCGTCGTCGCGAGCTGAGGCCGGATTCGGGCGGCGCAGGCACGTGGCGCGGCGGCTTGGGTCAGCTTACAGAATTTACCAATCGCGCTGAAGGAAATTGGAGCAGCAGTTGCATCGTGGATCGGACCCGACATCCTGCGCGGGGGATTCTTGGCGGGAAGGCCGGTATGGCTGGAGATCTCATCCTCGACGATGGCGTCCGCCCTAACCCCAAGGCACAGTTGGATCTTAAGCCCCATCAGGTGGTGTATCTGAATACGCCCGGCGGAGGAGGATATGGCGATCCCTTCAGCCGTGATCCAAAGCTGGTGTGGAGAGATGTCGTTGCCGGCTATGTGACGCCGGAGGCTGCGGCGAGAGATTACGGAGTTGTGATTCGCTTCACTGGAAATCCGGAGGAGTTGGTCCGGTTGCCGGAGCAGTGGGTGATTGATGAAGCGGCGACGGTAGAACTACGGCAAAGGATAAAGGATAAGGGATGAAGGATGAAAAAGGCAGCAGGCGGGAGGATAAAGAAAATTTGGATTTTGGATTGCCGATTTTGGATTAAATCTAAATCCAAAATCTAAAATCGAAAATCGGGAGATGCGATGGAACTTAGAGGTAGAGTGGCGTTGGTGACGGGCGGAGCGACCGGGATCGGCCGGGCGACGGTTTTGCGTCTGGCGCGGGCTGGCATGACCGGTATCGCCGTCAACTATCGCACTGCGCGGCAGGAAGCGGAAAAACTTTCTGAGGAAGTTCTGCGAATGGGAGTCAAAGTCGTCTGCGTCAGAGCCGACGTGAAGAGCGATGCCGAGGTGCGCGCGATGATCCGGCAAGTGGCGGAAAACTTCGGACGATTGGATGTGCTCGTCAATAATGCCGGCGTGACTCGCTGGATTGATATCCGGGATCTGGAGGGTCTGACTGATTCGATCTGGGATGAGATCCTTGATGTCAACTTGAAAGCTGCCTTCCGGTGCACGCGGGCGGCGGCGCAGCTGCTCGCCGAAAACGAGGGAGTCGTGATCAATGTCTCATCCATATCGGGCATCCTGGCCCCGGCGACGATTTCGTCGCTCGCCTATGGAACGTCCAAAGCTGCCCTAATTTATCTCACGCGCGGGCTGGCGGTTGCGTTGGCGCCAAAGGTGCGAGTCAACGGAGTCGCGCCCGCTTTCACAGACACTCCGTGGATGAGGTCGCATTACGGCGACGCTTATGAAGAGATCGCTGCCAAGACAATATCCAACTACCCGCTTGGGCGCGTCGCCACTCCGGACGATGTGGCCGCAGCGATCGTGGGTTTGATCACCGGCGGCGACTTTGTCACCGGGCAGACATTGATTGTCGATGGCGGATTAAGTTTGAGCTGAAGCGTATGAGAGCAGTTTCCAAGGCAGTAAAAGAAGCTGAGCCGACAAGAAACCAAATGGTCGGAGAAATGCATCGCTATCGTCTGGTCGCTGTGTTACGTTCCGCAACTCCCGATGAAGCGCTTGCCACCGCACAAGCCTTGGCCGAAGCGGGCGTGAAGTTTGTGGAAGTTACGCTCAGCGTCCCGGGTGCCTTTGGAGTGATTGAGAAGCTGGCGGAAAGAAGTGGTCTCCATGTAGCCGGTGGAACCGTCCTCTCAAAGAAGGATGCAAAGCGGGCGATCGCTGCCGGCGCTCAACTTATCGTCTCGCCCACGCTCGAACTTGACCTCATACCCATCTGTCGGAAGGAGGGAATCCCGTGCGTCATCGGCGCGTCCACGCCTACGGAAATCTTGACTGCCGCGCGGGCTGGGGCCGACTTGGTGAAAATCTTTCCAGCCGACTGTGTTGGAGGACCGAACTTTGTCAGGCAGATTTTGGGTCCGATGCCGGATTTACGCTTGCTCGTTTCAGGAGGCGTTCATTTGGACAATGTCAGGGAGTATGTCGAGTTAGGTGTAACGGGCGTTTGCCTAAGCAGCGCCTATTTGAAAAAGCTGTTTGCCGAAGGAGGAGAAAGAAGTATCGTCAAGCAGGTGAAACCCTTTGTGGAAATGGTTAATGGTGCTTTAGCAAAAAGCCTTTAATTATCAGCATTTGATAGCTTCTCCTAATTTCAAACCTGAAATCAGAAAGAATGGTATGAGCGACCTAAACCTTTCTCTAGCTTGCGAGAATTACGACCGCACCCGGGCGTTGCGCGATGGGACCGTGAAGCCCGAAGGAATCGATATCAACTATATGGTGCTCCCCGTCGAGGAGATTTTCTGGCGCATGCTCCGCTACGAGGAGTTCGACGTCGCCGAGTTGTCCATGGGCGCCTTTTTAGTTGCGGCCGCTCAGGGGCGGCGGCCTTTCGTCGCCATCCCGGTTTTCCCATCGCGCACTTTCCGCCATCGCTGCATCTTCGTCAATGTCTCCTCGGCAATCGAGCGTCCGGAAGATCTGCGAGGCAAGCGGATGGGAGTGCCGGAATATACGATGACCGCGTCGGTCTGGTTACGCGGGCTGCTACGGTATGATTACGGCATCGCGCCACAGCAGATTCATTGGTTTCAGGGAGGAGAGGAACAGCCCGGTCGCAAGGATCGGGTCGACTTCGATCTTCCTCCTGATATTCGTCTCGAAGTTATTCAAGACAAGACGCTCAACGAAATGATCGAGAGCGGCGAGATCGACGCCCTGATGTCGCCGCGCATGCCGAGCTGTTTTCTTCGCGGCTCGCCGCGAGTGCGTCGGCTCTTCCCCGATTTCAAGCGGGTGGAGACGGACTATTTCCGCCGCACGGGGATATTCCCCATTATGCACGTGATCGTCATCAAGAAGAGCCTGTACGACGAATATCCTTGGATCGCTCAGAGTCTCTATAAAGCATTTTGCGAGGCGAAGGATCACTGCTTCAGCAAGATCTACGATTCCAACGTTCTCCGCGTCAGTCTGCCCTGGGATATCGCCGAATATGAAGAGACCGTGCGTCTTATGGGCCAGGATTACTGGCCGTACGGATTTGAAGTCAATCGGCATGTCTTGGAGACTCTCCATTCCTATCTATTCGAGCAGGGGTTGATTAAGCAAAAGCTCGAGCTGGAAAAACTCTTTGCTCCAAACACCTTAGAGGCCTTTAAGATCTAGGGCTTCATCTGATCGCCTTGTTAACCTTTTTACCCTTGAAACGTCTAAAGGGTGTAGGAGGGGCAGGCGATAATGCCTGCCGGATCGCAAACCTGACGCTTCATGGATTACGGTTCCCCTTCAAATGTTAGGGATGAGGAGCTTGTTGCGCTATGCCAGCGGGGAGAGCGTCGGGCGTTCGAGGGCTTGGTGGGCCGCTATATGCAGCGGGCTTATCGGATCGCTTTGGATTTTACGCACGATGGGGATGAGGCCAAAGATCTCTCTCAAGAGGCCTTTCTCCGGGCGTTTTCTCAGATCAACCATTTTGACGGAAGGTCCGCTTTTTATACCTGGTTTTATCGCATCCTGGTGAACCTCTGTCTCGACTACCATCGGCGCAAGGCCAGGATTCCGTGGGAGCGGGCCAAGGCAAAGGAGGAAGAATCGGCGGAAGCGGAGGAGGTGCCGGATCCGTCGTCGTCCGCGGACCAAGAGGCGATAGCCGGGGAGGTGAAGCGGAAGCTGGGGACGGCTCTCGGTGCGCTGCCGAAGCAGCAGCGGACGGCCTTTGTTTTGCGGAATCATCACGGGCTTTCGATTCATGAGATTGCGAAGGTCATGGAGACCACCGAGGGGACAGTGAGAGTTCATCTTCACCGCGCGGTGGCGGCGCTGAGGCAAAGTTTGGCGGAGCTTGCTTAGGAGGAGCAATGACCCAAAACAGAAAGGGCCTTCGATCGGCCTGCAAAGAGTTCGAGGAGGATTTAGTCCTTTACTACTACGGCGAATGGGGCGGAGCAGAGTTGGCCCGTGTGGAAGGCCACTTGAAAGAATGTGTCGCCTGCGAGCAGTTCCTCGAGGATCTTCGCGCATTTCTCCCCCTTACCGCCGGGCCCAAAGAGCAGCCGAAAACTTTTTGGGATAGTTATTTCAAGGAAATGCAGGAGAAGCTGGAAGTTTTCGAGAACCGCAGGCCATGGTGGAAACGCCTTCTTCCCGTCTTTCAACCTTGGGCCGTGCCGGTGTTGGGGGCGGCCTTGGTCGTTATCATCGCTTTGAGTTTGCCCTTTACCAAAAGTATGCGCTTGAAGAGCCGGTCGAGCAGCGAGACTCTACCAGCGGAGGTTCAGACGGTTGCCAACAACATGGACTTTTTCCAGTCGTTGGACTTGCTCGAGTCGATCGATCTTCTCGAGGCGCTGGATGGAGCGCATGCCACGCATGATGGGGCGCGTAAGCTTTAAGAAAATGAAACGAGCCGTTAAATATTTGGTCTTAGCCTCCGTGCTCCTGCTGCCGCTTTTGGGTAGGGCGCAGGATGGCGCGGACCGCTGGCGGCAATTGCGCCCGGAGGAAAAAGACGCCGTCTTGCGCAACTACCAGCGCTGGCGCAACCTGGCTCCGCAGGATAAAGAGCGTCTGCGCGAAGAATGGAGCCACTGGCAGAATCTTCCACCTGACCGGCGAGAGAAGCTCAAACAGCGCTTCAACGATCTCCGCGGACTCCCGCCCCAGGAACGCGAGCAATGGCGCCAGAAGTTCGACGAACAACGAAAATTCTCGCCCGACGAGCAGCGCACCTTGCGCGACCGCCTGAAACAAAAAGGATCTCGCCGGCACAAAGATCGCGACTAAAACCGGCGACCCGTCGAATTCCCCGCGAATTTCCAGCTGATTTCAGCTTGTTAACATAAATGCCCTCCGCTACGTCTAACAAGATGAAAGGAGGGCCAGCAAATGAAGAAGGGATTAATCGCGATCTTAATTGCTCTGTCCATCGGAGCTATGGGGAGCTCTGTCGCTTCGGCGGCCGACAGACGTGACTTTGGCCGGCATCACCACTTCCGTGACTTCCGCCACTTTCACCATCGCCATTTCCAGCATCGGCCGTTCTTCCGGCATGACCCCGTCCGCCCTGAGTTTCATCGGCCCGTCGGTCCGCCGACCTGGCATCGGTCGTTCTTCCGGCATGACCCCGTCCGCCCCGAGTTTCATCGGCCCGTCGGTCCGCCGACCTGGCACCGCGGTCCGGTCCGTTAGCGCGGCGAACATAACTTGAGTCGTGAGGGCGCGGAATGCATGAGCATTCCGCGCCAGATCGGGAGGAGGATAGACGATGAAAAAAGTTATCGCTGCCGTTTTGCTCGGGTTGTTGCTGGCGCCGTCTGCCGCTTTGGCTCACGACGATAGAGATTGGCGCTACGAGCGTCAGCCGCGCGCGGAGATCTTCGATCAGAAGCCCGATTTTTCCGTGAGCGACACCGTAGAGCAGCTCGGCGGCGTATTAGCGGGCGTGCTCCTGGAAAAAGTCTTCCCCGGCTCTTCAGCGAGTCTCGGTTCCGTTCTCGGCCTACCTGACTCCAACGATTCCTACAACGAGGGTTACTCCGAGGGCTACAGTCGTGGAGTCGAGCGGGGAAGCCGCGAGCGCTACGAACAGGGGCGACGTCGTGGATATAGAGACGGCTACGAAGACGCCAGGCGCGGCCGCAGGTTCTGACCCTCACCGTCGTTTTCCGAGGCGTCCAGCACTCTTCGCAATAGAATTTCAAAGCTAGGAAAACGGACTTGTAACGCGGGCGAGCTTCAGGGCATTATACCCGCTGGCGGTTACAGGTCCGATGGAATCTGCTCGTCGTTTTACAGATGCGCAAAGCCATCCTTGGGTGGCGGTGGACGTGGTCGTCTTTACGCTGGAGCAGGGTAACCTCCAGTCTCTTCTCGTTCAGGTCAAAGAAGGTCCTTTCACAAGCAAGTGGGCTTTTCCAGGCGGCCTCGTCAGAGCGGATGAATCCGTCGATGACGCCGCACAGCGCGAAGTCCGCGAGAGAACCGGCCTCAAAGACGGCTACATCGAGCAGCTCTACACCTTCGGCAAGCCCGAGCGCGACCCGGCCACGCGCGCGGTCTCGGTTTCCTATCTGGCATTAGTTCCATCTGCTTCCGTTCGCCTGAACGCGGCGCCGAAGTATACCGACATCCGTTGGTTCTCGGCGAACCGCTTGCCCCACCTCGCTTACGATCACGATCAAGTAGCCCGTATTGCGATTCAAAGACTCCGCGCGAAGCTTCAGTACACCAACATCGTCTACAGTCTGCTGCCGAGAGAATTCACTCTCGGCGAGCTGCAACAAGTTTACGAAAGCATCCTCAACCGGCCGCTCGACCGGCGCAACTTCCGCAAGAAAATTTTGGCGCTCGGCCTCCTGACTCAGCTCAAGAAAAAACGGATCGGCACTCATCGTCCCGCCTCGCTCTACGCCTTCAACGAAAAGCGCCCGATGATTATTGAGATGGTGTGAGAGAAAAAGCTGTCTTGGGTGTTCGGAAGGTGTGAGGTCTACTAACTCTTAGTAGGTCAGCGGCGCGTCTTCTGAGACCGCTCCAACCGCTTTTTAAGTGGTTTATGATTTCCGTGGCGCTGATCGCTGCGGGGATGGGCAGGAGTTTGCGAGCGATGGGCCGGTACGCCATGGAGCATGCCTTCCACGCTGATATCTTCATCAATATCCGGCCAGCGTACTCCTTGCCCATCGCCGATGAGTTCAAAGTGTATCCTCTGCGCTGGCGTCGCCTCCGACAACCGCCAGGACCATGCAAGCGGCACACTGATGACGCGGCCGTCCACTAGATACGCGACGATGGTATGGAAGTAACTTTGACGTCTTGAATCCGCGGCTCCGTGTTAGCCACAATGCTCATGCCATGCCTCCATAATTGTATCGCAATGAGCTTCGATCAATCGCCGAATCACGTTCAGCTGCCTAGCGTCAAAGCCGTGGTTTCCCGCAAGTTGGATCGGTTCAAGCCAGAACTTGCACGTTCGCTTTTCCCGACGGGCATGGACGTGCATTGGCTCGTTGCAGTCGAAGCTATAAAAGAAGAACGAGTGCGGTCCAGCAATGTCCTTGATTCTAGGCATTGAACGGGTTCGCGTCTTTTATCGACAGTGCTCAAGAAACCGCCTCGACCTTACATCAGCTCCTGCGCTGACTTCATGCCAGCCGCCTAACGGTCAAAGGCAAGCGGGCGTTAGTATCTCGATTTTCACGACAGCTCATTGCGGATCTTCCCTTTAGCCGTCTCCCAATCCACAAATCGAGCCTTTCCCTCGGCGATTCGCTGGCAGCGCTCATCGAGGATGTCCTTGTGCCAGAGAGGAGAGGTGTCAGGCATTTAGTCATTTACGATTGCGCGTTCGTTGCGGGCGTTTGTGATTGCCAAAGTCTACTCCCATCGCGTCGTAAAGAGCCTCGGGAGCGATATCGGCCCCATTCGGCCAAGCAACAGTGCTTCCGTCGAGGAAGAACTTCCGAAAATATTTCCTGTCCTTCAGCGGTTCAAACACCGGACCATCGAGCCAACCGGCGAAATCAATCGCCTTCGTGGTACCGTCATCGAAGGTGGTTTCGATAATGTAGTCGCGGACATACCGCGCCTTAACGACAGAAGGAAGCTGTTTCATTGATCTTACTCCAAGGGGGCTATCTGATTGAGAGGCTTTTTCATCTCCACGTTTTTCCAGTTTACCATAAGTTCATGTTTGTGACGAATCGCCCACTTTTTGATTAGGGAGAGTGCTGTCTTGGACTCTATATTACCGACAATCATCCTACCGTTGAAGTCGCAAACTCCTTTCCTGCCCTGGTATTCGGCATGAAAGTGCGGAGGGCGATGATCATTAAAATACATCTTAATAACTATCCCAAAGAATATCGAGATAGCCGGCATCTCAAAAGTCCTCCAAATTGCTGCTCGCCGCCTACGCCCCAACGGCGTAACGGCTGATGGCGTCGCGGTCGAAGGCGAGCCCGAGTCCCGGCTTCGAGGGCACTGCCAGTTCGCCGTTCACCGGCACGGGCACTTCTTCGAAGAGCCTGAACGACCACGGCATGTACTCGACGGTGAGGCCGTTCGGAATCGCCGACACGAGGTGCACGTGGATCTCGGGAAAAAGGTGGCTGACCACCGGCATGTTGAAAGCTTCCGCCATACCGGCGACCTTCATCCAGTTCGCAATGCCGCCGACCCGCAGCAGGTCGATCATTACGATGTCGACCGAGCGCGCCTCTAGCATGTGGCGGAACGGCGTGATGCCGTACAGGCACTCGCCGCCGCACACGGGCGTCGCCAGCGCATCGGCGACGCGCGCGAGCCCCGCGTAGTCGTCGTGCGCGGTCACGTCCTCCAACCAGAAAAGGTGAACGTCCTCGATCCGCCGGCCGATGTCGATCGCCTGATGCACGCTCCAGCGCTGATTGATGTCGCACATCAGATCAACATCCGGCCCGACGGCGTCGCGGATCAGCCGCGCGCGCTCCACCTCCCGCTCCGGCGTCGTGTCGCCCGGCAGGGCGAGCTGCATCTTCATCTGCCTGAAGCCTTTCTCCACGAGCAGTGGCCCCGCCTTTACGACGTGATCCAAGGGAGAGGTCCGCGAGAGCGCGCCGCTCGCATAGGTGGGAACGCGCTCGCGGAGCCCGCCGAGCAATGTCGCGAGGGGCTGGCCGAGCGTCTTGCCCTTGATATCCCAAAGCGCCATGTCGATGGCGGAGAAGGCGAGCGTGAAGATTCCGCCGGGACCGGAGCCCGCGGCCGCGTTGCGAAGCTTCTGTCCGACGGCTTCAACGCGCAGCGGATCTTCTCCGAGTATCAGCGCGCCGAGCTGGTCGACCGCGTGCTTCAGCGTGGCGGTGAGCGCCGCGCCGAAGAAGGTGACGCCGATCCCCTCGATCCCGGCGTCCGTCTCGATCCGCAGGGTGACAAACTCGTGAAAAGGCCGGTGGAAGGGCGGTCCGCCGGCAAGCGGCTCATCGGCGGGCAACCGCACAACCTGTGAGTGAATGCCCGTGATTTTCATGGGAGATCCTCAATAGTGGGGCACCAACGAATCAACCCCATTTCTTACCCAATTCATCGAGCCCAGCCGTTAGCAGCATTCGCATG
>WNFH01021312.1_pt1 | contig 10358 bp, 11 predicted proteins | sample 5400411 | NCBI WGS metagenome assembly WNFH01 (sample SAMN13153347, study PRJNA577476) | soil metagenome | isolation source: 200 cm saprolite under Douglas fir tree site 2 hole 3 | place: USA:California | collected 2015-04-18
AAGGGAATGGAAGTCGTTCTCGCAACCAACGACAAAGATTTGTATCAACTGATCGGTCCGTGCGTGAAAGTTTACACCACGGCCAAGGCCGATCTCGCTTCGCCAAAAGACGCATTCGCGTTGCTCGGCGAGGAACAAGCGACTGCGAAATGGGAAGTGCCGCCAAAATTGATCGGCGACGTGCTGGCGATTTCGGGAGATTCCGTCGATAATATTCCTAGCGCTGGCATCGGACGAAAAACTGCGGCCGGATTAATCCGCGAATTCGGCAACTTGGAAAAGCTGCTCGCGAACGTCGACAAGGTGAAAAGTATGCGTAACCGCGAAAAACTCGCCGCTGCCCGCGAACAAATTTTGCAGAACCGAAAAATGGTGGAGCTCGATTGCCACACGGAATTGCCGATCGCCATCGACGACCTCCGAATACGGCCGGACTACGCGGCGCTGATCGCGCAGCTTGAGAAGTGCGAGTTCAAATCGCTTTTGCAAGAGGTGAAGGACGAGGCGGCGCGGGTCGGGGGTTCGACTCAACAGGAGATGAAGTTGTAAGTGCCTGGAGCAGTTGAACCTGCTCAGTCCGAAAAAATCGTAAATAATTCGAACGTCAGCCGCCGGGCGCTGTCCAATTTAACAGGTTAAGGCGATTCGGGCGGTTGCACGTTTTTGTATTTGCTGTTTCTCCTTGGCGTGCGCTGCCCGAATCTTTTTTTTGCGCAGAAAGTGCTCTAAATTGCGGTGTTGCGGCGCTCACGGGCAAAATGCTTTGATAGCGGCCGCGGTTTATGCAGAGCGACACTAGCCCGTTCGGCCTCCGCGGCTTCCTGATCGACGCGCCAGAATTCGGCACTTTGCGCGGCCGCCCCAACGGCGCTGTGATCATCGACAACGGGCGGATTTTGGAAAGCGGCGACTACGATGATCTGCGCCGGCGCCGACCGAACTCAATTCGTTGGCTCGACCGAAGAGGAATGGCAATTTTTCCCGGCCTGATCGATTGCCACACGCATTTGCCGCAGTACTCGGTCGTCGCGCGCGGGGAAAGCGAGCTGCTTCCGTGGTTGCGGCAACATATCTTCCCGGTCGAGCGCGAGTTTACTGGACCGAAAGCGCGAGCGGAAGCGCCACGGTTTTTTCACGAACTGGTGCGCAATGGCACGACCACCGTGATGGCCTACGCGGCAATTTATGAGGACAGTTGCGAGGTCGGGTTCGAGGCCGCCAAACAAACCGGCATCCGCGCAATTCTCGGGAAAATAATGATGGACATTGGTTCCTACGGGAAGCTTCAGCCGAAAAAGGTGCTCTCAATTTCACTCCTGGAGAGCGAACGCCTTTGCCGTAAATGGCATCGGGCCGAAGAAGGCCGGCTCGAGTACGCTTTCAGCCCGCGTTTCGCTGTCACTTGTTCGGAAAAAATGATGCGTGGCGCCGCCGAGCTCGCGGCACGACTCGAAGCATATCTGCAAACACATTTGGCCGAAAATCGCGAGGAACTGGAAAAGGTGCATCATCTTTACATGAGCGCACGCGACTACACGCATGTGTATGAAAAATGTGGAATGCTCACCGCGCACACAATGCTTGGTCATTGCATTCATCTTAATCCACGAGAGATCGCGGCCATCGCGGCTGCGCAATCCAGCGTGGCCCATTGTCCGAGCTCAAATCTCTTTCTTGGCAGCGGCTTGATGAAGTTGGACCAACTTTTGAAAGCCGGAATCAATGTCGGACTCGGTTCCGATGTCGCCGGCGGACCGGAGCTAAATATGTGGCAGGTGATGCGCGCGGCGATCGAAGTGCAAAAGGCGCGCAGCGCCTACGAACCAAATTTGCGACCACTTCGTCCGCGCGAAGCATTTTATCTCGCCACCCATGGCGGCGCGTGTGCACTCGGGAAAGTCAGTATCATCGGCACACTCGACGCTGGCAAAGAAGCCGATCTCATCGTTGTCGATCTTGCCGCGCTCCTGCCGTACCCGCAAAATCAACAGGCTCTGGTGGAGCTTGCCGCCGAGGATGTGGTCGCGCTTTGCATTTATCGCGGCGGACCGCAGGCTAATCTCGAAACTTACGTCCGCGGCAAATGCATTTATCAAGCGCCAGGACTGGCCGCCGCCACATGAAACCGGCAATGGTCGATCCAATCGAAATCGCCTTGCGCGAAGACCTCGGAGATGGCGACGTCACGACGGATTTTTTTGTCTCGAAGAATCAGCAGGCGATGGCGCGAATCGTTGCGCACGAGCGAGTCATTCTCGCCGGAACTGAAACGACCGCGGAAGTTTTTCGGCGCGTCGATTCGACATTGGACGTCGCGGTGCTTCGAAATGATGGCAGCGAGGTCAACGCTGGTGAAAATGTGATCAACCTTCGAGGATCAGCACGCCCAATTTTGAAAGCGGAGCGCGTGGCGCTGAATTTTTTGCAGCGACTGTCCGGGATCGCAACCCTGACACGAAAGTTTGTCGACGCTGCCGCAAACGATCGCGTGAAAATTCTCGACACCCGTAAAACGACGCCCGGCCTTCGCGCGCTCGAGAAAGCGGCTGTGGTCGCCGGCGGCGGGGCCAATCATCGCTTCGGTCTCTTCGACATGGTGCTTTTGAAAGACAACCATCTCGCCGCGAACACGGGATTCGACGCTTTTGCAAAAGCAGTGCATAAGGTCCGCGAGGCGCGACCGAATGTTCAAATCGAAGTGGAGGCCGATACCCTCGAGCAAGTCCGCACGTTTTTGGAAATCGACGGCATCGATCTGATTCTGCTCGACAACATGAAGCCGGCACAGATTCGTGAAGCAATCGCTCTTGGCAAAAATAAAGTGAAATTTGAAGCGAGTGGTGGTGTCACTCTAAAAAACGTCAGGCAAATTGCCCTCACCGGGGTTGATTACATTTCCATCGGCGCGCTTACGCATTCGCCCCGCGCCGTCGATTTCTCTCTCGAGCTAACGCCGCTCGCAGGATGAGCGGGCTCTGGGGTCAGGGTCGCAGCCTTAGGCCTAGATTCAAAACCAACGACGCGATGACCCGGTTATCAGAAGATGAAATCCGCGATGCGCTGAGCGGATGCACAATCGGACGGGAGATTTTCGTTTTGGAGACGACAACTTCCACGAACGATTCCGTTTTGGAACGCACTTCGCCATCGACGCTAGAAGGTTTGGTCGTATTTGCGGAACGCCAGACAGCCGGACGCGGTCAACGCACTAATTCCTGGGAATCGACCGCTGGAAAAGGACTTTGGTTCTCATTTTTGCTTCGGCCGAAGATCGACATCAGGGGGTCGGCACAATTGGCTGAGTGGGCCGCGCGCACAGTTGCTGACACGATTTCTAAAGGATTTGCGCTACTAGCCACGGTCAAATTGCCTAACGATGTTATTGTCGCCGGCAAAAAAATTGCCGGGGCTCTCGTCGAAATGCGCGCGCAAAAAAACGCGCCGCACATCGCCATCATCGGGATCGGAGTGAATGTGAACCACCAACCAGAAGATTTTTCGGAAGAGCTCCGCCCACGCGCGATTTCTTTAGCGATGGCGTTGGATCGATCCGCCAAAGGACGGATTGGCCGCGGCGAACAAGTCGATCGCCACCAATTCGCAGTCGCGTTGCTCAAAAATCTAGACCGCTCTTATCGCGAAGCTTTCGCGCGATAAACTGTAGGGCAAGGGCGTCGCTTGCCTTGCCAAGAATTCGGCAGGCGGAGCGCCTGTCATACAAAAATCTGGTCAGCTAGGCCGACCTCTTCGGCATAAAATTTTGCAGCGCTCGCAATTTCCCCAACGCGCGACCGCTGTCGATTTCTTCGCGCGCTAACTCAATTCCCTCTTTCAAATCGCGCGCTAATCCGGCAACGACGAACCCTCCCGCCGCATTCGCAATCGTCATGTCGCGTTTTGCGTGAGAAATTTTCCCGGCGAGAATTTTCTCGATCGTGGCGGCGTTCTCGCGCGCGTCTCCGCCTTGCAGTTCGCCGACCGGGGCGCGCGGAATGCCAAGCCAGCTCACATCCAGGATCGCAGACGTAATTTTGTCGTCGGCGAGATCCGCGACAGTGGTTGCGCCGCTCACGGAAATGTCGTCGATACCGGCCTCATTATCGCCGAGGCCATGCACGATCCAGGCGCGCTCATGGCGGAGCTCACGCAGAACTTCGGCAAAGATTCCGGTCAGCCGCGGATCAAAGACACCGATCAACTGCCGCGACGGGCGCGCTGGATTCAACAGCGGTCCAAGCGCATTAAAAATCGTGCGCACATTTTGCTGCGCCAGGCGTTGACGCATCTCCGCCAGCGCGCGAAATGCTGGATGATATTGCCGCGCAAATAGAAAACCGAGTCCGTGTCGCTTGAGAGATTCGCGCAATTGTTCGGGCGGAAGATCGATCGGCACGCCGAGTTGTTCGAGAACATCGGCGCTGCCGCAGCTGGACGTAACCCGGCGATTGCCATGCTTCACCACCACCGCTCCACCGGCTGCCACCACGAATGCCACCGTGGTCGAGACATTAAACAAATCGAGGCCATCCCCGCCGGTGCCACAAACGTCCACCATCGGCCCGGGCATATCGGCGGGTGCGATCATCGGATCGACAGCGCGCTTCATCAACGCGCGAACGAAAGCCGCAATTTCTTCGGCCGTTTCCCCTTTTTTATGCAACGCGGTCAAGAACTCCGCTTTCGTCTGGTCGTCGACTTCGGACGTAAGCAGCAGCGTGACCGCGTCACCGATCTCGGCGCTGTTGAGATCGAGTTCGTTGCGCAGCTTTTCGGTCAGCGTGGTCAAAGCAAGCCCCGGCGCCCAGATTACGCCGTCTGGGGATCGATCTGGCGTATCCATTCCCGGTAAACTTTCGGCGAAATTTCAGATGGTTTGATCTCGCTCCGCCCGCCCCAGAAAACATTGGTGTAGGAAACGGGAATGCCGCACGACTGTAGATGTCGATCGATTGCGGCCTTGTGATCGAGGAGCCGTTGTTTGTCGGTGCCGTGCGCGCCCAACTTCGCCGCCGGTCTCGATTTCGCGACCGGTTGGCACCGCCCAATGAAACAACGCGTTGAAACGCGTGACCCGAACGCCGGTTTGCGAAGGTTTGACGTGTTCAAGGAATGTCGAAAAGCGTCCGATAATTTTGCGCGCGCTCAAATCTTCTGCCACCTGATAAAATTCGTCCAAACTGACTCCCGCTTCTTTCGCGCGCGACGCCCACGGATTCGGACGAATTTCCTCCGGCCCGAGTTCGCGTTTCAGCGTGAGCAAAACGTTCCATTCGTGCTCGCTAAGATCGACAGCCTCCACCCGAATCATTTTTGCCGGTTCGTCCGCTTTCTTTCCCGGTTCGATCGTTTTCCGTCGCACGTGCCCGACGCCAAGTGTGAAAATTCCTTTCGCCGGCATGATCCGGAATTTTTCGGCGCCGACTTTTTGTGTGAGCAATTCGCAATGTTTTTGCAGCGAAAAACCGTGCGGCACTTTGAGCGTCGTCCAAAGTTTGTATTCGGACCCGGCGCTTACGGTATCAGTCGAACGCACGACCACGTGACCCGAAAACGGATCGCGCTGAAACATCCACTCAAAGGCGCTGTCGATTTTGTTCTCGGGAACTTTCCACGCCACCAGCGCGCCATCCGCGAGATTCGTCGCAAGCAACGTTTGCCGGACCCGGCGGATCGTTCCGGCGCGGAGCATGCCTCCGATCCGCGCCATCACAACATCGACATCCACACCCGAGCGGCGCGCGATTTCCTCGAACGGCTCGCGGACGAAGCCTTCAATCTTGTCCTCCGAAACGGCGAGGATCCTGGCGTTAATCGGATCGTCATGCTCGACCGGCAGCATGCGAATTAATCGAATGTCGGAGCGAGATTGTCCAACGCGCTCCGAAAAAAGCTACGCCCTAAATAGCCAATTTCGTGTCAGGCTATGCAGGATATGACGGCAGCAAAGTGACAACTCGTGCCCCCGAGAACGAACACGTGCCAGATAAAATGCGAATAGCGAAGGCGTTGGTTCAAAAAAAATAACACTCCGGTCGTGTTGGTTCAAAAAAAATAACACTCCGGTCGTGTAAGCGACGCCACCGGCAAGCAACCAAAGCAAGGCCGATAGCGGAATTGCCATGGCGAGCGGCCGAATCACGAGCAGCCCCAGCCAACCCGTTCCGAGATAAAGAGATATCGGCAGTTTGGAATAACTCTCGGTGCCGCGCGTTGCCTTCATCACCACGCCGAAAACGGCCAGCATCCAGACGGCTACGAGCAAGATCAAGCCTCCCGAGTCACGCATCGGACCCAGCCCGAAAGGTGTGTATGTGCCGGCGATTAACAAAAAGATCGCGGAATGATCAATTACCCGCCAAAGAGATTTTCCACGCGCGGTGGGCCAAGCATGGTAGAAGGTCGAGCTGAGATATAAGATCGACATCGTAATTGCGAATACGATCGTGCCGATAAAAAAGCCAGTGCTGCCGCGGTCCGACACCGCCAAGAGCAAAATCGGCGCGGAAATCAGGGCGGCTACCAATCCAATACCGTGGCTGATCGTATTGGCCAATTCTTCGCCCGCGGATTGCGGCCGCGACGGCAAAGCGCACAACTCATCGATACGCTTCATCACGCGGATGATGGAAAACAGCCCAATCGACTTTGCAAAGCAAAAAACGACTCGCCGTTCAACCTGATGGCTCGTTCACGCCCAGCCAATCGCGCACCCGCTGCCGGCGCAGCTCAAACGTTTTGTGCAGCTGCGGCCGCTGTTCCGGCGTCAGGATCGCATCGATTCGATCTTCCCCGCGCGAGAGAATTCCTTCCGTCTCGCGTAAATCGAGCGCGCGCAAATTGGTCAGCTCATCGTCGATCTGCTGCAGAATCGGCCGGATTTTCTGTTCCTGATCGGGCGTCAGTTTCATTTCCGACCGCCAGCGATCCGGGGTATTCGAAAACCAGCGCCGCGGATCGCCGTTTCGCAGCATTTCATCTTTCGCCGAGCCCATCACGAAAAATGCGCCCGTGACCGCGCCGACAACAAAAGTTGGAAGGACAAGAAAAGCGATCTTCCATCGATTGGGCCCGTTCATGTCTACAAAAAACAAAGAGACGCCGCCAAAAGCGATCTTTTTCGACGCGGCCCGGACACTTTATTTACCCGAGGCGTCGGCGATCGACGGCTTGCACACTCCGATCCTGGCCGTGGAAACGGCGAGAATCTTCGCGCTAATCGGATCGTTGTGCTCGGCGGACAACATCGGCGATTACGATTTGCCCGTTACTGAGCCGGCGCAAGAGAGCCGCCGGGAAAATAAACGCGATTTCGCTCCAGCACCGCGCCGCGGCGTGCGAAAAATTCGCGAACTTTATCTGGATAACGACGACCGTCAGTTCCGGTGTTTATTCCAAAAAAAACTCTGGCGCTGGGGCGCAAGTACCGCGCAAGATCATTCAGAAAGAAATTCCATTCATCGACACCCCAGACGCGGCGACCTTGCCGATCGACGTTAAAGCCGGTGGCAAACGCAGTGATCAAATCGAATCTACCCCCAAGGTCGGGCAACGGTTCGAAAGCGAGAATCTTATAGATCTTGCGTTCGACTTGGAACAACTCAATGAGATCACTGAAGAGACAGTCTTCGCCAGTATCAAGCCCCAAACAGCGATGGCCAAGCCGCTGGCAAACAAACAGAAAGAACCCCCCGCCGCAGCCAATGTCGAGAATCGCCAGCGGCGGTGAGCGGTGGAGTTGCAAGTCCTGAGCGCGTTGGACGTTCACTTCCAACCACCGATCGAATGCTGCAAGGTATTTTCTGTATTTTTCCCCATCATCTGTCGATGTTGCGTAGCGGGATTGAATCTCGTGAAGGCGAGCTGGATCCACTTGCGCCAGGAGCCGGCGAACCGGAAGCGGATGCAATTTTCTCTCCAACCGCCGCAGTCCGCGCAGGTGACCTTCGCGTGAAAAAATTTTGCCGATCTTATGCGAAAGTTTCATAAACCATTAAGATTCCTGCAGGGCCAATTCAATCGGCGGTCTGAGAATTCATGGCCACAAACAATAAACCGGAAAACACGCTAAAAGCGATTTTTGTCGACGCTGCCGGGACGCTCTTCTATCTGCCGCGCGGCGTCGGCTATCATTATGCGCTGGTTGCGCGCGACCTTGGATTGAAATGGGACAGCGCACAACTCGATCGCGCGTTCAACAACGCCTGGAACGCAATGCCAGAACGCGCGCCGATCGAAGGCCCACGCGAAAACGACGACAAAGATTGGTGGCGTCAACTTGTCAATCTTGTCCTCGATGAAACCTCGCCGACGCTGGGCGAGCTTGATCGCGACAATTTTTTTGAGATCGCCTACGAACATTTCGCCGAGGCCGGCGTTTGGGAGCTTTACCCCGAAGTTGTTGAAGTTCTGGAAAAATTATCTCCGAGGTTTCAGCTCGCGGTCATTTCGAATTTTGACGGACGCTTGCGGATGATTTTGGAGCAACTCGGCGTCTCGAAGTTTTTCAAACACGTTTTTCTTTCGAGCGAGCTCGGCGCGGACAAGCCGGATCCGGAAATCTTTCGGCTCGCGTTGAACGTGATTCGCCTCCAGCCGAACGAAGTCCTGCACGTCGGCGACGATCCCCAGCGCGACTGGAAAGCGGGCACTGCCGCTGGATTGTCGATCTTTCAATTGGACCGAAAGAAAAATTCGCTCCGCGATTTGCTCGCTCTTCTAAAATTGTAGGGCAAGCGCTCCGCTCGCCATTTTCACAAATTTGGTAGGCGGAGCGCCTGCCCTACAATGTTGCAGCGGCGTCTCAGCTCGATTAAAGCATTTCTTTCGGGGTCGGTAGCTCAATCGGTAGAGCAGCGCCCTTTTAAGGCGTTGGTTCCGGGTTCGAGTCCCGGCCGACCCACTCCCTCTCAACAGGCGATTTACCTATGGGAAATGGCAACTTGGCGCATGCGCAACGAGCCGAACCAAAACGCAAGAATCCGCAGTCTATTTGGCAAGTATTCGGCAACCAAGCTTCCGCAGAGCCTGTTCTGAGGTCTTCGCACCTTATCTGCTACTTGTGCCTAAGAAATAAAAGACAAAATAACGCTTGAGTCGTGCACCATGCTGGTGAAGAATGGTGATGTGAGGTTGAAGCGAAGCAAGACCCGGAAATCACCTCCCACGAAAGCAATGGTTCGTCTGACTGTCAGTCTGCCCAAAGCGGTATTGTCCCGTGTGAATGTTATCGCTGGCCAAATGAAAGTATCGGCGGGTTGGGTGATCCGAAAAGCCGTGATCTCGGAGGGAAAATTTTGATGACGCCCGTTATTGTGCCTATGGTTGCGCGTCTTAATTCACAATCTCCGGCATCTCTTGGGGAGCGAAATGGCGAGCGCAACCCGTCAACGGCTTTCTGCAGCGTTCTAGCATCGAAACGAATCCAGCTTGGTTTAATTCAGAGCCAGCTGAATCAAGCGGACTTTCTAGATAAGTACAGAAGAGCCGAGTGAAATTCCCGCACGCACGGAGGAGATCGCACTGCCCGCCGTGGTAACGTCAGCCGAGACTGAAGTTGCACTTATCGAAGAGGGCCTACCTGTTTCGCACGAGGCTTACCGCAAGGCAGAGCCAGATGGCGAATTGCCGCCGCTCACGTGGCCAGCTTTCGAACAAACAGCGGAAACCCTGCAGCCAAGTGTCCCGCAGACGCCTGAAATAGCTCCGGCTTTGGCAGCCGTCCCAATGCCTCCCGAGGCGGCACGACTTACCGAGCCGTCGGACGAGGAGATTCGCCTCCGCGCCTACTTCATTTCCGAACACCGCCGCAGATTTGCGATCCCGGGCGACGCAGATTCGGATTGGCGCGAAGCCAAGCAACGGCTCCTCTCCGAATCAGGTGAAATAGCTCCGGCTTTGGCAGCCGTCCCAATGCCTCCCGAGGCGGCACGACTTACCGAGCCGTCGGACGAGGAGATTCGCCTCCGCGCCTACTTCATTTCCGAAGACCGCCGCAGATTTGCGATCCCGGGCGACGCAGATTCGGATTGGCGCGAAGCCAAGCAACGGCTCCTCTCCGAATCAGGTGAAATAAGCGGACCTTCACCGATAACGACAGAAGAGCCGAGTGGAATTCCCGCACGCACGGAGGAGATCGCACTGCCCGCCGTGGTAACGTCAGCCGAGACTGAAATTGGATCGATCGAACAAGGGGAACCTATGCCGTACGAAACGACTTTCACTGCGATTCAATCCCCCGCGGCCGAGGCGGTCACTGAGTGCGCGTCTGATTTCCCAAATGCCATTTCCCCTGAGCCCGTATTTCCGCAAACAACCACACCTGCAAACGTGCCTGAGGCAACCCAAATCCCAACTGCTCC
>WNFH01004197.1_pt1 | contig 10356 bp, 10 predicted proteins | sample 5400411 | NCBI WGS metagenome assembly WNFH01 (sample SAMN13153347, study PRJNA577476) | soil metagenome | isolation source: 200 cm saprolite under Douglas fir tree site 2 hole 3 | place: USA:California | collected 2015-04-18
GGCCGGGCGCCTGGCCCGGAACGTGCGCGCCCCTATGGTGTGGGGCACTCGGGGTGGGACTCACGGATCGCCTTCCAGCGGATGACTCCCGGCTGCACGGGCTGGTCATGGCTCGTCCTACAGGCTGTCGTGGAAACAGTACCGTGGACGAATGCTGGCCCGACGGGGGACCCCATTAGTGCTGCGGCGTGTCTCGACGCGGGCCCGGGCTGGGGCTGATCAGGGAGCGCCGCCGCCGCAGACACGGACAATCCGGCCCGCTTCTGACCGGACCCGTCCAGTTACCTTTTCGGCACTGCCAGTAACGTCGTGACCGGCCGGCCCGATTACGTTCTGGTGCCTATGAAGCGCTTACCCGTGGCAACGTGCGGGTATCGCTTCGGCGTGGCACCATGCAGGAGAATATCTCGGGTCCCCCCGCGCAGAGAGGCAGGAGCATGACCTCCCCGACGCGCCCGGCCCCGGCGCTGACGATCGACGCGCTGGGCCGGAAATGCCCGATCCCTATCATCATGCTGGCTGAGCGGATCAGGGAGATCCCCATCGGGGAGACGATCGCGGTGCTCGCCGACGATCCCGCGGCCAGGCCTGACATCCCGGCCTGGTGCATGATGAAGTCTCAGGAGTTCGTGACGGAGATGGCGCTGCCCCGCGGCTGGGCCTTCGTGATCAAGCGCACCTACTGACGAGCACCGGCTAAGGATCCCCGGCTGACCGGAACCGGTCGGCGAAGCGCGGGTCGCTCTCCCACCATGGCTGGCTCCCTCCGGCGTGCTCCCCCCGAGCCGCGCCCGGCTCGGCGAGCGTCTCCGCAGGCCCGGCGGCCGGCCCGGGCCGGGCGCTCCCCGGCTGGGTCCCCCCGGGCTGGGCTGTCTCAGCGGCGTCGAGCTCCGCGTCGATCGCCACCGCCCCGGCCTCGTCCTCCCTGATCATCTGGATCAGCTGCACGGCCAGGAACGGCAGGCCGACGATGTCACCCAGAATCCAGAGCACCCCGCCGCCGAGTACCTGGTCGGTGCTGAGGCTCGGGCCCCACGGCCGCGCCAGGGCATGGTAGTAGGCCCCCGCGATGAGGTGCTGGTCAGCGATCACCGCGAGGCCGAGGATGGCGTCGCCAACGACCTCCGCGCCGCTGACCCAGAGCGCCACGAGGTACGGATAGGCCCTGGGCACCGGGTCGAGCCGCAGCAGCGTCCAGAAGAACACGAACCCGGGCGCCAGCAGGGCCAGGTAGGTCACCTCCCGCAGCAGGTCATTGTGCAAGCTCGCCGCGTACCAGGGCGAGAAGTACAGCAGGAACGGCACGAAGATGACCGCCATCGTGGTGATGGCCGGGAAGGTCAGGATGCGGGCCATGCTGCTGCGCACGCCCGCTTCCAGCCGCGGCCCGAGGCCGGGCAGCACGGCGACGGCGAGCGACAGGGGCCGCCCGAGGGTGAGGAACAGCGGCGCCACGAGCAGCAGCAGGATGGTCTGCACCGACCGGACATAGAACAGCGTGCCCTGGTACACGCCGATGAAGGACATGGTGGCGACGGCTACCGCACCGAGTCCCCCGCCACAGAAGGCGACGGCCCGGCCGGCCGGCCACCTCTGGCCTGACCCGCGGGCCCGCCGCATTCCGGCCAGGTAGAGCCCGCCCGCCAGCAGCACCACGATGAGCACCGGCAGGTCCACCGTCCACGAGGTGAACGCCCGCGCCGGAGTCAGTTCCGGAGGGCCGAGGTAGGCGGGTGCCCCGTAGTAGGCGGACGAGAAGACGGCGGCCATGTGGCCACGCTACCGCCGCGCCATAGCGCGCCGGCTGCTCCTGGGCGTCAGCCCCGCAGCGACGGTGACCGTGACGGAGCGCGCAGGCACCCCATGAAATACCAAAGGAAACGCATAGAGCTACTCAGCCGGCCCAATTCACCCCTGGCGGACGTTTGCCTCATGCGCGCAAAGGCCAGGAATCTATAGCGCGAGCAGCGGTGGCCGGACACGGGGGCCGCAAACGACCCGGCCCGGTCGGCGCTGCCACACGTCAGCCCAGGTCACGAGCAGGTCCGGTCGTGGTACGAATGGCTCAATCACAACCGTATTCCGGCTAATTTCCATATCGCGGCAATTCCGCCACTGCAGGAAGGGGGGACAACGTAGAAATGGGTGACGGTGCAGAAAGGGGTAATCCCGCCGACTGCGGGATTGCATCCAGCTCACAGCCACACGGGCGCACGATAAGCCCATCAGGAGAGGAATGCCATGCCGCACATCGCACGACTGCGCGTGGTCAGCGCCGCGCTGACCACGGGAGCGCTTGCGCTCGGCGGGCTGGCCACGGCCACGGCCACCGCGACGGCCGCGGTCGCGCATGCGGCGCCCCGGCGGTCGGCCATTGCAGGCAGCCATCCCGCGTGGGCGGTCACGTCGAAGCGGGTCAACGGCCCGGCGGCGGCCAGCGGCTCCGTGACGGCACGGGTCTACCTGGCCAGCCGCGATCAGCCGGGACTGGCCGCTTACGTCACCGCGGTTTCCACCCCTGGGAACGCCCGGTACCGCCACTATCTGACCCCAGGCCAGGTCATGACCCGGTTCGCCCCCACCAACGGGCAGGTCGCCGCGGTGCGGTCCTGGCTCACCTCCGCCGGGCTGACTGTCACCGCGGTCAGCGACAAGAACCTCGCGGGCGGGTATGTCGCCGTTCGCGGGCCGGTCGCCGCGGCGAGTAAGGCGTTCGGGGTCGCCTTCGGCATCTACCGGGGTCCTGATGGCCGCGATGACCGCGCACCCAGCCAGGCCGCGACCGTGCCAGCGCCGCTGGCCAGCGCGGTGCTCGCGGTTTCCGGCCTGGACACCGCCAGCCACCTGATGAAGCCGGCCCTGCCGCCGCCCGGGCCGAACTACTGGGTCGCGCCGCCCTGCTCCAGCTACTACGGCCAGAAGATCGCCACGACCAAGCCAGCCGCTTATGGCCGGCACCAGCCATGGACGGCCTGCGGCTACACGCCCAGCCAGATCCGCGGTGCCTACGGGGTCACCGCCTCCGGCATGACCGGCACAGGCCAGACCGTCGCGATCGTGGACGCCTACCGCTCGCCGACCATGCTGGCCGACGCCAACCGGTACGCGAAGGTCACCGGCGACGAGCCATTCCGCCCCGGCCAGTACCGGCAGTTCCAGGCGGGCCGGTTCACCCTGGCCGGGCCGACGGCGTGCGATGCGCCGGGCTGGTACGGCGAGCAGACGCTGGATGTCGAGTCCGTGCACGGGCTGGCGCCGGACGCGAACGTGCGCTACGTCGCCGCGGGCAGTTGCCAGGACGCCGACCTCGCCGACGCGCTGGCCTTGATCGTGAACCGGGATCTGGCCAGCATCGTGAGCAACTCCTACGGCGAGCCGGCCCAGTACTCCACTATGAACGCGGCATTCGACCTCATCTTTCAGGCCGGTGCGGTCGAGGGAATCGGCTTCTACTTCTCGTCCGGAGACAACGGCTACGAGGCTCCGGCTGAGAACCCGGCCTCGTCCATGAACCAAGTCGACTACCCGACCTCAAGCCCCTATGTCACGTCGGTGGGCGGCACCAGCCTGGCCATCGGGAAGTACAAGAACTACAAGTTCGAGACCAGCTGGGGCACCCTCCTGGATCCCTTGGCCGCGAACGGCAGACGCTGGCAGGTCACCCCACCAGGCACGTTCCCGGACTTCTACGGCGGTTCCGGGGGCGGCGGGGTGAGCACGAGCTATCCGCAGCCCTCCTACCAGGAGGATGTGGTGCCGGCCAGCCTGGCCACGCACCTGCCGGACGGCAGCACCAGCGACACGCCGATGCGGGTGGTCCCGGACGTCTCCGCGCTCGCCGACCCGAGCACCGGCTTGCTGGTCGGGCAGACAACCCTGCAGCCAGACGGGACGAGGTACGCGTTCTCGCTCAGCAGGATCGGCGGCACCAGCCTGGCCTGCCCGACATTCGCCGGCATCGAGGCCGGCGCCCAGCAGGCCGCCGGGTACCGGCTCGGCTTCGCCAACCCGGTGATCTACGCCAGGTACGGCACCAGGGCCTACCATGACGTGACCGATCGCCCGGCCGGTCAGCCGTACAACCTGGCCGAGGTCCGCAGCAACTACACCGACCCGTCCACCAGGACCGGACCGCTCCTCACCTACCTGCGGACCCTCGGCATCAACGGCCAGGGCGCTAACGCCCTGCGGGCCGTCAAGGGCTACGACGACGCCACCGGCGTCGGATCGCCCCGGGACTACATCCAGTCCTTCACGCCCTGATGGCCAGCATCAGCAGTAGCGGGCGGCCACTTCGGCCGCGGCGGCCTCGCCATAGACCACGGCCAGCCGTTCGGCCAGCGGTCCCGGCTTGAGCTCGTACTCCTGGGTGCCGACCGTCTCAAGCACATGCACTGCGAGCATGTTCCCCAGCTGCGCCGCACGCTCCAGGGGCAGGCCCCAGGCCACGGCGGCGAGAAATCCGGCCCGGAACGCATCTCCGGTGCCGGTCGGGTCCGCCATGCGGATCTCCGGCACCGGGCCGATCGCCTGCGGGGCCAGGCCAGCCTGCTCCACCCTGGCTCCGGCGGGGCCGAGCGTGGTTATCCGCACACCGACCCGGTCCAGGATCATCTTCCCGGTCCACCCGCTCTTGCGCTCGATCAGCGCTTCCTCGTACTCGTTGCAGAACAGGTAGGCCGCCCCGTCCACCAGCGCGCACACCTCCTGCTCGCCGAGCCGTGGCAACTGCTGGGACAGATCGGCGGCGAACGGGATGCCAAGGGCCTTGCATTCCGCCGTGTGCGAGAGCATCGCGCCCGGGTCACTCGCCCCGATCAGGACCAGGTCGAGTCCGCCTGCCCGCCCGGCGAGCGGGCCGAGTTCGATGTCGGCGTCCTCGGACATCGCGCCCGGATAGAACGAGGCGATCTGGTTCCCGTCCAAGTCCGTGGTGCAGACGAAGCGGGCCGTGTGCTGCAGCGTGGACTCACGCACGCCGCTGCAGTCGACCCCGTGCGCCATCAGCCACGCCCGGTAGGGAGCGAAGTCAGCGCCCACGGCACCGATGAGCAAGGGGCTGAGCCCCAGCACGCCCAAGCCGAACGCGATGTTCGCGGCGACCCCGCCACGCCGGATGTCCAACCTGTCGACCAGGAAGGACAGCGACACCCGGTCCATTTTCTCCGGGACGAACTGCTCGACGAACCGGCCAGGGAACGTCATGAGGTGGTCGGTCGCGATGGACCCTGTGATAGCTATGCGCACATGGGCACCCTAGGCCATGGCAGCTGCGAGCCGCGTGTCACGGCAGCAGGACTGTCCTAGCCCCGGCCGGCGGGCTCCGCGCTCCCGTTCAGTGGAAGGAGTCGCCGCAGGCGCAGGAACCCGTTGCGTTCGGGTTGTCGATCGTGAAGCCCTGCTTTTCGATCGTGTCCACGAAGTCAATCGTCGCGCCGGACAGGTATGGGGCGCTCATCCGGTCGGTCACCACGTGCACGCCGCTGAAGTCGGTGTCGACGTCGCCGTCCATCTCGCGCTCGTCGAAGTACAGCTGGTAACGGAGTCCCGAGCAGCCGCCGGGCTGCACGGCTATACGCAGCCGCAGGTCGTCCCGGCCCTCCGCCTCAAGCAGCGTAGACACCTTGGCCGCCGCAGCGTCGGTGAGGATGACGCCCTGCGCTGTCGTCTGGTCCTGAACCGTCATAGTGTGCTAACTCCCGCGTCGATTAGCGCCGCATCTGCGGCGCTGGCTGACATCTACGGTGGCAACTTCTCCAGAGACAACCATATGCCGTCTCAGGTCATTCCGGGCTGTGGCCCCCTTATGGGCCCGCGTCGGCAGCCCGATCACAGGCCCGGCGCGCCCCACACCGGGAACCAGCGGCTCAGGTCCGGCTCGATCTTCAGGTCCGAGCCGATCTGGCCACGAACCTGGAGTTCGAGTGCGTTGTCCCGGTGCTCCCCGTCCAGCGGCGCGAACGGGTAGAACGTGCCGCGCTTGAAGAGGTAGACGATGGCCAGCCGGCGGCCGGAGTCGTCACGGAAGCCGACCAGCGTGCACAGCAACTGCGGGCCGAAACCACCGTCCACCAGCGACGAGTTCACCGCGTGCAAGTCGGTGACAAGCGCCTCGATGTCATCGGAGGAGTGGTGGGAGACCAGCCACGTGTAGGAATAGGAGTCCGTCGTCACCTCGACGGGCGCCGTTGCCGAGCCCATGCCGAGCAACTCGCGGACATCCTTCTCGATGTCGCTGAACGCCCGGCCCTCGGCGGCCCGGAAGCAGACCGAGCCGGTGCCGGTCGGCCGGAACCCCGCGGCCGCCTCCAGCGTGATAGCGGCGGACGGCAGCGCGAACAGCGCGTCCAGCTTGGGCTGGACCGGCTTGGTCCGGCCGAGCAGCGTGTCCAGGAATCCCACGAGCTACCTGGCCAGCTGCTCGGAGATCTTCGCCAGTTCGTTGAGCCTGCGCTCCAGTGACGGGTGCGTGGAGAACAGCGCGGAGAGGCTGACCCCCGCACCGCGGCTGGCGAGGGCCGGGGCGAAGTAGAAGGCGTTCAGCGGCTCGGCGGCCCGCAGGTCCTTGGTCGGGATCCTGGCCATCTCCCCGGTCACCTTCTGCAGCGCGCTGGCCAGCGCCGACGGCTGGCCGGTGAGCAGTGCGGCGGACCGGTCGGCGGAGAGTTCCCGGTACCGGGAGAGCACCCGGATCAGCAGGAAGCTGACCGCGTAGACCACGACGCCCACCGCAATGATGGCCAGCATGATCAGGCCGCTGTTGTCGTTGTTGTTCCCGCCCCGGCCCCGGCCGCCGCCACCGCCGAAGAGTTCCCCGTAGAACGCGAACCTGACCAGCAGAGCCGCGGCGATGCCGATAAACGAGGCGATCGTCATCACCGCCACGTCCTTGTGGGCCACGTGCGACATCTCGTGCGCCAGCACGCCCTCAAGCTCCTGCTCGTTCAGCCGCCCGTCCAGCAGGGCGCTGGTCGCGCAGATCACGGCGGTCTTGCTGTTGCGCCCGGTGGCGAACGCGTTCGGCATCGGGGACGGGGCGATGGCCACCCTCGGCTTGGGCATGTCGGCGAGCGCGCAGATCCGGTCCACCACACCGTGCAACTGGGCCGCCTGCGGCCCGTCCTGTGGGGTGACAAGCTGGGCACCCGCGCTGCGGAGCGCGATCTTATCGGACCAGTAGTACGACCCGAACCCCAGCCCGAGGGCCAGCAGGACCGGGAAGATCACGATCCCCGCGCCAGAAGCACGGTGGCTGGCTCCCAGTATCAAGACCAAGGCCAGGATGAACGCCACGAAGACAACGCCGAGCAGGAATATCGTCAGGCCCATCCGAGCGATGAGTCCCCTGTCAGGCGCATAGCGGGTCCTCGCCATCGCGCCGCCTCCGTTTCTGTTCCAGCTGAACTCGGTCCAGCCGAACTCTTCCGGCTTCTCTGTCGGAGCCGTCCCACCCATTATCAGGCAGCGCCGGAGCGGACCATCCGTAGCGACGCCGCCTCGGCGCCACCCCAGAGCACGGCCCGAGCGGCCGGCCACCCGCCTCGCAGAGGAGGTTCAGCCGCAATTGTGCTGCGGCAACCTGGGAGTTTGCTGAGGGTTTCCGCTGAGCCGGGGCAACGTCCCCATGGAGGCGGGCAAGGCCGGGGTCAGCCCGGGATCAGCCCGTCGTCGTTAAGCATCGCGCGGACGTCGTCCATGCTCGCCTCGGCGTACGGGAGGATCAGCGCCGACGGCTCAAGCGCGTCGGCCGGCAGCGGGGTTCCCAGCGCCCGGATCCGGGACACCAGCCCCTCCAGCGCGGACCGGAACGCCTTCTCATCGCCGGCGTTCACGGCCGCCTCAAGCTTGGCGTCGAGGACGTTCAGCTCATCGGTGGCCGCGTCGTCGACCTCGAACTGGCCCTCGCCAAGAATCCGGACGATCATGATCCGTCACCGGCCTGCGGCTGATCCGCGGACCGGCCTGGCCGAGCCGCCGACTGGCTCTCCGTACGACCCTCCGCGCCCCCCCCCGAACCGATCTCGCGGGGCGCCTCACCCGGGGACAGTTCGCCCTTGAGCCGCGCCAGTTCCATGTCGACGTCGTGGCCGCCGCCCATCTGGTCGAGTTCGGCCTGGATGTCGTCGCGCGGCGGGCCGATCGCATCCTGCAGGGCACCCGAGGCCATCAGCTCGTCGATGGCACCCGCCCGCGCCTGCATCTGCGCGGTCTTGTCCTGGGCCCGCTGGACGGCCATGCCGACGTCACCCATCTCCTCGGAGATGCCGGACACGGCCTCGCCGATCCTGCTCTGCGCCTCGGCGGCGGTGTACGTCGCCTTGATGGTCTCCTTCTGCGTGCGGAAGGCCTCCACCTTGGACTGGAGCCGTTGGGACGCGGCGGTCAGCTTCTCCTCGTCCGCCTGCAGCGACTGATACTGCGTCTGCAAGTCGATCAGCTGGGTCTGCAGCGACGACTTGCGGGTGAGGGCCTCGCGCGCGAGGTCCTCACGCCCGGCGCCCAGCGCCTTCTTCGCCTGGCCCTCAAGCTTGGTCTGCTGCTGCTGGAGCGTGTTCATCTGGAGCTCGAGCCGCTTCCGCGAGGTAGCCACGTCCGCTACTCCGCGGCGGACCTGGGTCAACATCTCCAGCTGCCGCTGGTAGGAATAATCCAGGGTCTCGCGTGGATCTTCCATCCTGTCCAGGGCCTTGTTGGCCTTGGACTTGAAGATCAGCGATACCCGCTTCATCACGCTCATGGGCGCGACCATCCCCTCATCGTTTACACCGCTGCCGCTCTCCGCCCACAGCGCCGCGCCGGTCCCCCCATAATGCAACGGCGACCTTGCCGCGGACTGGACGACCCAAGCCTACGCGGAGATCCGTGCGCCAGTCATTACGAAGGCCCGGCCGCCGGGCGCACGGCTCATTCTGGCCACGCGGGGGTCATCCTGGCAATCCGTGCCCTTCGTCCCGGTAAGCTGGGCAGGTGTTCCGACGACGCAGCGCCACCACCGCGGAGGGCCCCGACGGGGGTACCAGCAGCGCGCCCGGCCCGGCCGGGCCGGTTAACGGCGCGGCTGACCATCCCGGCGTGACCGTCGGCAAGGGCAAGCCGACCCCGAAGCGCAGTGAAGCCGAGCGGCGGCGGCGCTACAGCAGCGCCCCAGCCGACCGGAAGACGGCCGTGCGCCAGTCCCGGACCAGGGATCGCACCGAGCGGACCCGGAGGACCGCGGCCATGCGCCGCGGCGAGGAGTGGGCGCTGCCGGCGAAGGACCAGGGCCCGGTCAAGGCGCTGGCCCGGAACTACGTGGACTCCCGTCGGCGGGTCAGCGAGTTCTACATGTACAGCCTGATCGTGCTGCTGCTCCTGCTCTTCTTCCGCAACACGGCGGTGCAGACCTTCATGCTCCCGGTCTTGATCCTGATGGTCGTCGTCATATTGCTCGACGGCTTCCTCATCGGCAGGCGGCTGAAGGCGCTCGCTGCCGAGCGCTATCCCGGCCAGAGCACGCGCGGTATAACCGTGTACGCCGCGATGCGCGCGATGCAGCTCCGCAAGATCCGGGTCCCCAAGCCCACGGTCAAGCTCGGCGACAAGATCTGACCTCGCTCACGAGCCGTGGTGTGGCCCGCCAGCCTGCCCGTGGCCGCCGGCCGACCAGCCGTTAGGGTCAACCGCATGGAGCACCGTCATCTCGGCCGCAGCGGCCTGAAGGTCAGCGAGATCGCCTACGGCAACTGGATCACGCACGGCTCCCAGGTTACCGAGGACGCCGCCATGGCGTGTATCGCCACGGCGCTCGATGAAGGCATCACGACCTTCGACACCGCCGATGTCTATGCCGGCACGAAAGCCGAGGACGTGCTCGGCCGCGGGTTGGACGGCGTCCGGCGGGAGTCCGTTGAGATCTGCACGAAGGTCTTCTGGCCGACAGGGCCCGGCGCGAACGACCGAGGCCTGTCCCGCAAGCACATTATCGAGTCGGCCAATGCATCGCTGCGACGGCTGCGGACCGACTATGTCGACCTGTACCAAGCGCACAGGTACGACCACGAGACGCCGCTCGAGGAGACGATACGGGCCTTCGACGACCTGGTTCGGCAGGGCAAAGCGCTCTACATCGGAGTCTCCGAGTGGCGTGCGGAAGAGATCGCCGCGGCGCTGCGGATCGCCGACCAGATGGGCCTGGACCGGATCGTGTCCAACCAACCGCAGTACAACATGATCTGGCGCGTGATCGAGTCGGAGATCGTCCCGTTGTGCGAAAAGGAGGGGATCGGCCAGATCGTCTGGTCACCGATCGCGCAGGGCGCACTGACCGGGAAGTACCTGCCGGGCGCGGCTCCGCCGGCCGGCTCGCGGGCGACCGAC
>WNFH01004198.1_pt1 | contig 10356 bp, 9 predicted proteins | sample 5400411 | NCBI WGS metagenome assembly WNFH01 (sample SAMN13153347, study PRJNA577476) | soil metagenome | isolation source: 200 cm saprolite under Douglas fir tree site 2 hole 3 | place: USA:California | collected 2015-04-18
TAGTAGGCAAAGACTTCATGTCGATCAAGGACACCAAGGGGAAGAACGTCTTCCCGGAAGGTTTTTGCGATGCAGCGAAGAAGCCTTCCGGCGTCTGGTTCGAGTATTGGTGGCCGAAACCCGGCGAGAAGGAGGGCTCACGCAAGCTCGCTTATGGCTTGAGTGCCAAAGGAACCCCTTACGTGGTTGCCGCCGGGATCTACGACGACAAGGCAACCATCGCGGACCTGTCGAAGCTGAGCAGCAAGAAGTAACCGTCGGCCCTCACCCACCACGCCATTAGGCTCGCGAACATGCCCTTCCTCCCGCGAAAGAGGAAGGGCGTCCCCAATCAGATCGTGTGCTCACAAAAAAACTTCCGTTTTGCACTTTCAAAGAAACACGGCAGCCTGAATTCCGGCTGCGGCCGGCGTCCGGGTGGAAAGGCCTATTAGAACCGGAACTACGGTCCGAAGTGACCCTCCAATACTGAGGGTTACGTCAGTTCGGAAAGCTGCGGAAGACACGAAAGGGCGCGGGATCCAAGCCGGAAACCCGCGCCGTACGTCACTTACTGTAGGTGGTTGAGTCTGGAAGTGGTGCTTTGCGGAGGCTTGCTATCTTCCCGCGGTGTCATAGAGACCACGATGTAGTTCCGGTCTTTGTCATCGAGGTCTTCCACACGCAGGATCATTTTGTCTTTTTCCAGGCGGAACTGGGCCTTTCCTCCCACCGGCAGCAGGACCGGGTGCTTTTCGTCCTTGGGACGAATGCGGTAGATCACGTGATCGGTTTGCAGCAGGTACTCCTGGCAAAGCAGCGCGTGGGTCTTCTTGTGAGCCGAGTCGGTACCGAGCACCTCGCCGGCAAAGCTCTTGCCGCTGTTTTCGTCGAAGCCGCATTCCACGGAGTCCATCTGCAACAGTACGCCGGACTGGTAGTGCTTCGGCTCCTTGGCGTGGGCCAACGACACCAGCAGCACCGCGGCCATAAAGACCTTGAATCGCATGAGTATCCCCCTTTACGCAACCCGGTGTCGGTTGAGACTCCCGGTTGCGCCATCCTCGTTGTGCCTATTCTTCTATCGTGGGCGGGTGCTTCAAAGATAACGGTAGTAAGTGTACGGTCGTAATCGGTATCAGCCTGTACGGTCTGCAGGTTACCTTTGTGCTCCGCCGAACAGGCTTCCGGGTCTCGAAATCGCCTGTGCTTACTCGGTTCGCATCTGCTATCTTCTTGGCTTCGCATTCAGGGTAGGGAGTTGAATCTGTCCGCCAGAAAAGAGGTGCTGATGCCTGAGGCAGCGCGTCCCGAGCCTTCCCACTTTTACCGTTGGGTGGTCCTGATCTTCGTCAGCCTGGCGATGTTCGGGAACTATTACGTGTACGACTGCATCGCACCGGTGGCCGACCTGCTTGCCAAGCAGCTTGGCTTTTCCGACTCGAATATCGGCCTGCTGCAGGCCATCTACAGCATCCCGAATGTGCTTATGGTGCTGATCGGCGGCTACATCGTGGATCGCATCGGCACGCGCAAGGCCATCCTGATCTTTGGAATGCTGTGCTTTATCGGCTCGGTGGTAACGGTGCTTTCCGGAACGCTAAGGGTGATGGCGACTGGCCGACTGATCTTTGGATTGGGAGCCGAGTCGTTGATTGTCGCTGTGACCACCGCCGTCGCAAAATGGTTCCGCGGCAAGGAATTAAGCTTCGCGTTTGGCATCAACCTGATGATCGCGCGCGCTGGTTCATGGCTGGCGCAGAATTCGCCGACCTGGGCCAGTTCCGCGTACAGCAATTGGCGCAACCCTTTGCTGATCTCGGTTGGTTTTGGCGCTCTATGCGTGGTCGGCGCGCTAATCTACTGGATCCTCGAGTCGTACGCCGAGATGAGGATGGACCTGAAGCACCAGGGGTCCACCGACAAAGTGGTTTTTAGCGACATTTACAAGTTTGGCCTCTCCTACTGGTACATCGTGGCGCTATGCATCGTTTTTTACTCGGCCATTTTTCCCTTTGAGACCTTTGCCATCAAGTTCTTTATCGAGGCGCACGGCACCAGTCGCGAACTGGGCGGATTCCTGGTCAGCATTCTGACGGCGTTCACCATGTTCGGCACCCCGGCATTCGGATTGTTCGTGGACAAGCTGGGCAAGCGCGCACTGCTGATGATGCTCGGCTCCATGCTGTTGATCCCCGTGTACCTGATGATGGCCTATTCCCACATTAGCCTTTATGTGCCCATGGCTATGATGGGGGTCGCGTTTTCCCTGATCCCGGCGGTGATGTGGCCATCGGTGGCCTACATTGTGGACCAATCCAAGCTGGGCACGGCCTATGGGCTGATGACCATGATCCAGAACATCGGGCTGGCAGGATTCAACTTGCTGGTCGGCTGGGCCAACGACCATGGCCACGCCAGCGCTCAGAACCCGGCGGGTTACCACCTGGGCATGTGGATCTTCTCCATCCTGGGCTTCCTGGGTGTATTTTTCGCTTTCCTCCTACGGCAGAGAGAAACTGGACCCCATGGTCACGGGTTAGAAACCATTACGACGGCTTCCGCGCCCGCTTAGGGACCCACCGGGTTAGGGCGAGGTCCCCTTGCCACGGCCGGCGAGACGCCGGCGCTACGGGGTGCGGTTGACGGCATTTGACCTGTCCCATTAGTCTGCCAATGAAGCACCAAAGTCACCCAGGACTTTAAGGCCGGGCAAGCCTAAGAGCCGCAACGCGTTCCGTTCCGGTTCGGGCAGCATACAGTGCGCCTGAGGAACTGCAAGCGGTACAACGAAAAGACACTTATGCCGCATCTGACTTAGTGCGGCCGGAAAAGGCGACTTGACGGACGCAAGAAAACCACAGGGCGACAGGCTTTCGGAAGCAGAAGCCATTGAGCGAGCGAAGCAGGGGGACGCGGAAGCCTTCGAGGTGCTGTACAACCTGCACAAGCGCCGGGTGTATTCGCTATGCCTTCGCATGACGGCCAACACGGCAGAAGCCGAGGATCTGGCTCAGGAAGCGTTCCTGCAGTTGTTCCGCAAGATCGGCACTTTTCGCGGCGAATCAGCCTTTTCCACCTGGCTGCATCGGATGGCGGTGAATGTCGTCCTGATGCGGCTGCGGAAGAAGGGGCTTCCGGTTGTTCCGCTGGAAGATACCCAGGACACCGAGGAAGAGGCGCCCAAGAAGGAGCTGGGAGCGCCGGATGCCGTGCTGGCGGGCTCCATCGACCGGCTGCAGTTAGAGCGTGCGGTCGCGGCTCTGCCGCCGGGGTACCGAATGATTTTCGTGCTGCACGACGTGGAAGGGTACGAGCACAACGAGATTGCCAGCATAGTGGGATGTTCCATCGGCAACAGCAAGTCGCAGTTACACAAGGCACGGATGAAACTGCGCGAGCTCCTCAAAACGAGCAGAGCCGAAAAGGCCGGAAAGCCGTGAGGAGCACAGCGAGTGCGGTATCGGGGAGAGAGAAGCATGAATTGTGTGGAGTTTCAACGAATTCTGCCGGAGATCATCGACGGCGGCCGTAATGCCGAGCAGGAAGCGCATCTGACTTCCTGTTCCGCCTGTTCCGGTCTGGTGTCTGATTTGAACGACATTTCCCGGGAGGCCCGCCGGCTGCGGGAGTCCGAGGAGCCCAGTCCGCGGGTATGGAATTCCATCGAAATCGCTTTGAGGCGGGAGGGGCTGATTCGTCAGCCCCAGCGGGAGCCGTCTTTAGTTTCCGCATTTTCTCGTGGCTGGAGTCCGGCTTGGCTGCTGCCAGTGGCGGCGGCATTGCTCGTCGCGATCGGAGTAATGGTATACCAACGCGGAATGAGTCCGCAGCCGCGAATCGCGCAGGCACCCGCGACTCCGCACGCCGTGACGGTCGCCGCGCAGCCCAACGCGAACCCCACAACTGCCCACGAGGATCAGCAACTACTGGAGGCGGTGGGGTCACGCGCGCCCTCGATGCGAGCCGCGTATGAAGCCAATTTACAGAGTGTGAACGCCTACATCCGGGATGCCGAGGAATCGGCCCAGGCCGATCCGAACGACGAGGAAGCTCAGCAGTCCCTGATGGACGCCTACCAACAGAGGGCCACAGTTTACGAGATGGCTTTGGACCGTTCTCTGCCATAATGTAGGGCAGTGTCAGCTTTGCGGGGATCAGGTCACAGGCAGGGCGTTGGGGAGAGAGTGCATGCAAAGGCAGGACGGCGCAAAACTGGCGGTTGTGATGGTCCTCGCCGCGGCAACTTTCGCTGTAGCCGAGACCCGGAAAGAATATCGTTTCACGGTCGGTCCCCGAGCCAGCGTTTCCATCACCAACGAGTACGGCCCCATTTCCGTCAAGCCTGCCGCCGGCAACCAGATCTCGGTGACGGCGATCCTTCATTCCAGCAAAGTTGAAGTTGACCATAGCCAGAGCGGGAATCGCGTGAATATTTTTTCTCACCTTCTCCCCGGCGCCACCGCCGATACCGGACGCGTGGACTACGAAGTCCTGGTCCCGGTCGACGCCAGCGTGACCTTGCATTCCACTTCCGGTCCGCTGCATGCTGAAAAGCTTCGCGGCGATGTAATTCTGGAAGGCGCTTCCGCCAACGTGGATGTACGCGACATCAGCGATGCCCATGTGCACGTCAGGACCCTGAATGGCCCAGTGACGCTGACCAACATCCATGATGGACACGTGGAGATCACTTCGGTCAGCGGCGAAGTGGTCCTGAACTCAGTGAACGGTCCGCTGGTGCAAGTGAACTCGACCAGCGGACGAATCCGCTACGACGGCGACTTCGGCTCTGGCGGGGAATACTCGCTAACTAGCCACAGCGGTGACATTGAAGCCAGCGCACCTGCGGACGCCTCGATTGATGTCACGGCACGCTCCGTCACGGGTAAAGTGGAGAACGACTTCCTATTACAGCCCAAACACACACCCTTCGCGATCAAGGCGGGGAGTGCCTTCGCGGGTACGATGGGCAAGGCAGCGTCTTCGGTTAAGTTGCTTTCCTTCAGTGGTAAAATCCACCTCAAGAAACGCTGAAAAATCTGGCGGGGTGGGTTCAACAGCCCCTCCGGCAATGCGGGATGCATGAGAACCAGACCCGGTGCGCAGCCCGAGGCCAGACCGCCCGCGCCTGCTTCTGGGGTGCGGGCCGTGTTTCTGGTGGGTTTCATGGGCGCTGGTAAAAACAGTGTGGGCCGGGCTCTGAGCCGGCGGTTGGGCTGGCCCTTCGAAGACCTGGACGAGCGAATCCAGGCCCGTGAGGGGCGAACCATCGAGCAGATTTTTCGGCAGTCTGGAGAAGCTGAATTCCGGGGCGCGGAACACGCCGCTTTGCGCGAGCTACTGTCAGACTTGGGCTCATCTCCGCGGGTAGTGGCACTAGGAGGGGGAGCCTTCGTGCAAGCGAACAATGCGGCGCTGCTCGGGGAAACGGGAGTACTCACGATTTTCCTGGATGCGCCGGTGGAAGAACTGTTTCAGCGCTGCCAGCAGGAGCAACTGGAGCGTCCGCTGCGGGGCGATCTGCAGCAGTTCCGCCAGCTGTATGAAATGCGTCGGCCCTGCTACATGACTGCCGCGCTGCGCATTGAGACGGGTGGTAAAGACGTGGAAGCAGTGGCCGCGGAAGTGATCGGGCGTTTGGGACTTCGGTAGAAATTTATCCAAAGAGAAAAAGAGTAGGAGCAAGTGGAGAGGTGCTCTGGAATTTGCTGCGGATGGAAATCGGAATGCTGGGCAAAACCGTCGGCAGCACCGGGAAGAGACGGCCCTTCCGGGCCGGTGTTCGTCTCTTCCATACCGCGACGCGGGTCTGAAAGCCTGCTCTGAGCAGAGTCGAAGGGTCCGCTCTTCCGGTGGCGCATGCCCACGCAAGTCTTTCAGAGAGAACAAGGAGTGGTGACGTGGTCAGAACGGTACTGGTGGTAGGGGCGGTTTGGCTGCTGCTGGTCTCGGCGGCTACGGCCGGGGCGGGCAAGGAGAAGGAATCGGCGGGTCAGATGGTGGACGCCGGTTCTTTTGGAGTGTTCCAGAATGGGCGCCGGGTGGCGACGGAAACTTTTTCCATCCAGCAGAATGGGAACGGGAGCGTAGCTACCTCCGAGTTCAAAACGGCGGAGGGGGCCGACAAGGCGGTGCAGTCTTCCGAGCTGCACCTGACTGCGACCGGCGATCTGCGCAAGTACGAGTGGAAAGAAATCAGCCCAGGCAAGGCGCAAGCCGTGGTTCTGCCCAATGACAACCTATTGATCGAACGCACCACCAACAATCCCCAGGACAAGCAGGACGAACATCCCTTCCTGCTCCCCGTCTCCACCAGCATCCTGGACGACTACTTCTTCATCCACAGAGAGATTCTGGCGTGGAAGTATCTGGCCGCGGGCTGCCACCAGGACAAGGGACAGGTGGCGTGCCCGGTGGGCCAGCGCGCGCAATTCGGCACATTGAACCCCCACGCGCGCTCTTCGATGCTGGTAAGCCTGGAGTTCTCGGGAAGAGAGAAGGTCCCGATCCATGGCGTGGAGCGCGAACTCAACCGGTTGAATCTCAGGGGCGATAGCGGTGAGTGGGCGCTATGGCTCGATGATCAATTCAAACTGGTACGGATTCTGATCGCGAGTGAAAACACGGAAGTAGTGCGGGACTGAACCGTGAGGATGGCGGCGCAGCAGATTCCATGTTATCCCTGATTGACACACGCACGACGCGCGTTCTGTTTACTGTGCTGTTGTTCGTGCTGGCGCTGGGTTTTCTGTACTTTGCGCGCCGCACGCTGATTGCGTTCTTATTCGCAATTTTCTTCGCCTACCTGGTTGATCCAGCCGTGTCGCGGATCGAAAAATGGGTACGCGGTCGAGGGCGCGCCATTGGCGTGATCTATCTTCTGCTCGTGGTTCTGCTGGTCACGTTTTTCTTCTTTGTCGGACCGCGGATCGGACGTGAGGCACAAATCCTCGGCGAGTCACTCCCAAAACTGCTGGACCGGGTGAGTTCCGGGCAGATCGCCGTGGATATCGGACACGAACACGGCTGGAGCGGCCCTACAATTCAGCACTTGAAAGAATTCCTGGCCGACCATAAAAAAGACCTCGGCGGCATCGCCCAGCGGGCCGGCTTACGGGTGGCAGAAGTGGCCCAGCAATCCTGGCTGCTGATCGTTGTGCCCATCTTAGCCGCATTTTTCCTGAAGGACGGACGCTCGTTCGGCGAGGTGCTGTTGTCTCTTGTGCAGTCACGCCCGCAGCGCGAATTCCTGGAAGGTGTCCTGGGCGATCTGAATCAGATGCTGGCGCATTTTATCCGCGCCCAACTGACGCTGGCTGCATTGTCGCTGCTTGCATACACCTCATTCCTGGGACTGATGCGGGTTCCGTATGCCCTGGTGCTGGGCACCGCGGGCGGCATTATGGAATTTATCCCCGTCGTCGGACCGCTCGTGGCCGCCTTTCTCATTCTTGGCGTCGCCCTCCTGTTGAGTTATCGGCACTGGCTGATACTGCTGATTTTTTTAGGCGTTTGGCGAATGATCCAGGACTACGTGGTTTCGCCCCGCATCATGGGAAAGAGCATGGAACTACATCCCCTGGCGGCAATTTTCGGAGTGCTGGCGGGCGGCGAGATGGCCGGCGTGCTCGGCGTTTATCTTTCCATCCCAGTGATGGCCAGCCTGCGCATCGTGTGGCGCCGCTGGCGCCTGTACGCAGAGAAGAGGCGCTTCGGACCCCTGAACGAGTACGCGTTTGGGACGGAGATTACGCCGAGGAAGTAGCAGCCATTCCTTGGTGAAGAAATTTTGCAGCTATGGCATATCTACGCCTCAACTTCTCTATCGGCACAGACCCTGAGTTCTGTACTGGCTCAGCGGATGGGGATCAGACTTGCCCGTTTTCAGCGCCTACGAGACCTTTTGATTCCACAGAGGCTTAGGCTCGCCCCGCCTCCGGTGCAAAACCAGTCCCTGTTGTAGAATCCGAATCAATACCCATGCAGGCGAAAACCCCTGTCGGAATCCTGGGCGCGACTGGAATCGTGGGCCAGCGTTTTGTCCAGATGCTGGAGCACCATCCCTGGTTCGAGGTCGCCTGGCTGGCAGCGTCCGATCGTTCCGAGGGCCGGCCGTACGCGGAAGCCGCGCGCTGGCGAATGAAGACGCCCATTCCCTCGCGTGTGGCGGAAATGCGAGTTTCTCCCGCAAAGCCTGAAGCTGCTCCCAAAATCGTCTTCGCCGCGCTCGACGCCGGGATTGCCGCCGAATTCGAGCCGCGTTTTGCTCACGCCGGGTGCGCCGTAGTTTCCAATTCCAGCGCTCTGCGGATGCAAAGCGACGTGCCCTTGGTGATTCCGGAGGTCAACCCGGAGCACATCAAACTGCTGGAGTGCCAGACCTGGCGGCGGCAGTCCGGCGGCTTCGTCGTTACCAACCCCAACTGCTCCGCGATCGGGCTGGTAATGGCCCTGGCTCCATTGGAACAGCAATTTGGTCTTGAGACCGTGATGGCGGTGACGATGCAAGCGGTCAGCGGGGCGGGCTACCCTGGTGTCCCTTCGCTCGACATCCTGGGCAACGTGATTCCCTACATCGCCAAGGAAGAAGAAAAGATGGAGGAGGAGACGCGCAAAGTGCTGGGACAGCTTAACGGCTCCGGCATCGTGCCGGGTGCATTCGGTATGAGCGCGCAGTGCAACCGCGTAGCGGTCGAGGATGGACACACGGAATCGGTTTCGGTGAAGCTGAAAAAGAAAGCAGACCCGGAGGAGATTATTGCGGCGTGGAATGAATTCCGCGGCGCTCCCCAGGAATTGCGCTTGCCCAGCGCGCCGGAACAGCCCGTGCGGTACGTTGCATCGGCGGACCGCCCGCAGCCGCGCTTCGATGCCGACTGTGGCAATGGAATGACGGCCACGGTAGGCCGCTTGCGTCCATGTGGCGTATTGGATTGGAAGTTCACCGTACTTTCGCATAACACCATTCGCGGGGCGGCGGGTGCGGCTTTGCTCAACGCCGAATTGCTCAGGGTCAAGGGATACCTCGATTGAACTCCGCTGCGCGCGATGGGCATGGCTTCGTCCGAGAATTCAGACATAACGATCCATCTGCGTCCATCTACTCTGCGCTCACCCCAGGCAATCTGCCGCGACGAAGGTGTCTCCGATGATCGTCATGAAATTCGGCGGCACTTCAGTCGAGGATGCGAAGGCGATCGAGCGGGCTGCTGCCATCGTGAAGGGACGGCAGGCGCAAAAGCCTGTGGTAGTGGTCAGTGCCATGGCCAAAGTGACCGACCAGCTATTGGCTATGGCACGCGCCGCCGGAGCCGGCGACCGCAAGACCGCGCTCAAGCTCTGCCGCGCCCTGCAAGAGCGCCACTACAACACTGCCGGCGAGTTGCTGGGCACAGCGCTTTTCACTCAATTTCACAGTGACTTGGGGGTCGATTTTGAAGCGTTGGATGAACTGCTGCGCGGCATTGCTGCCGTGGGCGAGCTGACTCCGCGCACCACCGACCACGTGGCGGCATTCGGGGAAATGCTTTCCAGCAAGATTGTGACTGCGGCCTTTTCGGCGCACGGTATTGAGTCGGCGCTGGTAGATTCGCGCGAGTGCATCGTAACCGACAATTCGCACACGCGAGCGGCTCCGCTGTTTGAAGAAACCAACGAGCGGCTTCGTACCAACCTACAGCCATTGCTGGATAAGGATCGGGTGCCAGTGATGGGAGGCTTCATCGGCTCCACGAAGGCAGGAATCACGACGACAATCGGCCGGGGCGGATCGGATTTGTCCGCCGCCATCGTGGGCGCTGGGCTCGGCGCCGAGCGGATCGAGATCTGGACCGACGTCGATGGCATGATGACCACTGACCCGCACCTCTGCCCAGAGGCGCGGCGAATCAAGGTCATCAGCTTTGATGAAGCGGCGGAACTGGCCTATTTTGGCGCCAAAGTGCTGCACCCGGCGACGGTGCTGCCTGCGGTGCAAAAGAACATTCCCGTATATGTGCTGAACTCGCGCAATCCGAGTTGCGAAGGAACGCGCATCACCGCCCGCGCGCCGCACTGCCGCAACACCTTTAAGGCTCTCGCGGTGAAGAAACGGATTACGATTGTGGATGTGGCGGCGCCGCGCCGGCTGCTCATGCACGGCTTCCTGAAGTCAATCTTTGAGGCGTTTGACCGCCACCGTGTGCCGGTGGATGTGGTTTCCACTTCGGAAGTGAGCGTGTCGCTGACCACGGATTCGAACGAGTCCATCCCTGCGCTGGCGGCCGATCTGGCTAAGCTGGCGGATGTGAAGTATGAAGGGCGCAAAGCGATTGTGTGTTTGGTGGGAGAAAATTTGCGGGAGACGCCGGGGATCGCGGCCCGCGTGTTCGGCGA
>WNFH01005995.1_pt1 | contig 10355 bp, 9 predicted proteins | sample 5400411 | NCBI WGS metagenome assembly WNFH01 (sample SAMN13153347, study PRJNA577476) | soil metagenome | isolation source: 200 cm saprolite under Douglas fir tree site 2 hole 3 | place: USA:California | collected 2015-04-18
ATTAGATAGCACGGTCGTTCAGATAGCGGCAACTCAGCACACTAATAAAAATGAACAGAGATAGCGAATGGCTTGAGTATTAGTACGATTGTGCTAATTGTTTGGGCAAAGATCGCAAGAAGGTCTCTCACAAGGCCGGTGGGTTGGTTGGTCGTGGGAATAGAACAAACGGTCGTTCGCTCTGGTTGCTCCAGAGCAGCAAAGGAGCAGGTGATGTGCACCGTCAAGACATGGCGCTTCCCTACCCTACTGATTCCTCGCGCCGACCGAGTCGAGGGTGCCAGTTGTCGCAACCCGGTTTGCCAACGTCCGCTCTCTGGTACTTGGGACCAGTCGGGGCCGCTCTGTTGCAACTGCGCACTCGAGTTTGAGTTGTTTCATCGAGAAACCCGTTGGCCAAACCGGTCGAGCGAGGTTGAGGCAGCACCGCGGAAGTCCGAGTGGCCGCGGAAGAGAGCGAGATCAATCCAGTCTCGGGCCGTCAGGCTTGGGATGAAGACGTTGGCTGCAGTTGCCCCTGCCGCGGCCGAGCAGCGGGCTGCTCGGATGTTTTTCACGCCACAGCGCAGCGCGCGGTGGACCGCTCCGTACGTGACGAAGCTTCCAGCCAACACCTTCCGGCTCAGCACGGAGGAGCACGAAATTGCCGCCTGGAGCTGGGGTCGAGGCCCCGCGGTGCTGCTCGTCCACGGATGGGCCGGCTACGGCGCGCAGCTCGTGAATTTCGTGGAGCCGCTCGTGCGCGCCGGTTTTCGCGCCGTGACCTTCGATATGCCCGGCCATGGAGCCTCCACCGGACGGGAGCTGACAGTGATTGATATGTCCCGGGCGATTCGAGCGGTGGCGCAGGTCGCAGGGCCCACGCACGCGGTGATCGCGCACTCGCTGGGCGGAACCGCCGCCATCTGGGCACTCAGGAATGGGCTGGAGGCCAAACGGCTGGTTCTGCTCGCCCCCGCAGCCGAACCCACTCACTTCGCGCTCGCCCTGGCCACCGCAATCGGATTGCCCGCAGTGCGCGCCCCCGGGATGTTGGAGCGCATCGAGAGCCGCGTGGGAATCAAGTTGGCTGACTTCAATGTCGCCCGGCTCGTGTCAGAGATGACCGCGCGCCTCCTGGTCATCCATGATCCGGAGGATCCGGAGGTGCCATTCGATCACGGCGAAGCGATCGCCGTTGCCTGGCCCGGCGCGCGGATCGAACGCGCCGCCGGAATGGCGCACAGAGGCATGCTGCGCAATCCGGGGCTGATTCAAAAAACGGTGGCATTCGTGAGCTCTCAGAGCCGGTCAAGCAAACCCTGCGCGGCGGCGACTTCTTAGGCGTCGCGGTTTAGTCGTGACTATGTCTATGGGTCTTGCTTCGCAACGCGGCGACCGCAATGTTCGTCATTGCGAGAATGCTGACGCGTCATTTACGATGGATGTCATGGACGCGCGGCTACTGAGTGGGCTCGAAGCGTCCTCTGGGCCTTAGCCGCAAATGAATCCGGCCAGGCGATCCAGACGCTGAAGATCGGGTTGCGTATCAGAACGTTCGCCGGCAGTCTCGTTAGCTCAGATGGATCTCGACTCGCTGTGCGCCCTACCCCGCTATCAGGAGATCTTCGCGCCCTGCCGCCCTGACCAGATGCAGGTAAAGAGAGGGTGAACGTGTCCTGGTTGCGTGTCGTCATTGGCCTCGCGCTTGTCTCGGCAATCCTTTTCGGCATGCACTACTACCTCTGGCTTCGCATCGTTCGGGATACCGGAATCGGCGAGCCGTGGCGTGCGATCGCGTCCGGAGGACTGGTGCTCCTGGGAGTGATGATGCTCGCAGGGTTTCCGCTGATGCGCTTTGCACCGCGACGGCTCACCTCTCCTGTCATGTGGGTCGCCTACACCTGGATGGGCCTGGCGTTTTTCACCATTGTGCTTCTGGGTATGGGCGAGCTCATCAAACTGGGTGCACGGCTGGCGAGCCTCGCCAGTGGATTTGATGTCGAACGCCGTCGATACCTGGCTCGCTGGATTGCGGCCGCTGCAGCCGGCGGTGCGGCAGGGCTCTCTGCCTGGGGTGGGCGGGGCGCAACGGCGGGGGCGGTTGTGACCAAGCGAGTGCGCATCGGGCTGGCGCGGCTGCCTCAATCGCTCTCTGGATATCGGATAGCTCAAATCACCGATCTTCACGTCGGTCCCACCATCGGACGGACTTACGTCGAGCACATCGTCCAGCGCGTCAACGCCCTCGAACCCAACCTGGTCGCTGTCACCGGCGATTTGGTCGACGGCTCGGTCGAGCAGCTGGGAAACCTCGTCGAACCGATCGCGCAGCTCAAAGCGCCCGACGGAGCATTCTTTGTGACGGGAAATCACGAATATTTTGTTCCAGGCCTGGAGCAGTGGCTCCAGTTTTTGAAGGAGCGGGGCCTGCGGGTCCTTCGAAATGAGCGAGTTTCCATTCGAGGTTCGGACGGTTTCGATCTCGCTGGGATCGACGACCTTACAGCCAAGTCGTATGGCCGCGGTCACGGAGCCGATCTTCCACGCGCCCTGGCGGGCCGGACGCAAGATCGGGCCGTCGTGCTGCTCGCCCATCAGCCGCGACAGGTGAAGGACGCCGTCGCCCTCGGGGTCGACCTCCAGCTGTCGGGCCACACGCACGGCGGGCAAATCTTTCCGTTCAGCCTCCTGGTCGGACTGTTCGAGCCGTATCTCGCCGGCTTGTTCAAGCTAGGGCAGACCCAACTCTACGTGAGTCGTGGCTCTGGGTATTGGGGTCCTCCCATGCGCTTGGGAGCTCCCGCGGAGATTACGCTCATCGAGCTGGTCCCCGCCTGAAGCGCGCGCGCCAGCACAGCACAGTGAACGACGGCATGGCGCAATAGGCTTCGGTCAGGTCCGCGGCTTGGCGAAGCGCCGGAAGAAGCTGTTCTCGTTCCAGCTGGGCCGGACGTCCCGATTTGCGACCCGCAGCACCAGCGCCGCGAAAGCGCGGTCGAAGCCGTCCATCGTCTGCCGGTCGATCGGTTGCTGCAAATCGTCCGAAGGCGCGTGATAGCGCTCGGTCAGCCACTTCTTTTGGGTCGCCTCCTCCGGAGTGCCCGACTTGAAACCCACTTTCAGTGCAAGCGCGGGAATGCCTTCGCGGATGAAGCTGTACTGGTCGCTGCGGATGAAACTGTTCCGCTTCGGCTGGGGATCGGGAAGGATCTCCAAGCCATTGCTAGCGCCCACGCCGCGGACGTCGTCGCCGAGATTGGATTCATCGAGGCCCAATACAATCAGCGACTTCAATGGATACAGCGGCAACGGATTGTCTGTGTTCAGGTTTGCGACGATTGCGCCCAGAGGCACGGTCGGCCGATTGGCAAAATACTTCGAGCCGAGAAGTCCCTTCTCCTCACCGGTCACCAGGAGAAAGATGATCGATCGGCGAGGCTTGTCCTTCGATTCCGCCGTTCGAGCCGCGGTGTCCAGCACCGCCGCGGAGCCCGCGGCATTGTCCATCGCGCCGTTGTAGATGGAGTCACCATTGATCGGATTGCCTACTCCGAGATGATCGATGTGGGCGGTAACGACGACGTATTCATCCTTCAGCTTGGGGTCGCTCCCGGGCAGTAGGCCTACGATGTTATCGGATGTGACATTTTGCGTTTGTTGCTTCGCCACCATCCGGATCTTTACCGGCAATTCAAATCTTGGCAGAGGCTTGTTGTCTTTCGCCGCGGCCACGATTTCAGCAAAGGTGTGCCCTGAGCCCTCGAACCACTTCTCCGCTCGTGCCGGGTTCACGGTGACAGAAAGGCGAAGCCCATTCGTGTCGTTCAGCGACGCATCGGCAAATGTCATTGCCGGCTGGTTGCGGCTGTTGGACACTCGTGGCCACGGAATGTCCATGTTGTTGGGGTCGAGAATCCGGACCCAGCCGAGCGCCCCCGCTTCCTTCAACGCCCTCCAACGCTCGCGCACCGATTGGGCGTGAGCACTTAGCGGGCCGAGGACCGAAGCGGGTGCACCCGACAGATACACCACTACTTTGCCTTTGAGGTCGAGAGCCCTGAGATCCTCGATCCCCTTCTCGGGAATGGTGACGCCATATCCGACGAACACCAGCGGCGCCTCGAGGCTGGGCGCGAGATCCGGCGCGGGGGACAGATAGCCATCCTGCGCGAAGTCGAGCGTCTCGGATTGGCCGTTGCGCAACAGCTCCAGCTTCGTTTCGCGCTCGTCGATCCGGCGGCTGACCAATTCAATCGGCTGGAAGTAGCCGAGGGTTCCGGCGGGCTTGAGCCCCGCCTTTTCGAACTGGCCGGCGGCGTACTCGGCTGCCTTGCGATGGGCAGGCGTGCCGGTGAGGCGTCCCTCGAGGGCGTCGCTCGCCAGCACCTGCATGTGCGACCACCAGCGGGCGGCGGGCTCATCTTGTTTGCCTTTGGCAAAGCGACGGAAGAAGCTGTCGGGGTTCCAGGCTGGCCTGGTCTCGCGATCCGCGACGCGCAGGACGAGCGCCATGAAGGCACGGTTGAAACCTTCCACGGTCCGACGATCGATCGGCTGCTGCAAATCATCGGAGGGCGCGTGATATCGCTCGGTGATCCATCGTTTCAGCGTCTCCTCTTCGGACGTGCCCGGGTTGTACCCGACGCCCAGCGCCAATGCGGGGACACCCTGAAGGATGAAGCTGTATTGATCGCTTCGGATGAAAAGGTTTCGTTTCGGCTGCGGGTCGCGCATGATTTCCAGGCCCATTTGCGAGCCCACCGCGCGCACGTCGTCCCCGAGGTTCGATTCGTCCACTCCGAGGACGAGCAGCGACTTGAGAGGATAGAGCGGGAGGAATGCATCGGTGTTCAGGTTTGCGACAATTGATTTCGCCGGCACGGTGGGCCTTTGCGCATAATATTTCGAGCCGAGCAAACCCATTTCTTCGCCGGTCGGAAGCAAGAAGATGATCGAGCGTCGCGGCTTCTCCTTCGCCGATGCCAGGGTGGCCGCGGTGTCTAGCACCGTCGCCGAGCCCGAGGCATTGTCCATCGCGCCGTTGTAGATGGAATCACCGTTGATGGGTTTGCCGATCCCGATGTGATCGATGTGCGCCGAGAGCACGACGTACTCGTCTTTCAAGGCAGGGTCGCTCCCTGGCAGGACTGCGACCACATTATCGGAGATGACTTTTCGTGACTTTTGTTTTGCAGTGATGCGAATCTTTGCCGGCAACGCGAATTTCGGAAGAGGCTTGTCGTCTTTGGCGGCCGCCAGAATTTCCGCGAAGGTATGACCCGAGCCCTCGAACCATTTCTCCGCCTGGGCCGGGTTGGCAGTCGCCATCAGGCGCAGCCCGTTTGTCTCATTCAACGAGGTATCGGCGAAGGACATCGCCGGCTGCGTTCGATTGTTCACCCAACGCGGCCAGGGAAGGTCCATGCTCTCGGGGTTGAGGATGCGGATCCACCCCACTGCGCCCGCCGCCTTGAGGGCTTTCCACCGCTCGCGCACCGACTGCGCATGGGCGCTCAGCGGCCCCTGAACCGAAGAGGGCGCGCCCATGAAGTACAAGACGATCTTGCCCTTGACGTCGAGGTCCTTGAACTCGTCGATTCCGCTCTCGGGAATCGCGATGCCGTAGCCGGCGAACACCAGCGGCGCTTCGAGGGCATGCGCGAGATCCGGCGTTGGCACGATGAAGCAGTCCCTGGCAAAGTCGAGCTTCTCGGTCCTGCCGCGCCGCACCAGCTCCAGCTTGGATTGCCCTTCGTCGATGGTGCGGCTGATGAATTCAATCGGCTGAAAGTAACCGTGCGTTCCGAGTGGCTTCAGCCCCGCCTTCTTGAATTGCGCCGCCGCATACTCGACTGCCTTGCGGTGCCCCGGCGTTCCGGTGCGGCGCCCTTCGAGTCGGTCGCTCGCCAGCACCTGCATGTATGACCACCACCGGGAAGCGGGCTCGCCGTCGTTACTCTGAGCCAGCGCGGCAACGCTTGAAGCGAACATTGCGACCGCGGTTCGTGTATTCACGTGCTCTCCTGAACGGGGGTGAGAATCTGCGCAGCGGGCGAAGCGATAGCCAACGATGGAGAATTTCTCAAGCAAAGAAGGGGCGGAGTTGCGAGCGAGCGGTGCTGAACGTCGGAGGCAATGACCGGTAAAAGGAATAGGTGAACCGGTGCTTGACAGTACTAATATGCACTGATATGCATATACACTACTATGCATTCGTCAGTGTTCGAGACCCTAGCCGAGCCGACCCGCCTGCGGATCGTCGAGGCGCTCCGCGGCGGCGAGCACGCGGTCAACGAGATCGTCGACCGAGTTGACATCCACCAGTCGGGGGTGTCGCGCCACCTCCGCATCCTGCAGGAGGCGGGGTTCGTCCAGGTCCGGCCCGATGGACCCAAGCGGTTCTACTCGCTTCGCCCGGAGCCATTCCACGAGATCGACGCGTGGGTCGCTGGCTATCGCGACCTCTGGGAGGCGCGCCTCGGCAAGTTCGCCGAGGAGCTCGAGCGAAGGCGGAAAGCACGCGCAACCAAACGCAAGGAGAGGACTTCATGACGAAGCAGATCAAGACCGCAGGAGAACCAACCGCGAAACGGAGGATCACGATCGAGCGAACGTATCAGGCGTCGATCGAAGACGTCTGGGAGTTGTGGACGACGAAGGAAGGCATCGAGTCGTGGTGGGGCCCGGACGGTTTCTCGGTGAAGGTTCACAGCATCGACCTCCACCCTGGGGGTGAGCTGCGCTACGCGATGACCGCGATCGCACCCCCGCAGATCGAGTTCATGAAGAAGGTGGGCATGCCTCTGACGACGGAAGCGCGAGTCAGGTACACCGAGATCGTCCCTCGGAAGCGGCTGGCGTACACGCACCTCGCGGACTTCATCCCGGGTGTCGAGCCCTACCATGTCGCGCACCTGGTCGAGCTCCACCCGAGTGCACAAGGAGTTCGGATGGTCCTGACCTTCGATGCGATGCACGCCGAGGAGTGGACCCAGCGGGCGGTCATGGGCTGGGAGAGCGAGCTCGGCAAGCTCGCGAAGGTGATCGAAGCACGAGCTGGATGACGGCAATCCGGCCCCAAGGTGTGGCGAAGCACAGGGGCCGTGCTCTTGGGCATTCTTGTCGGCGCAGCTCTTTCGCTCGGCACCGATCAGGTGCTGCATGTGCTTAAGGTCTACCCGCCCTGGGGTCAGGCGCTGCACGACCCAGGTTTGAACCTTCTGGCGCTCAGCTATCGGTGCGTCTTCAACGTCGTCGGGTTCTACGGGATCGCACAGTTGGCGCCTCGAAACCCGATGCGTCACGTTTTGGGTGGGAGTGGCGATCGGGTTCCTCCTGAGCGCGGTCCGCGTGGTCGCCGCACTCAAGGCGGACCTGAGCAGGCCCGCTCGGACGAGCCCATGAAGCCCAAGGCCCAGCAGTCGCGTTCGCATCCATAGGTTGCCTGGTCAAGCTCGAGTGACCAGCTTCCCTTCGCTTGATCGGCCAAAGGTCTGCAAGTTGGCTTGCGTGGTTTGTCCTGGCGTCGCTGGCGGTCCTCGCCGGCGCTCCGACGTCTGATCATCCATTAAGTCTACCCAAGAAGCCTGGGGCGGTAGCGCAGGCAGTGAACAATTCCTGCAATGACATCGTCCCTGTTTTGGGGACGCCTCAATATCGGAGCCAAAGTGCCTTACGCTACGGTATCTGTCGCAATGGCACGAGCGATTCGATGGGAGTGTTGGCCTTCGGCATTGAGGCAGGGATGTCTGAAGCAGGCGACTGGGCTTGGTATCTATACGACCCTTCCACCCAGAGAGAGTTGGGGACAATTTACGCCCCCCCAATTCTCGCAGGTACGGACACTTTTCAATCGCTTTGGGGGTTGTTTTTTCCAAGGCCCCCGTATTTTCGAGTGGACTTCTACGCCTGGACGGACGATGCGCGCCAACTAGCCCACCACAGAATCGATCAAGCCCCGGACGATAGCGACCGTAGTCCCGATTGGCGCCACGCTTTGGACATCAACGGCGGAAGCCTGGTGCTGTACTTGGGCCAGAGCGCACAGCCCGAACACAAGTGGAGAATCGAGGCCTGGCGGTTCGACGCTAGTGGGCAAAGGAGGCATGAACCCGTGGTGGTGGCCGTTGGCGCCGCTGCCGACCGACCTGCATGGATGGTTGGAGGCCTGAATCTCTTGCGAGAGTCAGTGATCCTGTATGAATTCCGCGGACGGGCTCAAGGTGTTTGGGTTGCAAGCAACGGCTCGGTTCTCGCTCGTGCAGATCTAGGCACGGCTCCAAGGCCTATTCCACACTACATGGAGAGATTTGGGGAAGGCCTGACGCTCGCTCCGCTGTATGACCTAAGCCTGGCATTGCGAGTAAGTGGCGAATGGATTTGGACGATTCCGAATTCCAAGAATGCCGGCCCGGCTCGCCCCGCGCCCGATTGGCTTGCTTCGCGGCCCAATACCAAGCTCGAGCTCGCCCGTGGATACTCAGCGTATGTTCTGCTTCCGTTCGGAAACCTGATTCCGGCTCCCGAGAGTCAAGACGTCGCCTTCTTTGATCAAAGCGGGGATTTCTGTGGGTCGCTCGAAGTCCCCGTAAACCGGCCACCCGGGTACCCAGGTCCGGATATCGATCTGGGGCGAGACGGAACTCTTTTCCAACAAACGAGGAGTGGATGCGACCCTGATTACGACTGCTGCGGCTGGAACTTCTGGCCACGGCTCGCCGAGTAACAGGTGTCGGCTCTTTCCCGGAGACGAGAACCGGATAAACTACTTGGGACTAGGCACTACAACGACGTCATCGAAGAACCACCAACCGAGGTAGTTGTAGAATCCAAATTGTATCTCCGAGCGATCTTGGGACGCCATCAGGCCGTTGAGTTGGACCTGCGTCCAAGGAAGGTCGGGAGCATCGACCATTGAGTTGGACCTGCGTCCAAGGAAGGTCGGGAGCATCGACCAAATCGTAGACAATCACTCCCTCCCACCGCACTCGAAACGCATTAGGCTGCCCCGTGTTCCACAGCCAGAAACTCAGCGAGTACTGCTGGCCTGCCACCGTGGGGAGGATCTGGGTAATGTATTCCAGGCCACCTAAGCCGGCGTGTTGAAGACCGAAGGCGCCACTGAAACGAGCCTCCTCAGTGATTCCGCAGAAGCACGGCCCTGACCCCCGTAACCACCCGCGAAAATCGCCAGTCTCAAATCCGCAGTTGACGACAAGATTCTCCGAAACAGCATCGCATTCGCTTTGAATGATGGCTGCCAGGGCATTTGGGTTAAACCCGAGGGCGAGTAGCAGCACGGCTACTGTGAATGAGGTCTTCATCGTAAGTCCCCCCAAGTTTGCCATGGTCCCTGCTCAACGTCCAAAGCGGCAACCCGAAACGTCCGTTATCTCTCGTCTCCTCAGTCAGTAAGAAGCCCAAAAGCTGGCCGAGCTGGAAATCCCCGCTTGGCTAAATTCCGCCCCCGTGGTGAAACGAACTGGCGACTCAAGAGACAGAGCGCTGGAAAGAGGGAGGAACAATGAACACAGCTAGAAATGCATTGGGTGCCGCTATCCTGTTCACGGTCTTAGCGGGGGCTTTTCCCGCTGCAGCGGCGGATAGCAAGTCTGGAACCGATACGGATGCGAAAAAGAAGGTCTTCCAGCAGAAAACCGAAGATCAATATATCTCAGCGTATTTCGGCGTGAACCGTAATCTCGGCCGCGCGTGGGTCGAGGTGGCTGTCGCGCCGTATGTCGACACACCGCAGAGGGATGTCATCGCTCGGAAAATGATCAAGGGGCTCTACTACGATGCAGAGCGAAAAGCTGTCATCTATCAGCAGGCAGGGAAGGAGACCGTCTGCGCCGAGGACTGGCATTTCTTGCTCTCAACCTCGCTCAAGACCACCGGAAATTGTGAACTGAAGGTGAGCGCTAAAGCGCGCAACGTCGACGATGGTTTTACTGTCGACAAAGAGCCGGTGACTAAGGTTACCCTCATAGCGCACAAGCTAACTCCAGCGAAGGCCGCAAAGGCGGCGATGGGCGACGTGGACGTCATCGTCATCGCCCCGGACGAGAACAACTAGAGTCTGCCACGCTACCGTTCGAGGAGCTCGTCGAGCTTCTCGAGCGGATATTCTCCGTATGAGGACGGCGGTCACTTCGCGGCCTGGGAACAGCCGGAACTCTTCGCCGCCGAGCTCCGGGCCACGTTCAGATCACTGCGCTAATTGGAGCGAGGGGGGACCTGCGCGCCCTCTTCCCGCTACACGGAGGAGATAAATGATAACCCGCGAAGGCTCTCGGCCGGCCAGCGCCGAGCAGCGGTTGAAAGAACTTGGCATCAAGCTCCCGGCGCCGCCTGAGCCGTTCGGCACCTATGTG
>WNFH01006361.1_pt1 | contig 10355 bp, 8 predicted proteins | sample 5400411 | NCBI WGS metagenome assembly WNFH01 (sample SAMN13153347, study PRJNA577476) | soil metagenome | isolation source: 200 cm saprolite under Douglas fir tree site 2 hole 3 | place: USA:California | collected 2015-04-18
GTTTGTGGACTTATCCTTTTCGTCGTTCTCGCTTACTCATGGTGTGGAAGAAATCCGGCGCCACAAGGCACCACACTGCCGGCGACGCCAACTGCGACACCAGCACGGCCCGGAACAACGGCCGCTCCAAATGTCGCGGCGAGTCCTTCCGTTTCCGTAGCTCAAGTTACAGCAACACCACCGGCACAAACGCCGCCGCCAGAATTTCAGAAAGTCGCACAGAAGGCAGCACCGGCGATTATTGAATTCACCGTCTTCGACACGAAAGGCCAACTCCTGCGGACCGGCAACGCTTTCTTTGTTTCTCGCGACGGTCTGCTCGTCACGAGTTGGACAATAGTTGCGGACGCGGCGTATGGCGTCGCTAAATCTCCCGACGGAAAAATTCGCAACGTCACCGGCGTGGTTGCATCCGACCAACAAAGCGATCTCGCCATTCTTCGAGCGGAAACCAAAATCGGTGTGCCGTTTCTTCCACTCGCTAAAAACTCCGAATCAATTGCCGTGAATGCCTGGGCGGTGATCATCGGCAGTTCGCTTCAACACAAAGAGCAGCCCGCCGCGGCGGGCACAATCACTTCTCTCGGATCCGATCCGAAAAAAGATGCATTCCAAATTAGTGGAGCGATTCCGAATGACGCTGCCGGTGCGCCGGTTGTCGATGCGGAGGGGGAAGTTGTGGGAATCGCCACGAAAAACGGGTTGCGACCGACCGGTCTGCTCGATCCGTTGTTGGCGCAGTCAAAATCAGCGGGGACCGGTCGCTGGGCCGCGGCTCCGGTTGAATCACCGACGGCTTCGCCGACGCCGAAATTGGCGCGCAATCCGCGAGTCATTTATAATCCGGCGCCAAGATATCCTTACGAACCGCGGATGCTTCGCTCGGGGCCGACGACGGGCGCGGGAAAGTTTCGCGTCACCTTCGACCCGAATGGACAAGTAAAAAACGTGCAAGCAATCGAATCGACCGGACAAACCATTCTCGATCAAGCAGCGGTCAAAGCGCTTCAGCAATGGAAGGCGGAACCCGGCGCCCACGATTGGACCGTGCTGGTACCGATCACGTTTCAGCCCTAGGCTGAAAGGAATTACAAATCCCAAACCCAAGCTTCAAAGAATCTTCAAGATTCAAATCTCAAAAACCAGGTAAGAGTTTGTTTGAATATTGGAGATTGAGATTTCTCTTGGAGGTTCCGCCAATGGCGGTCAGTGCCGGAAGTGGCGAACGGCGGTAAAGATCATCGCCATTTTGCGTTCGTCGGCAGCGGCGATCACTTCCTGGTCGCGCACTGAACCGCCCGGTTGAATCGCGCAGGTCGCGCCCGCATCGGCCGCAGCGATTAAACCATCCGGAAACGGAAAGAATGCATCGCTCGCAACGGCGCTGCCTTTGAGCGAGAGTCCGGCTTCTTCCGCTTTCCAAATCGCGATGCGCGAGGAATCGACGCGCGACATTTGCCCGGCGCCGATTCCAAGAGTGCGATCGGCCGCGGCATAAACAATCGCGTTGGACTTCACGTGTTTGACCACGCGCCAGCCAAAAAGCATCGCGGCCAATTCGCTTTTCGTCGGTCGGCGCTTGGTCACGACCTGCTCCGGAGTCTCGCTCACGTTATCGGAATCCTGAACGAGAAGACCGCCGCAAACCGAGCGAAGATCGACTGCTGGTCGGGCTTCGACCGCAGAAGTTATAAGACGAATGAGGCGTAGATTTTTTCTCGTTTGCAAGAGCGCGCGCGCATTCGTCTCAAACTCTGGCGCGATGATCACTTCCGAGAAAATTTCGCTGATCGTTTTGGCGAGTGGTTCGTCGATCGCGCGATTGCAAACAATGATACCTCCGAACGGCGCCTGTTTATCGGTCGCGAATGCTTTCTCCCACGCTTTGCGAAGATCGACATCGGAACCAACCCCGCACGGATTGGTGTGTTTTAAAATCGCGACCGTGGGTTGGGAAAATTCTGCGATCAGGTTCGTGGCCGCGCTAATATCGAGAATGTTGTTAAAGGAAAGCTCTTTGCCGTGCAGCTTTTCGAAATGACGATCAAAATTGCCGTAGAGCGCAGCATGCTGGTGCGGATTTTCGCCATAACGCAATTTGGTGACGAGTGGGAGCGAAAGGGAAAACGAGGCTTCGGTAATCTGCTCGCGGTTGAGGTAATTACCGATTGTGCGGTCGTAATCGGAAGTCTTGATGAAAGCTTTGATCGCGAGGTGCTCGCGCAATTTCAGCGTCGTCTCGCCACTGTTCTCGCGCATGTTTTCCAAGACGCTGTCGTAATCAGCCGGGTCGACCACTACCGTGACCGATTCGTAATTTTTGGCGGCGCTTCGAATCATCGACGGGCCGCCGATGTCGATGTTCTCGATCGCCTCGGCTAGCGTGACGTCGGGCTTTTGGATTGTTTTTTCGAACGGATAGAGGTTCACGACGACGAGATCGATTGGCTCGAAGCCACATTCCCGCGCTTCGGCTTCATGTTTGGGATTGCCGCGTTTGTAAAGCAAACCTCCGTGCACGCGCGGATGCAAAGTCTTGACCCGGCCCTCAAGCACCTCCGGAAAAGCGGTGAAGCTGGAAATGTCGCGGACCGGAATTTTTTCCTTTCGCAGCAATTCGGCCGTACCGCCGGTCGAAATGATGTCGACACCCTGTCGTTCGAGCGCGCGCGCAAATTTGGCAATGCCGCTTTTATCGGAAACGGAAATGAGTGCGCGCGTGATTTTCATTGGGTCGTTAAAAGGTCACAAGAGTTACAACGTTAAAAAGATGCAACCATTGTAACTATGTAACGTTTGTAACTTTTCAACGCGATCGCCTCAGCGATCGAGAATCACGTTCCTGGCCGCGGGATACAACACCGGACAACAGCCGATCGTTTCGCAAAACGCTTTGCTGAAATGACTGAGGCTGGAGTAGCCGACTTCGGTTGCGGCTTCGGTCACATTGTAGCGACCGGTGCGCAACAATTCGGCCGCGCGTTCCATTCGAAGCTTCCGCAAGTACTGCGGAATGGTCAGACCGACCTCGCGCGAAAACATCCGGCTCAAATAAAACGGACTGCAGCCAACTTCCTGGCCGAGCGCTTCGAGCGTGAGCGGATTAGTTAAATTGTGGGACAGCAATTCCTTCGCGCGTTCGACCCTTTCGCGCGCCACCCGTTTTTGGCGCATACAGAAAAATTCGGGGTCCTTCGGCTCAAAAAGGAAATGCGCCATCAGTTCGAGCGCTTTGCTTTGATACCAAAGAATTTGCGCTGCTTTCGAAACCGGCGGCTCAGCCAGACTGGCTACGACCGCGCGTTGTTGGATCGACATCGGACGTGTCGGCGCGACAATCGTTTCGTCTTTCTCGCCGAAGATCACGCGGCGTATTTGCGGCTCGAGATCGTCTTCGAGCTGCACGAACTGCTTTCGCAAATGCGCGCGGGAAAATTCCAGGGTGGCAAACTGGTGATGATCGTTCGCACGGCGCGATGCCGGAAGCGGTTCGTCGCCGATCGCGTAGTAACCCGCCGCACTGGGCGCGTACTGCGTTTTTCCGGCGCGACCGACTTCGCCGTGTCCTTCGAGATTTAAACAAAACTCAAGGCTGCGCGGATGAAAAGTCCGGCCCCAATTGAACGAACGCGCCATCCGAAAATCGTGCCACTCGACAGCGACGCCCATTGAATCGACATCGCCGTAAAGCGGTCGCCAACCGTCTTTCACGTCGCGCCAGGCGTCGTGCTCGGCAGCGCATTGAGGATTCATCGCGCCAAATTACGAATGTTGCCGCGCCAAATGCAAGGAAGGTTTCCTTTCCTCCAGGGCACCGCGATCCCAGTTACTTAGAGTCGACGCAGCATCGTATGTGCTTTGAGCAAAATCGAGGATCGCATCATCCGGAGACTTTGAAGTGCGAACCGCATCGTAGGGCAAGACGAATTCATGAAACTGCGCATTATATGAGGCAGCACCGGGTTTTACTTTCGCCTCCGGAAATCCGGCCGGTTCGGGATAAGCGTAAGAATAAAAAATCGCCATCGGCATCACGTCAGCTCCGGGCCAGAACCCAAGGCTACTGACCTCCTGCGAATATGCTTCTCGCGTGACCGCGTCCGGCAGATGCGGGAATCCGCCGGGATGCGGCGGCGCGGTGCGGCCGGAAAAACGCGTGACGGCGAGATCCGGCGCGCCCCAAAAGAAATGGACCGGACTGCATTTCCCGCAAAAGCGTGAACGAAATTCTTTGAACACGCGGTCCGCCTGGACGAGGACCCGCCAGAATCGATTGGCATATTCGGGATCGTAAGAGCGATGCTGCTCGTCGCGATCGAATGGAATCGGATTCGGGATTTCATTCGGCATGATGTCGATCTTAACGGGTAAGCCCAACTCATCCAAAGCGGTCATGACCGCCTTGTAAAAGGCCGCCACGGTCCGCGGCTTGAGTTCAAGCGAGCGCTGTCCGCCGTCACTTTTCAGGATTCGAAGGTGGTGATCGATGAAATCAAAGTCGATCTCAAAAGTGGAATTTCCGTGTGGAATCGGCGAAGTCGTTAGGCCGCGAGCAGTGACGTAAAGCGTGACGTGCCAGGAATGATTGGTCCAGGGCGTGAGAGTCAGTCGAATCTTACCGACAATCTGCGTCCACATATGGAGCGTGGCGCAGGTGTCTTTCCAGTCGGCATAATTCAGCTCCAGCCAAACTTCAGATGCTGCGGGAGATTTTGGCATGAACGATTGTCGACCCTATCCGATTAGCGATTGATGAAATCGGAGAACGAACGCCGGACGCGATCGAACATGCCGTGCGCTTCGTCTTGCGTCCGCCGAAACATACCCCTAATGCGCGAACTAACGCCGTGAAGCGGTCCGTGTTCTCCTTCTTCATCGCCCGGCTCCTGAGCGGCTTCGCGCTCGGTCTCGACGTCGTTCATGTTCGTCCCGGCAAACATTCCTTCGGTGCGGCTGACGTTTCCGCGATTGGCGCCGATGTAGATCGTGCCCACCGGGCGCCCGGACTTCGCGTGCAACGTCACGATCCAGGTCGGATCGCCGCGTTCATCTGTCCGCAAAGTGTAACTGGCAGTTTCAAATCGGGTTCCGGACTTGTCCGCCGTATGACTAGCGACGGCGAACGCGCCGCTCGAATCAAGATTTAGCCGCGCGGTGTTGATGGTCGCGCCTTCGCTTGAACCAACAACTGAGCTCGGCCGTTCGGAGGCAATTTGCCCGTTTCGTACTTGGATTTCGCGAACACCGCCGTTGCCGCGTTGATCGGTGATCAAAACTCTCCAGGTTTCGGGTTGCGGATCTCCGCGCACGCCGGTGAGGGAAATGACATGGTTAACCGCTTCGCGGTTGAGGTGCAGGCCCACGACCCGAAGCGCGTCGTAAGCGGTCAAACGTTCCTGCGCCAGAGCTGGCGTGACGAAAAGCACGAGTGCGGCCAACGTTCTCCACATGCGCAAAACTGAACAACCTCTTTGCGCCGCTGTCCAATTTGGTTTTAGACCGGCACTTGATTGAGCGCCAAGCTGTGCTCAGCGTTTGGTTTGGCTCATGAAGAAAGGAAAGCTCGAATTCACCAGCCATACGGCAAATCTCGCCTTGATGCGCAGTTTCGTGAGAAGATTTCTCGCGCGGCATCCATTTTCCGAAAAGGAACAGACGCTGATGGTGCTGGGCGTCGATGAAGCTTGCACGAACGTGATCCGACACGCTTACGATCTGCGCGACGATCAGCCGATCGCGTTGTCAGTGGAAACGCTTCGCACCTGCGTCCGGGTGCGATTGCGCGATTACGGCGAGCAAGCGCCCGCCAGCAAAATGCGCGGTCGCGCCCATAACGAGGTCAAACCGGGCGGTCTCGGCTTGCATTTGATTCGCAACGCGTTTGATAAAGTCGATTACATTTTAAAACCGCGGGGAACCGAGCTCGTGCTCACGAAAAAATTAGCTTAGAAAGATGAAAGTGAAACCGCCGGAACCAGACGCCGCTTTCGAGATCTCGCTGCGGCCGCCGATGTTCAGCGAATTCACCGGCCAGCTGAAAGTGCGCGAGCGTTTGGAATTGATGGTGGAAGCGGCGAAGAAACGCGGCGACGTGCTCGAACACATTTTGTTGAGCGGCCCATCCGGTCTCGGCAAGACCACCCTCGCTTACATCATCGCGAACGCGATGGGGGTAAACGTTAAAAACACGAGCGGGCCGGTAATCGAGAAAGCTGGCGAGCTGGCAGGTCTGCTCACGAGTCTGGAGAAAGGCGATGTCCTTTTCATCGACGAGATTCATCGGTTGCAACCGACAATCGAAGAATATCTTTATCCGGCGATGGAAGATTACCGACTCGACATCATTATCGATCAGGGCCCGCAAGCCCGGAGTCTGCGATTGCAACTGCCGAAGTTCACGCTGATCGGCGCAACGACGCGGGCCGGAATGGTGAGCGCGCCACTGCGCTCACGCTTCGGGATGACCGCGCGCCTCGATTATTACGGCGCCGATGAGATGCAAAAGATCATCACCCGCAGCGCGCGTCTCCTCGGAGTGGAAATCGACGCTGCCGGCGCGGCCGAGATCGCCGCGCGCGCGCGGGGGACACCGCGCACCGCGAATAACTTGCTTCGATGGGTCCGCGACTACGTTCAGGTCAAAGCGCAGGGAAAAATTACCGGCGAGCTGGCGGACAAAGCGCTCGCGATGCTCGAGATCGACCGCGACGGGTTCGATCAATGGGACAAGCGCATCATCGAAACATTGATCCACAAATTCAACGGCGGCCCGGTTGGTCTCAATTCGCTTGCGGTCGCGATTGGCGAAGAAGCCGGCACCCTCGAAGAAGTAAACGAGCCGTATTTAATTATGGAGGGCTACATCAAGCGCACACCGCAAGGCCGCGTCGCCACTGCCAACGCTTACAAAAAGCTTGGGCTAAAACCACCGGCCGGAATGCAAGCGGAACTTCTGTAGCGGCGCTCTACCAGCGCCGAATATAAAGGACGCGAGGCGCGCGCTCCTCGGTCAGAAAATCGTCAACACGCCGTCGTTATAAGTTCCGGTGCGCGCCCAGCCGTAGCTGCCATTCTCAAGCCGGACGGCCCAGAAATCGAAATCAGCCTTGAGCCGGTCTCCGGCAGAATCGAGCGCGGTCGATCCCGTCACGCCCTCATACGCGTTAGCTTCATCAACGAACGCCGCTTTGAAGCCGGCGAAATTCTGCACGCCGCCCGCATCCCCCAGCGCGAGTTGCACAACAAATAGCGCGTCGTAAGCCGACAGCGCGAAAGCGTCCGGCTGGATCCCCGTGCGCGCTTCGATCGCGTCAGCGATTGGTTGCCACTCGCTTTGCAGCGAATCATCAAGGCCAAAGATGGGATTAGGGTAATCGACGCTGGCTGCAAAGGCCGCCGCAGTCGCGTCACCGGTTAAGGCCGCGGAAAGCGCCCCGCCGTCACTGCCGTACCAAGTGGTTGACGAGAGCGTTAGATCACTTTGCGCGCTTTGAAATACGTCCACGACTTCATCGAACGCAGCAAGATAAACCGCAATAGTAGAAGCATCGGCGCCGCCGCTCACAAGGGTTGCAATCTGTGATGAGACCGATGACGTAGCAGCGGAAAAATCAGTTGTCGCCGGTTGATACTGATATCCCGAAGTCACCGCGCCTCCGAGTGTTTGAAAAGCTGCTTTGACAGAATCGTGCAGACCATTGTTGCCCGCGTCATTTCGCCAGAGGGGAACGATCGTGCGGATCTCATCATGCCACATCAAAGCGACGATCGCCGCGGCCTCACGCGTGTCATTTGGGCAAAAACGAAAGATGTTGTCCCCAGCGATCGCGAGCGAAGATGCGGTACTGCCCTGGCTGATGACGAGAATATTGTGGGCATCCGCGTACGGCTTGATCATAGCCACTTCTGCGCTCGATTGCGGACCGATGACGATCTTGACGCCGCGCTTGTCGAGGTCCTTGATCGCTTCAAGCGCCTTCGAAGGATCGAGCTCCGTGTCGCGGACAAAAAATTGGAACCGATATCCGCCGTGATGGCTAATCGCTTCTGTTTCGAGTTGCTCCTCGGCGATCTGCAGCGCTGCAACCGTGTTTTGCCCAAGAGACGACCAAGAGCCTGTTAACGACGCGAGCACGCCAACCTTAAACACCCGCTGGGAATGTGATTGGGCAGGTGGGTCCCCTCCTGCCCGACCAACAAAAGCAAGGACCAATCCACAAACGATGACACAAAAGACGACGCGAATGTTCATGAGTGCGCGATCATCCCGGCGCCGGCGACACACTGTCAAGCGCGATCGATATTTGATGTGCGATGTTGAATGTTCAGCGTTTCCGATAGCGTTATGCAACCAACGTTTTTTCCGTCGTAACTCAGCCGTGTAACTGAGCAGCAACCTCTTCCCACAAACAATGAGAGTTTTCACCGTCTCCGAGCTGACGCGGCAGATTCGCGGCACGCCCCACTTGTCATTCCGAGCGAAGTCGAGGAATCTCTAACTGCTAGGATTATTCCGTAGGACGAGAGACCTTCACTGGAATATGAGAATGACCGCCGATTTGTTCCAGCAAACATCGAAAGTCCTTACTGTCTCCGAGCTGACGCGCAGCATCCGCGGCATTCTCGAAACGAAATTCGGCGCGGTCTGGGTGCAGGGCGAAGTTTCCGGTCATCAATACTTCACTTTGAAAGACGCGCGGGCGCAGATCGCTTGCGTAGTTTTTCGAAACACAATGGCTCCGCTCCGGCAACCACTCGCTGATGGAGCGCAAATCCAGATTTACGGAAACGTTTCCGTCTTCGAAGCGCGCGGACAATATCAGCTCAGCGTCCAAATCATTCAGCCAATCGGTCTGGGCGTTTTGCAGGCGAAGTTCGAAGCGCTCAAACGCAAGCTCGATGCCGAAGGACTTTTCGATCCGGCCCGCAAGCGACCGCTGCCGAAATTTCCGAAGCGAATCGGAGTCGTGACCTCGCCGAGCGGTGCGGCGATTCGTGACATTCTGAATGTGCTCCGCCGGCGCGCGCCGTGGCTGCAAATTCTAATTAGCCCGGTGCGGGTCCAGGGAACCGGCGCCGCGCAGGAGATCGCAGTCGCGATCCGCGAGCTGGCGAAGCCAAATGAAAATTTCGCGCCGGTTGAACTAATCGTCGTCACGCGCGGTGGCGGAAGCATGGAAAATTTGTGGGAATTCAACGAAGAAATCGTCGCGCGCACGATCGCTGACGTGACCGTGCCGATCGTTTCCGCAATCGGGCACGAGATCGATTTCACGATCGCCGATTTCGTGGCTGACCTACGTGCGCCGACACCGAGCGCCGCCGCGGAGTTGATAGTTCCCGACATTGTCGATCTTCGCCGGCAGATGGACGCGTGCGTGCGCGGACTCGGCCGGGAGTTGATCAACCGAATGCGCGATGCGCAACAACGACTCGATCACGCCCGCGAAACATTAGGCCGTTGCCTCGCTCACAGGATCGAAAATTATCGGCGAGGCCTTACACATGCTCTTGCGAGCCTCCAGGCCCGCAGTCCTCTGCGCGAACTCATGCTGCGACGAAATCGCTTTGGCGACTTGCAACGCCGATTCACCGAACTACCCCTGCGCAATCTGGAACATGCGCGTCACCGATTTCAGCGGATCGAAGGAATTCTGCGCGTGCTTAGCCCCGACGCGACCTTGTGTCGCGGCTATAGCATCACCAGAAACGAACGCGGCGAATTAATCCGAAGCGTGACGGCGGTTCGCCCGAAAATGAAAATCCGCACCCATGTTAACGACGGCGAATTTGAATCGACGACAAATTAGCTGAGCAAACTAGACGCCTTGCGCGAAAAAATTCCGTATTACGGAAATGCCAACAGGAGAGCGGCGCTTTCTGTGCCGAGCGTTCCATCGACGTCGCCAGTGAGCTTTCCGACTGCTGATTGAAATGCTGACGGATTGGGGTAATTAGCGGCCAGGGCGTTGTTCTTTCGGAGTGAAAGGCAATCGCCGCCTTTACGTATCACCACGAATCCTTTGTCGCCGAAGGGTGAAGTAGTGGCGGTGAGTGCCGTGTTGTAGATGTAGTTGTTGCTAACGGCGAAGATGGTGTTGGCAGAGTCGCCATCCTTAAGCTCGTAGACTTTGAGGCCGGGCGTGCCGGTAAGGGTAACCGTAACTACGCCAGTAGTCGCGTCCGTCACTGAAGTAGCCCCGACAATTGCGCCAGGCCCGCTCAAGAGCTTGGCTAGGTCTCCGGTTTTCAGGTACTGGTTTGTCACCAATTTGCTGGAGTAGGCTGAAAGCGTAGTAATGGCGGGGGTTGTATAGTCTCCCGGCCATTGGTAATTTACGTCCGCATTGGTGTTG
>WNFH01004201.1_pt1 | contig 10354 bp, 4 predicted proteins | sample 5400411 | NCBI WGS metagenome assembly WNFH01 (sample SAMN13153347, study PRJNA577476) | soil metagenome | isolation source: 200 cm saprolite under Douglas fir tree site 2 hole 3 | place: USA:California | collected 2015-04-18
GACCTGCTTCAGCACGTCTAGGGTTCGCGCCCGGCGGTAGTGCGCGCAAGTTGCGAAAAGAATGTTGATGAAACTGGTCGGCGCAGCATAGGAGTTGCTAAAGGGAGCTTCCACCGAGGTTAAGAAGCATTCGTTAGAGAAGCGCGCGATCGGAGACACGAAAGTGTCGGTAATTCCCACGCAGTAAGCGCCATTGGAGCGAGCCTGTTGTAAACCCTCCACGGTCTGCCGCAGGCCTCGCCTGAAGCTGATCGCGATCACCAGGTCTTTTTTGCCTATTCCGCGCACCGCATGCAACGTCTTGCCGGGGGTGGTCGCTTGGGTGACGGGCAGGCCGAGGAGCGTCAGCTTGTAGTCGAGCAAATAGATCAACGCAATGGCCATGTCGCCCCCCAGCAACAGAATCTTCTGGGCGCCATAGATTCGCTCGGTTACGGAGACCAGGCGCGACATATCGAGAGTATTTCGCAGAGTATGCAGGTTGCGGATATCTTGCTCCAGCGTCCTGCGGCCGTGAGAGGCGAGGCTCGAATCATTAGGCACGACGCTCTGCATGCCTTCCAGTGAGGTGGCGCTGGCAATCGAGAGTTCGTGAAGGTAGGCCTTAAACTCGCGGTAGCTTTCGAACCCCAAGCCTCGCGCGATCCGCAAAACCGTCGCAGGGTCGGTCTTGAGGCGCTCCGCCAGGCCGCGGATGCTCAATAAGACATACTCCTTCGGATTTTCTTGAACGGGACGAATGAGCTCCTGCCGCTTGATATGGAGCTTGCTGATGCGTTCCGTAAAGCTCAAATTGGCGGCGTTAAATGTAGGCACTGCGCGTTTTCTCACGGCAACTCCTGAACGCTGTGGATTGCGGCCGGTCGGAATGGCTTTCTGGCCGACAAATCACCGAAAGACGGAGATCGTCTGGCGTGAGCAATCGCGACAAATGTATCACTATCTCGAATTTACGAAATTAAAAATATTAATGTGCGGCGGAGAATCGCGGTTATGCGGATTAATAAATGATTAGGGCCGCGCCCGGATACTGTGACGTTTGTTGCACAACCAACACCACTCGATAATCTCCAGGATCCTCTGTGTCACCAGGGAACGGCAGCGCTGGGTTCTCCATAAATAATGCCTGTTGGGATGAGCTAACCCGCGTGACTGCCCTGCGATCAGGTCTGGCTCTACTAGGAAAGGCCGCTTATAACGCCATTTTCGCCTCGATTTGCACACTTCCAGACCGCGCCCGGGCTCGGTCGCGAATGGGTTTCAGGAGGTGGAACGACACGAAAAATCAGACCCGCGCCGGTTTCATAACACAGCCAGCGAAACGATTGCACAGTTTCTGGTCATCACCCTGTGGAGGGGGTGTGCATGTCGTGGAAGAACAAGGCCAATGAAGTTGCGAATTTTTCGGTGGACTTCGAAAGCAAGCGGACGTAGAAAACAAGCTTCCTGGTGAAGCTCTCCGCAGGCTTGCGGAGAGCGGTACACGTTGCCAGGCTACGCGCCCGAGTTTCGGTCGGCGCAAGGAGTTTGACATGGCCACGCGGCAGAAAACTCTCCTGTGTGTCGACGACAATCAGAGCAGCCTCAAGATTTGCAAAATGATCCTGGAAGACTTCGGCTACAAGGTCTTGACCGCCAGCAGCGGCCGCGAAGGACTTGAGATCTTTGCGTCGAGTGCGATCGATGCGGTGATTCTCGACTATCAAATGCCGGAGATGAACGGCGAACTGGTTGCTGGTGAAATGAAACGGACGAATCCGCGAATTCCCATTCTCATGCTTTCCGGCTGGCCGTCCGTGCCAGAAAGCGCGCTTCAACTAGTGGACGAATTTGTCGCTAAGGGAGATCCGGTCGAATTCATGCTCCTAGCGGTTCAGCAAGTGTTAAGTCGTGGCGAAAAGCGAAAGCCTGTGAGAGTCGTTACTCGGCCTCGGGGAGCCTACCACTACTCAGAAGCCAGAATAGTTTGACAGCCGGCACCGCCCCTATGCTCTCATTGAATACGCTAGTGCGTTTTCGCGCCTCGTAGGACATAATGCGCATTTTCTTCGATAGCAGATCTTCTCCAGGAGCCCCAAAATGAGTCCTCGAGAATTGGCCAAGGCGAAATCCCGCCCCGTCCATCAGCGTCCACAACGTCAGCCGTCCAGACGGGCCTCGTTCCCGATTGTCGGTGTCGGTGCCTCGGCCGGTGGCTTGGAGGCATTCACACAATTGCTCAAGGCCTTAGGTTCGGGGACAGAGATGGCGTATGTACTGGTCCAGCATCTGGACCCGAGCCATAAAAGTGCGCTGACTGAGCTGCTTGCGAAGGCGACCGAGATGCCTGTTAGCCAAGTAACTGATGCCACGCTAGTCGAACCTAACCATGTATATGTGATTCCGCCCAACGTGGACATGAGCATCGCACAAGGAATATTGCGACTGACACCCCGTACCGAGACGCTTGGCCGTCACATGCCTATCGATCGTTTCTTGCGCTCGCTCGCAGAGGACCAGGGGAGCAATGCGATTGGGATAATTCTTTCAGGAACTGCTTCTGACGGCACCCTGGGGTTAGCAGCGATCAAAGCGGAGGGGGGCATTACCTTCACCCAGGATGAAAAATCGGCCAAATTCGATGACATGCCACGGAACGCCATTGCCGCCGGCTGCGTGGATTTCGTCCTCCCCCCGGACGCGATTGGCAGGGAGCTAGCGAGGGTTCGCGCCCACCCGTATCTGGCCTCTTCTTCGTCCTCAAGAACGGCTGAACTGGTGCCCGATGGCGATCCCCAACTAAAGAACATTCTTCATTTGCTGCAGACGGCAAACGGAGTTGATTTTTCCGATTACAAGCCTGCCACGGTCAAGCGGCGCATTCTCCGCCGCATGGCTTTGCACAAGGTAGGGGAGTTGAAACAGTACGTCCAGTTTCTTCGGCACCATCCCGCTGAAGCGGAGGCCCTATACGAAGACATGCTCATCAAGGTCACCAGCTTCTTCCGCGACCCCGATGCCTTTGAAGCGCTAAAGGCGGAGGTGTTTCCTAGCATTCTGAAGCACAGGTCACCTGAGGAACCCATCAGAGTTTGGGTGCCTGGGTGTTCAACCGGCGAAGAGACCTACTCGCAGGCAATTGCGCTGCTCGAGTTCTTGGGAAATAGAAGCGCCGATATTCCCATCCAGCTCTTTGGCACCGACCTCGGCCAGGGAGGCATTGAGAAAGCCCGCGCCGGGATCTACCCGGACAGTATTGCGGCCGATGTCTCGCCGGAACGGCTGCGACGCTTTTTCCTCAAGGTGGAAGGTGGCTATCGAATTAACAAAACCATCCGTGATATGTGTGTTTTCGCTAGACAAAACCTGCTTCAAGATCCGCCCTTTTCTCGGATCGATGTCATCAGTTGCCGTAACGTGCTGATCTACCTCGGGCCGGTATTGCAGAAAAGGATCATGCCCATCTTTCACTATGCTCTGAAGCCAAGAGGATTTGTGATGCTGGGTGGGGCGGAGGGCATCATTGGCACGGCCTCAGACCTATTTGAGTTGATGGATAGGAAGCACAAGATCTATTGCCGAAAATCTATCGCCTCTGGCCTGCACCTCGATTTTGCCGCTAGTCGATACTCGAGCGAAGCAGGAAACACTTCAGGCGGCAAGGAAGTACAGAAGCGTGAGGGTAGCGTCCGCCTCTTGGATTTACACAAAGAGGCCGATCGCATCCTCTTAACGAAATACGCTCCCGTCGCCGTGGTGATTAATGACGACATGGAAGTCCTTGAATCCCGTGGACACGTGGGCCTCTATCTTGAGCTCGCGCCCGGCAGAGCCAGCTTCAACGTATTGAAGATGGCTCGAGAAGGGTTGCTGTTCGATCTGCAAGCTGCGATCAACGAAGCAAAAAAGGAGAAGAAGGGAGCTCCGGTCCGAAAGGAAAACGTACAGATCGAACGCAACGGTGAACTCAAAGAAGTAAATCTCGAAATAAGCTCTGTCAAGGTTGCCTCCGACAGAAGACGGCATTTCTTGATCATGTTCGAAGATTCGAGACCCGCGGATAAGGCTGATGCAGCGGAAAACACACCCCGAGAGGCGAAACTTAGCAAAGGCGGGAAGGAAAAACACAGTAATCATCAAAGCAGCCGGTTAAGGCAGGAACTTGCTGCCACTAAGCGATATCTGCACTCCATTGTCGAGGACAAAGAAGCCAGCAACGAAGAACTCCAAGCCGCGAATGAGGAAATTCTGTCGAGCAACGAAGAGTTGCAGAGCGCAAACGAGGAGCTGCAAACTGCCAAAGAAGAGCTCGAGTCAACCAATGAAGAACTACACACGGTCAACGAGGAACTGCACAATCGAAATTTTGAATTGACGGAAGCCAACGCTGACTTGGTTAATCTCCTCAGCAGCGTCAATATTGCGATGGTTATGTTGGGACGAGATCTGCGAATTCGGCGCGTTACCCCCAAGGGGGGACAGCCGTTCGGTTTGATCCCGACGGACCTGGGACGACCGATCACCAACATCAGGTCAAATATTGACGTACCCGACCTGGAACAAATGATTTTAGAGGTGATCAACACGGTCAGCGTAAAAGAGCGCGAGGTTCAGGATCGGCAGGGCCATTGGTATTCGCTTCGCATCCTGCCTTATAAGACTCTGGAGGACACGATCGACGGCGCCGTCCTAACGTTGGTCGACATAAATGATCTCAAAAACAACCTGGAGGAGATTAAGCAATCCCACGATCAACTGGCGGCGGAGCGGGCGAAATTAGAGGAAGTGCTTCGGCAGATGCCCTGTGGGGTCATGATCGCCGAAGCCCCGTCGGGAACGCTAATCCTCGCCAACAAACAGGTAGAAGAGATCCTGGGTCAGCCATTCCCGCATGCCGCTAACATTGAGGAATACACCCAATATAAAGCTTTCCATCTCAATAAGCAGCCCTTCAAACCCGAAGAGTGGCCACTCGCACGTTCTCTTGCCAGAGGCGAGGTGGTCACAGATGAAGAAATTGAGTACGTGCGCGGGGACGGCACCTCGGTTTTCTTGAGTATCAGCTCTGCCCCAATTCTCGACCAGGGGGGTTGCATCATCGCGGCGGTGGTTACGCTTTTCGACCTCACGCATCGCAAAGGAACCGAAGAGGTACTGCGCTCCACAGAAAAGTTGGCCTCTTCTGGACGTCTGGCGGCTTCTTTTGGCCACGAGATCAATAATCCGCTGCAGGTGCTGGGTGGTGCGTTATACCTGCTCGGTCAAAGCACCAGCCTGGGAGAAGCGGAGCGCCGACACTTGGCGACGGCACATGCCGAGCTGGAACACGTGGCACACCTAACCACAAGTCTGTTGGGCTTCTACCGCGATTCACCTTCGCCGGCGGACCTCAAGATCGGCGAGGTACTCGATAACGTCCTGAAGTTTTACACCCCAGCCATTCGGTCTAGCAGGGTAATCATCGAGAAGCGATACGACTCGGAAGACGTGATTCATGGCTTTCCGAGCGAGATAACTCAGGTATTCTCCAATCTTGTGGTGAATGCGTTGGAAGCCTTAAGCCCGGAAGGAACGCTCAAGTTGCACGTTTTAGCCTCTCGGGACTGGAGAAACCCGACACGGCGCGGAGTCCGTGTCTTCATTGCAGACAACGGACCGGGTGTTCCTCATAAGAATCGGCGAAGAATGTTTGAACCATTCTTCACCACGAAAGGTGAGAGGGGTACTGGTCTTGGTCTGTGGGTCACAAGTGGCATTGTGGATAAGCATGGAGGCTGGATTCGAGTACGCAGCAGCACGCAGCCCGGGCGAAGCGGCACGTGTTTTGCCGTGTTTTTCCCGGATCGGAGAGTATCGACAATGGGGGATACTACTGTCGCGTTAGATAAAAGTGCGTGAGATTTCGAGATGAGCGTTGTGGGGGTTAATGTCCGGTAACAAACAGCGCACGAGGTCTGCGGGTCAGAAATCAAGCCTCAGGGAAAACATAATCTGCCGCTGCAATGCGGCGCCGTTAAATGCGGTGTTGATAATGATCCCGCCGGCTTGACAATCGACGCAGGGGATCGGATTGTCGAGATTGACCTTATTGAAAAGGTTGAAGATGTCGGTGCGGAATTGCAAAGAAACACTCTCCGCCAGGGGGATGCTCTTTGCGACGGAGAGGTCGCTCTGGAAAAAGCCAGGCCCGCGTAGCAAATTCCTCACCGCGCTTCCAAACGTGCCGAAGGCGGGTCGCTGCCACGGTCCAATAGTGTCCCCGGGCGTGCCGTTTGGTTGGAGTGGCACGCCACCTGTGGTCGTGAAGTAGCCGTTTCGACTCCCCGTGACGTGAACGGATCCGACAAGATTCGGTCGGCAGGGACCTGTGTCTCGGTCGCTAGCGCAGCTTGAATACGACGGAGAAAAAGGCACGCCGCTCTCCCAGGTCATGGTCCCACTGAGAGACCAGCCCCCGACGATGCGGTTTATGATCGGGCTGACGCCTCCGAGAAGCGCCCGGCCCTTCCCGAAAGGCAGTTCAACCAGATTGGTCAAAACAAGAACATGTTTGCGGTCCGTGTAGTCGACACCGTAGTTGAGCTTTCGATCGATCGCGTAGTAGTCGCTGTCGTAGCCCATGGCTTTCGACCAGGTGTAGTGAGCGAGAAACTGGTATCCCCTGGTGAAGCGCTTTTCCGCCACCACCTGCAGGGAGTTGTAATTATCGGAAGCATCGCTGCCGAAATAGCTAATTGGCTGCGTCCATCCGAATTTCTTGAAGAAGGGTTTTCGCTCATTCGTGTCGAGGCTGCCGAATCCCACGATGGTCGCCTGATTGGGGTCGTAGTGGGGTGAACTGCTCGGGAAAACGTGGGTGCCTTTGTTGCCTACGTAGCCGATTGCTAGTGACAATGTCGGGGTGAGCTGGTGTTGTAGGGTCAAGTTCCACGCATCTAGCGTAGGCAGTCTTAGCTTGCGTGGAAGAATGAAGGCGGCAACCTGGTCGGGAAGCCGGAACTGGCCGGAGGATGGGACCGTGATGAGATCGGGTGCGGGCGGCCCTTTCGAGAGATCAAATACGCTCGCAGTGTTCGAAGACGGATTAATTTGCTGCGCTATCAACACTGGCAGGTTCTGTGTGGCCGTGTGCCCGAAGTTCGAACCAAACACCCCAATGTCAAAACTGCGGCCATAACCCAATCGGACCACCGTCTTCGGCGCCACCTCGTAAGCAATGCCCAGGCGCGGAGCAAAGTTGGTGAAATTATTCTTCACATTTCCCTGAAGGTTGACGTTCCCGAAGCCCGCCACATTGACCAAGCCAGTGCCAAGGTCCACCCATCCGCCGGCGCCCTTCCCGGTAACCGATTGCGGAAAATAAATTTCCCAGCGCAGTCCATAGTTGAGGACCAGTTTGCGAGTGACGCGAAAGGTGTCCTGGCCGTAGAAGAACCATCGCTTCTGACGTTCTCCTGCATCGTCAATGCTGCTCACAAAGCGGCTGAACGCGCCCACGTCGCCGAGCAGGAACGTGGCCAAACCCGAGCCGCCGCCGGTCGGTCCCTGGGTACCCGAATTGAAGAAGCCAAAACTGCCCGTGCGTGAGTCGGTGCTGGCCACGCGAAGGTTCTGCGCGTAGCGAAAATCCGCGCCCCACTTGAAGATATGGTTGCCGGCAGTTTTCGTCCAGTTGGTTACCCATTGAAACTGCTGCTCGGTTTCCAGCAGCGGGCAACCGCAGAGATGGCCAAAAAAGAATTGGTCGCCTTGTTGTCCGTCAACAAAAACGAACGGCATGCCGGAGGTAAGTGGATTGCCCAGGTTCACGCCTGGGATTCCCGCATCCTTTGCAGGTCTTGTTCCTGCGTCGTTCGCTAAGACGTTCACATGGTAGCGGAAGAAACCAAATCGCAAGTCGGTCAGCAGGTTGGGTTTAAGCACATAGTCAGCGCCCACCGCAAGGCTCTGGTTCCGAGCCAGCGACTGACCTGCGAAGGTATCGGGAGATAATCCCGGGCCTCCCGCGACAGCCCCAAATGCGCCCAAAGCATGGTGCCGGAAGTCGGCGAAGCTATAGCGGCCAAAAAGGTTCAACCTTTCCGAGACGTTGTGGTCGATGCGAATATTGAAATCATCGTCGTTGAATAGCTCGGTTCCAGAGGCAATGAAGTTCTGCCTAAGTCCTGCTCCGGAGACGTTCGGTCCCGGCAACAAGGTCAAGAGGTTGACAGCCTGGGACGAGATGCGGTTCCGCGGAATCTGGTTATTGGTGAACTGATTGCCGGTTGCCGGATCAAAGAGCGACTGCGGATACTCGCTCAGATCGCAAAACGGAATGGCCGGATCAAGGCAGGTGGAGCGAACCAGGGCGGTTGGCACGTTCAGACGCGCCGACGCTCCATTGGAGCGCCTTGTTCCCTGATAGTCGCCGAAGAAGAACAGGCGGTTCTTGGCTAACGGCCCGCCCAGCGAGCCGCCAAACTGGTTCCACTTGGTGGTGGGCAACGGCCGGTCTGGTGGCTGGGTAAAAGGGTTGCGAGCCTGGCCCCAGCCGGTGCGTCGGAACTCGAAGGCACTGCCATGCCAATCGTTCGTGCCGGATTTAGTCTGGACTGTGACCACCCCCGCCAGCGCCTGCCCAAATTCTGCGTCGAAGTTCTGCGTCGTGACTTTCGCTTGAGTAACCGACTCCAGGGTGGGGTTGATCACGATAATTCCCAGGACGGGATCGCGATTGTCCGTACCATCCAGCTGGTAAGACGTGCCACTGAAATGTTGGCCGTTGACCATGATCTGAATCCCGCCCTGCGGGTTTTCGGCCGAGGTGTGCTGCCAGCCGAACTGCGACGTGCCTGGAGTGAGCAGTTCCAGGCTGGTGAAGTTTCGATTAAATAGCGGGAGACTTTCGACCTCTTGTTCGTCAAATGTGGTGGCGACGTCGGAGCGGTCGGTTTTCATCAGCGGTATATCTTCTGCCGATACCGTAAGCTTTTCTTCCGTGCCCCCGACCTGCAGTTGCACATCGACCCGGGCTGCCTGGTCGGCGTACACGGGAATGCCCCTAGAATCGATAACTTTGAACCCCGGGGCTTCCGAGCGAACGTCATACTGGTCGGGAATCAGGTGAGTCATGCTGTAGTTGCCGGCCCCGTTGCTAGTCGTCTCAAATTTGGTGTTTTTCTGAACAGAACTCACGGTCAGCTTGGCACCCATCACCGCAGCGCCGGATTGGTCTGTAATCGTGCCGAAGATGCTTCCGTAGACGGCTTGAGCGTGCGCCGGAGTAGGCAAGAGAAGTTGCACACTTAGGATGACCAGGATCGTGAATTCCAGAACTAGCGGACTTCCGGCTCTCGATGATAATAATTGACAGGGCTCTTTGTAATCAGCGCTTAGGTCCCGCAGATTGGCAGATTTTTCGTCAGAATTTCGGAAGATGGAGGGGCCGTCAGGAGCCGACGGTAACGACATCGGAGCCACCCCCCAAGCGCAACCTGACTGTACCACTCCAGCTCACCACTTTGCGACAACTTCGCTCGACGCTGTCGTTGTCCGGTAGCCGTCACTAGGTCGTACAAGTAACCATCAGAAATTCTCTATCTGCCACACGTTGTTGTAGACCATGGATTCGGCTATGGCCAGCGATCGCCCATCCGGTGATGGGATCGCGGCCAATATTTCGCTATTGCTGGAGTGAAGCAGCACTGAAGCTCTGCCGTCGAGGGTGACCCTCAGCAGTGCACTCTCTCCTTCGGGAGTCCTTCCCGCAATCAAGAGGCTCCGTCCATCCGGGGCCCAGTCGACGCTGCCTAATTCGTTCCGTCCGGTTACGGGCACATCACGCGTTTTGCCCGTGAGAGTGGAGCGGAAGCGGATATTTCCTTTAAGACTGGGACAAACCATGACACGTTGCGAACCATCGGGAGACAAGCTCCAATTGCACACGGGATCGACTTGCGGTGGGACTGAACTTTTGCCGTTCCTCACATCAAACCGGAACGTTTCCATGGCATCACCTTTGCCAACGCTGTACAAGCAAAAGGTCAAGGGCAAGCGTGCACACTGCACGTTCCAGATGCCGACGTCCTTGAGGACCAGGCGAGGAGTTCCGCCGCCTATAGGGATGGCGAAAAGAGAGGATTGAGTTTCGAGGCTGGCGGTTTTAGGCGTCGAAATATATAAGATCTCGGAACCGTCGGAGGTTACTCTGGGTTGTAACAACTTCTCAGCGCTAGTCGTCAGACTTTCAGCCAGGGGCTGATCGGTAACCTGTTTGAATATCTCTGAAGTACCGTTTCGATCGGAATTAAACAGGACTGCCTTGCTGTCTGGTGTCCAGGCAAACGGGTTGTTTTCATTCTCATCGAGCGTTAGCCTCCTGTTCGCGAGCAAA
>WNFH01004202.1_pt1 | contig 10350 bp, 6 predicted proteins | sample 5400411 | NCBI WGS metagenome assembly WNFH01 (sample SAMN13153347, study PRJNA577476) | soil metagenome | isolation source: 200 cm saprolite under Douglas fir tree site 2 hole 3 | place: USA:California | collected 2015-04-18
TTCCGTCTTGCGGGAACCGACTAAAAAAGTTGCAGAAATCCTGCTACGCGGCGTGCCCAACCGCCATTATTTCAGCCGGATACGGTCGACGTTGTCCCACTGCGACATGTCGGACAGGATCACTTTGTCCCCGACCTGCAAGCCAGAAAGGATCTCGATGGTGGTCACGGAGCTGCGCCCCAACTTCACATTGATGCGCGAGGCCTCCGAGCCATCCGGCGTAATCTTGAACAGGCTGATGGTGCTGTCGGCTTGGCCATGCACCGGCCGGCCAACGAAGAGCACGTCCCTGAGGTTTTCCAGCTCGATGGTGCCGTCAACGCTCAGGTCCGCCCGCGCGCTAGGCGGCAACGGCTCGTCGAAGGTCACATCGACGGTGACGGTGCCGTTCACTACCGAGGGGTCTTGCCGCGAGACGTGGCCGGTAACTACGCCATTGCGCGTATCGATGGTGGCCTTCTGCATCTCGCGGATGTCCTTGGCTTGCGTCTCGGCAATCTTGATTTCGGCTTTCAACTTTTTTGGATCTGCCACTCGCGCCACATTCGTTCCCACCGCCACGTTCTGCCCTTCTTCCACGGGAACCAATTGCAACACGCCGGTAATCCCTGCGCGAACGCGAAGCGCCTGAGCCTGCGTCAGGCGCAACCGGTAAAGCGCCCTTTGTTGCTCCACGCGCGATTGCTGTGCCAGCAGGCGAGCTCTGGAGGAATCGAGGGCGACCGCGGTCCGTTCCGTCTCAAGCTTCAGGCGAATGGCTAGCTGGTCTTCCTTGACCTTGGAAAGCTTGGCGATGACTTCCGCGCCGATGCCTTCCTTCTGCAGTTTTGCGTCCACATCGTGCTGCAGGTGGGCTTGCTCGTAGTCGCTCCGCACGGCGGCCTCGTTGGCCTTCTGGGTCATCAACTCGCTGTCGATCTGAACTCTCAGATTAGCGTAATCGGCTTCGGCGGCTTTCAGCTGATATTGAGCGTCAAGCAGATCGCGCTGCGTTTCCGGATTGCTCATTTCCAGGATTATCGTATCAGGCTGCACCAAGTGTCCTGGGCGGATCACGATTTTGTCCACACGCGCGGCGGTCTGCGCGGGAATCCAGTGGATGTCCTCGGGTACCAGGGTGCCCAGGCCGCGCACCTCGCGCAGCATTGGTCCCCGCTTCACCGTGTCCGGCCAGATGGTGGAAGCATCGACGGAAGGCGCCGCAGGCTTCAGTTTCGACAATGCCAGGGTGACCCCGGCGCAGAGCAGCACGGCGACCGTTACGTACACGATTCGTTTGATTTTTTTGGCGCGGGCGTTAGATGGTCGTTGTATATCCATAGTCTTTGTTCACCTCTAAAAATCGCACGCAGCCTGCCCTCGCGTACCCCGTGTAAGCTGCGTTTATTCAATAGTTTACACCCAAACTGCGGCGTCGAAAACCGCGCAGGTTGACCGAAAATGGGAATAACCGTCCCACGAGCGAACATGGTTTATGGACGTCGGCCCGCGTGCGGTTGTCAGCCTGCCCGAGCCGGCCGGCAAAATGCACCGCCAGCATTGGCCTCGGGGAACTTTGTACCTTTGTGACGGGAAATCAAGTTGAAAGTTAGAAATGCCGCGAGGGAGCCGCTTCGCACCACTTCGCAGAGAAACCCTTTGCCCCGCAGGCGCGTATAAACAAAAGGGGACGCGTCCGGAAAGAGCAAAATGAAACTCGACTTGAGGCTGTTCGGTATTGCAATTTTTTTGATCGCCATTCCTATTCTGATGGCGCTTCCGCAATCCTTTCTTGTGTCCGACATCGTTCTGAGCCAGGACACTCCTTCCTATAAGCAAGCCCCCGGCGAAGAGGGGCGCATGCCGCTCTTTGGCAAGATCACAGCGATTCGTGATTCATCGCTACAGATTTCCAATCCCAATGGCGAGAAGGTGACCGTAAAGCTGACCCCGCAAACCGAATTTCGCAAGGATCGTCAGGCGGCCAAGCGCAGCGACTTCAAGGTCGGCGACGTGATCGTGGTGCGCGGCCAGGAAAATCCCGATCACACCTGGACCGCGCAGGTGATTGGCGCGCGTTCCTCGAGTGGAGAGGGCCGCGGCCCGAATATCCAGGCCGGCACGCTGGGTAAAGACTACGTCGCCGGCGAAGTGAAATCCGTCGATGCGCCGAAGATTTCCGTCTTGCGCTCTGACAACGTGACACAGGCGATTGAACTGAACGAAGACACTTCGCTGCGCAAAGGCCGCGACGCGATCACCATGGCCGACGTGCAGGTGGGGGATCACCTTATCGCACGCGGGGCCGTCCAGGACAACGTCTTTGTGCCCAAGTTTGTTATGGTTATTGGGCCAGAGCAATGGAAACGTATGCAGGAAATGGGCGGCATGCGCCCGGGCACACCGGTAACATTCGGGCCTGGCGGCGTTGCGCAGAAACCCGCGGAGCCGCCTCATTGAAATCGCTCGCCCCGGCCCTGGTTTTTCTTCTTTTTATTTCTTCGGTCGATTTGCTGCGCGCGCAAGATCCAGCTCCTTCCCCAGAACCCGGCTCGGCGCAGGCGCCTGCGCCCGCTGAGGCCGCGACCCCGGCACCGCCGCCTGCGCCGGCCTCATTTGAAATCAGCGGAATTGTGCGGGCGGGAAAAACTCCGCTGCCGGGCGTGACCGTCACCGCGTCCAATTCGCTCACCGGCAAGAAATTCTCCGCGGCCACCAGCGCCAATGGCACCTACACGTTCACGGGTTTGCCGCGCGGCCGCTACGTGGTGCGCATCGAATTCATGGGTTTCGCGCCGCAAACGCAGGAAGTGGTGCTGAAGCCGGAAACGCCCGCTGGAAAATTCGACGCTGAGATGATTCTGGCGTCGCGGCAGCAGGAGCAGGGCGTCGGGAATCTGGCGGCGCTGATCACCGCGGGCCGCGGCTTTCAAAGCCTTGCGCTGGACAGTACTCTTTCCGCTCTAGCGGGCGGCGGAGCTGCCGGCTTGCTCGGCGGCGGGCAAAATGGAAATGGCAGTGACGTTTCTTCGCTCCCCCTGAACGGCGCAGGGGCGGAGGGCCCGACCGAATCGGTGAGTATCAGCGGAGCGCAAGGGCGCACGCAGGATTTTGGAGGCGGCAGCGAGGACGACCTACAGGAACGCATCCAGGAATTTCGCGACCGCGCGCAACGCGAAGGCGGCGGTTTGCAGGGCGGGGGACAAGGGGGCGGCCCGGGCGGAGGCGGTCCCGGTGGTCTGGGCGGGGGGCCGATCATGATTTCGCGGCTGCCGCGCAACTTCAACATCAATCAGCCGCACGGCATGCTGTACATATCGGACGATGCCTCCGCGCTGGATGCCACGTCGTATTCCTTGACTGGCCTGCCGACTCCGAAAGCCAGCTACAACCAGTCACGCTTTGGCTCGTTTCTTGGCGGCCCGTTGAACATCCCAAAAATTTTCAACGGCGGCGACAAGTGGTTTTTCTTCGCCGGATGGAACGGCAGCCGCGGCAGCACGCCTTACGACGCGTTTTCCACGGTGCCCACGCTCGCCGAACGTTCCGGAGATTTTTCCGGTGCGACTTACCAAGATGGCCGCCCGGTGCAGATCTTCAATCCCGCGAATGGGCAACAATTGCAAAGCAACGGGAAACTCAATGTAATCGATCCCTCACTCATCAATGCATCGGCGCAATCCTTGCTTGCCTTCATCCCCCTGCCGAACCTGAATTCCACAACGCAGAATTTTCATTACGTTACTTCGGGCAGCAGCACCAGCGACTCTGTCAACCTCCGGGTAATTCACAACTTTGGTTCGGGCGGCGGTCCCGGCCTCATGACGTTTGGCGGCCCGGGTGGTCCGGGCGGTGGGGGTGGGCGCAGGCGCGCGCAAAATAACATCAATTTCGGTATGAACTGGACGCGCAACTCGACGACGCTCGTCAATCCATTTCCATCCCTGAACGGCGGCAACAGCTTGCAAGGGCTGAATGCCAGCGCCGGCTGGACGTACGGCCGTGGCCGCACAACGAACACGTTTCGTGTGAACTACAACCACAATCACGTGGCCACGACGAACCTGTACTCCAACATTCAAAATGTCGCCGGGGATGCGGGCATCGGCGGCGTCGCCACCAACCCTTTTGATTGGGGTCTTCCCGGAATCAGCTTTAGCACTTTTGCGGGGCTCACGGATCCAACGCCGCGCCGTGAGCTCGATCAAACTTACACATTCTCCGATACCGTCTCCTGGAGCCGCGGCAAGCACAACTGGCGCTTTGGCGGAGACTACCGCCGCATCCTGCAGAGTTTTCGCTCCGCGAAGAACGCCGAGGGGAGTTTTGTCTTCACCGGCTTTGCCACTTCGCAATTCGCAAGCACCGGCGGCGCGCCCGTCGCGGACACCGGCTACGATTTCGCCGATTTCCTGCTCGGATTGCCGCAACAGAGCACGCTGCAATCCGGAACGAATTCCTATGATTTCCGCGCCAACTCTTTTGACGTTTACGCGCAGGACGATTTCCGATTCCGCCCCAGCCTGTCTTTCAATCTTGGCCTGCGTTACGAATACAATGGCCCCTATACGGAAGCGCACGGCCAAATCGCAAACCTCACCGTCGGCTCCGGCTTTACCAGTGCGCAGCCGGTCGTTCCTGCTGGCGCCGTGTTACCGAGCACGGCCAGCGGGCTCGCCACGTCCTCCACGCCATCTCTGATCAATCCAGATCGCAACAACTTCGCTCCGCGCATCGGCATCGCGTGGAAGCCGATGAAGCAGACCGTCGTGCGAGCGGGCTACGGGATCAACTACAATCTCGCGCAGTACGGCGCCATTATTCAGAATTTCGCGTTCCAGCCGCCGTTCGCGATCACTTCCACGAATATAAGCTCGCTAGCCAGCGTGCTCACCTTACAAAATGGTTTTCCGGCGACGAACGCCTCCGTGACCAATAATTTTGCGGTGGACCCGAACTATCGCCTCGGCTACGCGCAAATCTGGAATCTTGACGTTCAGCGCCAGCTACCCGGGGGCGTGGTGATGAACCTCGACTACAACGGCTCGAAGGGCACGCGGCTCGACGTCGAGCGGGCCATCACCATAACTGGAGTGCAGCCCTTCATTTATGAATCGTCAGCGGGCAATTCGGTCTATCACTCCGGATCGATTCGCCTGCGCAAGCGCATGGCGCGCGGCATCGCTGTTTCGGGGTCCTACACCTACTCCAAATCGATTGATGACGCTTCCTCGATCGGTGGTGGCGGCACGGTTGTAGCGCAAAATGCCTTCGACATCGCCGCTGACCGCGGCCTCTCCAGTTTTGATCAGCGCCACAAATTTTACGGCAACTGGATTTACGAATTGCCCTTTGGCGAGGGCCACCGCTTCGCGCAGCGCGGCCCGCTCTCGCACATTCTGGATGGTTGGCAATGGAGCGGCGATTTCACCATCGGCTCCGGGCTTTACTTCACGCCCCGCGTGCTGGGCAATTCGCTGGACATTAACCGCGGCGTGAGCGGCTCGCTGCGCGCGAACGCGACGGGCGCGTCAGTTTCGCTGGGCAACCCAACCACTCTCGAATGGTTCAACACCGCGGCGTTCTGCTCGCCGGCTTCTTCTGGCTCCAGCACACCCGCTTCCGGCAGCACGTGCGCGAATCCCAACGGCACTTCCTTCGGCGATGCCGGGCGCAACATCATCGAAGGGCCCGGGCAGATCACGTTTGGCATGAATTTGGCGAAGATCATCACCATAAAGGAATCGCGCGCGCTGGAACTTCGCATTCAGGCCGCCAATGTTTTTAACACCGCGCACTTCACGGCCATCAACACCATCGTGAACTCGCTGACTTATGGTGAAGTGACTTCGGTCGGGAGCATGCGGCGGATCACCATGCTGGCGCGGTTCCGCTTTTGAGTGAAGAGTTGTCATCCTGAGTCCATCCGACGAGGATGGACGAAGGATCTCAGCGTAGGATTCGGTAAAGGCGTCGGTGGATGGCGACAGGCGTTCTATGAAGAAGAAATTGGCGACATTAGGGGCGACCATCGCTGTGCTGGGCGGCTCGCTTTTCGTGCGCGCGCAAAACGCGCCGCAAACTCCGCAAGCGCAGCAGCCGCAGCAACCGCAGTTCCGCGTCCATGTCACCTCGGAACTGGTGCTCGTCAACGTGGTCGTGCGCGACAACAAGGGCAATCTTGTGCGCGATCTGAAGAAGGACGACTTCACCCTTCTCGAAGACGGCAAGCGGCAAACCATCTCGAGCTTCGACTTCGAAAACGTGGATGAGTTGAAGACCGCCGGCGCCGCCGAAGCCACCGTTTCCGGGACTGCGCCGGACGGCGCCCTGCTGCGTCCAGCAGAAAAGACGGCGGCGCTGAACGCGCGCGACCGCCGCTTGATGCTGCTGTTCTTCGATTTTTCCGGCATGGACCCGGAGCAGATCGATCGTTCTGTCGACGCCGCCAAGAAATTCGTGCAAACGCGCATGCAGCCGGCGGACTTGATCGCGCTCGTCTCGCTGGCCACCAATATGCGAATCGATCTTGATTTCACCGACGACAAAACGAAAGTGCTCGGCGCGCTGACCGCGTACACCTCCGGCCAGGGCCAGGGCTTCGACAACGGCGCGACCGGGAGCTCCGAAGGCGCGGCGGAAACCAGTGGCGCGTTCACCGCCGACGACACCGACTACAACACCTTCAACGCCGACCGCAAGCTGCTCGCGCTGCAAGCGATCATGCAGACGCTTGGAAAAATCTCGCAGAAGAAAGCCATCATTTATTTCAGTAACGGCATCAGCCAGAACGGCGTCGACAACCAATCGGCGTTGCGCGCGGCGACGGCTTCCGCGGTGAAAGCCAACGTCTCCATCTATCCCGTGGATATTCGCGGCCTGCAGGCGTTTCCTCCCGGCGGCGAGGCGCAGAACGCCAGCTTGCACGGCCAGTCCGCCTACAACGGCGCCGCGGTGCTCAACGATCTCAGCAGCAATGCCGCCACGCAGGACACGCTGTCCACGCTGGCTTCGGACACCGGTGGCAAGGCGTTCTTTGACTCCAACGATTTCAGCGGCGTTTTTGCGCAGGTGCAAAAGGACAGCTCCGCCTACTACGTGCTCGGGTTCACCAGCACAAATGCGCTGAAGGATGGCAGGTTCCGGCGCCTGAAAGTGCAGCTCAATCGGCAGGATCTGAAGCTCGATTACCGCTCCGGTTATTATGCCGGACGCGACTTCGAGCATCTCAATCGCGCGGACCGCGAACAGCAGATTCAAGACGAACTGGCTTCCGAGTTGTCGCAGACCGACGTGGCCGTTTACGCCGGCGCTGCGTATTTCCGGCAGGATGATTCGCACTACTATCTTTCGGTTTCGCTCGTGATTCCCGGCTCGCAAATCCCCTTCGTGCAAGCGAAAGACAAAGACAATGCCACCATTGATGTCATCGGCGAGGTGCGCGCGGGCGGAAAGTTTGCCGTCGGCCACTTGCGCGACACGGTGAAGCTCGCGCTCGACAGCGCGCAGCAGGTGCGCCGCAAAAACGTGCAGTACAACACCGGCTTCCTGCTCGCGCCGGGAAGCTATCACCTGAAATTTGTCGTGCGCGAGAATCAGACGGGGCGCATGGGTTCGTTCGAAACCGATGTGCAAATTCCCGATTTGCGCAAGGTGCCGCTGCGCATGAGCTCCGTGGTGCTCAGCAGCCAGCGAGTTCCGGCCGGAGCGAAGAAGACCAGTGGCCCGCACCCGCTAGTGCAGGACCAGACCGAGTTGGTGCCCAACATTACGCACGTTTTCACGCAGGACCAGCACCTCTATCTGCAATACGAAGTGTACGACGCGGCGCGTGGGAAAAATCCTTCGGCGGCTTTGGGTGCGAATGGCCCGGCGAACGGAGGCGCGAACGCGCCTGCGAACGAAGCTGCCAAGGCTCCGCCGGCGAAAGCGCCGCGGGAGAGCGTGCGTGTCTTCACCAGCATTGAATTTTTGCAGGGGAGCGCCAAGGTTTACGAATCAAAGCCGGTCGTGGCGAATGAAGTCACCGCGCCGGACCGCAAGGCGGTGATTTTTCAAATCGATCTGCCGCTGCAGGCACTGAAGCCAGGATTCTACGTGTGCCAGGTCAACGTCGTGGATGATGTTGCCGGGACCTTCGCTTTCCCACGCTCGCCGATTCTGGTCAAAGAGCCTGCGCAGCCGAGTACGACGACGACTCCTGCCGGCAAATAAATTCTCCATCCGGCTAAAACCGTAAAAGCCTCAGGTACACACACCGTACCTGAGCTACAGGTCTTCGGTCAGGACGCCGCGCTGACTCGCGGCTCTCGCAAAAAGTCAGACACCCCCTGGGTGAAACGGTCGCGCTGCTCGATGTTCAATAAGTGCGCGGCGTCGAGCTCCACATAGCGGGCGCCAGCAATTTGCTTGGCCAGGAATTTGCCGTCAGCAGGCGGCGTGCCCGGGTCGTGAGTGCCGGAGATAACCAACGTCGGCGTGCGGATTGCGCTGATGCTTTCGCGGAAGTCTGCTTCGCGCAAAGCTTCGCAACAAGCGATGAAGCCTTCGGCGCTGGTGCTTTCCACCATACGCTTGATGCGCTCCACTGTTTGCGGCTCGCGTTCCCGGAAACTCGCGGTGAACCAGCGCTCCATGGTCCCCGCCGCAATCGATTTCGTTCCGCCCTTCCGCACAGCATCGATTCGCGCGTCCCATGTATCGGGATTGCCAATCTTCGCGCCCGTGCTGCACAGCACCAGCTTGTGCAATCGTTTGCCGGCATGGAGGCCTAGCCACATGCCGGTCACGCCGCCCATCGACAATCCGCAAAACGAAAAGTTCCCGATGTCCGTTTCATCCGCCAGCGCAAGCACGTCGCGTCCCAATTGCTCGAACGAATATGGCCCGGGAGTCACTTCGCTTTGGCCATGTCCGCGCGTGTCATAGCGCAGCACGCGGAAATGTTTCCGCAACTCCGGCATCTGCGCATCCCACATCGCAAAATTGGTGCCCAGCGAATTGGAGAGCACAAGTGCGGACGCGTTCGCCGGCCCCTCGATCTGATAATGAATGTGGCCGCCGTTGATGTGTGCGACTGGCATAGGTGCTAGACGCGCTCCAAAATCACGGCGATTCCCTGGCCGACTCCGATGCACATGGTGCAGAGCGCATAGCGCGTTTGTGTGCGTAGCAATTGGTACATGGCCGTGGTTAGCAGACGCGCGCCGCTCGCGCCGAGTGGATGGCCGAGAGCGATCGCGCCGCCATTGGGATTTACGTGCGGCGAATCGTCCGGAACGCCTACCGCGCGGAGCACCGCGAGCGCTTGCGAGGCAAAGGCTTCGTTCAATTCGATGACGTTCATTTGATCGAGCGAGAGATTTGCTTTCGCCAACACTTTTTTCGTAGCGGGCTCAGGTCCCATGCCCATGATGCGCGGCGCGACGCCAACCGCTGCCGCAGCGACGACGCGCGCTTTCGGCGTAAGCCCGTGCCGCCGCGCACCTGCCTCGGAAGAAAGGAGCAGCGCGCATGCGCCGTCGTTCACTCCCGAAGCATTGCCCGCTGTCACCGTTCCGCCTGGCTTCACGATGCCTTTCAGCTTCGAGAGCGCTTCAAGGGTAGTATCGGGCCGGGGATGTTCGTCGACCGAGAATGACGTCGTCTTTCCGGGTAAAGGGGTCTCTCCCTTTTTTCCCACAACAGGCACCGCGACGATTTCCTCTCCCATGCGGCAGCTACGTATTGCATCCGCGGCGCGCTGTTGGCTGCGCAGAGCGAAAGCATCCTGATCCTCGCGCGAAATGCGAAATTCCTCCGCGACAATCTCTCCGGTTTCCGGCATGGAATCGGTGCCGTATTTCGCTTTCATCAGCGGGTTGACGAAGCGCCAGCCAATCGTCGTATCCTCCAGCCTCATCGAGCGCGAAAACGCGGCATCCGCCTTGCCAACCACAAAGGGCGCGCGCGACATGCTCTCCACACCGCCGGCAATCACCAAATCCGCCTCGCCGCTTTTGATCGCGCGCGCCGCGCTGGCCACGGCATCCATGCTCGAGCCGCAAAGGCGATTTACCGTTGCGCCCGGCACTTCTTTCGGGAGGCCCGCGAGCAGCAGCGCCATGCGCGCGACGTTGCGATTGTCTTCGCCGGCCTGGTTCGCGCAGCCAAAGATCACGTCGTCGAGCGCGCCCCAGTCCACCTTGGCGTTTCGCGACATCAGCGCCGCGATGGGGATGGCGGCGAGGTCATCGGCGCGCACACCGGCCAGCGCGCCGCCGTAACGACCGAAGGGAGTGCGAATCGCGTCGCAAATGTAAGCGTCGGTCATTGGTCAGTCTTGGGTCGAGGTTATCTTAGCGTAAGGCGCCTTTCCGCGCTGGCAGTTAA
>WNFH01011099.1_pt1 | contig 10350 bp, 8 predicted proteins | sample 5400411 | NCBI WGS metagenome assembly WNFH01 (sample SAMN13153347, study PRJNA577476) | soil metagenome | isolation source: 200 cm saprolite under Douglas fir tree site 2 hole 3 | place: USA:California | collected 2015-04-18
CAAATTCCGGGGCTGGCTTTTCGGACGCGATCCAATTTGCAATTTGATTGCGGGCGTCGGCGGTGAGATCAACAAATCGGATGCCTGCGCCTTTCGTCGATTCCGCTAGCCACACAATCTGCGCGGAGACTTCGATGCTTTGCCTGGAGCTGGGCAATTGAAAGCGAATGCGTGGGAGGTAGTCACCTGCTACAAGGAGGTCGGCTGCCGCAACGGCCATGCCTGTCTCACTTATATTGAGGACAATGCCGCCATTGGTATCGCCGAGCTCGACGTACGCGCGGCAAGCAGGAGTCGCGCGCGTCTGAAGGCGGCGGTCACGCGTGGGATGAATCGCCTCAACCGGCACCTGGCGTTCGGCTTCGAGTGCGGCTGCTTCCGCTTGTGCCTGTGCGTCCGCTTCCTGCTCCGCCTTATTCCGCCGCGCGATTTCTATGAGTGTTGCGAGCCTGCCGCCCGCCTTCGAGAGTGCGTCAAAGACGAAGGCAACATTCTTGGGGTTGAACTGAAGCTGCCGAGCAGTAAGAGACAGTCGGATGCTGTCGTAGATTTCATCTTGCTGGTTTTCGGAAAGATAGCCCTGCAGTTCAGAATAGAAAGCGCCGTTCTCGTAATTCTCTCTCCACTCAAGAATGGCCTGGAGACGACGATTGGCGTCTTTCTCCAATTCTTGTTCTTGCTGTTCCGCTGCGACATCTTCGGTGAACACTTCTGCTTGACCATGGGATAATTCCATGGTTATTTCTGTCAATCCACCACGCAGTTCCTGAACCTTGTTGGACGGCCAAGATGTTTTACGACAGACCCACTCTCCGCGCGTCTTGTCGAAATCAATCGAGGCGCGATACTCATCTGTTTCATACTTGAATACCGGCAACGGCTTGAGCGGTGGCCACCTACCGGCCAGGAGTAATTTCATCTCGGCCTGTTGCACTGGAGACGTGAGTCCAGCAATGTTGGGCCTAGCTCGTTCGTGTTCATTCAATTTCATGATTCGGCCCGAAAAGTTCTACCCGCCACACGATTTTGCTGGCGTGCGGCCAGCAAACTTTTGGAAGCGGCCGTCGCGACGGGGATTTGAACGACGAATGTTTCGAGGGACAACAAGTGCGCTGAAGTATTCCTGCAGATTCGACATGTCCCCACCCCACCGCTTTGTGCGGTGAGCGTCGTCTGCCTTGTTCCCTTCGTTGTCGAGGCCCCTACAAGAACTCCCGGACCACCGCTCTCGACCAAAACGCCGTGGAGCTGTGCACGTTTGTCACACTGGTAGAGCACTTCTTCGCAGGCCAGAGAGACTTTCTGGAGATCGGTGCTGTTGCACTTAGGGTAGGGCACGTCCATCTCGTCACCCCTTGCAGCCCCAATTCAGTGTGGGAAGAGTCCTTTCTGATCAACTTCCCTCGTCCGCTGTCGTAACTTTCCTGAGTGTAGTCAATCCTAAACCCCGTCGGGCGGGATTAGTTGCTTGCCTCCGTTCGACGAGACTTCGTTCCGGCCATTTTCCGAGCCATGTACAGGAGCAGCTTACGATCCCCTTCTTTCTTGCCCTTGTCTCCTTTAAACTCTTCATTTTGAGCTACATGCAAGAGAGTCGTAATTGGGCTACCCGCTACACGCCTGATAAACGCTAGTGCTTTATCGAAGGCGCGCATTCAGAGTCGCGTTTGCATGCGCGATGCTCCGGCGCGCCTTCGATAAAGCACTAGCGTTTGTGGACCGCCACGGTTACATGTCCGGGATGCCGACTAGAGCCGCAAGGGTGGGAGGGTCGAACGCGAGTGTCAGCCAGCTCCCCACAACTTTGCTAGAAGTCCACGCGCAGGCCGAGCTGGATCTGGCGCGGGTCGTTCCCCTGCGTGGTGATCACCCCGAAGGTCTGCTTACTTTGCAGGTTCACCGCGGGATCCAAAAAGACCACGTGGTTGAAGGTGTTGAAGAATTCCGCGGAAAACGTCAGCCGAGTGCGCTCGGCATGAAGGTAGATTTTCTTGGCAATGCTCAAGTCCAGGTTCCAACTCCCGAACCCCCTGAGACTGCCGCCCCGGGAAGTCGTGTCCACGCTCAACTGAACCGGGCGAAACTGGCTACACACAGCCTGGGGGTCGGCGAATATGTTCAGACCACTTCCCGTTCCGCTGGCGCTGACACCGCAACCACTGGTCGGGGCGACTCGGTTAACGCCGGCGCTGGCATCTCCCGAACCGCTTCGAATCGCCTCGGATGCAAAGCCAAACGAGGACTGCCCGAATTCCTGCCCCGAGCCGTTCAGCACGCGCAGCGGCAATCCGCTGGCCACGGAGACGATCGGTGAAAGTTGCCATCCGCCCACGACTTTCTTGATCCAGGCGTTTTGAGAACGGAAAGGCACATTCCACACGCCCAGCACCGTGAGCACGTACTTGCGGTCGAATAGCGAAGTCCCGTAGTCGTAATGAGGGTCGTAACTGTTCGAGAATGCTTGATCGCTATCCTGATTCACCGTGACACTATCCAGGCTATGGCCATACGTGAAATTTGCATCCAGGACGAGGCCGTGGTACGTCCGAATGCGGTAGGACATGAAGGTGGCGTGGTAGTTGGACTCAGCAAGACTCGACCAGTAGAAAAAATTTGTAAATTGAGTCGCGGCGTTTGTTGCTGGACCCAATGTGAACGCGGATTGAATCCCGTTAAACACGTTCCTCGGTCGTTGGTTCGCTATGTCCCCTCCAAACTTGCTAGCCACCCCAGGCGTACAAGAGTTCGGCGTGTTCGGCGTGCAGAAGCTGCTTCCCGCCAGCGCGGTTTCGAAGAAGGGCTGCGGCGCAACCGGGAACTTGGTCTGATCCTTACCCAGATTCGGATCTGCTGCAAGGACGTCAAAAGCTTTGGCAAAGCTCTGGCCGCCAGCCACCATAAAAAACGGAACCTGATTTAAATCGATGCCTTGGTAGATGTTCCTGGCGGTGTGGCCAACATACCCGATCTCCAGGCGGCTATTCGCGGGCAGCTCGCGCTGAATCGTGAAATCCCACTGATCGTGAGAGCCGGGCTTCCACGCGGGATCCTGCACCTGCGAGTTAGGAACGAACGATATGTTGTGGCCGGGCACGAGAGCGTTGCCTGGAACGACCGGCGCCGTGACAGTGACCGGAACTGCCGGCAAAGTAATCGTACTGCCGTCCGCCCCGATGCGGAATGCGGTAGCAGGAGTCGTACCGCTGTTCCCCTTGCAAAGCGTGTTAGGGTCGGGGTTAGGAACATTAGGCGAAAAGGGTGCGAGGCACAGTACGCTTTGTCCAAACCCGACCGCTTGCAGGGTATTGACGGCCGCCTGAACGCCATTCAAGCGGTCGTAGAAGCGCCAGTACCCGCCCCGGAATACCGTCCTTCGGTTTCCGAAGAACCTCTTGAGCAGCCCCCCGCCGAAATTCGGGCTCCAAGCAGCAGCAACACGGGGCTCGAAGTTGTGGCGCACGAAATCGAAGGGATATTTGCGCCCGGAATTGTTGATGGGTGTGAAACCGACCGGGGGGTTGTAGACTTGCCCCGCGAGTGCGGCCTGCTGCCGGTTTTGGAGGTAGCTTCGAGGGTCAACGACGCCACCAGATGCACCGGGGAAAACCGTCACCATCAATTTGCCCTGGTCTTCGACGGGCGGAACCGACGCCACCCAGGCCAAGCCGTAGTTCAATGTCAAGCTTGGGCGCAAATGCCAAGCATCCTGCGCGTAGAAAGTGGCTTGGTCATACCTGATAGTGTTTCTCAGATCAGTTCCTTCCGGAAGCAGCTGAAGCTGGGCATCTCGCGCGCGCAAGATGGTGCCCGCATCCACCATGCCCATAACCTGCGCATAGAGGTTGTTCCAGTTGCCAACCTGGCTTGAGGGCAGGCAGTTACTTGTTGTCGTCGTCGTGCAAGGGCGTGGTTGGTACGCACTCGGGAAGCTGATGCCTCCGATCGTGTTTCCCATGAAATATTGAAGAGTTTTCTGCGAGTTCTGCTGCCCATCATCGCGCCGGAAGAACACCCAGGTATGGTTGAAAGAACCGCCGAATTGAAGCAAGTGGTTTCCGCGCACCCAGCTCACATCGTCTCGCAAACCCAGGCCGTGCGAGTTCCACAGGCGCGTGCGAGCATTTTGCGTATCGATATTCAAAGGAACTACGGCATTGACCGTGTCGCCGCCAGGGACCAAAGCGGCAGGCGTTATTGCCGGGAGCTGCGGAAATGGGGGCATGGAGGACCACTCCCACCAGTCCCGCAACCAGCTGAGATGGAGGTCATTGGTCAAATAGGGTGTGACATTGGCGGTCAGCCCGGTCACAAAATACCGAGGCTGGCGTGGAATCGACGAAAGAACCTTTGGAACGCCGATGACGTCACCAGGCAGGAGCCCGCCAATATCAACTTGTCGCAGGAAACCGGCATCCTCTCGATAATGGCGATAGTTGGCCGTCAAGTGGAGACGCGAACCGAAGGCATGGTCCATTCGCAGCACTCCCAAGTAATCATTAACGGGAAACTTGCCAAACGCGGAGAAGCCAATCGTATTCAGTCCGTCGCCCTGGGTAGGGTCATTCCCTGTCGGCTCGAACTGCCACAACTGTCGCATGACAGGGTTGAAGCCGAGGGTCCGGGGGTCACACGCCCCGGTTGGGTTAGAAACCGTGACCGGGCATGCTGTCGTCAAAGGTCCATTGGTCTGATTAAAGTTGTACTGAACGACGCTGCCCGAGCCGTCTCGGAATTGCAGAATGCCCTTCTTCAGCGCATCCGTAGGCACAAGCCGGGTGATGAAATTTGCGTCGCTCCGCCTGCGTTCCTCGAAATTGGCGTAAAAGTAAGTCTTCCATACATCGGGCAAGAAATGCCCGCCCAGGCTGCCGCCGAACCGATTGTCCACAATATTCGGCTTTTTCTGGTTCAGGCGGTTGGCATCCCAGCGATTGGCCTTCAAGGCTGACCCGCGGTAGTACTCGTACACAGACCCATGGTATTGGTCACCGCCGCGCTTCGTTACCATGACCACTTGAGCTCCGCCCCCCACGCTTATGCTCCCGCTCGGATTGTTCGTTTCCACCTTGAATTCCTGGATACTCTCCACGGGCGTAGGGATGGCGCCTTCCGGCCCTCCGCTGAAAGCGTGGAGATAGTCGGAGTTGCCCGCGATAGGAACGGTTATTTCACCGCCGTCCAGCAAATATGAGTTTTGGTCGCTCCGCGCTCCAGCTACCTGACCGCCGAAGCGGCTCGACTGCAAAGTGGACGTGGACTGTTGCGGCATAGCGAGGGGCTGCAAAAGCAGCAAGCTGCTTGCGCTCCGTCCCAGTGTCGGCAAGGCCAGCATTTCCTCGCCGCCGATCGAATTGCCCACCGTGGAGTCGAGAGTTTGCAGTTCGGCGCCGGGCGTGGACTGTACTTCGACGACTTGGCTGGTGCTTCCAAGCTTCAAAGGGACGTTGATCGTGGAGGTTTTTTCTACTTCGACGCTAATGGATGGCACAACTGCTTGCTGGAAGCTGGCGGCAGTGACCGTGATGGAATAAAGGCCAGGAGCAACCTGGGGAAAAACATACTGCCCTTGCATATTGGTCGTGGTGGTGCGCAAGGCGCCGGTGGCCTTGTCTCGGAGATCCACCTTGGCATCTGCCACAGCGGCGCCGGAAGGATCCGTCACTTGGCCGGAAATGTGACCGGTCGTCAGCGTTTGGCTGCTGGCTGGATATAGAGGGACAAGCAAACACAGTGAGAGAAGAAAAAGTGAGAGCCGGGAATTTTGGGAGCTCCTGTCGGCGAGGTGTGACATATATACCTCCAGGACCGGTCGTAGGCTGCCTTGCTCCTTTCGGGCTGAATCATGGAATCAAGGCCAGCACCTCGAATCTGCAACATTCTTTTCCGGAACATAGTACGCAGGCCAGCAGCCGTCAAGAAGAATTGCAGCGGGAGACCCCGCGCTTGAGCCTTTTGAACCTGGCTCCCAACCGACCGATGTCGGCCCGTCTCATTGCCGGGGAAACGAGTATTCGCCGGACGGGTCCCGCTCTTTCAAAGCCTTCACCTGTCCGTTCTCCATAACGAACTCGTAGATGCTGTCCGCGAACTGCGGGGTTCTGAACTTGAGACCTTTGATTGGAATCAGCTTGATTGGAGGTCCACCGGGAAACGCGAGTGAAAGACCGGTCCCCGGCTGATAGACCACTTGGAATTTAACTTTGGTTGGCGTCAAGTACACTCCCGCAAGCTTTTCCAGGAGTGCGGCGTCCAGAGTCTCTGGCTTGCGCGTGAAAACGACTTCGGCCTCATCCAGCGATATCGCGGCGTTGTCAACGTCACCCTGTGGGTTCGTCCGGAAGTTGACTGAGAACTTGCCGTACTGCTCGTCGTCGGGCGTGTCGAACCGGTCATAGTGGAAGTGGCTCATCGGAAACTGGAATTCGTGAAACCCGAATTGAAGCGCGTCACTCTTCAGTCCGATTTTGAGAGTGCCGTAGGCCGGATTCTCATAATCGCCAACGTAATCGGCCAACGCGTGGGATGGCTTGGTGTTCGGAACGCGGTCCCCGCCGGCTTTTGCCCGCGCTTCTGTGCCCGCTTTCTTGCTTGCCAACCGCTGTTGGAGCCGACGCTGGCTCCAGGGCGTCTGGTCCATGCCCAGCAGCCGCTCGTACACGTTGTAGCTGACGACGTTATAGAGCGGGGCACTGTGATCGCCGATGACAAAAACGATCACGCCAATCTTGTCGTTCGGCATGAAAGAGACTTAGAGACTTGTGAGTGGAACCCGGGAAGGTCGCCGCCATGATAGGTTATCAGGTGCCCGCGATATGCGGCGGTCTGTCGGCCCATACCATAGGCGGGATTGAGCAATTCCCAAAATCCTTGTGATTCGCCGAGAGTGTTCGGCAAACCGATGGCCGGTTGCAGTGAGGCTTTCAGCACACTTCCAGGCAAGACCTGCTTCCCATGGTATTTCCCATCATTCATCAAGGCGATCAGCCAGTGCGACAGCTCATCAATATTTGAGATGATGGCGCCCGCCGGGGCGACGCCCTCGGTGTCTTCGTAGTAGGGAATCTTGTAAAGCTCGAACGAATCACGTTTTTCACGGAAGGGCACGCCGTGGTCGGTGTGCTGCGTCATATCGGAAATCGTATAGGTGGTCGCGCTCATGTCGAGTGGCGTGAATATTCTTTCCCGAACGAATTGCTCCCAGGCCCTCCCGGACTTCAATTCAATGATGTATCCGGCGGCAGAGAACATCAGGTTGTTATAGAGGAAGGTTTCCCGCATCGGCTGCTGCGGCTCCAGGTACTTCAGCTTTTCGAACAACTCCTTTCGCGTGAACGGTGACTTGAACCAGATCAGATCGTGCCTCGTCACTCCCGTTCGGTGCGAGAGCATGTCGCGTAGAGTGACGTTGTTGTTGAGCTGGTCGTTGTAAAACTGGATCGCCGGGACGGATTCGCGCACGGGCTTGTCCCAGGTCAATTTTCCTTCCTCGACCAGCATGCCCGCCGCAACAGTGGTGAAGAGTTTCGAGTTCGAGGCGATCTGGCACAGCGTAGTCGGCGTGAAGGGCAGCTTCTTCTCGTAGTCTCGATAGCCGTACCCCTTGGCAAAGGCCAGCTTGTCATTGACAACAATGCCCACGCCGATCCCCGGCGTATTCCAATCCTTCAGCACTTGCTCCATGTAGGAGTCGAAGCCTTGTAGCTTGTTGGTGATCTCTGGCTCTTGGGCACGAGCAGCAATCGCGAAGATCATCAGCACAAGGGTCAGAGTGAATGTGGAAACCGAGCAAGCGACTCGGATAGGCCGAAGTTTGCTATTAGAAACCATGAAACTAGGATCTCCTTTTTGGATTCTTGAAGGGGTACGCCCAGGCATTGTATAGCCTTGTTGGCGATTCGCAAGGATTTCCAGTAACAGCAGCATTCGCGAGGATGCCCCGTTTTTGAGCACGCAGGTGCATCAGGTGCGCGTGCCTTCTATTCGGGCGCATAAGATGCTGGTCGTTGATATGAATCCTGCGAAACGGGCCAGAAGACCGGTTGTGGGAATGTTCGAGCAGGATAGGCGAGCTCTTGTATGTGGGATGTATACGGTGCAAATCCCTGGACCGCAATGCACCGAAGCGGTCCCCGTCCTTCCCTTTCGAATATGTAGACATCGCAAATCGCGGCATGAGCCCATCCAGCCATCATTGTCTGTGCTACGGAAGCAAAGAGCTGTTTCACAAGGGGAAGAGCATGACGGTGGGTTCTGCTAGAATCGCGGCGAAATGGCGGCGGGCGAACAGTTACGATTCGGGGTGGAGGGCGGAGGGGAGGTATCGGCGTTGCTCTCGCGGCCGGTGAAAGCGCGACGGCTCCTGGTGTTGGCGCACGGAGCCGGGGCGGGGATGAATCACCCATTTATGGAGAAGCTGGCGGGTGAATTGGCTGGCGTGGGCGTGGCGACGCTGCGATACCAGTTTCCGTACATGGAGGAACAGCGGCGGGTTCCTGACGCGCCCACAGTGCTGATGGCGACCGTCGTCGCTGCAGTCCGAGCGGCTGCGGAGGCGGCTCCCGGCTTGCCGTTGTTGGCGGGAGGCAAGTCAATGGGAGGACGAATGACTTCGCAGGCTGCGGCACAGCATCCACTGGATGGCGTGCGAGGATTGGTGCTCTTTGGCTTTCCGCTGCACCCGCCCAACCGGCCGGGAACGAAACGAGCGGACCACCTTGCGAAGGTCCGGCTGCCGATGCTGTTCCTGCAGGGAACGCGGGATACGCTTGCCGATCTCAAGTTGCTGCGTCCAGTCTGCGCGAAGCTAGGGTCGCGGGCGACGTTGCACGTCATTGAAACGGCAGATCATTCTTTTCATGTGCTGAAGAGCTCGGGAAGGAACGACGTGGAGGTGATGCGAGAATTGGCAGAAACGGCAGTGTCCTGGGTGGAAGGAATTGAAGAGATACGACGAAAACTTGCCCAAAATCCTGACGGTGCGGAGCCTGCCCAAAAACGCTGTCGAGATTGAGGTCCGCTAATGCCGTTTTCCCCTTGCCCACAATTCGTGGGGGAGCTTTCCCACAAACAGTTGATTCTTGACGGGAGCTGATTCCAAACTCCTTTTCCCGAACGCAAGCGATTCTGTTCAGGCACTATGAGAAATCAATTGTCTGGGGCCGATGGACATGAGTGATTTCTCTGCTCCCTTGAGCGGCGGCGAAGACCGTCCCGACTGAAACACCCATTTCTCGGGCAATCTTTCGCCAAGAATGACCAGCAGCCCGTAAAGACGCAATCTGAACCGGGTCAATAGATTTCTTGGGTCGTCCAAGGCGTTTTCCTTTTGCTCGGGCATGGCGCAATCCCGCACGAACTCGCTCGACTATCAAGTTGCGCTCAAGTTCGGCGACCGCACCGAGCACCGTAAACACCATCTTTCCTGTGGGCGTGCTCGTGTCGACCTGTTCGGAGAGTGAGACGAACTGAACGCCGAGAGAATTGAACGTCTCGAGGGCACGGAGCAGGTGCGAAACAGAACGGGCAAACCGATCAAAACGCATCACCACGACGACATCGAAGCGCCTCTCGTGAGCGTCCTGCATCATACGGTTTAGATGGGGTCGGGAATCTTTCTTGCCGGAAACGCCGTTGTCCGCGTAGCAGTCAAATTCCTGCCAGCCTCGACGCTGGCAATACTCTTTCAACTCTCGTGTCTGCATGGTGGGATCCTGACCGGCATCGTCGGCCACGCTGATGGCCAGGATGCGAATGCGGTCGTTGTGTGGCAGCGTTAACGTGGTTACTCCCGCAGGCACATCGATCGGATAGGCGAAGAGGTACGCGTAGGCATGGGCTCGTTGGACCCATCGGGCGCATGGCGATGCGAGATGTACCAAACCACATCCGCACGCTTGATGAATCCGGGAATCAGCAGACCTGAAAACTCCGACACCGCACGCGCACGCGGTGCGCCTGGCGGCAGGGTTTGCCCCGGACGCGGCTGCACGGCTTCCTGCCGCTCGTTCCAAGTGCGGTCGTCCCACTGGCCGATAAAGCCCGTCCAGTTCTCAATGTTGAGCTGCACCGGTTGGTCTCCGGCGCGGGTGACACGCGCCGAGCTCATGCTGCGCAGCTACAATTTGACCGTCAAGGAAGTCGCTGCCAATTGCGGCGACACTTATACAGCGTACTTCTGCCGCACGTTCAAGAAGATCTGTAAGGTCACGCCACGCAGTTCCGCGGCCATTAGGCTTCACTTTTGCAGGCTGCCCAGCACGGGTTGACTGTCTATTCGGACGCGAAGCTGTTCCCTCGCGGAGAGGTTAACTCATCGCCAATGGAAGAAATGTGGCGGAAGCGTGTGGGAGT
>WNFH01037822.1_pt1 | contig 10346 bp, 11 predicted proteins | sample 5400411 | NCBI WGS metagenome assembly WNFH01 (sample SAMN13153347, study PRJNA577476) | soil metagenome | isolation source: 200 cm saprolite under Douglas fir tree site 2 hole 3 | place: USA:California | collected 2015-04-18
AAAGGGGCCGCCCGACTAGCGTTGACTGATCAGAAAAACGCCCCAGATCTCCACGCCAAGCGACAGGTGCATCATAAAAAGGAAACGCGCCAACCGCCATCTGTGGTCCGCTCAGGCTTATCCGCGGTCCGGCAAAAGTGATTGACTCCCGGTTCGCGTTACGGAAACTACGGCCCGCCAACTTCCTCTCATTCCGGACGCAGCGCGAAGAACACGAGCTCTCTTCCTGGCCGATCGGGCGCCCCGCGGACCTCTTTCACCACATACCCGTGGGCGACCAGCGTTGCCTCAACCTCGTCACGCTCCCGGAAACGTAACGTCGAGTCCGACGTCAGCTCCTGCCCATCCATGGCGAACATCCCCGTCCAACGGAATGTCACTAGAGGCCCGCTGATGTCGATCACCTGTACCCAGCTCTCGACCGCGCCAACGCCCTCAATCTCCGTGACCTTGTACGACGCAGCGCGGTTCCATTCGTGCCACGCACGTCTTGCCGGATCGCGCGTCTCGAATACGAGATAACCGCCAGGCCGCAACGCGTCATGCACACCACGCAATGTTCCATTCCAATCCGACGGGTCAACGATCGCTTGGGCAACATTCCCGGTCATGGTGGCCAGGTCGACCTGCATCTCGGGCAGTGCTTTGGCATCACCGCAGATCCATGTCACACCACCACTATTCGTCTTGGCTCGCGCGACATCGAGCGAGGCGGCGGCGGGGTCAAGGCCCGTTACCTCAAGGCCGCGATCGGCCAACAGAAGGGCGAAAGTGCCTGTTCCGCAACCGACATCTAGTACGCGACGAGCGCCGAGCTCCTCCGCGATAGCGACGTACACATCGAGGTCGCTCCGGTCGGGGTCGAGCGCGTCATAGATCGCGGCCAGCCGCGGATGCTCGAATATGGGATCAGCCATGCCGCCAACAATGGCCGAAAGTTCGAACCGTATCTAAGATGCCCCGCCTAACTCGGCTCCACCGGAGTCAGGACACCCCTGAGGCTCAAACAAATCCAGGGCGATTCATTCGCTCGGAAACGGGATGTCGCACTGCAGGCCTATTTCGAGTTGTGTGTGTTGTTGTGGCCGGTCGGCGATTAAACAGCTCGAGGCGCTGTTTGTGACCAGTTCCCGTGCCTTCAACAAACTTGCCCAGCAGTGCTGGCGCGACGGCTGACTACCGTCGCCGGCCAATCACCTGTTCGGGCCGAATGCCCTGCTCAGAAGGCGCAGGAGCTGCTTCTGCTCATCCGGCGACAGCCGGCTCAGTGACTCGGGAGGGTGCGCGAGACTTTCGTCCAGCGCCCGCACCAACCTCTCGCCCTCGGCCGTCCTCGCCAGCGTCTTGACCCGGCGATCCGAGGGGTCGAGCCTCCGCTCCACCAGGCCCTTCGCCTCCAGCGCGTCGGCCAGCGCCGTGATGTTGGACGGGTCGTAGCCCAGCTGTAAAGCGGCCTCACGTTGGGGCATTGGATGGTCCAGCCGCTGGAGCATGCAGGCCTGCGAGGACGTCAGCCGGTGCTCAGCGTAGTGGGCCAGGACGTGACTCTTGAGCAGGTCGAGGACAGGGTCGAGGAACAACCCCCAGATCTCCCGCGCGGGGTCCATCGCCAGTTCGGTCGTAGCCGCCCTCAACTCGTCGGAAATATACGGCATCGGTCAATAGTTTAACATCTCAATGAACGAGTCAATAATGCTGCCATTCATGGAGAAACGAATTTGAACACAAACCTGTTGGTGATCATCGCCAGCACGCGCCCCGGACGCCTGGGCCTCTCGATCGCCAACTGGGTGATCTCCGAAATCGAGAACTACGGCGGGTTCGAGGTCGACGTCGCGGACCTGGCGCTCATGGATCTGCCGATGCTTGACGAGCCGAATCACCCGCATTACCGGAACTACACCAAGGCCCACACCATCGCCTGGAGCAGGCGAGTCGACGCCGCGGACGCGATCCTCATCGTCACGCCCGAATACAACTACGGGATGCCAGGCAGCCTCAAGAACGCGATGGACTTCTTGTTCCACGAGTGGAATTACAAGCCCGTGGCGTTTATCAGCTACGGCGGAATGTCGGGCGGCATGCGCTCGGTCCAGATGGCCAAGCAGGTCGTCACCACCCTGAAGATGGTGCCGCTTTCCGAGGCCGTAAACATTCACATGGTCCCGAAGTACATCCACGACGGCCAGTTCGTCCCCGATGAAACCCACGAGGCCGGTCTCAAGAAAGTTCTCGGTGAATTGGGTCGGTGGGCGACTGCGCTTCGCGCCATGCGAGTGCCGCAGCCGGTACCGGCTTAGGCGCGTAGATCACACCTGAAGATTCGACGATGAACACACTGGCCTGGGTGCTCCAGATCTTCCTCGCGGTCCTTTTCGTTCTTCACGGCTTGCTCTTCACGGTGGCATACGGTGCCGCGGCCAAGCCAATCGAGGCGCGGGAACGGCCTCCGTCGTCGCTGCCGCCGGCTTTGCGCCAGTTCATCGGCGTAAATCTGTTGTCTGTATTAGTTGTGCGGTAGTTTCACGGGCCGTCCCAAGCGGGCTGTGATTCTGTTGAACTGGATCGTGCGAACCACACCGGACTGCCGCGACGCGCGAGAAGACTCGCTGTTCGGGTCCCGGTTCCGCCAACACACGCCCGGGTGCCCTTGGTTTGGGCCCTTTAGGCCTCGAGCTTCAGGGTCAGGATCTTGAACGGTGAGAGCTCGAGTTCGATCATGCCGTCATGCACGGACACCTCCTCCCCATTGCGCTCCAGGAGGTCGCACAGGAAAGCGCGCGACGCGGGGAGCGTCGTTTGCAGGTGGGTTCGGCACCGGCCGCCCCACGACTCGTAAAGCCTCACGATCACCGCGTCCGAATCCTCAGCACGCTTGATCGCCTCGACCACGACTTGGGGTGTGTCGACCTCGACCAGCGACGTGCGCTCCTCGGCGAGGCCTCCACGCACAACGCGGAGCGGAGTGTTGAGGTCCTCCGCGGCTGCGATCACCCTCGCCTCGCGAAAATCGCCCGGGTGCGGCATGAGCGCGTAGGTGAAGCGATGCCGGCCGCGATCCGCCGTCGGGTCAGGGTGCGTGGGCGCGCGCAGAAGCGAGAGCCGCATGACGGAGCCAAGGATGTCGTAGCCGTACTTGCAATCGTTTAGCAGTGCAACTCCGTAACCGGCCTCGCCGAGGTCGGCCCAGCGATGAGCGCATACCTCAAAACGCGCCTGGTCCCACGAGGTGTTGGTGTGGGTGGTGCGCTCGACGTGACCGAACTGGATCTCATAGGTGGCGCGGGGCGATCGCACGGCCACGGGAAATGCGGCCTTGAGGAATTTGTGCTCCTCGTGCCAGTCGACCTCCGTCTCGAAGCACGCGCGAGCCCGCGTCCAGGACCATGCGCTGCTCCAACGTCGACGCGCCGAACTTTCGCCTGAAAGCGACCGCGGCGCGCAATGGGCCGCTGAGCTCGACCTCCTGAGCCTCGAGCTCGATGAGGTCGGTAGCGCTTTTCCGGTAGTCAATGTCCACGTCCCACGCGTCCCATTGGACGGGATTGTCGTCGTGCAGCTGGAGCATGTTGCCGCGGGCGCCCGGAGTAAGGACCTCGCGCCTGGCCTCTTTGTCCCAGATCGAGGTGAGCAGTCCGTGCTCGTCCCAGTCCACACGCAGCAGGCTGTTTTCCATCGTGCGGCCCGACACGGAGATCGCATCCTCGAAGGACGGAGCGGCTGCGTCGATCGTCGCCCATCCGCATGCGGGCGCGTTGACGATGGCGAGCCGGCCTCCGGCCTCTAGTACCTCTCGTCGCGGATGCGAATTGACGTTGAACACAACCAGGTTCTCGCCGGCGCCTGCGAGCTTCGCCTGAGCGCGGGTTGTGATGCCCCCCGCGACTTCGATCACGCCCTCGAGGGCTCGCTCCGCGTCCTCGTACACCCAATCGATGCTCGAGCCGGGCAGGATGTCGTGGAACTGGTTGATGAGGAGCTGCTTCCAGGCTGCATCGAGCTCTGAGGCCGGGTATAAATCGCCGGTCGCGACCGACCACATCTCGGCCTCGCGCAGCGCCTGCTCGGCGCGCCGGTTGGCGCGCTTGGTTCGTGACTGCGTGGTGTAGGTACCGCGGTGCAGCTCGAAGTACAGCTCGCCAACCCAAGTCATGAGGTCGTGTGCCTCGGCCGAGGCGACGGCAAAAAAGTCGGCCGCCCTCGATAGTTCGACGCGTGGAGCGCCTTCAATGTTGCGCATCCGGTGGGCGGATTCGATCATGTCCGGCTCGGGGCCGCCCCCGCCGTCGCCCCAGCCAAACAAGTAGAGGGATCGTGTTGAGCGGTCCTGATCCTTGAAATCGGCGGCGCTATGCACGATCTGGCCCGCGCTGAAGTCACCGTTGTAGGTGTCGGCCGGCGGGAAATGTGTGAAGACACCGGTGCCGTCGATCCCCTCCCATATAAAGGTGTGGTGGGCGGGCTTGTTGGTGTCGTTCCACGAGAGCTTTTGAGTCAAGAAGAAGTTGCCACCTGACTCGGCGATCAGCTGTGGCAAAGATCCCGGGTAGCCGAAGACGTCGGGCAGCCACAGCTCCTTGGTCTCGTATCCGAACTCCTTCATGAAGAATCGTTTGCCGTGCAGGAACTGGCGTGCCAGGGCCTCTCCTGAAGGCAGGTTGCAATCGGCCTCAACCCACATCGATCCGACCGGTTCCCATTGACCGGCGGCGACCTTCTTGGCGATGCCCTCGAAGATCTCGGGATAAGACTCCTTCATCCATTGGTACTGGGCGGGCTGCGAGCATGCGAATCGGTAATCGGGGTATTCGTCCATAAGCGCGAGCGCGGTTGAGAAGGTGCGCGCACATTTGCGGCGCGCCTCACGCAGCGGCCACAGCCACGCCGTGTCGATGTGCGCGTGCCCGACAGCGCTGATCTGATGGGTGGACTGGCTCGGTTGCGACATCGCTGCTGCCAGCACGGCCGGATCGTTGTTCCGGGCGAACTTTTCCAGGGCCTCGGTGATCTGCGTGCGCCTATCACCGTCTGGGACGGCGAGCGCAAGTTCGAGCAGCATTTTGAAATCGAGCGCTAGCTTCCGCGCGCTCTGGTCCTGGATCCGCAGTTCGGCCTGGTGGAAGATGAACGCCGGGTCAGGGGACTCACGCAGCGCGATCATCGAGGGGGCTTTGTCGGGCCCTGAGACGACGGCTTTCGGATTGGCGGCAGCCTCGAGGTAAAAATCGACCTCCCCTGAGGTGATGGGTAGCCAACGGTGGTTGGGATCCAAAGCCCGCCATGGCTTGCCGTCCCTCCAGGCCAATGCCTCGCACGTGAAGCCGGTCGACCCTTCGAATCCAATGTCAAAGACCGCAATCACCTGCTTCCCAGCCCAAGCTTCGGGAACCCGGCCGCGAATATGGAACCAGGTCGTGCTCCACGGCGGGCCCCATCGGTCGCCCACCTTGAACGCCAGGTACTCGCCGCGCATCGCTTCGGCGAACGTGATCGGCTCACGGCGCACCGCAAAGGCGGTGAGCTCCAACGGCGCGCTTTCCCGCTCGACAGCGGCTAAAAGCTGGTCTCTGGTTGCCTTGAGGTCCGTACGAGCCAGCACATCCATATTCTCGACGGTTAGCCTTTCGAGGTGAACTCGGGGATGGTCGCGGAGGCGTTGGTTCGCCTCCGCCAAGCCGCGGACCGATTGGCCTCCGCATGCCCGGAGATGGAGTGGGTGGGGCCACCGAGAGTCAAACCTGTCGTGCTTGCTTCAGGCGAGTTTCGCGACCTCACGATGGAGCCGGGGAGTGTTGTGGAGCTGCGCTCTCGGCTGCAGATGCGTCCGTGGCAGGTGGCAACCGTGCTGCTGGAGCACGCGTGAAGGCCTTGCGCGTGGGAGTCGTCGGCTGCGGCACGATCACCGGCGCCTACCTGAAGAATATGAATGCCTCACCGCATCTGGAGGTGATGGCTTGCGCCGATCAGGTGTTGGAGCGGGCGCGTGCAAGGGCCGCTGAGTTCAGCGTGCCACGAGTGTGCAGCACCGAGGAGCTGGTCGCCGATCGCGACGTGGACCTGGTGCTCAACCTGACGGTCCCCGGCGCACATGCGGAAGTCACCCTCGCCGCCCTGAGAGAAGGGAAGCACGTTTACACGGAAAAGCCTCTGGCCACAACGCGGGACGACGGCAAACGCATTCTCGCTGCGGCCAAGTCAAGCGGGCTTACGGTTGCATGCGCACCCGACACATTTCTTGGATCGGGTATCCAGACGTGTCTTCGACTCCTGGAGCAGGGTGACCTGGGGGAGCCGCTGGCCGCCTCGGCGTTCATGCTCGGCCGAGGCCCCGAAAACTGGCATCCGAATCCAGCCTTCTTCTATCAGCCGGGCGGCGGTCCGATGCTCGATATGGGACCCTATTACCTGACTACGCTCGTCTGTCTTCTGGGCCCGGTTCGCCGGGTCACCGGGATGAGCCGCATCCTCTATGCCGAGCGCACAGCTGACCGCGGGCCAAGAGCGGGTGAGACCTTCAAGGTGAGCACGCCCACATTCGTGGCCGGTTTGCTCGAATTCGACAGCGGCGCCCAGGCCACGCTCGTCACCAGCCTGGGGATTTGGGGGGCCGACCTGCCCAACATGCAGGTGTATGGCACCAAAGGAATCCTGGGCGTTCCCGATCCGAACTATTTCCGCGGTCCGGTCAAGCTGCGGTCCAACGTAGACGAGTCGGCCTGGCATGAGGTCCCGCTGCTTTACAGCCGCAGGCGCGAGGAGCCACGCGCCTCCGGCGAGCTCGCGTATCACGTGCTGGACGTGATGCAGTCCATCCAGGAGTCGTCCACCACCGGCCGCCATGTAACCGTGCAGAGCACGTGCATGCGGCCGCCGCTGCTGCCCCTCGACCATATCCTGGAGGTGGGAAAATGATCGCGGCCCAGCTGTACACGGTCCGCGAACAATTGAAGGATCCTTCTCGGCTGGGCGGCGTTCTGGGCCGCCTGCGCGAGATCGGTTACAGGGCGGTCGAGGTGGCGGGCCTCGAGCCGAGGACGGTACAACGCTTCGGAGAAGAGCTTTCGAGATCGGAGCTTGTCGCTTGCGCTGTGCACGTGTCGCTCGACCGCTTGCACCGCGACCTGGCCGCCTTGGTGGCCGAATGCAAGGAATGGCGATGCCGGTACGTCGTCATCCCCAGCCTGCCTGAAGACTACCGGTCAGCAGCGGGCATCCAGCGCTTCGCAGGCGAAGCTGCCGAGATTGCAGGGAGCCTGCAGCCCTTTGGACTGAAGCTCGTGTATCACAACCACAGCTTCGAGCTGGAACGATGGGATGGGCAAACCGGCCTGGAAGCACTCTTCGCCGCTACGCAGGCAGGGATGCTGCAGGCTGAGCTGGACACCTACTGGCTGCAGTACGGCGGTGCGAGTCCTGCGGTCTGGATCCGGCGGCTGACAGGCAGGGTGCCGCTCGTGCATCTCAAAGACATGGCGGTCGACCGCGGGACTCCGCTGATGGCCGAGGTTGGCGAGGGCAACCTCGATTGGCCGGACATCTTGAGCGCGTGCAAAGAGGCCGGCACAGAATGGCTGGTCGTGGAGCAAGACGAATGCCGGCGCGATCCCATAGACAGCCTGGGGATGAGCTTCCGCAACCTGGCAAAGCTGACGGCCGATGCGTAAGCGTCTGCTTGGACGAACCGGGCTCCTGGTAACCGAGTTCGCGCTCGGAACGATGACGTTCGGCCAGGAAGCCGATGAGCGCGCGGCGATCGGGCTGCTCGACCACTACATCGACAGCGGCGGCAACCTCGTCGACACCGCCGACGTGTACCCGCCCGTAGGTCCAAAGGGAACCTCAGAGGAGATCATCGGCCGGTGGCTCGAGCAACACCCGGCACAGCGCGACTCCATCGTCCTGGCCACCAAGTGTCGTGGGCGGATGGACCCAAGCGGAAACTCCGAGGGCCTTTCGCGTCACTGGATCATCCGCGCTTGCGAGGGGAGCCTGCGGCGGTTGCAGACCGACCACATCGACCTCTACCAGACGCACGGCTGGGACCCGGCGACTCCCATCGACGAGACGCTCGCCGCCTTCGATCAGCTGGTTCGCTCCGGCAAGGTTCGCTACATCGGTGTGTCCAACTTCACCGGCTGGCAGCTCCAGCGCACGATCCTGACCGCCCGCCACGCAGGCCAGTCCGTGCCGGTTTCGCTGCAGCCCCAGTACAACATGCTCGTGCGCGAGATCGAGTGGGAGCTGGTCCCGGTCTGCGTCGAAGAAGGACTCGGCATCCTGCCCTGGGGACCGTTGGGCCAGGGATGGCTGTCGGGCAAGTACTCGCGCGACACCGCGCCCACGGGAGCCACGCGGTTGGGCGAGGATCCGAACCGTGGGGTCGAGGCTTACGACCGGCGCAACAGCGAGCGCACTTGGCGGATCGTCGATACGGTGCAGGCGGTCGCGAGCGAGCTAGGCGTGCCACCCGCGCGCATCGCTTTGCGATGGCTTGCGGATCGTCCCGCGGTCGCCGCTCCGATCCTGGGCGCGCGATCCGTCGATCAGCTCGCTGACAACCTGAAGGCTGGTGACATTGTGTTGGACGAGGACCAGAGGACGCGGCTGGATGAGGTCAGCCGGCCTATCACGCCGGACTATCCGTACCGCCTCCTGGCGGAGGGCGCGGCGGAGCGACGCCGTCTCCTGTAGATTAGCGATCGCTAAGAGAGAAAAAGCTCGACCACCGGCACTGCGACGGGTGGTCGGATGGTCGGCAGCTCCAGTGAAAGCGTGCCCTCGGGCAGCCCGCCCATGCGGACGTTCTGGGCGCGCCGACTGGCATCGATGACCTCCATCTCTACCTCGGATGCGTCGTTGAGTAGCTGGGCGTACTTGACTCGGCCGGCCAGGCCGGGAAGGTGGACGTGGCCATGCGGCCAGGCGAAGAGGTGCAGGTAGAGACGGTCACCATGCTGCGTGTAGCGGCAGTCGGGAGGCGGGGTGAAGCTGCTTGCGCCGCATTCGTAGATGGACCGCCCGTGCACTCGCAGCCACTCCCCCACCGCGTCGAGGATCCCAATCCCGCGCGGGTCCAGCTCTCCGCGCGCTGTCGGTCCCACGTTGAGCAGGAGGTTGCCGTTCTTCGACACGCCGTCGATCAGCATCTGCACGACCATCTCGGGCGTCTTATAGCGGAGGTTGTCCCGGTCGAACCCCCAGCTGCCGTTCAGCGTTTGGCACGCCTCCCAGAGCACGGGCTTGCCGTCGATCTGCATCGGCCCCGCGGGCTGATACTGCTCCGGCGTTACGAAGTCGCCCGGGATACCGAGGCGGTCGTTGACGATGGCGTCCGGCTGCAGCTCGCGCACCATCGCCAGGAGCTTGCGCGAGCCCCAGTCGTCGGGTCCTTTGCCGCCTCCAGCCAGGTCCGGGTACGTGAAGTCGAAGAACAGGTAGTCGATCTTCCCGAAGCGCGTCAGGAGCTCGTTGACCTGGCCGTGGAGGTATCGCCGGTAAGCGGCGATGTCGCGACCGCCACCGCGGGACGGATCGTCGCGCTCGGGATGATGCCCGTCGATCGGAAAGTCCGGGTGGTGCCAGTCGATCAACGAGTGATAGAAGCCGACCCGGAGGCCCTCGTCTCGAAAGGCGTCGACGAGCGGGCCCACCAGGTCCTTGCCCCACGGAGTCCGGGTGACCTTGTAGTCGGTGAGGTCCGAGTCCCACAGACAGAAGCCGTCGTGGTGCTTGGTGGTGATCACGAAGTAGCGCATCCCCGCCTGCTTCGCCACGCGTGCCCACCGAGCCGGGTCGAACAGGTCGGGATAGAACTGGTCGAAGTAGCGCTGGTAGTGCTCATCGGTAATGCGCTCGCGGCTCTTCACCCACTCATGGCGGGCGGGGAGCGAGTAGAGGCCCCAGTGGATAAACAGGCCGAGCCGTCCCGCCGTCCACCAGCCGGCGTGGTCCTGCGTCACGTCGGCGGCCGGCGCGCGATGTGGTCCTTGATCTTCATCATTCGAGGCCGAAGGTTGCGGTAAGCCCTCCATCGATCACGTATGAAGCGCCGGTTATGAAAGAGGCCTCGTCGCTCATAAGAAAGACGACCAGGCGCGCGATCTCGATCGGCCGTCCAATCCGACCGATCGGATAGGCGGATCCCCAGCGCTTCAACACATTCTCGGCATCGCCCACCGCGGCGGCGTTGCTCCGCAGCAGCGGCGTTTCCACCGACCCGGGGCAGACGCAGTTGACCCTGATGCCGTCCCTTCCAAAATCGATCGCCATGCTGCGGGTCAATGCGATCACAGCTCCCTTGGAGGCCGCATACGCCGCGACTCTCTTCTGGCTTGCCATGCCCTGGA
>WNFH01007591.1_pt1 | contig 10345 bp, 10 predicted proteins | sample 5400411 | NCBI WGS metagenome assembly WNFH01 (sample SAMN13153347, study PRJNA577476) | soil metagenome | isolation source: 200 cm saprolite under Douglas fir tree site 2 hole 3 | place: USA:California | collected 2015-04-18
GCACGCAGCAAGTTTGGAATGGCGATCGCAGCGATGATCAGGATGATCGCAACCACGATCAGCAACTCAATAAGTGAAAAGCCCTTCTGTTTCCGCATCTCGTTTTCCCTCTTCTCCGATTTGAAATTTTTGGTCTTTACCGACCGACTGGCCAACATATTCGCACTTTGCCCTAAACGTCGAACTATTGCAGAACCGTGTAGCCTGTGCAGGTTGCGGGCGCCATAGGGGTAGCCGCCGCCGTCACACCGCCCGTGTTGGCGTCGAAACGAAGAACGCCGTCCTCAACCGAACAGAACATGCGGACACCCGTCTGATTGAAGGTAAGAGGCGCCGCTCCAACCGAGTAAGTCACATGCAGCGTTCCGGTAGCACCCACCACGCCTGCAGCAGCATAGTTGTAACCGCTCTTGGTGCCGCTGGCCAGAGTGTTATCAATCAAGCAGGCCTTGGCCTGAAGCGGGCCGCTAGCAGGACAGGTCGTGGCGCCGGGTCCCAGGCTTACCAAGTCCAACGCATAGCCCACGGTGGGATATGCTGTCAGGTAGGTCACTTCCGCTGTGTTGATGGTACGCACGGAAGCTACCGCGGACGATTCGTTGGCTGCGATACGTGCACGCAGCAAATTTGGAATGGCGATCGCAGCGATGATCAGGATGATCGCAACCACGATCAGCAACTCAATAAGTGAAAAGCCCTTCTGTTTCCGCATCTCGTTTTCCCTCTTCTCCGATCTGAAATTTTTGGTCTTTACCGACCGACTGGCCAACATGTTCGCACTTTGCTGGCCAGAGTCCGGGTTACCAGTCCGGGTTACCAAAGAGTCTGGGTGCCCCCCCTGCAGATGGTTCATTCTTATGGCGCATCATGCCTTTCCTCATCATGCTTTCCCGCTTGGGGCTGCTTCAATTCCCGCAATTTCGTGTCAGATTTTGTCGCCGATTGACAAATTGTGTCAGATTGCAACCGGGAGAACAATTCTCGACCAACTGGCCGTGCCTGGCGATCGCGAGTCGAAAGCTGATGAAAGCGGGGAACTTGCCTTGCCGAAGGCTGCCGCTGGCATTATTATTCCTGCGCTTGCTTGGAGGCGAACTCATGAAAACGACGTTTCTGGCTGCTGTATTGTGCGCCGCCAGTCTGGCCGCCGCGCCGGCGCCGCCGCAAAATGCATTCAGCCCGGAGCAGATCAAATTCGGTCCGGTTCCCCCGGTTTTGGCACCGGGAGCGCAACTCGCCGTTCTTGAGGGAGATCCGATGGCCTCCTCCGGAGACTTCACCATACGTCTGAAAATGCCCGATGGCTACCGCATCCCGCCGCACTGGCATCCCAAGCGCGAAAACGTGACCGTGGTTTCCGGGGGTTTCAAAGTCGGCATGGGAGACAGCTTCGACGCGGCCAAAATGACCGTGTTGCTAGCCGGCAGCTTTGCTTACCTCGATCCCGACATGCATCATTACGGCATGGCCGTGGGCGAGACAGTGGTTCAAGTTCACGGCGCGGCGCCGTTTCAAATCAACTACGTCAACCCGAACGACGATCCCAGTACGAAGAAGTAGACAGGCGTCAGACCTCAGACCCCGGGCTTCGGGACTTCAGGTGTCGGTTTTAGGCCCGGGCCGAAGCTCGCCCGTTTCAGCGGCCCTTCGTCCCGTAGAATGATTCCCTCAGGCATCTGCCATGACCGAGCAACCAGCCATTCAGATCGATTCCGAGATCTCCCGCGCCTGGTCGATTCCCGCGCCTTTCTACACCGATCCCGGCGTGTTCGCGCAGGAAAAAGAACGAGTCTTCGCCCGGACCTGGCAGGTAGCTGGGCATTGCGGCCAGCTGGCGAAACCCGGCGACTTCTTTACCATGGAACTTTTGGGCGAGCCTCTGCTGCTGGTGCGCGGTGCCCAAGGCGAATTGCGTGCTTTCTTTAACGTCTGCCGTCACCGCGCCGGCCCTCCCGCCGAGGGCTGCGGTTCGCGGAAGCTGTTCCGCTGCGGTTATCACGGTTGGACCTACGGGCTTGACGGCTTGCTCATCAGCGCGCCGGAATTCGAAGGCCAGCCCGGTTTCGATGCCGGGGAATTCGCGCTCTCTCCGGTGCGAGCCGAGGAATGGTTCAACCTGATCTTCGTCAACCTTGATCCCAGCGCCAGACCGCTGGTGAGCAGTCTGGGCCAGCTTCCCGGGCAAGCCGAACCTTGTGGCTTCGCCGGGATGAAATTGTTTGAACGCCGCACCTACGACATGAAGTGCAACTGGAAGACCTACGTGGATAACTATCTCGAAGGCTACCACCTGCCCAGCGTCCATCCCGGACTGAACCGAGAACTGGATTACAACGCCTACACGGTCGAGCCCTATGAGCGGCACGTGCGCCAGTTCAGCCCCATTCGTGGCGCGCAGCCTGGGGATGCCACACCTCGCCGCTACCAGGAATCCGCAGAAAACCTGACCACGGATTATTTCTGGATCTTCCCCAACTGGATGCTCAACTGTTATCCCGATAATGTTTCGCTGAACATCGTCCTGCCGCTTGATGCCGAGCGCCGGAGAAAGAATTGGACAGCGCCGCGGCCAAAGCGTCGATGGAGTTCAGCCATCAGATTCAGATGGAGGATGTAGGAATCTGCGAGACGGTTCAGAAAAATCTGCACTCGCGAAGCTACCAGCGCGGGCGTTACAGCATCAAGCAGGAGAAGGGCGTGCATGCGTTCCATCGCATGTATGCAGAGGTGATGAATGCCCACTGAGGAGTCTGTCATGAGCAGTTTGAGTTTGTTGCAATCATTGCACGAGAACCTGTCCAGCCGGGCACAGGTCAAGAGCGTGTTCGGAGAGCCGATCATTGCAGGCGACAAAACCATCATCCCCGTTGCACGAATCGCCTATGCTTTTGGCGGTGGCACCGGCAGCGGCGGTTTGGAGATTAAGACGGCGCGCGGGGAGGGCGGAGGCGGTGGCGGTGGTGTCGGGGTCCTTCCAGTGGGCGTTTTCGAAGTTGGTCCCAAGGAGACGCGCTTCGTGGCGATTGGGGACAAGAAGAAGCTGCTCGCCACATTGTTGCTGGGCGCGGGATTGGGTCTGCTATTCGCGCGGCGGAGAAGGTTGAATCGCTAGCCTGGGCGAGGTCAAAACAAAGGCAGTTGCGTTTCCGCTTGCGTGGTCGCGGGCTGCCGAGGACCGTAGCGTTCACCACCCCCGACCATGCCGTACCTCTGGCGCAGCCGCGCCATCAGCTGCGAAATCCTCTTCCCGTAACTCTTGGGCAAGAACGCCCGATCCTTGTAACGCTGTTGATAGTCAGCCACCAGCTGTGGAAATTCCTTTTCCAGAAAGGGCAGAAAGACCGCCGCCGAGCAGGGCTTCAAAAACAGGGGATTGGCAAAGATGTGTTTCCCGCCCGCTTCGGCGGTGGCGCGAACCACGGCCTCGAGGTTCCGCAGCGTATCAGTGATGCCGGGAATCACCGGCGAGCAACTCACGCCGGCCGTGATACCAGCCAGATTCAGCTTGCGAACCGTTTCCATCCGCAGATCGGGTCGCGGCGCCCGTGGTTCGAGAATGCGAGCCAGGTCCACGTTCAAGGTGGTGATAGTAAGGTTCACAAACAGCCGGTTATTTCGCGCGAGTTCCTTGAGCAGGTCGAGATCGCGCAGAATCAGGTTCCCCTTGGTGATGAGGCCCATCTCCAGACCCTGATGCCGGGCCAATTCCTCCAGAATGGCGCGGGTCACCTCGAAGCGGCGCTCCGCGGGCTGATAGGGATCGGTGGCCGTGCCAATCGCAATCTGTTCCCCCGGCTTCACGCGTCTCAGCTCCTGTCGCAGCAGGTTGGCGGCGTGCTGCTTGACGTAAATCTTCTGCTCGAAGTCCACGCCGTCGCGCATCTCCATGAACTCGTGGGTGTAGCGGGCGTAGCAGTACTTGCATGCGAACTCACAGCCACGATAGGGGTTGATCGTCCAGGTGAAGGGCATGCGCACGCCAGTACAGCGGTTGAGCAAGGAACGCGTGGGCAGGGTGAAGTATTCGACTTCGTGTCCCTGGCGCAGGGGTTCACCCTCGGCCGCCAGCCGAGCGATGCCGACAAGTTTGGTCCCAGACTCGGGCAGAAGGGGAAGAGTCGCCATGATGTTCGCTTTTTGTTCGCTAACATCATAGCTGCGGTGCAAGGCGTCGTCAAGGGTGGACCGACACTGGTGTCTGCGGCCCTTTGACCTGGATTTGGCTTGGGATTTTATTGTTTGGTTACGAGGCCTGGATGTCGTTCCGCATGCCAAAATCCAAGTCAGAGGCGGACAAGAGTGTCCGCCCCCACACTTCTAGCCGGATGATAAAGTAGCAGGCTTACTGCGCCGGTTTGGCTGGCGCTTCCGGCTGGCCCGGAGGCGGCGGAATGGTGATGTCAATATTCGTTACCACACCGAGCGACGACAGCGGCTTGTCGAACTCTGACGAGTGCCCCACCACCAACACCGCCAGTTGGTCCTTGTGCAGATACTTGGACGCTGCCCGGGTCACATCCGCCAGCGTTACCTTTTCCACTCCGGCACGGAACTTATCGAGGTAATCGGCGGGATAGCCGTAGAATTCGTAGGCCATGCGCTCCCGAAGAATCTTCTCCGGCGAATCAAGATTGAAGACGAAGCCATTCAGGATGGAATCCTTAGCCCGCTTGATCTCAGCTTCTGAAATCGGATGCTTAGCCAAGTCGTCGATCTGTTCATCGAGCGCCAGGATGGATTCGACTGTGGTCGCGCTCTTTGTTCCCATGGACAAACGCAAGACGCCGGGATGATCGAAAGCACTTCCGATTCCGCCCCCGACGTGATAGGCCAGCCCCTTCGCGGTGCGGATGCTCTGCATGAGGCGCGAGGAAAACCCGCTGCCAAAGGCTTCATTGAAGACTCGAACCGCATAGTAGTCGGGATTGTCCCGCCGAATACCGAGCCCCACCATGTTGATGGAACTCTGGTTGACGTCCTCTTTCTCGACCTGGTAGTAACCCGGCTTGGCCGGCTGGAAGTCGACCCTTTCTTCTTTCGCCGCTGGCCCCTTTGGCCATGCGCCGAACGCCTGGCGAAGTTTGGCCTCCATCGCGCCCGCGTCAAAATCACCAACGATACCCAAAATGATGTTGTTGGGATGAACGTAGGTATGGTGCCAGTCGATCAGATCCTGCCGGGTCACGGCCGCCACGGTCCTGTACTCGGGGACACGTGCGTAGGGATTGTGCGCCCCGTAGGCCAGCTTGGTGGCCTCGCGGCCTGCGATGCTGTCGACGTCATCGTTGCGGCGGGAGATGGCGTCGAAATATTCCTTCTGGGTCAAGTCAAGCTTGTCTTCGCGGAATTCGGGATCATGTAACAACTCAGCGAAGATCTTGAACACATCGTCGAAATCACCCTTCAGGCACGACCACGAGATCGAGGTAGAATCGGCGTTACCGCTGGTCTCGACTTTGGCCGCCCGGATTTCGAGATAGTCATCGAGTTGGTCGCCAGTCTGAGTTTTCGTGCCTCCTGTACGCCAGACTTCTCCGTAGATGTCCACCAGTCCGGCGCTGGCGGCTGGCTCGGAACGGGAGCCGCCGCGAATCCGGGCCACGCCATCGATGAGCGGCAGTTCGTGATCCTCTTGCAGGAAGATCACCATACCGTTGGGCAGCACTAAGCGTTTGGGTTCCTGCGGATGAAAGGGGGGAAGGGGCGGAACGTTGATCTGTTGCCATTCGGAGGTCTGCGCGGCAGCCGGGGGTGATGGCAAGCCTGCAATGGTTACCAAACCAGAGATGAGCAGAATGAATGGAAGCCTTCTCATTCTCCTTTTCATTGCCAAGCTGCTCATTGGCCACCTCCGTTTTGGCCAGCCGCTCGCGCTGGGGCCACGTTTTCGATAATCCCCACGGTGCGGTTGGTGGGAACGAAGGTCTGATTGGCAATGCGCCGGATATCGGCTTTGCTCACTTTATCGAGATTGTCCACCTGGTGGAAGAGTTCACGCCAATCGTCATAGCGCGCCTGATACAAGGCGAGCTCCGAGGCCAGGCCTTCATTGCTGCTGAGCCCGCGCAGCAGGTTGGCTTTGGCCCGCGTCCTGATCATCTTCAGTTCCTCGTCACTGATGTCCTCGTTTTTCAAACGCTCGATTTCGCTGTGAATCGCCTCTGCCATCTCTTCCGGCTTGTGGCCGGGCAGGGGGAAAGCGTAGAAGGCGAACAGGTGCGGATACTTGATGCCAGGTAGTCCAGTAAAACCGGCCGAATCGGCCGCGATCTTCTTGTCTCGTACCAGCGCCCGGTAGAGGCGCGAAGTGCGCCCGTTCGACATCAGATCGGCGATGGCGTCGTAGACGGCATCATCCGGGCTGCGGTAGTCCGGACGGTGGTAGCCCTCCAGGTAAAGCGGCTGCGCCCGGTCATACAGCACCACCCGGCGCTCGGAGTTTTGCGGAGGCTCGGTCGTGGTCCGCTCATCAGGCCTTTCGTGCGACGGAATTTGGCCAAAGTACTTTTCGATGACCGGCATCGCCTCGGCGGCCTTCACGTCGCCCACTACCGCCACCACCATGTTCGACGGAATGTAGTACTGGTCGAAAAAGTGCTGCGCGTCGGTGGCGGAAAACGAATTCAGGTCCGCCATCCAGCCAATGGTCGGCCGGTGATAGGGATGAGCCTGGTAGGCAGCGGTTACGAACTGCTCCAACAGACGTCCGATGGGATTGCTGTCGGTTCTCATGCGGCGTTCTTCGATCACTACGTTGCGCTCTTTGTAAAACTCGCGCATCACCGGGTGGATGAAACGGGTCGACTCGAGATATGCCCACAGTTCCAGCCGGTTTTGCGGCAAAGAGTAGTGGTACGCGGTTTCGTCCAGGCTGGTGTTGGCGTTTAACCCCTCGGCGCCGTTGCTTTCGAGAATCTGGGGAAACTCGTTGGGCTTAACGTATTTCTGTGCCTCAGCGATCGCGTCCTGCCATGCTTTTTGTAGTTCCTTGAGTTTCTGGTCATTCCGGCCTACGCTCTTGTCCCGCTCTTCGATGTAGGCGGCGTACGCCTGCTCTACTTTGGCCAGCGCAGTCTTCTCGGCGGCATAGTCGGTGGTCCCGATCTTGTCCGTGCCCTTGAACGCCATGTGCTCAAACATGTGGGCCATGCCGGTCTGGCCCATGGGATCCTGAACCGATCCGACGTCCACGTGGGTGTCGAAGGAAAACACGGGCGCTTCCGGCCGCTCACAAATGATGACTGTTAAGCCGTTGTCCAGCTTCTTGACTGTAATGCGCTTTTGGAATGAAGCCAGGTCTTGCGCCGTGGCCAATGCAGAAAATGCCACAATCATCGTTAGAGATTTGAGTACGCGATATTTCATCGGACCTCCACTGCGGTTGGACGAAACATGACGGGAAGACCTTGAAGTTACGTGGCGGGAAGGGAAGTTGTCAAACCAGGTTCAGGATTCCCACACCCACTTCCCGCCCACCATCGTGCGTTGCACGGGGATGTCGATCAACTCGGAGGGATCAACCTTGAAGGGATCACGTCCAAGCACAACCAGGTCTGCCACCTTGCCGGGCTCAATCGATCCTTTCACGTCCTCTTCATAGGATGCGTAAGATCCATTCATCGTGCCTACGCGGATCGCTTCTTCCACCGTGATCTTCTGCATCGGCCCCCACACGTTGCCTTTGCTGTCGGTACGAGTGACTTCGGATTGAAGTGCCATCATGGGCTCGAAGGGCCCGGGCGGGTAGTCCGAAGCCTGGGTGGGTCGAATGCCGGCATCAATAAAACTTCGCAGCGCGAACATGTGATTCACGCGCTCAGGACCGTACTCTTTCATTTTTTCGCCGTGATAGTAGGCATAGGTGGAGAATGGTGTGGGAATGGCGCCCAGCGCTTTGATCCGCTGGATGAGCGAATCGTTGACTACGGTGCAGTGTTCCAGGCGGAAGCGCGGGTCACGGCGAGGGAGTTCGCGTTGCAGGCGCTCGTATACACGCAACGTGGTATCGATGGCAACGTCGCCATTGGCATGGGTTCCCAGTTGCCAGCCTGCTGCATGTGCCTTCCGCGCAAGCGGGTAAAGCTCATCTTCGCCTGCGACGAGGATGCCAAAATCATCAGGCCGGCCGATGTAGGGTTGGGAAAGCCGCGCCGTGCGCTCGGAAATTGAGCCGTCGCAAATCATTTTCATCGCGCCTACTCGCACCCATTCGTCTCCCAATCCGGTGCGTATGCCCGCCGCCAGCATCTGGCTAATGAACTGAAACCCGATCAAACAGTACACCCGGAATGAAAGCTCTCCGGCATCGCGCGCTTCTTGGTAGGCCCTCAAATCATCCGGGGAGCCGAAGGCGTCACCCACGGAAGTGACGCCGCTGCGCGTCATCATCTTCGAGATCAACTTCACGCCCTCCCGCCGGTCGGCACGGGTGAAGTTGGAAGGGATGAGACTCTGCAAGCCGGTCTTGGCCTTCTCCCGGATGTGACCGGTCAGATGCCCGGTAACGGGGTCGTGATCGTACTTGCCACCGGCAGGATCTGGCGTTTTGTCGTCCACCTTCACCATCTTCATGGCGAGCGAGTTCACCCAGGCCGTATGCCCTCCGCGGTGCTCCACGAACACGGGATGATCGGGAACCGCGCCGTCAAGATCGGCGAGCATGAGGGGGCGGCCGTCGGAGGTCTTGGTATCGTCGTATTTGAAGCCCAGCACCCAGCCACCAGCAGGGGTTTCGGTGGCGCGTTTTCGTAAGGCGGAAAGGATGTCGGCAATCGATCGCAAGTCGCAATCCACCATGCGCAGATGATCAAGACCGGCTTCGGCGGGATGGCTATGCGCGTCGATGAAGCCGGGTAGCACGGTGTTGCCGCCGAGGTCGATCTTCTTGGCCCCGCCCGCTGCCAGGGCCAAGATTTCGTCGTTCGAGCCCACACCCAGAAATCGTCCGCCCGAGATCGCCACCGCCTCTGCGCGTGGCTGGCGCGTATTCACGGTCCAGATGCTGCCGTTATAAAGAATGAGATCTGGTTCCGTGCGTTCCAGCCGGAAAAGCGCTAGCGCGCCCAGTGATCCGAGTCCGTGCAAAAATTCACGGCGTGAACTGGACATATACTCATCTCCACCCTTGGGTACCCGGCATCAAAACACGAGACGCCCGCCGGCCAAGGAGCGCCACTATACTAAACGGCGATGGTTCGTTCCACTCGGCTTGACCGCGAAGCGAGAGGTCCAACCAAAGAACTAGGCGAGCGAAACCCAGCGAGGCAGCGTGAGCAACTCACCGGTGATTGAAATTCAGGGCAGGCAACTGAAGCTGTCCAACCTGGACAAAGTCTTGTATCCCGCAAACGGCTTCACCAAGGGACAGGTCATCGATTACTATGCCCGCGTCGCGCCCGTTATCGTGCCGCACCTCGGAGGACGGCCATTGACGCTCAAGCGCTACCCAAACGGCGTGGACAGCGAATTCTTTTTTGAAAAGAACGCCACCGCACACCGGCCGGAATGGGTACAGACCGCGCCCCTCTGGAGCGAGCACAACCGGCGCACCATCAACTATATTCTGGCCAACGATCTGCCGACGATGGTGTGGATGGCCAACTTGGCTGCCATCGAATTGCACCCCTCCCTTTCATTGGCCAAAGAAATCAATTGTCCCACCATGATGGTCTTTGATCTCGATCCCGGGCCGCCCGCGAACATCGTGCACTGCGCCCAGGTCGGCCTGTGGCTGCGGGAGATTTTCGAGCACTTCGGGCTGCAGAGTTTCCCCAAAACATCCGGTTCCAAGGGACTGCAGATTTACGTTCCCCTGAACACCCCCACCGGCTACGAAGACACCAAGTCATTTGCCCACGCGCTCGCCCGGCTGCTCGGAGACCAGCACCGCGAGTTGGTGGTTTCCGATATGAAAAAGGAATTACGTAAAGGCAAGGTGCTGGTGGATTGGAGCCAGAACGACCAGCACAAGACTACGATAGCCGTCTACTCGCTGCGGGCGCGAGAGCGTCCCACGGTTTCCACGCCGGTGAAATGGGGGGAGGTCGAGCAGTTGTTTAAGAAGAAAGACCCGGCCCTGCTGGTGTTCGAGGCCGAACAGGCTCTCAAGCGCGTAGAAAAATTGGGAGACCTGTTTGAACCAGTGCTCAAGCTGAAGCAGAAGTTGCCGAGGTTCACCGGGATTCAGCAGGGCACATCGGCGGCGATCGAAGCTGGAGTGGAAATATCGGCGCAGGCTACGCCGCCAGCGTTAAGCCGCCGGAAAACTGTCAAGCCTGCGCCCGAACAGAAGGCGGCGCGGAAACAGAGTCGCAGGACATAACGTGTCAGTTTAAGATTCTGCCAT
>WNFH01004209.1_pt1 | contig 10342 bp, 7 predicted proteins | sample 5400411 | NCBI WGS metagenome assembly WNFH01 (sample SAMN13153347, study PRJNA577476) | soil metagenome | isolation source: 200 cm saprolite under Douglas fir tree site 2 hole 3 | place: USA:California | collected 2015-04-18
GGAAGTTCTCCATGTATGCAAGCGTCATAGTTTCAACATACAACCGAAGAAAAATTCTTCAACGCACGATTAATTCTTTGTTGAACCAGACGGTTTCAAGAGAGGCTTTCGAGGTCATCGTTGTTGACGACTGTTCGTCTGATGACACACGAGCGTATATGAACCACCTCAGAGAGCTGGCGCCCAGTGTTGTTTACATTCGCCATGATGCGAATAGAGGTCGCGTCGTTACAAGAAACGACGGCATAAGGGCCGCGCGCGGAGATATTGTCATATTTTTAGACGACGACAACGTACCTGATCAGCCTTTTATTGAAGCGCATATACGCTGTCACGAGAGAGAGATCTCTCAACATATCGCCGTAATGGGGAACGTTCGTTTTGCGCCTGGTGTTGTCAGCGGTCGTAATTTTGCCAGGTATCTACAGTCCAGGTATTTAGGATGTCGGTCACCTTCAGACCGAAAAGAGATCGATTATTCAAACCTCCCGGCGCGTTGTTTGGGCACAGGGAACTGTTCCATCCGACATGTGGATTTGTTAGCAGCCGGTATGCTTGACACTTGTTTTCACCTATATGGTGGAGAGGATGTGTACTTAGGATTTTGCCTGAAACAATTGGGCATACGAATTTTGTTCGGTGAGGATGCTCGTTCGTGGCATTACGACGATGTGTCAATTTTGCGTTATAAGCTGAAAATAATGGAAACTGCTCGGGAAGGACTCAAAATCATACTTCGCAAAAGCCCTGAATACTTTGAGGGCACTCAGCTCCGGTTTCTGCTCCCCGTAAATTGGAAGAAAGATTCACCTTGGAGGATTTTCCTGAAATTGTGCATCCGAGCATTTCTAAACCCCGTGACTGTCTTCTTGATGGAACGGTGGGCAATTTCCACAGACCGGCGATCATTCCTTTATTTCGGACCGTTATACCGCCTGTTGGTGGCTGGCTGGGCAGTATTGGGGATTCGGTCAGACCAGCGCCCAGTTAAATTAGTGACCTACGGTGAGGAGAAGGAGGATGTCCCGCCTTTAGTTGAAACCTGAAAAGAGGAGTAGCGGCTCTCGCCCCGGACTCGGATAGAGTTCGGGGTGGAAAACTCTTTTTGAGAGGAGAGCCGCCACTTTCAACTAGAGCGAGGGCACGGCTCCCCGCAAACCAGAATCGCTTGGAGTAATCTCAGAGGAAAACTGGCGAGCGTGGCTGTTGATGCTTTCTACTTGAAAGAACTTGCAGGCAAGTCCAGAGAGCAGTCCTTGGCGAATGACTGGCAATCCGCCGCGGTCAGAACTTGGAGCGCCATTGAGCAGGTTAGTCGGAACTCGTCGCGGAATCGTTCCAGCTCGGAAGAAGAACCGATTGCAAATCCATAAGCACCAATCATGAACATTTTAGTCCTGGGCGGTACAGGAATGCTCGGCCACAAGGTTTTTCAACATTTGTGTCAGCGATCCCAGGGAAACTTCTGCACTATGAGGGCCGCAAAGGATGATGAGGCACTCAGAGAAATCGAATTCCTGCAAAGTCCCCAGGTAGTGGACCGCTTTGACGCAACCGATTTTGTTGCGCTTGAGCGGTTCTTACTGCAACACAGACCTAGAGTAGTCATCAATTGCGTCGGTGTTATCAAACAGCGCCCAGAGGCGACTGTGGCGCTGCCCAGCATCATGCTGAATTCTCTGTTGTCACATTTCCTCGCAGAAATGTGCAAGCGCTGGGGTGGCCGCTTGATTCACTTCAGCACCGATTGTGTCTTCAGCGGTAATTCTGGCAGATATCGAGAAAACGATTTTGCAGACGCTAATGACCTATATGGGCGAACAAAGTTCCTCGGAGAAGTGGCAACCAAGAATGCGCTCACGCTGCGGACTTCGATCATTGGCCGTGAGATCTGGCATTTCACTTCACTACTTGAGTGGTTTCTGAGCCAAAACCACGCGAAAGTCCGCGGCTTTAGGAAAGTGTTCTTTTCCGGCGTCACCACCAATTGGCTGGCGGAAGTGGTAGCCAAGTTGATTGAAAACGACGACGGCCTTTCTGGCCTTTACCAGGTGGCGAGTCAGAAAATCTCCAAGTTCGATCTCCTCTGCCTGCTTCGTCAGTCGTACGACCTGGACATCGAAATCGCCCCTGATGAAGAACTTCGTTGTGATCGGAGCATGGTTGGCGAGAAATTTGCGCAAGCGACCGGCTACCTTTGCCCAACTTGGCCAGAGTTGGTCGCACAGCTAGCAAAAGATCACACGCCTTATGAGAAATGGAGGACATTCAAACATGAAGCTGTTTGAAAGAAAGCGAATTTTAATCACCGGAGGAACTGGATCGCTGGGTAAGGTTCTTGTGCGTCGCCTCCTAGGCGGCCGTGAGGGAGATCCCCAAAAGATAATCGTCTTTTCGAGGGACGAAGCAAAACAACACACCATGCGATTGGAGTATCTTCATAAAGCGACCGCGACAGATGAGGTAATCTACCGCAATTTCCAGAACAAGCTCGAGTTTCACATCGGAGATGTGCGCGATTTTCACGCAGTGGCCTCGGTACTTCGGAATGTTGACTTGGTCTTCAATGCAGCCGCACTCAAGCAGGTTCCTACGTGCGAATACTTCCCCTTTGAGGCCGTACGGACCAACATTGAAGGGCCTGAAAACATCATCCGGGCGATCCAAGAGCATGATCTGAGGATCGAAACCGTCGTCGGCGTATCCACAGACAAGGCGTGCAAACCAGTGAACACCATGGGGATGACGAAAGCTCTTCAAGAGCGAGTGTTTATCCATGCGAATATGCGTTGTCCTAGTACGCGGTTCATCTGTGTTCGCTACGGAAACGTACTGGCTTCCCGAGGATCTGTGATTCCTCTTTTCCACGACCAGATTCGGCGGGGCGGTCCAATCACCATCACCACACAGGAAATGACCAGATTTCTATTAAGTCTAGACGAAGCCGTGGATACCATTTTCGAAGCTGTCCGAGCAGGCTTGCATGGCGAAACTTATATCCCACGCGTTCCCTCCGCGCGGATCACAGACGTAGCCAGAGCTCTGATCGAAGACCGGAGAATTGACGTACGCTACACGGGAATTCGGCCGGGAGAAAAAGTTCATGAAATCCTGGTTAGCGATGAAGAATCATATCGAACGATTGAACGCGGAGGCTACTACGTAATTTCACCCATGTTGCCAGAGTTATTCAATTCATCAAATGGCTTACGCTGCCTTTCGAAGGAGTATAGTTCCGCAGATGCTCTGATGTCTCCAGAGGCCGTCGCCACACTGCTACGACAACGGGATCTCATGGTTGAAGACATGAACAACGAAACGGCAGAGGTACTACATTGAGGATAATGACGGTACTCGGCACGCGACCAGAAATTATTCGCCTCAGCTTGGTTACACGGCTCCTGGACGAACACGCGGAACATTTGCTGGTGCACACTGGCCAGAACTTTGATGATCGGCTGAGTGAGCTTTTTTTTCGCGAATTGGAAATTCGAAAACCTGACATTTTCTTGCGGGTCCGAGGAATGGGGTACGGCGATCAAGTCGGCCAAATCCTTTCCAGAATTGAGCCCGTCTTTAATGAACATCGCCCGGACAGGCTGTTGATTTTGGGAGACACGAACAGCAGCCTTAGTGCGATGGTTGCCCGCCGAATGAACGTTGCCGTATACCACATGGAAGCAGGTAACCGTTGTTATGACTTTCGCGTTCCGGAGGAGGCCAACCGCCGCATAGTCGATCACATAAGTAGCGTGCTCATGCCTTATACGGAGCGGAGTCGCGACAACTTGTTGCGCGAGGGACTTCCTCCAGAGAACATTTTTGTAACAGGCAATCCGATCAAAGAAGTCATGGACTATTACTCGCCGAAGATTAACGAGAGCCAAGCGCTCGCTAACCTTGGGTTGGAAGAAAATAAATTTTTTCTTGTGACCATTCATCGGGCGGAAAACGTTGATTCAGTGGATAGGTTCAAGAATTTAGTTCACTCTTTGATATTAATCAGCGATAAGTATCACTATCCAGTTATCGTATCCTTGCATCCTAGAACCCGCAGCCGAATGGAGGAATTTGAGACCGATCTTGACGGCTCTGGCATTCGTTTTGTCGAGCCATTGGGATTTTGTGACTTTATTCGTCTCGAGCGGTCGGCTTTCTGCATTCTGACCGACAGCGGAACGGTACAAGAAGAAAGTTGCATCTTGGGGGTTCCAAACGTCACAGTTCGGGATGTAACAGAGAGGCCTGAAACTATCGAGTGTGGCTCGAATGTCCTGGCCGGATGTGATCCCCAAACTATTCTCAAGCTCGTTGATATGGTGACGACGCAGCCGGCTGGCTGGCGTCCCCCAGCTGAGTACTTGGCGACTGATGTAGCGGCGGCAGTATGCCGGATTGTGTTGGGCTTTCGATTGGAAGGGCATGTTCTACAGCTTCCCAATTCGAAGAGTTTATCTGCTCGTACCTCCATTGGGACCTATCGATGATCTCTAGAAGTTCTGCCAATAGCTGACATGCGAGTTCTTGTTCTTGTCGACTGCTATTTGCCTAGCCCTAAGGCAGGAGGAAAACTGATCCATGACCTGGCCGTGGAACTACGATGTCAGGGACATCAAGTGACCGTTCTGACCCCGAGCGATTCAATTTCAGGAGACATGGAGCTAACGGTTGAAGACAACGTCCGAGTCGTCCGCGTCAAGACAGGAAGAATCAAAGGTAGCCTTAGGCCACTGCGAGCCATTCGGGAAGTTTGTCTTTCAACTATCCTCTGGCGCAGGAGTAAGCAGTTCCTGATCGCAAATCCTGCGGATGTAATCTTGTTCTATTCGCCGACAATTTTCTTTTCCGGTCTGGTCCGTCGTCTGAAGTTGATGTGGGGCTGTCCGGCATATTTGATTCTGCGCGACATCTTTCCACAGTGGGCCGTGGATGCGTCTATTCTACGCAAGGGTTTGGTCTGGCGATACCTCAGGAAGAAGGAAAGAGAACAGTACGAAGCTGCTGATCGGATCGCTGTCCAATCACCAGCTAACTTGGAGTACTTTGCGCGAGAGTTTTCATCGAATTCCTACTCGTTGGAAGTGCTCTACAATTGGATGAGCCTTCAAGAAAAGGATTTGCCCTCGACAAACTATCGCACGCAGCTTGGGCTTCAAGGTAAGGTCGTCTTTTTCTACGGCGGCAACCTTGGGGTGGCTCAAGACGTAGAAAATATTATTCGTCTTGCAGCGCGCCTCGCTGAACACAAGAATGTCCACTTTTTGCTTGTCGGAGAGGGAAGCGAAGTGCCCCGCTTGAGAAAGATTCTGATGGCGGGTTCCATGCGAAACATCCAAATTCTTCCGGCACTCGGCCAGCGTGCGTATCTTTCTGTGGCTTCCGAATTTGACGTAGGTTTGATTTCGTTGGACCGGCGGCTGAAAACCCATAATGTCCCGGGGAAAATGCTCGGATACATGTACTCGTGCAAGCCCACCCTTGCGAGCATTAACGCTGGTAATGATCTCTTCGAGATACTCGGGAAAAATCAAGCGGGATTCTGTCTCTTGAACGGCGACGATGACGGTTTGTGCGCCGCAGCGTTAAGACTTGCCAATGATCCTGATCTGCGATGCAGAATGGGCAAGAACGCGCGCACCCTGCTGGCACGATTGTTTTCTGTAGAAGCCGCTGTGACGCAGATTATAAATCACTTTCAGACGCAAGAAGCCTTCGCTGGAGAAGTGGCAATTGGACAGCCTGCCGTTTCTTTGCCGACGGCCAGAAAATCGTGAGTCGATTGTTGATGTAAAAGTCTTGTCAAATTGAGGCCAATCCCCTCAAGTCGAGATTTCGAGCTTCATTAATCGCTGAAATTCCTTAAATTCAGAGGTTAAGTCGCGTTACGACGCTCAGTCTTGTGCCCAAGCTTCATTGTATCTGCTCAATCAAACCAACGCGAAATCGATCGCGGGCTGTTATCTCAAGCACGGAAGAGGCGCAGCTAATCGTTCGTCGTCGTTAGTTAGGGGAGTTGCATGGTGTTTATGACATACGCCCTGATTTTCTTCTCTGGCCTGGTTCTATCGCTGATCTTGACATGGTACGTGCGTGCACTGGCGCACGCCCACGGATGGTTGGAACCACCGCAGCTAGACCGCCATGTGCACACTATCCCCGTTCCCAGAATTGGTGGCGTAGCAATTTATGTATCGTTCACCGTTGTTGTAGTTGCCGCGCTGCTGGCCCAGAGAGGGCTGGGACCTTCCTTCCTTCCGTCAATAAAGTCGTCCTTTGCGCTGTTAGGTTCTGCACTCATCATTTTTCTCCTCGGGCTTCTGGATGATCTGTACGGTGTTGGCCCCCACGGCAAATTCTTGGTCCAAGCTGTTGCGGCCACGATTCTCTTCATAGGAGGATTCGGAATCCATCGTCTGGACCTGATTTCATCCGGCAAAATTCTTCAGTCCTTCATTGGCCTGCCCCTGACCATACTTTGGGTCCTATTGATAACAAACGCCTTCAATCTGATTGACGGACTTGACGGACTCGCTGCTGGTTCGGCGCTCTTTTCCACCATTGTCGTTTTTATCCTTTCGCTGGTTGTCCCGAATCCCCTGGTCACGTGTCTCGCGATTGCGTTGGCTGGATCCATTCTGGGATTCTTGCGTTTCAACTTCCACCCAGCATCCATATTTTTGGGAGACTCCGGCAGTCTGTTCATTGGGTTTATGCTCAGCGCCATGGCACTGGCCGGCTCCCAGAAGGCTCCGACTATGGTCGCTGTGGCGATCCCCGTGGTCGCGCTCGGCTTGCCAATACTGGATGTTGTGCTCGCAGTCGTGCGCCGGTTTCTTGGCGGCAAGCCTCTTTTTGGCGGCGACCGCCAGCACATTCATCATAAATTGCTAAAGCGAGGTTTGACCCAGCGGGAAACCGTGCTGATTCTTTACGCGGTGAGTGCTGGATTCGGCTTCCTGAGCCTCATCCTGCTTCATCAAGGAACAGCGATTGCCTTGGTTCTTGCCGTGATAGGCATTGGAATCTTGATTGGTGTCCAGCAGCTTCGTTATCCGGAGTTCGCCGAATTAGTCTCCCTGTTGGAGCGTGCAACGCATCGCCGCCAGATTCTGGCGAATCACCTGGCAGTTCGGCACGCCACCGAGTCATTGAACGAATGCAACGAGTTTCGCTCCATTTGCCAACTGCTACAGCAGACTTTCCAGCCGATCGGATTCAACGGTATTCGCCTGCAGATGCTGAACCCAAATGGGTTCTCAGCTTCTTCATGTCATCCCTTACTTTGTGGGCCTGACGGCCATTTCGTCTTCGCGTGGTCAGGCGCACCGATGAGTGAATCACCTTGGGAATTGCGCCTGGAACTGGTCACCACTTCTCGTCGCACATGGGGGTTCGTGACGTTGTTCCGCGCGCGCGACGGAGAGGCATTATCCCTTGATGTTAATATCCTGACCCAAGACTTCCGCACTTCTCTTTCGAACGCTCTAGAACGCGCCTGCTCTAAACTAGAAGCCGCTCAGCAAGATAAGCGCGCCGATCAAGGACCGCGAAGTCATAAGCTTGCCGCAGGCTCCATGGCAGATTGAGAATGAGAGCAAGACCGGACAGAATCGTACACAGCGATGAATTGTGATAAAGACCGTCGCGCCTGGTAGTGTCCTAATTTGACTTTCTCATCGCTGAATCGCGGCATTTAGCGTCCTCCGAATCCATTCCGACAAACTTTGCTGGCTGGCTTTGGCCGCTGCTACGACGGCCCTTAGATCGTCCATGTTGAAGCGCACGGGCTATCGAGTCGGATCAAGAACCAGAAGGTTCCATGGCCACAGAGAATAAGCCCCAGAAGAAGAGTGACGAATCCCAACCATTCATTCCACCTGCCAACTCCAAACCAAATACCCCAGCCTCCACGGAAGGACAAAGCGACGCCTATCAAGAAAAGGGCTACCGGCTCGCCAAGAAACAGTACTGGGTAGCGATCATTACCATGATCCTCCTTTTCGTTTATACAGCCATTGCCTCTTATCAAGCATGTATGATGCGGACGACCATTCAAATCGATATTGACGCCCAATCCCCTCTGGTCTACGTCTTCGAGATTTCGCTCACCAATCGAATGCCAGATCGTCCCCCCAGTCATGCGATTCCTGAAAAAGACAAGATTCATCTGCTCAATAACGCTGCCTCTGAAATCAACCGCTACATTGCCGTCGAATTCGAGAACTTCGGGAACAGGGCTTCTCTGGTGGAGAAAATGGATATTGAATGGAAAGTAGCCAAAACCCTCAGTCCAAAACCAGAGTATTCTCACTTGAGAGAATACAGCGGCGCTATTCGCCCAAGCGGAGTGCCCCCCAATTCCAGAAGCCGTTGTTGATAACCATAACCGACTGCACCTTACCAATGAAGACGGGGCGAGCATCACTACAATTCCTCCAAACACCCTTCTGTAGGTCTATGGGTTCATTGACGTTAGGATATTTCCTAACCGACGGCAAAAAGTAGGGTTTTGCGCACGATGGCACGGACAACCGCCCGACAACCCTCCAGAAGGGTTTAGCAAGGAAGGATGTCCCGCAGCCTACACCTACCAAAAAACTGAAGATAAGAACCCAAATTAGGACACTACCTCGCGCCTCAATCGTTTTGCGTGTCCTCCGTTCTGTTTTCTCTATTCTTACCTAATCAAAAATCTTCATTCTGGAAACCTTGATTAACTCCATCCGCTTGGAGTGTTTCTGCTCGGAAGCGAAGCGTCTCCTCGATCTCCGAGCACACAATCCCGGCGGCTTCCACTAGGTCCGCCTCCTTCCCCTTCGCATTTGTTTGCCCCGTTTCTGTCTATCCGCCGAGTCTCAGGTCAATAGAATCAGCCATTTGCGGGCAACGGAGAGGAAAGGTTACTGGGCAATCCGCTGTGGCAGGCCCTAAGTAGATTCTATCTCTCTGGTATCCCGACTTACGAGCACTGAGACAGGAAACCAACCAGCAATTCGCGCAGTGTTGCATGTAAGGTGCGAACATGGCGCCTGCCTGGTTGAAACTGGCCTTTTTAGGCACCTCACTGGTCTCCTTAACTCCAGTGCAGCACTGAGTGTTGCACCCAGTGTGCACGGCGTCTGCACTCCCTAGCACTTGCCCACACTCGGGTCGTGGCGACATACACCGTACAGTACTCGTCGCGTACACAATACAGTACGCAAAGTACTCGGACGGTACGCTACATTAACTCAGTCTCGACGTTTAGTTCGCAGGGCACGCAAGTCACGGATTTGAGGCGATCATGCCGTCAATTTGACGCGGCATCCCAATCGGCGGCTGTTACGTGTCAGACGAGCCCCACGGGACCTTTCTGACGGCCCACCGTCAGGCCGCGACCTGCGATGTCAGCTCATAGCGGAACGGAAGGACAAGGGCGTCTTCGGTGCATTGCAGCCCCACGCTCTCAGCGCCGCGTAGATCTGGTTGTATGCTCGGTCGGGTCCCCCACTGTAGTCAAGGGTGTCTCCCCCGGCGTTGGAAACAAATACCTTCCTGCCAGTGAAGATTTGTGCGGGCAACGGGGCAGGGAGCAATTCCTTTTGGTTTTGTGCTCTTAAACCCGGAACCGTTACCCATGCAATTGCAAGGGCCACGCATATAACGAGCTCGTGTTTCGTGATTTTTGGCATAAGGTCCTCCAATCTCCATGGTATTGGGACGTACTCGCGGAATCCGTAGTTACTAGAGGAGGAGGCAAACAACCCTGCCCGAGAAGGGTGCAGTTTGCCGTGTATAGACTGGTAGCGTGGTCAACCTTGGCGGCTGCTGCGCCATTCGCACAGCAAATTTAGCGTCGGGCTTTATCCCGGCCGGTTTTCACTAGTCACGAGTCACCAGTCGCGAGTCACTTCTTCAACGGCGGCGCCGGATAATCCGGCAACTTGTCCTTGCTGGTGTCCGCCCGCTTCACCTCCAGCTCACCGAAGAGCAGCGATGGGCTGATAATCGTCGTTGGCGCGCCGCCGGCTCGGTTGCTCACCAGAGGATCGTTGCCCACGGCGATCAAATCGCTCCTGAGCGCCCGGATATCCAGTTCGTTGAACACCGCGCCTCGCACCAACTCTTCATGCCCATCTTTCCCATACACCCGATAGAGCAGCCGCGGCGAATTGCCCGGCCCGAGCGTCTCCACGCGATAGCCGTAAGCCATGCCCTGATCCGTCACCATTTGAATGATTTTTTTCTTCAGCTCCTCGGGCGATTGCGCCTCGGAACTCTTCACCACCAGCACACCCAGGCTCGGCCCGGGAAAAGATCCCGGCACGGCGCGTCCGTGGCCATTCGAGGCGGGGAAGTCACG
>WNFH01004214.1_pt1 | contig 10340 bp, 10 predicted proteins | sample 5400411 | NCBI WGS metagenome assembly WNFH01 (sample SAMN13153347, study PRJNA577476) | soil metagenome | isolation source: 200 cm saprolite under Douglas fir tree site 2 hole 3 | place: USA:California | collected 2015-04-18
GCGAGCATCTCCGCGCAGCGAGCGGCGCTCTCGGCCAATCCCGCACGGGCCTGCTGCGGCGTGCAGTGCGCGCGGTTGAGCTGTGTTGGAATCTTCAAATGCGGAGCTGTAAGCCTGACCCACTTCGAGCGGACATTGTGCATGTGCGTGAAGATCGCCGCAATGGTGCGGACTTTGTTTTTGCCGGTCGGTTTGGCTCTCCAGGCGGCCCGGTCAAGATGTTCGATAAGAATCTGGTTCATGCGATCATTGGCGACAAAGATCTGGACTGCGGCTCGGCCGAGTTGAGTGTGAACCCTGGGTTGACGCGTGGCCACGGCTCGTTTACTCCTTCGCTCTATGGTACTTCTAGGCGGTCGGCTCACTTATGGTAGAATGGTAGCGACATGTGGTAGAATATCTACCAAATATGAGCCTGAACATCAAGAACAAAGACGCCCACAAACTCGCCCAGCAGCTGGCCCGGATCACCGGCGAGAGCATGACCGAGGCGGTCACTGAAGCGGTCCGAGAGCGGCTCAAAAGGGTGAAGGACCAACGTGCTGCCAAGCTCTCCGATCGACTGCTCGAAATCGGCCGGGACTGCGCCACGCGTCTGAAGGAACCGTTTCGCTCGGCCGATCATGGCGACCTGCTCTATGACGAGAAAGGGCTGCCGAAATGATTCTTGACACTTCGGCCGTGATCGCCATTCTCCGCTTTGAAACAGAAGCGTCCGAGTTCGCCAGAATTATTGAGCGCGCCGCGCAGCGTCGTATTTCGGCGGTGAGCTATGTGGAAGCCGGAGCGGTGATTGATGGCAGCAAAGATCCCGTTGCCAGCCGCCGTTTTGATGAATTGATCGAGGAAGCGCAAATCGCGATTGAGCCGGTCACGGAAGCGCAAGCTCGTATAGCGCGTCAGGCCTATCGGGACTTCGGCAAAACCAGCGGCCATCCCGCCAAACTGAATTTTGGAGATTGCTTCTCCTATGCGCTGGCGAAAACTAAAGGAGAGCCGCTTCTGTACAAAGGACAAGACTTCTCGCGGACGGATGTGAAGTCGGCGCGGGCGTAAATACCGCGCTTACTGAATTGGGGAAACAACGGTGTACGTCCGGTCTGTCCCCCAAGTTCTCCCGTTTGCTTGTCGAATATCGGTATCGAGCTTAGCTGCTGATAAAATGGCTCGATTTTTATGGGTGCTCTGTGAAAACCGTTTTGCGCATTGCCCTCCTGTCGCTCATCTGCGTTTCCTTGCTGACACAAAATTCTGTCACCCGGACACTTGCCTCCGATCAGAACTCCATTCTGAATCTCTACGACGCGTTCGGCTATCAGAAGCGCGGCACAGTTCTCGACTGGGGATTTTCCGCCCTGGTTCGCTACAACGGCAAGACGATCCTTTTCGATACCGGCAACAGCGCAGCTAATTTTGAGCACAACGTCAAGGCGCTCGGTGTAGATCTCAACCAGGTTGATATCGCCGTACTCTCGCACCGCCACTTTGACCACATCTCCGGCTTCGATTACATGTTGAAAGTAAAGCCTGCGGTGAAGGCGTATTTGCCCGCTGACACTGCCCTGGGGGCCCCTGTTCACTTCACGTTCTCCCGCGATAGCAAGGAGTCTCTGGCCGGTGTTCCGCCCGAACAGTTATATTTCGGCGGAAAAACAAATTCCATCGACTACAAACCCGGCGAACGGTTTCATGCCGCAACCAATGCGGAATTTGTCCCTTCCAACCGCGAGATCGCTCCCGGCGTGTACCTGATCGTGACGCGCTCGGTCATGATGGGAGACTTCAGCGCTTATCCACCGAGCGAGCCGGGCCATCCGGACCTCGCAGGCTTTCCCGAGCTTTCGCTGGCGCTGAAGACCGAAAAAGGCGTCGTTCTGATCACCGGCTGCTCACACAGCAAGGTCGAAGAGATCGTCCGCGCCACCAAGCAGTTCCTGGGCCAAAACATCGACCTGGTTGAAGGCGGGTTTCATCTGTTTCCCTATGACGCAGCGTACATTTCAAACATCGCCAAGCTTATGAAAGACGATCTTGGCGTCCGACGTGTGGCCCCTGCACATTGCACAGGCAACTTGGCCTTCAAGATTCTTCGGGACGTGTATGGGGAAAACTACAACTATGCGGGTGTTGAATCAGAAGTCGCGTTCTCGCACTGATCTTCGCGATCCCATTTTCTTATTCTGGGATATCGCCGGGTACCCCCAGAAAAGCTGAAATCGGGGAAACATGGTGTAGGTCAGGCCTGTCCGTGGGTTATTGACTCGCCGCCCGGATTGTCTCTACCCTTTGGGTTCCAGCAACACGCAGCACCCAGTCATTCGCAGCGTGCGCGAATGACTGGGGCACCCGGCTGTCACGAGCCTTCTCTATTAGCTTCAGGGCGGCTCCGAACAGGCTCCAATTCTCCTGCCCGGCAGCTTTCAGATGATAAATATGGACCGGGATGTGAGCCTCCCGCCCGATTTGAATCGCTTCTTCGACAGATGGAAGCAGCTCTCGACCTTCATTGCGGATGTGAGTGAAATATACGCCGTGGTGGCTAGCAGCTGTCTTAGCCAATTCGACGAGTTCTGACGTACGCGCATAGGCGCCTGGTGGGTAGATTAAGGCCGATGAAAGCCCGACCGCACCCTGGCGCATAGATTCATCTACGTGCGCTTTCATTCGGTCAAGCTGATCAGTAGAAGGCTGGCCATCAGCATCGCCCACAACGATCCGACGTACCTGGGTTGCGCCAACGTTGTGAACTACGTTGACTGCAATACCGGCTTTCTCTAGAAGCTGAAAGTACTCCGTAAAGGTGTGCCACGCAGGGAGTTGGTCGGAAGCCGAAAAATCCTTTAGAGTTTGCTCGTTCTGGGGGGCCATCGAGTCGCCTTCTCCAACAACTATCGTTGTAACTCCCTGAAGGAGCTTGCTATCCGCAGCTTGGGGATCAAGTAATAGCGGGATGCTGCTACCGACAAGCATGTCGATGAACCCTGGTGCGACAACCATACGGTGCGCCAAGATCGTGCGCTCCCTTGTCGTGCCTGAAAGGTCGCCAATCTTTGCGATTACGCCGTCTCGTATGCCAACGTCGGCCAGACCACGGGTTTCCCGTCCCGTCCACGATGCGGCCACCTTCGATTACTACATCGAATGCCTGGGGCCCCTGAGGAAATGCCGCGACTGACATCAGAAAGGCGAGAAATACGACTGCCAAGGCGATTCTCATTTCCGAATCTCGGCCCTTGACACTTCGACGTAGGAGGGCAGCTCAAAGTAGTTCAGTTCAGTATCCCAAGTGGCCGCGCTCACTTTACCTCGCAATCTGTTCTTCTCGAGCCAAACATTTAGGACGACAGAATGGGGATGGCGCATTGCGTCCTCCGTCGCGATGTTGCCGGCAAAACGGCCGACCAGATTGCCATCCTGATACTTGACCTCGTTGAGCACACTCTCGAGTTGATCGCCGAGTTTGACATGAATATCGCCATCCGGTTTGCATTCAAGAGTAATTGGAATCGTTGACCTCCACGTCTGGACCTTGCCGGCCCAATGCCCGACCAGGTCACCGAGCAACTTCGTCGGCGCAGGGGACGTTGGCGGTGTAGGAGTCGCTGTATGGAGCGCCGCCGCGTACTTCGGTAGCACCGCCGCAGCGATCTGTTGTTGGACATCAACGACAGCCCACTCATTAAAGGTATTTGTCAGAACCGCAATCGCAAGGTTTTCGTTTGGAAAGAGCTTTAGGATTGTTGTGCTACCAACCATGGCTCCTTCGTGTCCGACGGTTTCATATCCATGGTCAGTTTCGATTTGCCAGCCCAATCCGTAAAGCGTCTTGTGCTGGGTTCCAGAGAACGCCTCGGCATTGGCGGGCCGCATCATCTCGTCTATAGCGGAATCTGCGAGGATGCGCTGCTGGTCTGGCAAGTGATCCTTGAGTTGAAACATCCCGAATCGAACGACGTCGTGAACACTGGAATAAATGGCAGAGGCGCCACGATGGTCGAAGTCAAACGGCGGCAGCCTGTGATGCGTCTGATCGTCATACCGCGGAGCAACTAGCTTTTGCACCTCTGGGGTTATTCCCACTGTAGTGCGCTGCAGCTTAAGCGGAAGGAAGACTCGACTCCGCATGTAGTCTGCCCAAGATAACCCGGAGACTCGCGAAGTCATGTAGTCGAGAATTCCGTAGCCAAGGTTCGAGTATTCCCAGACACTTCCCGGCTGATGAGCAACCAGTCCGTAGCGGTGGATCGTTTCCTGCATGCTCACCATTGGGTCGTTCTCACCTTCGTAATGGAAATAATAGAAAGTAGGCAAGCCGGCCGTGTGCGACAGCACTTCGCGAACGCTGGCCTTTCGCCATTCTCCTTCGTACGTCAGAACGGCGGGGGCGATGTACTTGTCAATTGGTGCGTCCAGGTCAACCTTGTGCTCCCCGACAAGCTCCATGACTCCGGTGGCCGTAAACGGCTTTGTAAGCGAGGCGAGGGAATAAATTGTGTCCGCCGTTGCCGGAGTTCGGCTTTCGCGATCTGCCCACCCGAATCCTTGCTCCCATAAGATTCTGCCGTCCTTTGCCACCGCAACTGCGATGGAGGGAACCGCGTTTTCTGCCAGCTTGCGCTGAATTAGCTGCCGAATCGGCTCGAAATCGTAGCATTGCGTAGCCTTGTCCCGCTTTACATCGCCAGAGTGCGTTTTGCAATCGTTACGGCTGGCTTGGCCCTGAGCTTGTCCCAACAAGCTTGCCGGGTACCCGAGCAGCACAGTGCAAACAATAAACGAAACACCTAGTGGTGTGAGCATGGCTAGAGCTCCAAGGAGAGAGACATGTGGTTTAGGGTTCGGCTCTCGCGACCGAACCAATGTACCTCATGTCACGGGGTGTATTCGAGGAGTTGTGTTATCGACGTTATGAGTGGAAGTGGAACGCACTCAATGAACGTTCACACCGCCCAGTGCGTTCCGACTGAGTCGTCGGCAACCCGGAAGTAATCCACTTCATCCCTCATGCGGAATCGCCCGGAGACTGATACCTTGGCTGTTGATCACGCCTGAATCCTGCAAAGGTCGTTAGCAACGCGGCAGTCCTCGTCTGTTCCAGGCGGGTTGTAATTTAAGACGCTCTTCAGAAAATTCCATTCCTTTTTCAAGACGGCGATCTCTTCAATTCTGTGGTGCCCGCGGCGGCGGTGGTGTTGTCCCGCTCAGGTTGCCATGCATCTCAGAGTGCGGCCCCTGCAGGTACTGATCAAGCTTCTTTTTCTGGTCGTCGCTCAGGAACTCGCGGATTTGTTTGTCGGCTTTATAGCGGTGAGGCCTCACCTTGTCCAGGCGCTCTTCACGCGACAGACTTTTGTCCTGCACGATCTTCTGCGTGGCATCATGCAGTTCTTGGAGGATTGGTGTGATTCTGGCCTGCTGATCGCCGGTGAGATTAAGCTTCTCGGTCAAAACTTTCAGCTGCTCTTGGGCGGTAGGCACGCCGCCACTCCCGCCTTGCGGGTCGCTGCTGGTAGTGGTCTGTTGCGCGACTACCGTAAGCGCGATCATCAACATGAACATGGTCCCGATTGCAAGTAAGCGAATGCGATTCATCGTCGTTCTCCTTTTATCTCAACGAACGATTCTGCCGTGAACGTCGATTTGTCATACTATTCGCAATGTAGCGGCGAAATGCCGCTGAGTCGAGGCCGGTCCCGAGTTGCTGAACAAAGAGGCGGTCGATGTCCAAAAATGAGGGGTCCAAGAATAAGGGGTCCAGGAACGAGGGCCCCAGAAATGACCGCTCCAAATTGCAGGAACATGCCGGGCAAAAGAAACAACAAGAAAAGCAGCGGCGCAAGCCGGATCAGCGCATCCGGCGTACGTGTGAGCGGCTCGGCAGTGCGCTGGTGACATTGATCCAGGAGAAGCCGATTGATGACGTGACCGTGCAGGAAGTGCTGGACCGCGCCTCGGTCGGTCGTTCGACTTTTTATCTTCACTACCGCGACAAGGATGACCTGCTCCTCAGCCAGTTCGAGAAGTTCCTGGAAACGATGAGCACCGCGCTCAGCATTCGCAAGGAAGAATCACATCGAGTTGTGCCTGTGGCGGAGATGTTTGCGCACATCGGGGACCAGAAGAAGCTTTATCGCACGCTGGCCGACTCCGGCCGTCTCAACGATTTCTTCGATCTTGCGCAAGGCTACTTTGCCCGCGGGATTGAGCAACGCCTCACGGAATCCAAGCGTCTATCGAACCTTCCGCAACGTGAATTGGGTGCTCGCGCCTCTGCGTTGGCCGGGAGCGTGCTGTCGCTGCTGCGATGGTGGCTTGATCACGGCGCGAAAGAATCGCCACGTGCTATGGACGAGCTGTTCCACCGGATGCTATGGAACGGACTCCAATAGTCGCTATCATGCCCTTCGACGTCGCTCAGGGCAGGCTCTCCGGGGCTGGATTTCGGCCCACCATTCAAAAAAACAAAGAGTGCGGCATTCGGCAAGAACACTCCCTTCCAGAACCGGAGTGTCCTTTGTTGCTGACTCACGGATGTAGTGGTGTTAAGCTTCGCGCGACCGTCGGAGCGGCGTGTCACCGGCTGCTGAGTGGCGCGGTTTCGCCATACCCCAAGGCCGCACGAGATAGTTCATGCCTGGCCTCATATGTCGCTGAGTGCCCGCACCGCGCAGCCGTCAATGCAACGCTGGCTTCTTCCCCATGCCCACCGATTGGCGGATGCGGTACGACTCTGCCCTGGGCGAACGCGATCCCGCCCGGGTGTCGGACGCGTGCGACCTGGCCCGCCGCGCGATTAATGATCGTGTGCTTGAGCTGGCAAAAATAGTCGCTACTGATCCCGAGCGGCTAGAACTCGAAGGAGCTCTCCGCGAGATCCTGATGCACGAACTGAGAGTACTGCGCGGCAATAAGGTCTAGGCATGAGTAGAAGGACGAGGGCACACCTCGGCCGCACGTGATTGGCAGAGCCGCAATCCTGCATGGAGCGCTCATCGGCAGATTCAGGAGAAAACAATAGCCCTAAACCGCTTCGTCCGATGATCTATGTCATCTCGGCGTTAAGATCGCGGTGGCTACGGCAGGGAGAGCGCAGCATGAACGCGGGGGTGGGGCGACGCCGGCAACGCCGTCGGGAGAGTCAAAGGCCCCATCCTTGCACAAGGAGCGCAAGGATGGGGTACCCGCGAGAACAAGCTCAGTGACAGACTCCGTTGTAGCAATACGAGAAGCTGCAAGACCAGGGTATTGAGGTGATCCCTTGGGCAGTAGCGGTTGCGCTTAGGGTGGAGGCGTATCCCTGGTTGTACGATGAATTGCAGCTGTAACCGCACGCGGTTGCGCTCACGCTGATGTTGGAGGGCGCGCTGCAACTCAGAGTGATATTGGCGATTACCTGTCCGCCATAAGGCGGCTGGCAACTGGTATTCGCATTACATGTCACTGGCGGAGTCACTAGGAAAGACCCTATCCGGGTCTTCCAAGAGAGACCGTTGGAGCTCAGGTACTCGTTTACATACCAGAAGGTCAAGTCGTCGCTGGGATCAATCCGCATGGCGGTGTAGTCGCCCCAGCGGTTGGAGGTGGCTGAGCCGGTGCCGGTGATCATCGTGTTTTCTACTGCCATGACCCCGAGGGCATCCTGATTGTGGTGTCCGGTGTAAGCGATCCCGGGGTGACTGCTACTGGTGGAGGTGCTGTAGCCGAGACCAATACTGCCGGTCTTATCCATGGCAATACTTCCCATCCAGCGATAGACGGCGTTCGGTGCGTACGTGCCCTGCTGGTATACCGTGGGGGTTCCGTTTGGATTCCGGATTTCATACCAGCGAATGCCGATGACGCCGCTCGCGGACACCGATCGGTTGACCACCATGGATTGATAGGTACCAAAATTTCGATATGCCAGGCGATACATCATGCGGTCGCCGAGGCTATCAAGTTTTGTAGTTGTTCCGGATTGCGGAACGCACGTTCCACACGGCACCGAAAACGACGCCACCGAAATGCTGGTGGGACCGGTGAAGGTGGAAGCCGGAGGATTCGCGAAGTTCGGAGTGAACTTCCATAACTTCAGGGAGTTTGTGCTCCCATAGTCTGAGAGATAGAAGTTGGGGGAGTTGGCGGGCGGCGCCGTGGCGCCATCCAGGTCTGAGGGCAGCAGGCTGGCATAAGACGTGCTCAACTGGTAGCAGATCGCCGTGGGGCTGGCATTGCCCGCCAGCATTTGGGTGCGATTGTAGGCGCAGACCTGGGGTCCGGTAAATGTCACGCCACCCGAAAACATGTTAAAGGATGCGAAATAGCCGGTGGGCCAGACCGCAACCTTTGGGTAGTCTGCCAGACTCGCAAACGTGTAGGCCCAGCGATAATACGAGCCCGTGGGACTGTTGGTGGTGGAAACGGAGATGCAGAAATAGTAAGTCGGGCCGCCATTGTTGGCCAGTTGGGTAACGAGCCAGCGATCGGCTGCCCGATCGTACTGCACGATGATGTCGCCGCCCTGATTGGTTTGGCAAGGGCCGCCAAATCCGGACCAGGGATTGATGTTAGCCACAAAGGCTCCAGATTTGTTGTACACCGTGAATAGTACGTTCGTTCCTTCCAGGATATAGCTCGGTCCGACCGCAATGTTGGGATCGGGCGGATAGAAGCCGTTGTAGGTGGCTCCATCGAAGCTGATCCCTCCCGAGAGCGTGTAGCCGGAGTAACCTGTTTGCAGTACCTCGTCGGGCTGTTCAGGGCCTGCAGGAGCGGAAGGCAAGGGTGGACGCCGCAACGGGATCTCAACTGGCGTTTCGGACTGCGGTTCCGCCGAAACGTAGTACTCGGTCATGGGGCGTGAGACATCAAACTGCACAGGCTTTCCAACGCTTAGAGCAACTGCGGCGGCCTGGTTGAGAGTTTGTTGGTTGATACTTCCGTCTTGGCCAAGCGCGCAAACAGCAAACGCGCACAGAACGGCAATGAGCAGGTCCCTGAATCGCATGACTTAGCTCCTCTCGAGACGATGGCGTTGTGGGGTGGAAGTTTGTTGTATGTGATGGAGGCGTGCGAGTGATTGTTACTTGGGGTCCGATGGAATAATAAGCCAAGATAGTGACTTTGGCAAGATCGTAATGAGATGAGTTTATCTGGTTATGCCGCAGTGCTTGAAGTAATACTAGAAGATGCCCTCTTCATGTTCTGCGTGGGTCGGATCTTCACCGCCCAATCGGAGCGTGGACGAGGTACCTCGTGAACGTGCTCAATGACCGGTAGTCCTAACACTGAATTAAGACACCGTCCAATGACCTTCCCCGCTTGCAAAGGGACGTGCTTAGGAGTAGAGTGCCGCACGCAGAACTAGTGGGCTGGGGCGAGGAGGATTCCATGCCAGGAAAATCAGGCGATGACGGTATTCGGCGGCGTGACTTTATCAACGGCATTTTGATCGCGGCGGGTACGGCAGCGGTCGGCGGGTCGTTTCCAATGAAGTTTTACGGCGCTGCCAATGCTTTCCCGTGCGACGGACCGATCGGTAGCGATCCGCGGGTGCTGCGCGGCGGCAACTTGCCGTCGGTGTTCAACATCGCGCACTGGCTGCGGGACGACCGGCTAACCTTCAAAAGCAAATCGGTAGTGATCTCGTCGTCTCCTTGCGACAGTTTCCAGGGAAGCATGCCGATTTTGACCGATACTGGAAACTATGAAGTCATCATCGTGGGCAGTGGCATGTCAGGCTGTTCGGCGGCGTTCTATTTAACGCAGCAACGGCCGGGCACTAAGATTCTTATCCTTGATGGACAGCCCACTCCGGGTGGGAACGCCAATCGCGATGATGCTCCTCCGATCCCGGATATCGCCTCAACGGCCACGGCATATGCGGTCCAGCCTTACGCTCCCTTTCTCAGCAGCATCTACGACACTACCGGGATCATTTGGCCGAATTATGTCGTCCCGTCGCCGTTCTATAGTTATTTTTTCGATTCCAACACTCCCTTCGTAAATCCGGGTACAAACAGTTGGAACATTGATACGTACGAAAGCGGGCTCATGGACGTGCCTTACCCGGCGAACATTGCGCAAGACCTGCAACAGGCGCGGGCGGATTTGCAGAACTGGTACCACAAGACGGGCTCGCCCACCGATCCGGCGGATAACAGCGATCCTAAATACGACTACCTGTCGCCGATGACCTTTGATCAGTACCTCACGCAGACCAAGGGATTCCATCCCGCGGTTTCGGACTTCTACACGCGCTATGCGGTGGATGCGCTCTCCGGGACTTGCAGCCAGGTCAGCGCTTATACATCGATCAGTTTTCTGGGCGCGGAATACTACCCGGAGTTCGCGTATCCGGG
>WNFH01027621.1_pt1 | contig 10337 bp, 13 predicted proteins | sample 5400411 | NCBI WGS metagenome assembly WNFH01 (sample SAMN13153347, study PRJNA577476) | soil metagenome | isolation source: 200 cm saprolite under Douglas fir tree site 2 hole 3 | place: USA:California | collected 2015-04-18
AGCTCGAAGAGAAATGGACGGAATCCTACAAGAAGCGGCAGATCGATATCCTGTCTTCATTGTTGGCTGAGGACTTTGTCATCACGGTTGAGGATGGCAATACCTACAGCAAGATGGGCTACATCACCCACAGCGCCGACCCTTCCGTTCAGGTCGACATTGCCGAACTTTCCGATCTCAAGGTCCGGATGCACGGGAATGCCGCAGTCGTCACCGGGGTTTACCACGAGAAAGGCAAGTCCAACGGGAAGCCCTATGAGTATCGCGACCGGCTGACCGATGTGTGGATGAGAGTCGGCAACAAATGGCAGGTCATCTCGTCCCACTACAGCGTGCCGTTCAAGCAGTAACTGTAGCGCCGGCATCCCTTCGGCTTCGCTCAGGGCAGGCTTTGCCGGCTGTCCCGAGGGCGTCTCGCCCTCAACCCACAGGCGAAAGATGTTCTAGATCGCTTTCCCGAATGGATTCTCCAGTGACGGACTTTGTGGCGTAAACAATTCCGCGCCATTCTCCGTGATGTGCATGTCGTCTTCCAGGCGGATGCCGAACTCGCCCCTGATATAGATACCCGGTTCGTCGCTGGTCGTCATGTTGGGCTCGAGTTTCTGTGTGTTTCCGCGAACGTGCTCCAGGTTTGGCAGTGGCGAGTGCGGCGCTCTGGGCGCGGTGAACGATCTCAAAAACCTGTTTCATTTTGTCGCTGGCTTTGCCGAGTACAAAAGTCCGTGTGATGTCGGAGGCATATCCTTCCACCTTGCAGCCGCCATCAATCAGCACGATCGTGCCTTCGCGGATCACCTGCGGTTTAACTGATCCGTGAGGAAACGCCGAAAATTCGCCGACTTGGACGTCAGCGCCGCCTTCGAAACCAAGTTTGCGGTGGGCGGCTTCGATCAGATCCTCGGCGTCCTGCTGAGTCATTCCCGGTTTTAGTGAACGATAGGTTGCCTCGTAGGCGATGAGCGTGACCTTGGATGCCAGGCGCATCAGTTCGATCTCGTGCGGGCTCTTGATCATGCGGCATCCGGCGGTCACCGGAGTGGCACTGGCAAACGTCGCAGTGGACGCGGCCTTCCGCAGGTTGTCGCCGAAGACGAACTTCACCGTCTCCTCCACTCCGACGGTTCCCCCGGCGATCCCGCGGTCGCTCAACCCCTGCGCGACGCGTTCGTAGGGACTTTCGTCTTCCTGCCAGATGCGGACATCGGCGTTGTCTCCATCGGGCGATTTGGCAATCTGTTCGCGCGCACGACCCTCCTCAAATCCCGGACAAACGTAAAACGTCTCGCCCTTGGCAGTCAGTACCATCGCGAACAGACGCTCGCCGCCCCACCACCGAATGCCGGTGAAGTATGTAAGCGAAGTGCCTTCTGTCATCAGGATTGCGGAGAGATTGTTCTCGCGCATCAGCTTGCGCGCTTTTTCTTGCCGATCGCGGCGTTCGTCGACGGAAATGGGTGTCGCTTCGCTGTGCAGCGACTTGAGCTGGGCCACAGCAGGTGGAAGTGGTTTGTCGCCCTCCGCACCCTGTCCAAGAGTGGGAAGCGTTGCGGTGGCGGCGGCAACAGAACCGGTTTGCAGGAATCGGCGGCGCGAGAGCAATGGGACCTCCGTGTCGAGAGCGCACTCATTATAGAGAAGTCAGCCGCCAGCGTCGCCCGATGAGAAGGCTCTAGAATGGCCTATGCTCTCCGGCTATCAGTGCGCAGGATGCGGCGAATGGAATAAGACCGCAGTGGACGAGGCGGCTGGAGGCCGGCAGACCTATGTGGAGGATTGCCAGGCCTGCTGCCGTCCGAACCTGTTGCGCGTCACCTACGACGCTGATTCGGCTGAATTCGTGATCCGCTCTGAATTAGAATGACGCCTGAGCACCGGCACGTTCCGGGGAGGGACGATGGCTACATATTCCGCACCAGCAGGCAGCATGGTTGCACACAACATGGTGACTACGCAGTTTGAACTGAATGGTTTTCGCGTCACACGCACGCTCGGCGTAGTGCGCGGAATCACAGTGCGCTCGCGCTCCATCTTCGGCACCATCGGGGCCGGCTTGCAGACACTGGTAGGCGGCAACATCACCCTTCTGACGAACCTGTGCGAGAAGACGCGTGCGGAAGCCTTCGACCTGATGCTGCGGCACGCGGCGGAAATCGGCGCCAACGCTGTGGTTGGCGCCCGCTATGACGCGACCGAAGTGATGCAGGGCGTCACGGAAGTGCTGGCGTATGGAACGGCCGTGGTCGTGGAACCGGAACGATAAAAAATGCCGATTCTCGAATCAGCCATTGAATTTCAACCCCTCTCCTTGTAGAGCCAGGCCGCGACCAGCGTGGCCAGGATTGCGCCGCCCCACATGTCGAGCATCCATCCCAGCGGAAGCATGCGGGGAATCGGAGACCAGGCTGCCTGTCCGAAGTTCCCGGGCACTCCGGCGCAGAAGCCAACGATCATGCCGATCTTGGCAGCCGTCCACGGACCGGCGCCCAACGTTGCCCGGCTCCACGCATAGAGATACGCCAGCAGGATCGACATCACGAAGATGATCAGGATCCACTCTCCCACAAAGAACGAATATCGTGGTTGTTTCAGGAACAACCCTCGTTCCTGTGCCGCCGCGTAGAGCGGATTCATTTTCATCCCGATGAGAAAGCCCCATAGCGTCCACACCACTCCCCCAGCAATGCCACCCAACCACACCCTAGCCGTGTTCAGTTTCATTTGGTGTCCTCTCTTGAGCTTGCCTCAAATGCCGACAAGTTTACTCCTGCCGTCAAGGACTCATTGGGCTCGCCAAGCGCGAGCCGCGCAAGCCGCGCCTCTACACCAGAAGAACCGTGACTACAAAGGTGGGTCATTGCTCCGATTCCCGGATACCAATTACATTCAAGCAACATGGCGTTCGGCCCCGATCTCTCCACGATCCATCAGGCCAGGGAGCTACTCGCGCGGTATCTTCCGGTCACCCGCGCCGTAGCCGCTCGCTCGCTTTCGAGCGACGGCACGCCGGTTTACCTGAAGCTCGAAACGGACTTACCGACGGGATCATTCAAGCCACGTGGCGCCATCTATGCACTCGCTACCAATCTCGGTCGACGGAAAATCGCGGAGGTGACAGCCTCCAGCACGGGGAACCACGGGGCAGCGGTGGCATACGCCGGCAAAGTCCTGGGCGTTCCGGCGACCATCTTTCTGCCAGCGAATCCTAATCCTGTAAAGCGCGACAAGATTCGCGAACTCGGAGCCCGCATTATCGAAAGCGGAGCTGCGGACCTTGCCCAAGCATTCCAGCAGGCCGCCGAGTACTCACGCCGACCCGGAGTTTATTTCCTGAACGATGCCACCGATCCAGACCTGCCCGCCGGCCCCGGCACCATCGGCCTCGAAATCGCCGAACAGGTTCCGGAAGTCCCTACGATTTACGTCCCCATGGGAGACACCGCCCTGATTCGCGGACTGGCCGCGGCAGCCAAGCAACTCATCCCCGGAGTGAAGGTCATCGGAGTTCAGGCGGAGCGCGCTCCCGCCTACTACCTGTCGTGGAAGCAGGGGACGACCGTTCCGACTGACACTTGTGACACCTGTGCCGACGGCCTCGCCACGCGCACGCCAGATGCAGAGAATGTCCGCGCCATTCGAGAACTCGTGGATGACGTCGTGCTCGTAAGCGAAGAGCAGATGCTGTGCGCGATCCGCCATCTCTATGAGCAGGAAGGAGTCGTGGCCGAACCGGCAGGAGCCGCGGCCACCGCTGCTTTCCTCGCCAGCCCGCCCCGCGCAGGGACGAGCGTCCTCGTAGTCAGCGGCGGCAACATCTCGGAAGAGGTCAGGCGGCAGGCGGGAATTCCATAGTCCGCAGCCTGCATTGGGGAGCTGTGTCCTTCGGCAAATCACATTGGTAGAGACGCGGCCTGCCGCGTCTCCCATAGCACCGGACCACGGCCTCGCAACGGAGACGCGGCAAGCCGCGTCTCTACCGATGATTCTCGCTTAGTCCCTCAACACAGGCAGCGGCCCCAGCAGCGGAACTCGCTGATGAAGTCCGCATTCCGTCTTAGCGAATCCTGCCCAACGACCGGAACGAGGATCCTCACCGATTGCTACCGGCCGCGTGCACGGAGAGCAACCGATGCTGGGATAGCCCTCATCGTGCAGCGGATTATACGGAAGCTCGTTCTCACGGATGTAGTCCCACACCATGTCACTGGTCCAATCGCAAAGCGGGTTGATCTTAACCAGGCCGAATTTTGTGTCCCACTCGATTTTCTGAGCCTGCGCACGATCGGGCGTCTGATCGCGTCTGATCGCGGCAATCCAGGCGCCAAGAGTGGACAATTTCGCGCGCAACGGCTCGACCTTGCGCAGATAGCAGCAGCGATCGGGAGTACGCAGCCAAAGCGCAGCCCCGTGCTCGCGTTCCTGCTCCTCCACAGTCAACGCGGGTTTCAGGCGTTCGACCTCGATGCCGTAACGGTGCTCGATCTTCTTGATCAACTCGTAGGTCTCGGGAAAAAGCAGACCGGTGTCGAGCGTGAAGACGCGAATGTCAGGCCGCAGGCGCGCGGCCATGTCGATGAGGACCAAACCTTCAGGACCGAAACCTGACGCCATCGCAATCTGGCGGTCGAAACGATGCAGGGCCCAATCCAGAATTTCCTCGGCGGCCCAGGACTCAGCAAACGCCTGCGTTACATATAGCCAACTGAGCTCAGGCACGATTCGCCTCCGGGCTTCGATCTGAGTTTTGTGCCGGCAAAAGTTCCGCGCTGAGGCTCTGAATCAGAATGGACGGTTTCGCTTGTGCGCCGACAGATGGAAGTTTCCAGAGATTAGTTATCGTCGTTTGTTGCGCCGAAGTGCTGGCGCGGGAAACGACCGCGCAGGGCGCCTCGCGCGGAATGCCGGCGGCTGCCAGCTTGTCCACAGTTTCGCGCGGATCGGCGCCGGGCATATACAGTGCGATCGTGGTGCCGGACTCAATCATCGAACGAAGATCAGGAAGAGGCCGGTCATCCGCGAACTGGCCGGTCATGATCAGCAGAGATGAAGCGGTCCGTCGCAGCGTGAGAGGAATCTCCACTGACGCCGCCGCCGCGAAGGCCGCCGTAACGCCGGGGGCCGAACACCAGGGGATCGCCCCCCTTCAGTCGCACCACCTGCAGGCCTTGGCGCGCGAGCTCGATCATGAGGAAGTGGATCTCTTCCTGATGCGTGCTCTTCCGTCCGGAACGCTTGCCCACGTCATGGAGCTGCGCTTTTCTCGCCACCAAGGTCAGGACCTGGGGCGAGACGAGGTCATCGTGCAGCACGGCGTCGGCCTGACGGAGCAGCCGCAACGCCTTCAGAGTAAGCAGTTCGGGATCGCCCGGCCCCGCTCCAACCAGATAAACTTTGCCTTTCACAAGACTTCCTTTCCTGATTCAGACTGATTGCTGCGGATAAATTCCATAAATGCTTCGCGAGTTGCAAGTTGGTGTAGCAGTCTTCGCCGATGTTCTGGGTCGCCTCCGGCGCTGAACAGCGATTCGCGCCGGCTGCCGAGTTCCTCCAGCCAGCTTGCGTAGGCGGGCGGGAATTCCCCTTCAAGTTGTTTGCGTATGCGCTGCGCCAGTGCCGGACTAAGACCGGCAGTGGAAATTGCGATCTGTAATTGTCCCCGCCGCACGACCGCCGGATAGTAGAAATCGCAATGCGGTGGGTCGTCGACAACATTGCACAAGATTCCACGCGCCTGAGCCTCACGGTAGATGGCGTGGTTTACTTCAACCGACGAAGTCGCGGCGACCGCAAGAAAGACGCCGTCAAGATCCGCCGATTCATAAGGCCGCTGGAGCCATGTCAATGCGCCGCCACTTGCCCACTCTTGTACCGGCGCCGAGGCAGAAGGAGCGACCACGCGGACTTGAGCGCCGCAATCGAGCAGGCTGCGAATTTTCTGCTCCCCGACACTGCCCGCTCCCAGGACCAGGCAGTTGCGTCCCTCCAGCTTGAGGAACATCGGAAACAGAGATGCGGTGTTCATCCCCGTCAGCCCTCCACCGCGTGAGGCGCCGGAGCGGCAGGCTGATCCCGTTCTACGGGCTCGACCTGCTGTCCGGCCAGAAATTGTCGAAGTTCGTCGTTACTGTGCCGCGCAAAAAAGCGGCGAAGGTTCTCTCCGGGTTCGCGCATGGCCCGATAACGCCGCAGCAGACGCTCGATTGCGTCAGGCACTTCCTGCGCCGAGCAGCGATACCCGACCGGACGCGCAATCGATTGCAGCGCGCCGACCGCGCCACCCAGGCAAAAGTAATAGGCATCGACCAGCGCGCCATTAACCTTCAGCTTCTTGCCTTCGAGCCCGATGTCAGCGATCCAATGCTGTCCGCAACTGTTCGGGCAGCCAGTGACGTGCAGTTTTAGCTCCTGGTCGAAGCCGGGCAGCCGGTCGTCAAGTTCTTCCGTCAGCCAGCGCGAAAAAGCCTTCGTCTCGGTGATGGCAAGCTTGCAGAATTCCGTTCCGCTGCATGCGATCGCGCCGCGTACGAACGGCGACGCGTGCTTCCGCAGCCGCCTGCAGTTGCTCCGAACTGACGCGTCCGCGCAGAACGGCAGCCCCTACAAAGCAGAGCCCTTCCTGTTTTTGCGGATGAATCCCGATGTGGTCCCGATAGATATCGTGCGGCGGAAGCTCTGGCTCGGCGGGATCGAGCTTAAAGCCGAGCACGCGCTCCAATTTGCTCTGGAATCCTTCCCCAGTCCAGCCTTCCCTAAGAAAGAGGAACTTCAGGCGGGCCCGCTCGCGATGCTCACGCAGCGTGCTCGCGCTGCGAAAGAGCTCGGCAACTCCGCGTATCACGTCGACGACCTGATTCCAGCGGACGAAAGCATTCAGCCGAACGCCCAGATGAGGATCGGTCGAAAGCCCACCACCCACGCGCAGCGAGAAGCCGGTCTCTAACTGTCCTCGAAAATTTCGTGTGATTGCCGTCAGGCCAATGTCGTTGATCTCCGGATACGAGCACCAGGCGCGGCAACCGGTGAGCGAAACTTTGAATTTGCGCGGCAGGTTATAGAACTCCGCGTTGCCGGCAAGCAGATGGGACGCCTCAAGCCCCAGTGGCGAAGGGTCGCAGATCTCGTCCGCATCGAGTCCGGCAACCGGGCATCCCGTAATGTTGCGGACCACGTCACCGCAAGCCCCCAATGTCGTGAGGCCGTGCCGCTCGAGCGTTTCAAGAACTTCAGGCAGCGCTTCCGGCGTCACCCAGTGCAGCTGAATATTCTGCCGCACAGTAATGTCAGCGACGCCGCGTCCGAAACGCCGCGAGAGATCGGCAATAGCGCGCAGTTGCTCCGCTCGCAGAATCCCGTTGGGGATGCGAATCCGCACCATGAAATAGGGAAGCGCCTTGCCCTCGCCGTTCTGTCCACCGACTACGCCGACCCCGTCGCCCTGGGTGTAAACGCCCCACCAGCGCAGATAAGTTCCGAGCCACTCCGGAGGAATTGCCGGGAATCCCACGCGCGCGAACCCGCGGATCTCTTCAAGGGCCTCCCACGGATTCTTCTCCCGCTTCAATCGTTCCACGCGTTGTGCTTTGGTCTCTTTGGTCGCCATTTTCTCCGCCAAATATTCACGCAAAAAAGAAAAACCCATCGTCAGCTAACCTGCTGGCGATGGGTTTATGTATGCCGGATCTGAATCTAGTTAGAGATTAAGTCAGCAGCCCCCCTTGCGCCAGAAGACACGTTGGCGCAACAACAACAGATGCAAGAAATGGTGTGGTGGCTCGACATCGTGAGCCGGATTCTATTGGGATCGAGACGCATCTGTCAAATCAGATGTAGGAGGTTCCGGAAAAGAGCCATTATTTTCGTCACATTAATGCGATTTTTAGACACGTCATTAAGATCTGCTAAGTTAAATAACGGATTTCCACAGGACAATCACTCCAAACCACCAAGATCACAGCAGATAGCTCGGCCTGAACCACTGCAATAAACGCAAGCCCTAGTGGTCACCGATTTGGTTAACTACAAGCCCTCGCGGTTTGGCCTAACCCACACTTCCGTGTGTCTCAACCTGAAACTTTCCTATTGACAATAAACCAGTTAGGCGTAGGATGTGGTCAAAAGTGGTACAAAGTGGATCGCTAGATAGAGTGCGTGGGCGAAACGCTAACTGACGAGGCGCCAGTGGTTTTAGAGACTGACACCCCCGAAAAAAGGCCCAACGAACCGGAATCCACTGCTTTTGTTACGACTTTGACCTCCCTCGTAGTAGCTGTGGCAGCAACCATAAACAAACGGAGCCCAGGAACGAGCAGGGCGTATGTTTCGCGGAAATCACCCAACTCGCGTGGACGAAAAGGGACGTTTAAAGGTCCCTTCGGAATTCAAGCGGGTGATCGACGAGAAATATGCCCAGAAATTTTACATCACCAGTCTCGATGGAATTGTTGCTCAAGTGTATCCCTTCGAGGAATGGGAGAGGATCGAGCAGAAGCTGGCCTCGCTATCCACTTTCAATCCGACGAAGAAGAAGTTTCTCAATCGCACGAATTATTACGGGCAGGTCGTAGAGATGGACGGGCAGGGGCGCCTGCTGATCCCGCAAATCCTGCGTGAGTCCGCGCAGATTCGCGGTGAAGTGGCAGTGCTCGGCAATCTGACCTACCTGGAGGTCCGGAACCTGGAAGCGTTCCGCAAGGAGATTGAGGAGCAAGCGTTCACGGATGACGACACCAAGACGCTCGACGAATTGGGCATCTAGTGGAAACGGATTCAGGAAACAACATCCCCGAGCGGGATGGGCATGGAGAGGTTGGCCATGTTCCGGTTCTTTTAAAAGAAGCGATCGATTTTCTAGCCGTACAGCGTGGCGGAACTTATCTGGATGCCACGGTGGGCTTGGGCGGGCACAGTTACGAAATCGCAAAACGCCTCGGCGCACCGGGACATTTGATTGGCTTCGATAAGGATCCCGCAGCGCTGGAACGGGCCCGCGCGAATTTGACGGCGCTCGACGAGCCGCCGCAGATCACGCTGATTCACGGATCGTTTGCCGAAGTCGCTGAGCGCATCCCTCAGGCTTCGTTGGACGGCCTGATGGCGGACCTGGGTGTAAGCAGTTTGCAACTCGGGGATGCGGCGCGGGGATTCAGTTTTCAGGCGGAAGGACCGCTCGACATGCGGATGAATCCGATGTCGGGCGAGACCGCCGAACAAGTGGTAAACCACCTCGACGAGCGCAAGCTTGCCGATCTGATTTACGAATTCGGTGAGGAAAGGAGGTCGCGGAGAATCGCCAGAGCCATTGTCCGGTCGCGGCCGATACGCACTACCCAGCATCTTGTGGAAGTGATTTCGACCGCGGCCCGGTCAATGAAACTGGGTCAACACAAGTACGACAGGATTCATCCGGCGACCCGAACCTTTCAAGCTCTCCGAATATTCGTAAACCGTGAACTGGACGATCTGAAAGCACTGCTGGAGGCGGCGCCCCGCGTGCTGAAGCCGGGCGGAAGGCTGGTAGTAATCAGCTTTCACTCGCTCGAAGACCGGATCGTAAAGGATGCATTGCGCGGCGGAAAAGATAAGTACTTTAGTGTACTGACGAAAAAGCCGCTGACCGCATCTGAGGAAGAGATAGATCGCAATCCGCGGTCGCGCAGCGCAAAAATGCGCGCAGCGGAGAGGATATAGCACCGGCAACTCGCCAGCGTAGCGCCGGCATCCTGCCGGCAAGAGTTTGAAGCGGCAAAAAGTTTGGGTTTGTCTGGAGAAACTGCCAGACTCCCCGGTGCGGTGATTGTAAGGCGTGCCGGGTAAAGATTCTGTGGTGGAGTATTTCCGGAGCGGCCACGAAAAATAGAACAAGGCCGAGTCCGGAACGGAAGCGGGAAATGCAGAAAATCATGTTAACGGGAACCCTGATTGAAGATCTGATCGCGACCGTCGAACGCGTCCAACAGAGGACGCCCGCGGAAGAAAGTGTAATCGCGGAAATGGAACCCTGGTTCGTGTCCGGCCAGGATAGCGCGGGCTGCGAGGACAAATTTCTCGGAGTGGCATAACGGAGTGGCATAACCCATGAGTGCAGCGGCGGCAATCAACCGAGCAGTCCCATCCGGCCGAGGCAAGACCTGTTGGCTGGGCACTCCGGAGATCTATTTCCGGAAGACCATCGACAATTCGCGCCTGGTAAATGTAGAAGATCCGCGTCGCGCACGCGAGATGAAACAGTTTGGCATCGCGTTGTGCTTTTTGTTTGCGCTGGTGATGGGATACGCTCTGCAGCATTTCCGCGCCATCGAGTACGGTTACCAGATCGAATCGATGCGCAGTCAGCGCGA
>WNFH01004219.1_pt1 | contig 10336 bp, 9 predicted proteins | sample 5400411 | NCBI WGS metagenome assembly WNFH01 (sample SAMN13153347, study PRJNA577476) | soil metagenome | isolation source: 200 cm saprolite under Douglas fir tree site 2 hole 3 | place: USA:California | collected 2015-04-18
CTCCCCTGTATTTTATGTGGTGGGAGATGTTTCCAGCTCCATCTGTGCCGCTCGATCAGCCCCTGCAGGCTGGTGATACTGTGACAGCTACCGTCACGTTTCAGCAAGGCGAGTTTCAACTCAGCATAGATGCCCCCAAAGAAGGAGTACATTTCTCAACGACGCAAGCAGGGAGAGTTTCTGATACGAGTATTGCTGAGTGCATTGTCGAGGCTCCGACCATCATCGATGATCCCGCTACAAACACAGGTCATGTAGCACAGTTAACCAATTTTGGCCAGGTGAGTATCCTCTGCCAGCTCAACAATAACGAGCCTATAGCAGATGGCCCGCAGGACGTTCTCTTCCAAATGCAAACGAATGCAGGGGTTTCAAAAGCAGTCACATCTGCTCTTGATCAAGCTGGTACTACGTTTACCGTCCAATGGCATCATGGTTAACGGCAGCCGATGCGAACCGCTCGTACAACATCAGAAACAGACTGGACGACAGGTAACGTTAGGAGTATTTCCTGGTAGGTAAGTGCTCGCCTATATATCCAATAAACATTTGCCGCTTCTCCCCAATTGGGAAATAGTATACACGCCAATTTCTTGTAATCCGTATATGGAAACTGAAGACACGGTACTCACCATCGGGACAACGAAAAGTGCGATGCTCACCATACTCAGTTAACGTTGCCTCACTTTCTGGTCCTCCCTAGACCTCTTCCTCGAAGCACTTAAAGTTTTGCAAACGTAATAGGCGAATCATGATAACACCTCTTCAATGAGCTGCTTAATCGAGTCGAATCGACGGTATACCTTGTTGATATCTCCAGTACCCTGCGAGACTGCTGCATCAAACGCCCGATTATTCATCAAGTTCATAAAGCTCTCTATCAACTTATCCTTACGCACTATTAACCTTTGAAGTTGCTCATTACTTAATTGGCTAAGGTTCACAGACCAGCTCTCGAACAAAGCTTTGTTGATGGGGTACCTTGTTGCTCTTGCTCTATAGCGTTTGCGGAAAGCATCTGCACCAAAAATGCTAAAGGCTGCCACCATTGCCCTCTTAAATCGATTCTCAAGTTCTTCTAGTTCCTGGTCAGACATCTTGTTCATATCAACCATACGATCATTTAAGAAACTATCGAATTCTTTGGTTTTGTACTTAGTATATGGGGTGATCGCAAAAGCAAAAAAGCGTAGTACACACTCGCGATCAGCCATGCGATCATCACGAATACTGTTATCTATGGCCTTCTTAAACTCCTTTGAGTTAGCCAGTCTGGCAAGTATCTCAGTCGACTTTCCTTGATTAAGGGCATGGCGAATTTCTTGTGCAGAGAGGGGCAATCCACCAGTGTTAATACGTTTGAAAATATTAAATTTAACTTCACTAGGTGTTCCTTTTTCAATGAGGTAAACCGTTACTTGAGTCTCCAAGATACGTCGTTGGAATTGACGCGGCAAATCAATATAGGTTTTACCTTGCAAATGAGTAAGGAACTCCAATTCACGGAGTTTGAGGCTCTGATCAACGATAAATCGCTTCAGGGTCGTAAGCCGTTGCAAGCCATCCACGACCAACCACTTATCATCGTTAGTGGCATCAACGTAAAAAGCCGGTAATGGGATACGAATGAGCATAGACTCGATTAGTCTGCTTTGTGCTCCTTCGTTCCAAATTCCACCTTTACGTTGAAAACTAGGTTGTAGGTCCAGTTCCTCATGCGCAATTCGTGTCAGGAGTAGATCAATCGTCATAGGCCTGGTATCTACTCGTATCAGCGCAGGATTGAATGGATCGGTGATTCGTTCGTCGCTACCAACATTTTCTACTTCGACGCCCTCGACTTCCTCGACTTCGACGCCTGTACCATTGTCTATGTAGGTAACGGTTTCTTCCACAGAATATTGTCCGCTTGGTTCTTTTATATCTGCCACAGTTCTATTCCTCAATAGGGAAAGCGAAATCATACCATTTACAACTAAGGACGAGACACTGAAATGATAAACGGTTATCTGAATATACTATATAAATCGCATATAGTAAACCAAAGCGATATTTTATCCAGACATTTGGAGATAAGGATTAGGGAGGAGCATCCGGGCAAGAAGCCATTACGACCTGAGCTGGCAGCTCACTGATTGCTTCTGGCGCTGGGAACGGCTTCTTGAGAGAAAAGGCATACGGGGTCTCTCCGTTGGCACGCAGGTGTGCCAGACGCTGCTTTGCCTCCTCGACGCTGGGGACGTGACCGGCGGGAACCCACCAGAGGGCCAGGTAGGGGCCATCGAAGGGCTCAAACCACTGACGGCGTTGCTGCATCACCTGACGGTGCCGGCTCTTGTAGACAAAGGTCGAGAGATCGGAGAAGCTGGCCCACAGCGAGAGGTTCACGAGAATGAGATCGTCCTCAAAAGGACGCAGGGCCGTGGCGTTTCCTTCTGGCGTTTGCAGTCGCCAGAGAAAGCCGGGGCTGGTGTCGGCGAGTGCGTTAATCGCATCCAACTGTGCCACAAACTCGGCCATCAGTGGATCAGTGAGGGGAGCCAGCATACGGGCGATGTTCACCTCAGCAAGCTGATACATCATCTCGTTCCTTTCTTGCGGAGCTTGACGATTGACAACTCACCTCCCTGTTGCGCTTGCATTCCCACAGGGCGAGGAGAGCGAGTTTCGTCGCGCTCAGAGACAACGTTCCGTTGCATTGTTTTTGACTGTGAGTCCTTTTTTCGACCGATGGTATGTATCTGGGGTTCACTATACAGAGGAGAAGAAGCTCTGTCAAGCACGAAGAAGTTTCGACTACCCTAACTCATCGAAAGACTACCGCCCAGTTGTTGTATGAGGCCTAGCGTATCAGAGTTCACCCATACTTCCTCAATCTTGCCGCCTGCGATCTTGAAGATGCCCATCCCTGATACTATTGCTTGCTTGCCTGTTGGAGAAATACCTGCAAACTCACCCCTGTGTATAAAATGGCCTGTCCAACGGCACGCCACCCTGTCTCCTTCCGCAAACATGTCCTCAACAGTAAAGTGCATGTCGAATACTGCATGGAGATCAGTGAAGAATTGCTTAAGGTTGGAAGTACCACGGATGTCTCCACCGGGAGCGGCGGGATCGTGGAAAGCGACAGTGGGAGCGAACAGCTCGTCTATCGCGGCAATGTTGCCCTCGTTAATGACCTTCTCAATATGACGGCGCGTAATGGCCCTGGCCTCTTCTGCTGACATGGACTCCAATACCTTCTTTCCTACACGATCTTACCGGGGTTCAATATCCCCTCTGGATCAAAGAGCACCTTTATATGTCGCATCCACTCCAGCGCGGCACCGTGTTCCGCTTCCATAAACTTCCTCTTTACCAGGCCCACGCCATGCTCGCCCGTGGCAGTGCCCCCAAGTTCCAGGGAGCGTTTCACCAGTAGTTCAGAGAAAGCTTCGGCGCGAGAATACTCTTCAGGTGGAGTGGCGAGCAGGGCGTGGAAATTGCCGTCGCCGACGTGCCCTACGATGGCCCCTTCCAGTGCCATTTCTGTCAAAAGCTGCTGAGCGTAGCTGACTGCTTCGGGCATCCTGGATAAAGGCACCGCGATGTCGGTGGTGTAGAAGACGCTGCCGGGGTTGCTGCGCACGAATGACCAGTAGAAGTTGTGACGCGCCTCCCACTGGTCGGCACGATCCTGCGCGTGTCTGGCTACATTGATGTCAAGCGCACCGGTCTCGCGCACGATCTTATCCACAAGCTCGGACTCTGCTTCGATTGCTTCTCCAGTGGAGGAGTGGAATTCGAGGAAGAGCGCGGGCTTCTCGAGATAGTTGCGCTGCAGGTCGCGGTTGATGACTTTGATGCTGTGTTCGTCCAGCAGTTCGAGGCGAGCCACGGGAAGAGCGCTCGCCATGATGCGATAAGCAGCTTCGGCAGCCTCTACAAGGCCGGGAAAGAAGACGCGCAGGGTGTGGACGAAGATTGGAACAGGGTATAACCTGAGCACGAGGCGGGTGATGATGCCAAGGGTACCGCCGGAACCAATGAAGAGGTCCTTGAGGTCGTAGCCGCTGCTGGTCTTGCGCACCGAACGACCGAGATGGAGAGCCTCGCCGTTCGCCAGCACTACGTCCAGCTCTACGACGTTTTGCCGCATCCCGCCGTACCTGACGGTAGTTGTGCCACTGGCGTTGGTCGCTGCCATGCCACCCAGCGAGGCGTTAGCGCCGGGGTCTACCGGGAAGAAGAGGCCGCTATCTTGAAGAGCGCGATCCAGTTGCTCGCGCGTCACACCTGGTTCGACTGCGACCAGGAAATCCTGGGGGCGTACATCCAGGACACGGTTCATTCTGGAGAAATCGAGGCTAATCGCCGGTGCGATGGGAGTAACATGCCCTTCGAGGCTGGAGCCGGCGCCGAATGGAATCAGCGGCATATGCTGCGTACGGCACCAGGCCAGAATTTTCTGCACGTCCTCTACCGATTCGGCAAAGACTACCGCTTCTGGGGGCTGCACTGCCGGATAGCTACTATCTCGACCATGAGCTTCGAGAATGGCCGGATCGAAGCTCACTTTCTCACCGAAATAGTCCTTCAAAGTTGCTAGCATGCAGGTTCTCCTTGTCTAGCCTCCGGGTGAGGGCATAGAATATCACCGGCATTAGTGTAAGATGTACCCGCTACCATTGTAACACTCGCCCGCCGTATTCAGCTCACCATGTTGAACACGATATTCACGATGATGATGGCAAGACATACCAGGCCCACTGCTACTACAGCAAAAAATGCAGTGAAAGCAGACAGGCTTAAAATGATGCTAAGCAGCGGTACCAGGAGTGCTAGCGAAACAATTGCGAGGGCCAGGCGCTGACCGGACGAAGCTCCCCTGGAGGGCTGCAATCCACTTCTGAATTCCACGCGCAATCTCTGCGCAACTGCATCGGCCAGTTGATCGTTATACTGGGTGTTTGCCCTGTAGCCCTCGCCATACTGAGGACTAGCTCCGCTATCTGAGTAGGATGGGGATTGCCACTCGCGTTCATCACGCGGTTGAGGTGCCGGCTGTTGATACATAGCTGTGCCTCCATTTCGTATAAAGAGGTTAGTCAATGGATATACGCTGAAAAACGCAGGAGGTTACAAAGCTGATGGGTAGATTCCTGCGCCAAAAAATCTTCATTGTAGCGTTTCTCCATCAGCGGCACCCTGGTAGATGTCAGATCGTATCCTCCTCAATTTGATGAGCATGAGTACAAAAGGAGAGAAACATATGCCCCGCATTTCTCGCATCCTGATTCCTTTCCTGGTAGTTTGTCTTGTATGTTTGTCTGTCGCATTTGTCGCATTCGCGCCACGATCCCATACGAACGCTCAAAGCAGTGCCACGCGCAGCGCAGCGCATCCGGCAATTACGACGAACTGTCCTGCCCCCGGAACCGCCAATGCTGCCTCTATGCCCCCCTTGACGCTTGGTAGCCATCCTAACATTGTCTATATCGTCAATGAAAGCACACCCTTTCAAGGCACCTTGAAACGCTACGACATTGTGACCGGTGCCAAAGTTGAGATTGTGAAGCTGGCTAACACGTCCATCTCCGAGGCGCAAGTCTCAGCCAATGGGCAGTGGCTGATGTTTGTGGCCCAGGTGTCGGGGCAGAGTAAGCTGCAACTGGTACGCATGGACGGCCGGTTCTTGCAGACGCTCTATTGTGGGAATCCGAGCCACGTCCAGTGGTCTACGAACCAGCAACTGGCCGTGTTCGCAGACGCGCAAGGTGTCTACCTGCTCAATGTAGCCGGCGGTGTAGTGCAGTTAGAACTGAAAGCCAGGATTAACCCCTTTGCCTTCCCGCGTACCTGGCTGGATACTACCCGTGTCTATGTCGCACTGGAATTCGTGGATTCCCCCGCTGAGAGCGTGGCTATTCTTGATACCGGCAAAGGCCCCAATCAGAGCGTGCAAAACCTGCAGGTGGCTTTTGATGCTTCCACCTCCACGCCTTTCTGCTGGGACTTCGACAGCAGCTTTGACGCTACCAAGCTGTTTGTCAGCCAGTGTACTGCTACCAGCTCAGGCGGGCCTGGGGCCAACATCTTTTCGGGACCAGGTGTGATCACTGTGCGTCCGGCGGCAGGCTTTTCATACTCGTATCTGTATGTGAGCCAGGGCCAGGCATTCACGGCTATTCGCGCCGTCACCAGTAACACGCTGCTCTTCACTGTCGGCAACACGAAAGGGAATACGAGCCAGAACGGACTGTGGAGAGTGGGGACAGATAGCTCTAACCCGTTACATCTTGCCCCATCCGGTCAATTCAACCAGTTTACGCAGTTTCCCTGGTCGAATGTGTCACGTGATAGCACGAAGTACGTTCTTCAAATCATCAGCAGTTCGCCACCCAACACTACGTATACGCTGGAGTACGGCTCGCTCAGTGGTGGTTCGCCGGTCGTTTTCGCCTCCATCACCAACGTGCAACTGGCAACAGTAGGCTGGACGACGATGTAAGTGGAGCGCGTAGAGCTAGCCGCTAAACAAGTTCGGGAAGATTGTGGTCACGACAATCAACAATGTAAGGACGGTCATGACGATTGTTGTGATCCAGGCGACTATATTGTTCGCTCGCCCATTGACGTAACGGCCCATGAGGCGGCGATCATTACAAAGCAGTATCATCAGTATAAGGATCAACGGCAGGAGCATGCCGCCTACCACGTTGGGCAGGTTGAGCACAAAGACCAGGCGATCCTTTGGTACGAACAGGGTAATGCCCGCGCCTACCGCAATGATAAAGGTATAGAGCGCCAGGAACTGCGGTGCTTCTTTGAAATTTCGTCCGACGCCGCGCTCCCAGCCGAAGGCTTCCGCAATCGAGTACGCGGTGGAGAGCGGCAAGACGCTGGCGGCCATCAGCGAGGCATTGAGTAAGCCCACGCCAAACAGGATCTCGGCAATCTGTCCATTGCCGCGCACGAGCGGCGCCAGGGCCAACGCGGCATCCTTGGCCTCGTTGATCTGGATATGGTGGACAAACAGGGTCGCTCCCGTGCATATTACTATAAAGAACGCCACGAAGTCTGTAAGGAATGTGCCGACGTAGGTATCAATTTGTTCGTAACGCAGATGGGCGATCTTGATGTGCTTGTCCGCGATTGCGGATTGCTGGTAGAATTGCATCCAGGGCGCGATGGTTGTGCCGATCACGGCTACCAGGGTGAGCAGGTACCGCTGGTTGAGTTGTATTGGCGGCACCAGCGTTTGATGCAAGACCTCTCCCCAGTTGGGATGCACGAGAAAGCCGCTGATGACATAAGTAAAGTAAATCAGGCACAGCGCCAGCAATATGCGCTCGACATAGCGGTAGCTGCCACGCACCACCAGCACCCAAACAACTACTGCCGCCACGGGAACGGCTATGTATGGGCTGACGCCGAAGATATCCATCGCGCCTGCGACGCCCGCGAATTCGGCTACGGTCGTGGCGGCGTTGGCGATCAGCAGCAGGAGCATGCTCCAGAAGGTGATGCGCACGCCGAATTTTTCGCGAATCAGGTCGGCCAACCCCTTGCCGGTGACCACGCCCATACGCGCCGCCATTTCCTGCACGACGGCGAGGCTGATTGTGACAAGCACGACGGCCCACAGCAGGCCATAGCCATACTGCGCACCCGCCAGGGAATAGCCTGTGATACCGGTGGCATCATTATCGACGTTGGCGGTGATCAGCCCGGGGCCGATTACGGAGAGCAGGATCAGCAACTGGCGCATCCAGACGCGGCGTACTTTGCGCTGCCGCGTCAAAAGGACTTTGTTCATAGGACACCTCCTTGTGGGGGCATCAGTCCATAAAAAATGCCCCCGGGCAAGAGGGGGTATAACCAGTGTGCTGTATGTTTTCCCCCTCTAGTTGAGCTTTGGCACTGTACGACGTAAGATAGCCCAGGGCTATCCAGCCACTTCGGGTCCCGCCTTATTCCGACGAGACCTGGCCTGATCGTTGGCGTCTCTCGACGTTTCTGATCAGTGGCCTGTATTCATACAGCCGCCTCACCTAACGAGGTAAGTCAGTATATACTTCTTACTACCTGTACTATACTGCGAGTTCGCGACTTTGTCAAACTTGATCGAAGAGGGGATGTGCGAAATGTGTTGCAGGCAAACGAGCAGGCGTGAACCACCAGAGCGGAACTGCTGAGAGATCCTAAGAGCTACTTGCGTATATCGAGTGAGTTTTACACGCAGGCTAGAGGTATCGCTTCCTGCTGCGCTCAGTTTTCATTACCAGAGAAGGAGACATCGCTTGCTCACCATCGTCTATGTACTCATTCTTCTCGTCCTCATACTCATGCTCTTCACCGGCATAGGAGGCTGGATCGGCGCAGGGAGGCTCCTGCGCATCACCGATGTATGGTATGTGGTCACGCTGCGCCTCAGCGGGGCCACAGAGGAGACAGTCACGCTCCCGCGCCAGGTAGAGACGGCCTATGATGGCATCTTTGGCATTGCCTGGCAGCATGACTACGCGATACTCGGCAAGATCGTGGCCAGTGATACCCAGACGGTGACGCGCCGGATCATCAAAACGACACAACCGTTGTCTGCTGGCTTGCTCGTGACCTGGAACATTTTTGTCTACCAGGGCGATCCCCAACGCACGCTGGGCCTGGCCTATGATGATGTACGTATCCCGAGCGAACTCGGACCGCTGCCAGCGTGGCTTGTGCCGGGAGAGCGTACGACCTGGGTTCTCCTCGTGCATGGCTTCCACGCCCCACGCGAGGAGGGGCTGCGCATCCTTCCCACGCTGGTACAGATGGGCTTTCCTGTGCTGCAGCTGTCATATCGCAACGACGCTGGTGCGCCGAGGAGTCCCGATCACCTCTATCACCTGGGCGACACGGAATGGCAGGATGTCGAGTCCGGGGTGCGCTACGCCTTGGCCCATGGCGCGCAGGATGTTGTGCTGTATGGCTGGTCAATGGGGGGCTGCATGGTCGAGACCTTCCTGCGTCGCTCATCATACACTGCACAGATACGGGCCGTCATTCTCGACGCACCACTACTTGATTGGCACAAGGCCATAGATACGCAGATGCATAAGCTTCACTTCCCGCACTGGTTTACCTATGTAGTCGAGTGGGCCGCGACGCTTCGGGCGGGTATCAATTTCGCGGCACTCAATTACGAGCGCCCGGCACGCGAGAGAACCACCCCGACCCTACTCTTTCATGGCACTGCCGATGGCATGGTTCCCATTGGATCGAGCGACACCTTCGCGCAAGCCCACCCCGATCTCATCACCTACCAGCGTATGAACGGTGTCGATCACGCCCAGGCGTGGAATGCTGACCCGCAAGCCTACGAGGACGCGGTCAAAACATTCCTCACTCGTGAGACTTCGGACAAACCCGTGTCGCACGGAGAAAAGTCATCTACTTGATCTGGATACCAACACGTTCCAGGAGACTTCGGCTCAGTTCTACCCTGTATTTGATTGGTTTGTGATCTGGGCCATGTGAGTCTGAACCTGAGCTGATAAGCAAGTCATGCTTTTGAGCGTACTCCAGATACATGGCAATCTGTTCTGGCGTATGAGTGGGATAATAGACCTCGAAGCCATCAATGGGAACTTCCTGGCGGAGCTCATCAAGCAAGGTTACATCATAGCGAGTAAATTCCCCTCCCCGTCCAGGATGGGCGATGAGACAGACGCCTCCACTGCGATGAGCGGCATCAACGACAGCAGCAATGTTGTTCGTCGCAAAAAAGAAACCAGCAGCAGTGATCAAATCCCCGAGAGATGTTGCTCCTGTTCTATAGCCATATTTTTCTAAGAGTGCAATCAGTTCATGGGGTTGCTGCGCGCTCGGTTTTTCTAGGAGTGCCATCAGTTGATGGGAAGGCTTTGGCTCTCCTCCACCCTCGTTCACGCTCTCTTGCGGATTCGGAAAGGTATAGCCTTTCCGGCGGAGGTTCTCATAGACTTCCTTCGTATTCTCTCGCTGGCGGCGCAAAACATCTTGTGCTAAGTCGTTCAACTCGTTCTTTTCTGGGTCAAACCCATAGCAGAGAAGGTCAGTCGCCTCACCGTTCCACGAAGTGCTCATTTCCACTGCCGCGAGCACTGGTAGCTGTTTTTCCGCCGCAAGATGTTGCAGCGATGCGACGGTATCCACACGATCATGATCGGTTATGGCGACCAGGCCGAACCGTTCACTCACCAGGTAGTCAATCAACTGCTCGGGGGTCCATGTGCCATCACTGTAGGTGGTGTGCAGTTGTAGGTCAATGGCAGCATCAGGAGCAAGCACGAGATGGGTCGTCATACAGTTTGAAGCTCCTTGCTCCCTTCAA
>WNFH01006671.1_pt1 | contig 10336 bp, 8 predicted proteins | sample 5400411 | NCBI WGS metagenome assembly WNFH01 (sample SAMN13153347, study PRJNA577476) | soil metagenome | isolation source: 200 cm saprolite under Douglas fir tree site 2 hole 3 | place: USA:California | collected 2015-04-18
GCGGGAAAGACGTGGACCGTCAGTTTCTCTCTGGCGCTGCCTTTGTTCGACGGCGGTCGTCTGTGGGAAGCGCTCTGGAATCAAGAATTTCTAAAGTATATGTCGGTGATCCTTCCCATGGGGATTTTCAACGTCGTCGGCTCGCTGCAAAACATCGAGAGCGCCGAGGCGGCAGGCGACCGCTATCGCACCTTTCCATCGCTCATGGCGAATGGGATCGGCTCTGTCGCCGCTTCCCTGTTCGGCAGCGTCTTTCCCACCACGATCTACATCGGCCATCCGGGATGGAAGAGGTTGGGAGCCCGTGGAGGGTACTCGGCCTTGAACGGCATCTTTATAAGTTTTCTCTGCCTGACCGGAACGATTCAATCGGTGCTCACCTTCATTCCTCTGGAAGCTGGCATCGGGATTCTCCTTTACATCGGCATTATCATCGTCGCCCAGTCGTTCCAAGAAACTCCCAAAGAGCATGCGCCCGCAGTAGCCCTAGGGCTCTTCCCGGCCTTGGCCGCGTGGGGATTATTAATGGTGGAGACAGGCACCCGCGCTGCCGGGAAAACGCTCTACGAAGCCGGACTCGGCTCCTTTGCCCAAAGCCTAGCGATTCACGGCATGATCTCGTTGGAGCGCGGCTTCATCTTTACTTCGACCATCCTGTCCGCCATAGGCGTCTTTCTGATCGAGAGGCAATTTTTCCGGGCCGCCTTTTGGTCTTTGGCCGCAGCCGTCTTTGCCGCCATCGGAATCATTCACGCTTACGTCCTTACGCCTGGAGGCGTGGCGACCCGCTTCGGCCTTTTTGTCGCTCCGGAGTTCACGCTGAGCTATCTGCTTTTGTTCGCACTCTTCTTAATCGTTGGGCTTTGGGAGAGGAACAAGAGCAACTCCCTTTAAGCCTTTGCTCTCTCTTCGAGGGAAACCTTCAAGCCGATCCATCTGATCGTCCGAAATGCTCCCCATTTGTATTTTTCGGCCTGCATGATAGGAAAAACACGGTAAGTTTCGAATGCTTAAGAAGTCAAAGGCTGGCCGAGAAACGCAAATCAAGCAGCTTCTTGCTGAGAAGATCGCTCGCCTAGCGGAATCCCTTCAAGCCCGTAGTATCAAAGAAGAGACCAAGGTTCTTCGCCTAGAAATCCCCGTCTCCGGCGCCGACCCTCTATTCTGGCTTGCGGCACAGCGGTCGCCGATCAAATTCTACTGGGCGGACAGAGAAAAACATTTTGAGACTGCGGCTATCGGACAGGCCGATCTTGTAACTTCTGACGGTCCTGCTGACTACGAGACCCTATTTGAGAGGCTGGATCAAAAACTTTCTTCGGCCGATGGAGACGCGCGCTACTATGGCGGCTTGCGCTTTAACAACTACGGCGGCGCAGACAAAGCCTGGAGAGCCTACGGATCGTACCGCTTTTTTCTTCCTCGCTTTGAGCTTTCGCTACGTGATGGGAAGGGCTTCTTGGCGTGTTATCTGCTGACCTCCGGTGGCAGGGCTGTTTCACCTTCAACTCTCCTTGCCGAGTTGGACGCGCTGGTTTTTCCCCCACGGGAAGAAGAGGCAAAAATGCCTCGCCTGATAAGTCGGAATGATACTCCCGACCGACTAACTTGGGGAAAAAACCTGGATGCGGCGCTTGGCTCTCTGGAGGGTGGCGCGTTCAAGAAAATCGTGCTGGCAAGAAAGTCCTCACTGGAGTTTGACGCTAAGCTCGACCCATTGATCTTGCTCCGAAGTCTTAAGAGACAGACGAAGGATTGTTTTCACTTCTGTTTTGTCCCCAGTTCACAAACGGCCTTCATCGGGGCATCGCCTGAGCGCCTCTATGCCCGCGACGGCGGCGCTCTTAAGACGGAGGCGCTGGCCGGAACCCGGCCCAGAGAGAGCAATAGAGAGGCCAATGAGAGGCTCGCCCAGGAGCTTCTTCGAAGTGAGAAAGATATCAGGGAACACAGGATCGTTGTAGACGGGATCAAGGAAGCCCTATCCCCTCTGTGTCAAAGCCTCCAGGTGGATCGAGTCCGAGTTCTGACGCTGGCCCGGAGTCAACCCTTAGCCGCTTGCATCCGACACCGGCCGTCGGTGGATATCCCACGGCAAACGCTCTATCGGAGATCGAGCGCTTGGAATCTTTCGACCGCGGTTGGTATGCTGGACCTATCGGCTGGGTCGGCCGAGATCAGGTCGAATTCGCCGTAGCGATCCGCTCCGGGCTCATTGAGGGTTCAAGGCTTCACCTCTTCGCCGGGGCCGGCATCGTCAAAGGCTCGACCGCGGAAGGCGAGTGGAACGAGATTGAAAACAAGATCAGCGACTTCATCAAAGTTTTAGCCGGCTCATGAACCTCAGCGCGCCGAATCTCAACCAGCTATGGGCCAATTTGCTCGTCGAAGAGCTGGTCCGCAATGGGGTCGATTACTTTTGTTTGGCTCCCGGCTCGCGCTGCGCTCCGCTGACGACCGCCATAGCTTCGTCTCCCCGCGCCAAGACCGTCCTCCATTATGACGAGCGCGGAGTCGCGTTTCACGCCCTGGGTTATGGCCGGGCTACGGGCCGGCCTGCCGTTGTGGTCACAACCTCCGGCACGGCTGTCGCCAATGTCTTGCCTGCAGTCGTCGAGGCGTCGGAGGATCAGGTGCCGATGATCGTCCTTACGGCAGACCGACCGCCGGAACTGCACGACGCAGGCGCCAACCAAACCATCGAGCAAGTCATGATTTTCGGTCCGTACTTGCGCTGGGAAAACAATCTCCCCTGTCCGACGACTGAGATAAAACCGGAAACTGTACTGACGGCGGTGGATCAAGCGCTCTATCGCTCTCGTTCGTCGCCGCACGGGCCGGTTCATTTGAACTGTATGTTCCGCGAGCCTTTGGCCCCAGTGAGTTCCGGCGAAGATTACGGCACTTATCTCTCAAGCCTCGCGCGGTGGCAGAAAAGTGGCAAACCTTACACGATCTGTACGCTATCGATGCAAGCGGCGCACGAGGAGTCTCTAAACGACTTAGTCACGACGCTGAACAGCGCGACCCGTGGGCTGCTGATTGTCGGCGCCTTGAGAGATAAGACGGAGACAGAAGCGGTGCGGCGGCTTTCCGACAAGCTCGGTTGGCCCGTGCTGCCCGATATCACTTCCGGCCTCAGGCTGGGCGCCAACTCAACCCATACCATTGTTCATTACGACCAGATTCTAGCTGCGGGCAAATTCCTTAGCGCTCATCTCCCGGACGTCGTGCTTCACCTCGGCGGGCGCCTTACGTCCAAGCGGCTGCTGGAATACATTGAAGGCTCCCGGCCGAACGAATACATCGTCATTGACGATCATCCTTTCCGCTATGACCCCAGCCACCTGGCAACCGCAAAGATAGAATCCGCCATTGATTCTTTTTGCGATGCTCTGTGTTCACGTTTGAATTCGAGAAAAAGTTCGCCCTGGCTCCAAGATTGGCAGCGCGCATCGCGGCTGGTGGACGAGGCGCTGAAGAACTTTGCGGCGAAGAGTTCCGGATTGAGCGAGCCGCTCGTGGCGCGCTTGATTTCGCAGGAGATCGGCGCTCAGTGCGGATTGTTCCTGGGCTCGAGCATGCCGGTCCGGGACATGAATATCTTCGGCGCGACAGACGGGCCGCAAGTGCGGGTGGCTGCGAACCGCGGCGCCAGCGGCATCGACGGCACTGTCGCGTCGGCGACCGGATTCGCCCGGGGTCTCAATCATCCTGTGACGTTATTGATCGGAGACTTGGCGCTGCTCCACGACCTGAATTCACTCTCACTGGTGCGCTCTCTCGACCTACCCATGACTATCGTAGCTGTTAACAATAACGGAGGGGGCATTTTTTCCTTTTTGCCGATCGCCCAGTTCGAAGACATCTTCGACCGCTATTTCGGTACTCCGCACAACCTCGACTTTGAAGGCGCGGCCCGCATGTTCGGTCTTGGCCATGCGCGCCCGTCATCCAAGTCGGCCTTCGTAGAAGCCTATAAGGCAGCCGCCAAGAAACAAAAATCGACTCTCATCGAAGTTGTGACCCAGCGCAAAGAGAACTATGATCTCCACGTGGCTCTCCAGAAAGAGATTTCCTCCAAGCTAGGCGGCGCGTAACCTTCATGACGGATCTGTGCCGGTTGCATTACCTCACTTCCGGGAATCCCGGTTCCCCAGCGGTTCTCTTTCTCCACGGTTTTTTGGGCGCCGGCTCGGATTGGGAGGAGACTATCTCCGCTTTATCCGAAGAGTTCTACTGTGTGGCGCCGGATCTGCCCGGCCACGGGCAAACCACGAAAAGCTCCAACCCGAAAGCCTACTCGATGAACGGCGCTGCCAGGGCCTTACAAGCCACGCTGGACGAGTTACGCATAGCTCAGTGCGCCGTGGTCGGTTATTCCATGGGCGGCCGGCTGACGCTCTACTTGGCGGCCTTACATCCGGAACGATGGACTCGAGTCGTCGTGGAATCCGCTTCTCCCGGCATCGAGAATCCTTCAGAACGAGCGGAACGACAAAGACTGGACGAAAAAAAAGCTGAGGAGCTGGAGAAAGGAGATTTCGAAGCGTTTCTCCAATCATGGTATCAACAACCCCTCTTCGAGTCTCTCAAGCGCGATCGAGCCAGGTTTCAGCGGTTGCTGGGGCAGAGAAAGAACAATGATCCGCTGGAGCTGGCAAAGTCTCTAAGAGGCATGAGCACGGGAGCTCAGCCGTCGCTCTGGAACAAACTTCCACAACTGGAGGTCCCTCTCTTAGTCATGGCCGGTGAGTACGATACGAAATATCGACAGATAGGCGAACGGTTAGCCGGTCTGTGCAAGAAAGCTTCTTTCACGACGGTGTCCAATGCCGGTCACAACGTACATGTAGAAAACCGAAAAGAATTTATCAAGCAATTAAGACATTTTCTGACGGAACAACCTGAGGTGAATCATGCAAAAAATCAAGTGGCAACAAAGCGGCAAGTTCAAAGACATCAAATACCATAAGGCGGACGGGATCGCGAAGATCACCATCAATCGTCCCCAGCTTCGCAACGCCTTCCGCCCTCTCACGGTCGTGGAGATGATCAACGCGCTGTCCGATGCGCGCAACGACACGGAGATCGGCGTCGTGATCTTGACCGGCGAGGGCAAAGAGGCCTTCTGCTCCGGCGGCGACCAGAGCATCCGCGGCCACGCGGGCTACAAGGACGAGCAGGGAATGGATCGGCTCAATGTGCTCGATTTCCAGAGACTGATTCGCACCTGCCCCAAGCCGGTCATCGCCATGGTCGCGGGCTACGCTGTCGGCGGCGGCCATGTGCTCCACTTGCTCTGTGACCTGAGCATCGCCGCGGACAATGCGATCTTCGGCCAGACCGGACCGAAGGTGGGCTCGTTCGACGGCGGCTACGGCGCCACCTACATGGCGCGCGTCGTGGGTCAGAAGAAAGCCCGCGAGATCTGGTACCTCTGCCGCCAATACAACGCGCAGCAAGCGTTGGACATGGGACTGGTCAACGCCGTCGTCCCCTACGGCAAGCTCGAGGAGGAGACCGTGCAGTGGTGCCGCGAAATTCTAGCCAAATCTCCGATCGCGATCCGCTGCCTCAAGGCCGCCTTCAACGCCGACTGCGACGGCCAGGCTGGGTTGCAAGAATTAGCCGGCAACGCGACGATGTTGTACTACATGACAGAAGAGGCCCAAGAGGGGCGGAACGCCTTTATCGAGAAGCGCAAGCCGGACTTCGCTAAATTTCCCCGCCGTCCGTGAATCAACTCGGGAATGTTGATGGCGCAGCAGAAACTCTCTACCTGGATCTTGGCTGCTCGACCGAAGACGCTTGTGGCTTCGGTCTGTCCCGTCATCATCGCAACAGCCATGGCCCACAGCTCCCAAGCGCACCACTGGCCATCGGCGCTGGCGGCTCTTCTGGGAGCGGTTCTGATTCAGATCGGGACTAACTTTACCAACGACTACTTCGATTTCCAAAAAGGAGCCGACACGCCGCGGCGATTGGGGCCGGTCCGCGTTACCCAGGCGGGATTGATCTCTCCCCAGGAGATGAAGCGGGCGACGGTATTGGTTTTTGGTTTAGCCTCTGTGATCGGCCTCTATCTTATCCGGCGCGGTGGCTGGCCGGTCGTTATCATCGGCACAGCTTCGATCCTGGCCGGCATCTTGTACACCGGGGGACCTTACCCCTTGGGCTACCTCGGCCTTGGGGACCTGTTCGTTTTCATTTTTTTCGGACCGGTGGCCTTGGCAGGGACTTATTACGTCCAGGCATTGGATATCACCACTCCGGTCGTGATCGCCAGCTTCGCGCCCGGATTTTTGATAACCGGCATCTTGGTCGTCAACAACCTGCGAGACATCGATGAGGACCGACAGACGGGAAAGAAAACGCTCGCCGTGCGCTTGGGAAGAAGTTTCACCCGGGGTGAATACTTCTCTGTCATCGGATTGGCCTCCCTGATCCCGGTTCTTCTGTACATCCGCTCAGGTAAACATTTTGCTTCCCTGATCGCTGTTCTTGTTATTGTTGCAGCCATTCCGGCTTTCAAGACCGCTTTCACTAAAACTGACGGCCCTTCGCTGAATCGTCTGCTCGCCCAAACCGGCGGGCTGCTGACAATCTACAGCGTCCTCTTCTCGCTCGGCTGGCTCCTATGAAGCTGGCGAGGTTTGATATCTTCGAATACGAACTCCCTCTCGTCCAGCCAATCGTCACAAAGGGCCATAAGATCACCAGCCGGTGCGGCCTCTTAGTCAAGCTCTCAACCGATTTAGGCTCTATTGGTTGGGGAGAGGTAGCGCCCCTCCCGGGTTTCAGCCGCGAGAGCTTGTCTTTGGCCAAAAAGGACGGTCTCAAGTTGAAGACAACCTTAATCGGCTCCGAGTTGCCCGCTGACTTAACCCCGGAAGGAAAGGGTTGGAGCAGATGGATGCTTCTAGATGATTTGGTTCCATCGGTACGTTGTGGATTGGAGCTGGCGCTTTGGAACCTTCAGGTCACCGAAGAACCTCGAAAGAAAGTCTTGGTGAACGGTTTGTTGACCGGCTCTCATGCCGAAGTGCTCCGTTCGGCGCGTGAAATGGCTGAGTCGGGCTACAAGGCGGTTAAACTGAAGGTAGGAGGGCAGCCGATAGATCAAGAGATCGAGATCACATGGAAGGTGAGGGAAGCCATCGGGGATAAAGTAAACCTAAGGCTAGATGCGAATCGCGCCTGGAACTTGGATGAAGCCGTGAAGTTTGGCAAGGCGGTTTTCCCCTGCAACGTCGAATATATCGAGGAGCCGACAACGCGTCCGCAGGAGGTCGAAGCGTTTTTCTCCAGGTGCGGCGTGCCCGTGGCCCTTGATGAAACGTTGCTGGAGCTTTCTTTCGAAGCGCTTGAGAAGCAGCGCGGGATCGCAGCTGTCATATTGAAGCCGACTTTTTTGGGCGGCTTCCAAAGGGCGCTCCACCTGGCTAAAAAAGCGCAGAGCCTTGGACTGCAGCCGGTAGTCAGTTCGTGCTTTGAGTCCGGAGTCGGCATACTGGGCCTGGCCCGGTTCGCCGCCTTTCTCTCGCTGGAAAATGTTCCGGCAGGACTAGACACCTACCGTTGGCTCAAAACAGATCTATTGGTTCCCATGCCTGAAATGGATCGTGGAATGATCGAAGTGAGCCTGCCCATGGAGAGCGCCCACGTCGTAAAGATGGATCTGCTGCGAGAGATATGCGATGGATAAAATTCAATGCCCCCTCGATGAAGCTGCCGAGATTTATCGAGAGCAGCCGGCCCTGATCTGCTCCGATCGGGTGATTTCTTATCAGGAATATCGAAACTTAGTCTCCACTACCGCACAGAAACTAAAAGAGCTGGGGGTCGAGGAGGGAGAACGCGTCGCCATCCTTTTGCCCAATGACTGGAGATATGTCATCATCATGATGGCACTGCTTAGGATCCGGGCCATCGCCTGTCCGCTGAACAACCGCGCACCGCCCCAGGGGCTAAGAACATTACTGGATAAGATCGCGTGTCAAAAGCTCATCACTTCATCCCGGCAGACCGCCCGCGAAATCTTCGGCGACGGAAAAGTCTTCGAACCACAGGAGCTGGTCAAGTCTGAAGATGCGCGACAGAACAGTCCGGCCCAAATTGAGGTTGACCTCGAACAGCCCGCGACGATCGTCTTCACTTCGGGGAGTCTGGGAGTGCCTAAAGCCGTCCTGCATTCCTACGGCAATCACTATTACAATGCCAACGGGTCCAATCAGAATATTCCGCTGCAACCTGGCGACCGCTGGCTGTTGGCCCTTCCTCTCTTTCATGTGGGGGGACTGAGCATTTTGTTTCGCTGCCTGCTCAGCGGGGCTGCCGTCGTCATCCCGGAAAAAGACGAAGGGCTTGAGGGATCGCTCATCCGATATAACGTAACTCATCTTTCCCTTGTCCCGACGCAACTGTACCGTTTATTGCGTGAAGAGAGCGCGAGCAAAATCCGCAGCAAGTTGCGAGCCATTCTGCTCGGAGGTGCGGCGGTTCCCATGAACCTGCTCGAACAGGGTTTTGCTTACGGCTTACCCCTTTACACCAGTTACGGTTTGTCTGAAATGGCATCTCAAGTCACGACGACCTCGGCAGATACCTCCCATGCCAACCGATTCACCTCTGGAAAAGTATTGCCGCACCGCCAGCTCCGCATATCCGAGACGGGAGAGATCTTAGTCAAAGGAGAAACCCTCTTTAAAGGTTACATAGAGCGAGAAGGCTCAGAGCTGCCAGTCGATAGTAACGGATGGTTCGCCACCGGCGACCTCGGGCAGCTTGACCCCGACGGGTACCTCACCGTAACGGGCCGAAAGGACAACATGTTCATCTCCGGAGGCGAAAACATCCAGCCGGAAGAGATTGAGAGGACTTTGTGCGAACACACGGCGGTGACGCAAGCTGTGGTTGTGCCTGTTCCCGACGAAGAGTTCGACAGCCGCCCCGTTGCCTTCGTTCAGACCAGAGACGGGAAATTCAACCCGCAAGAGATGGCCAAATTTCTGGAGCAACGGCTGGCGCGATATAAGATTCCCGTCGCCTTCTACGACTGGCCGGAGTCCGCAGGAACAGAAGGAATGAAATTTAACCGCGAGATTTTCCGAAGATTAGCCGGTCAGACATCCACAAGAGCAAACCCAAAGTGAGCACCCCTTCCGGGGTTCCTTCCTAGCTGAACCAGTCGATTGCTGCCAGGCGGGTCTTAACGTGAATGGTGGCGACTGGCAATCCTCACTGCGGGCTGGTGGGAGAAAAGATAGAGGCGGCAATGAGCGTTACCGGTAGAACTTAGACTTTGGGCAGCTCGTTCACGATTCTCCACACGCCGTAGCCGAAGACAGCGAGAATCGCGACTCCTATTATGATGGCTAATACATCGAGCATTCTAACCTCCCGCCAATTTCTTGAGATGCGCCCCAATCTGCTTGTTGAGTCTCCGCAAGACGTCAAGAAGTAAAGCCACTAAGAGGAGACCCACGATTGCGAATATCAATTTTATACCCGTTGAGTCTCCCAGAAGTAAACTTAGTGATCCTCCTCCAATCGCCGGATGGAAATCCAGACCAGCCGAAATATCTCCGTGTAGTATTTTATAGCTTCCCTAAGATACTTCTCGTCCGCCAAACCAGTTCCTCCCCACGCTGGTACGCTTCATTTCAATGTGAAAAAACTTTATCGCAGTAGGCGGGAGAAGGCAACAGGACCCGGACATACAGTCGATCTCTTATCCATGGGCGCGACGTTCCTCGTGGCGTTACCACCCGCTTCGGCCTTCTGGCCGCGCCCGAGTTTGTCGTGAGCTATCTGCTGCTGTTTCTGCTTTTCTCAGCCGTGGGCTGGTGGGAGAAGAGGTAGGCCTCCTCACTTCAACAGAGCGTTAAGCACCTTGCAAACCAACTGAAGTTGCCCTGTATCAACTGTAGCTAGCTTGAAGAAATCGTGCCTGACTCTTTTGGGTGGGACGCCAGGTATTCACGTACTTCAAGGTTCATCTTATCAATTTAACCCTCAGTCGCGGCCTTGTAGTTTTCAGGGTCCGACGTGACCCATCACGCTTAAGCGGCCAAGCGTCAATCGCGGCCTGTTCGCCTCCGAGGGTTGCCGCTGATCGAACCAATCTTTTGAATGGTCACACGGCCTTCTTAAAACGCACAACGTCTACCGTGAGGCGAGCGGCAGGCTTTGCCCGAGATGCTGCCAGCTTCTCCATAGTCTTGTAGACGGCCGAGTGAAAGTACTTTTCACCGCACTGCTGGCAGACGCCTGCCGGGACGTTTTCAATGACCTTCAGTTTTCGTCCCCAGCGGAAATCAACTTTAATCTTCTG
>WNFH01004553.1_pt1 | contig 10331 bp, 11 predicted proteins | sample 5400411 | NCBI WGS metagenome assembly WNFH01 (sample SAMN13153347, study PRJNA577476) | soil metagenome | isolation source: 200 cm saprolite under Douglas fir tree site 2 hole 3 | place: USA:California | collected 2015-04-18
TTCGCCACCAGCACCGGCCGAACCGGCGGTTGGTTGGTTTTCGCCGTTTGCACTCCGCGCTGCAATGTTCGCGCCACAGCGAACGCCGCGAGCACAACGAACAAGAAGTAGCCCCAGTTCGGAATGCGCTGTTTGGAAACGCGACCTGTTTTCACTCGTCTAGTCTCTTGAATTTCGGTAGTCGCTCCATTTCCTGATTCTAATCGAGTACCCATCTTAGTTTTGGCCGTTCTTTCCACCTCGAACTCGTCGAACGGCGGCTTGTTTTCCATTTCCATTCCCCTTCTCCGCTTTCTGCCGGATCCGATCCAACACGCGAATACAAGTGCGCAGTTCGGACGCCGAAATGTCGTCAAGCAATTCGTGGCGGAGTTTGAACGCCGCCGTTTTGATTTGTTCAATCACACGTTGAGCGCGGGGCGCCAAATGCACCGTTTTGCAACGACGATCCTGCGACGAACTTTTTCGCGCCACCCAGCGATCGCCTTCCAAGCGATGCAGTAGCGTCACCAAAGTTGGTTCTTCAATGCCGAGATGCGAGGCAATCTCAGCCTGGGTCAACGGACCGGGCGCGACTGACAAATGCATCAGCGTGCGCCACTTGGCCTGGCTCAAACCCATCGGTTTGAGGCGCTCGTCCAACTTCAGCCGCCAGGCACGGGCGGTGCCGTGCAGGAGCGGACCGAATGAATCAACATCAGTGTTCAAGGCAAATTAGTTAGCATGCTAACTAATCTCGAACTCAGAGCAGTGTCAATGCCACCGCTTAATCGATCTTGAGCAACAAGATCGATTCTTTCCGGTAATCGGTCGAACGCATGATTCGATGCGGCCGGCGCGGCGCCCAACGATTGCTTTCCAAGACCTCCTCTTCCCGTTCCGGACGGACCAGCAGATAGCGCGCGTCCGTCGGCACTTCATCAATTTCGCTCGCGTAAACGAGTTTTGAGCGCATGTAAAAAAAGATCGGCTGATAATTTGGATCGAGCGCGTAAACCTTCTCCGATTGCGGAATCATCGATTCAACCTGCTTCGCGAGACGCTTGATCCGCTGTCGTCGGTCCATTTTCGGAACGACCGCAATCGAGTAGGTCCACATGGCAAGGCAGGCCAAAACAACGATGCCGATAATCGTGCGGCGGCGCGCGTTAAAAGAAAACGATTTGCCCGCAAGCCACCGCGGCCAGCGTAGATTTTCCTCACAGAAAGTCATAGCTAGCAGCCAGCACGCGGGCACTAGCGCGGGCATCGCGTAACGCGGAATCGATCCGGGGACAAGGTTGACGATCACAAAAGGAACGAGCGCGCCCCAAGTCAGCGCTCGAGCAAGTTGTCGATCTTTCTCCGTGGCGAAGTTTTCGGATCGCACCAGTGGCAAAAAGATTACCCACGGCAGAAGATAAAGAACGCCGTGCGGAATGTTAAAAATCCAACGGCCAAATTCGAAGTCAGTTCCACGGAGCCGGCCAGTGAATTGTTGCGACCATTTGGTTGTCGCCGTCGCGTGACCGGTGGCTTGCAAAAATGGAATCGCCCAGGCTGCGAAAATTCCAAGCATCACCACCATGCCGACGAAATGCGCCGGATGAAAGAGCGCTCGCCATCTGCGCTCTTTCCAAATGACCGCGATCACGACGCCGTAAAAAAATAAAAGATGAAGCGGCCCTTTGGCCAGCCAGCCCAGCCCAAGAAAAACAAACGGCACAGTCCAAGTCAGCCAAGCCGATTTTTTTTGCTCCCAAAAACTCAGCCAGAAAATGATCGCAAGCGCACAAAGCGACACATAAAGCCCTTCAATTTCGATGAGTCGCCCTTTCTCAATGATACCCGCGTTAATCAGCCAGATGAGCGCGGCGATTGTCGATCCACGCGGCCCCAGACTGGGACGCGCAACAGTGACAAAAACGAGCGCAACCAAAAGGACGGAAATCACTGACGGCAATCGCGCGGTCCATTCGTTCTGGTGCCCAGAGATCTTGAATGAGGCAGCGACCAGCCAATTGATCAGCGGCGGTTTCCGAAAGTAGGTTTCGCCACCGACCTGCGGCACAAGATAATTACCGGTTTCGAGCATCGTGATTCCGGGCAAAATTCGACGGCCTTCTTCGCCTTTGATCGCAAGCGAGCCGAGCGCCGAAAGATAAAGCGCAGCCCAAACCAGAATCACGATCGACAAATTGGCGGCGCGCGTGGTCATTGAGGTGAGATGTTGGACGTTCCGCGAGCGTCGTTCAACCCCGCAGCTTGACGCTCTCCCTCGACAAGGGTAAGTTCAGCGTCTAGTCCGCGCTGATTGGAGTGGGAAATGATGTCCCACTCCTTTTGGTCTGCGGACTGGATGTTTTATGAACGCTGAATTCATCGCCATGCTGGATTACCTGGAGCGGGAGCGCGGGATCAAACGCGAAATCCTGCTCGAAGCGGTTTCCACTGCGCTTCTTTCGGCATCGAAGAAGAGTGTCGGCGCCGCCCGTGATCTGAGGATCGACATCGACCCGCGGACCGGCGACATCCGTGCGCTGGCTAATCTCGTCGTGGTTGACGACGTGAAAAATCCGCAGGACGAGATCGCGCTCGCGAAAGCGCGCAGGATCAAACCGGAGGCAAAAGTCGGCGACACAGTTGAGATGGAAGTGACGCCGCGAAATTTTGGACGCATCGCCGCGCAAACCGCCAAACAGGCAATGATGCAGCGCATCCGTCAGGTCGAGAAGGAAATGATCTACGAGGAATTCAAGGACCGCGCCGGCGAAATCGTCAGCGGCACCGTGCGCCGGTTCGATCGCTCGGATGTAATTCTCGATCTTGGAAAATTCGAAGCTGTTATGCCGCAGCGCGAACGCGTGGTCGTGGAAGATTACAATGTCGGCGACCGCCTTCGCGCTTATGTGGTCGCGGTGGAAAATGGATTGCGCGGTCCCGAGATCATCGTCTCGCGCAGCCATCCGAATTTTGTGCGCCGCCTTTTTGAATTGGAAGTGAGCGAGATTGCCGACGGCACCGTCGAAATCCGGGGCATCGCGCGCGAGGCCGGTTATCGAACAAAGATTGCCGTCAGGAGCGCGAATGAAAAAGTGGATCCGGTCGGCGCGTGCGTTGGTATGCGCGGATCGCGCGTCAAAAATATTGTGCGCGAACTCAACAACGAAAAGGTCGACATCATACGTTGGAGCTCCGATCCGAAGGGGTTCATTCTCGAAGCCCTCAAGCCGGCGAAGGTGAAGAACATAACCTTCGATCCTGAGAAAAAAAGTGCGCAGATTTCGGTGGATGAAGATCAACTTTCCCTTGCAATCGGGAAAAAAGGACAGAACGCGCGCCTGACTTCACGACTCACCGGTTGGGAAATTAATATCGATAAAGACACGTCGGCCACAACGGCGGTGGAACAAAAGGTTGCGCAAGCGGCGCAGACGCTCGCGAGTGCATTGCCGATTACGGAAGTGCAAGCGGTGACGCTGGTGAAATCCGGCTTCACCAATCTGGAAGGCTTGCACGCCGCCGATGTTCAAGATTTGGTAGACATCCTTGGCGTGGACGAAGCAAAGGCGCGTGAAATTCACGACGCCGTCCATAAGCAAGATGTAACGCAGGAAGCGGGCTCGGCTCAAAGGGCTTGAGCCATGAGTAATTTTCTGAAATGGCAACAAAATCGAAAACCGCGGCGAAAAAACCTGCAGCCCGCCAACCAGTTGCCGCGCATAAGCCTGCCCCAGCCAAGGCGAAGGTTCCGAAAAAGAAAGTAGAAGCGCATCCGAAACCGGCGCCCGCGCCTGCGCATCCAAAAGCGCCGGTCCATCGCGCTGCAGAAGAAAAGCTGCAGGCGAAACCAGGCGTAGTTCATCGCCCGGCGGTTGAAAGCGTCTCCCTAATCGACAAGAAGCATCCGCAGAAAAAAACGGCGGATGGCGTTTTGCCGCCAATCTCGCGGATTCGCGCTTCATTGGAAGCGCCGACGGCGCCGCCCAAAAGACCGGAACCGGCTCAACCGACAACGGCAACTGACGGGTCAGCCGTGGTTGAAACGGCCCCAGCCGGAGCCGAGGCGCCGACACAAAAAATCATTCACATCAAGCCGCCGATCATTGTGAAGCAGCTTGCGGCCGAGCTTGGTTTGAAACCGCATCAACTCATCGCCGAGCTGATGGCATTCAATATTTTCGCGAACATCAATCAGACGATCGAGCCCGACATCGCGTCGAAGATCGCCGAGAGCCACGGATTCGTTCTCGAAAAAGAGCGCCGCGAAAAAGGCGCGGGCGTGCACAAGGTTGAGCAAGTCGTGGTCGCGCCACCGCCGCCGGTCATTGAAAAGGCGGAGGAACTTAAACCGCGCGCACCGATCATCACTTTCATGGGCCACGTCGATCACGGCAAAACGTCGCTGATGGATGCGATCCGTAAAACGCGAGTCGCAGCGGGCGAGGCCGGCGGAATCACTCAGCACATCGGTGCTTACACGGTTGATCACAAAGGACAAAAGATCACGTTCATCGACACGCCCGGTCACGCCGCGTTTACCGCGATGCGCGCGCGCGGTGCGAACGTCACCGACATTGTCGTCCTGGTTGTGGCGGCAGACGATGGTGTCATGCCGCAAACGATCGAGGCGATCAATCACGCCAAGGCCGCGCCGCACGTCGAAATCATGGTGGCAATTAACAAAGTCGATTTGCCGTCGGCGAACATCGACAAGGTGAAGAAGCAGCTCCAGGAACGCGACCTGACCCCGGAAGATTGGGGCGGCAAAACTATCGTCTGCGAAGTTTCGGCAACGCGCGGAACGGGAATCGATCACCTGCTCGAGATGATGCTTTTGCAGGCGGAAGTGATGGATTTGAAAGCGTCCCCCACCGCCAGACCACGCGGCACCGTCATTGAAGCGCAAGTGGAGCCGGGCCGCGGCCCCACCGCGAGCGTGATTGTGCAGATGGGCACGCTGAAAGTCGGCGAACCCTTCATCTGCGGAGATTACTCCGGCAAAGTGAAATCACTGATCGACGACCGAGGCAAACCGGTTAAAGAAGCCGGTCCTTCGACGCCGGTGAAAGTTCTCGGGTTTACCGGACTCCCAAACGCGGGCGATGAGTTCTTAGTGATGGAATCGGAGCGCACCGCGAAAACTTTAAGCGACGAACGCTTGCAGGCGAAACGTGCCGAGAAACTGACGGTGCCTCAGCGCGCAACGCTTGAAACTCTTCTTGAGTCAGCCGCCGGCAAAAAAATTCTTCGTCTCGTTTTGAAATGCGACGCCCAAGGATCGCTCGAGGCATTGAGCGCGGCGTTGAAACAAATCGAAAGCAAGAAAGTAGATCTCGAACTGATTCACGCCGGTGTCGGGCCAATTTCGGAATCGGACATTTTGCTCGCAAGCGCCTCGAGTGCCGTTGTTATCGGCTTCAACACCAAAGTTGAAAACATGGCTGTTTCTGCGGCGAAACGCGAAGGCGTCCAGATCAAGCTTTACAGCATCATTTACGAGTTGCTCGATCAGATCAAAGACGCGATGGCCGGATTACTCGAGCCGGAATTCCGCGAAACTGTTCTCGGTCATGCCGAAGTAAAGCAAGTGTTCGAGCTGAGCAGGGGTATCGTCGCGGGCTGTTTGGTCACCGACGGCCGAATCGCTCGCACCGGTCGTGCCCGCGTCCTACGAAAACGACAACCGGTCTATGACGGTGGCATTTCAACACTCCGCCGCTTCCAGGACGACGTGAAAGAAGTGCGCTCCGGTTTGGAATGCGGCCTCAAGCTTGGCGATTTCAGCGAATACCACGTGGGCGACGTCATTGAGTGCTATCAGCTCGAGGCTATCGCCCAAAAACTCTGACGGGAATGAAAGGGTCACATGAAACATCGCATGCTGCGCGTCAACGAAGTCGTAAAACGGGAACTGAGCGGAATCCTCGCCCGCGAAATCAGTTTTGAAGGGGCGCTTGTCACCATCAACCACGTCGAAGTCACCTCCGATCTGAAGGGCGCGCACGTTTTTGTCAGCGTGCTCGGATCGGAAAGTAGCGAGACCGTGATGAACAAACTGGAAGAACACCGCCCTGCCTTTCAGTCCGAGCTCGCGCGTCGTGTGACCATGAAATTCACGCCACATCTATTTTTTCATCTCGATGAGTCGGTCGCGCGCGGCTCGCGCGTAGTCGAAATTTTGCAGCAAATCGACTCCGATAGCAGAAAAAACGAGTGAGCGCAGCCAAGTTCGAGCAAATCGGCCAGGCCTTGCGCGAAGGGGGGCGGTTCGCTGTTCTTAGTCATGTCCGCCCAGATGGTGACGCGCTCGGGAGTCAGCTTGCGCTCGGTCTCTCGCTCAAACGACTCGGCAAAGACGTGCGCATTTGGAACGAAGAAGGCATGCTCGAGAAATACAGTTTCCTTCCGAGCGCGAATTTGCTCACGAAACCGCCGGCCGATCCGGAAGATGTCGACGTGGCCATCGCGCTCGATACTGCGATTCAAAATCGGCTCGGCACCGCTTTGCCTGCCGTGCGCTCGGCCAAAGTTTGGATTAACATCGATCATCATCCGAGCAATCCGGGTTACGGCGACCTCGTTTACATCAATCCGAAAGCGCCAGCGACCGGGCAGATTCTTTTCGAACTGATCCGGAGCGAAAAATTACCGATCGATGCTGCGATTGCGGAAAATCTTTACGTCGCCATTTCAACCGATACCGGTTCCTTTCAATATCCAAACACGACCGCGCGAACTTTTGAGATAGCGGCCGAGCTCGTCCGCGCCGGCGTCGATGTCGGACGCGTCAGTCAATTGACTTACGAGAATTATCCGCGCCGCCGGTCCGAGCTTTTACGCGATCTTCTGGGCACGATGCGATTCGAGGCAAACGATCGGGTCGCTAGTTTTAGTTTGAGTCTGGCGACGGCGAAGAAGCTCGGAGTTTTACCGGAAGATAATGAAGGGTTGATCGATCATTTGCGCGCGATCGACGGCGTCATCGTTGCCGTGTTTTTTGAAGAACTAGCCGACGGCAAAGTGCGCGTGAGCATGCGTTCAAAAAGTGAAAAGGTGAATGTGTGTGCCATCTGCGAAAAATTTGGCGGCGGCGGGCATGTGCTGGCTGCCGGCGCGCGCCTTCGCGGCACGCTCGCCGAGGTCGAAAAGAAAATCCTGGAGGAAGTTCGTGATGTTGTCGGTCGCGGCTCCTGACGGCGTTCTGTTAGTGGACAAAGCCGAAGGGATGACTTCGCACGACGTCGTCGCACTTGTTCGTCGCCAACTTCGGATCAGAAAAGTCGGCCATTGCGGGACCCTCGATCCGATCGCGACCGGGCTGCTTCTGTTAACGATCGGGCGCGGAACCAAAGTCCAGGATTTGCTGATGAGTGAAGACAAGGAATACGTCGGCACGCTCACGCTCGGCACAAGCACCAGCACGCAAGACCGACAAGGTGACGTCGTCGAGACAAAACCAGTGCCTCAATTGAGCGAGTCCGCAATTCGCGCGGCGTTTGAGAAATTTCGCGGCGATTTTTATCAAATCCCGCCGATGGTCTCGGCCAAGAAACACGCCGGCGTGCCGCTCTATAAATTGGCGCGGCAAGGAAAAGTGGTGGAGCGCGAGCCCCGCTTTGTCCACGTTTATCGCTACACCATTGACCGGATCGGCCTGCCAGAGATCGATTTCAGCGTGGTGTGCAGCAAAGGTTTTTACGTTCGGACCTACGCGCACGATATCGGCGAAGTGCTTGGCTGCGGCGCTCATTTAAAATCGCTCCGACGGACGAAGTCCGGGCGATTCGATGTCGCGAATGCGATCACGGTCGCTCAAATCAAAGAGACGCCTCGCGAGGAAATTACCCAGCGAATTCTCTCGCTCCCACAAGTTTCACGGATGCGCGGCGCCTGACCGCAAGATCGACAATGGAAATTCTGCGGTCGATTCCGGAACTTGAGGGATTGCGCGGACCGGTATTTCTCGCCATCGGCGTGTTCGACGGCGTCCATCGCGGCCATCAGGCAGTGATTTCGACTTCAGCCAATCACGCGCAGGTTGCGGGTGGAACACCTGTCGTCGTGACGTTCGATCCGCATCCAGAAAAAGTTCTGCGACCGCAGGCGGCGCCGCATTTGCTGAGCGCAACCCAACACAAAATCGCGTTAATTCGCGCTCTCGGCGTGGAGCACTTGCTCGTCATCACTTTCGACAAACAATTCGCCGCGACAGAGCCGGAAGATTTCGTCCGAGAGTTAGTTGCTCATGCAAAGCCGCTCCGCGAAATCTGTGTCGGTCATGAATGGTCGTTCGGGAAAAATCGCCGGGGCAATCTCGATCTTCTCAAAAAACTTGGGTCGCAATTTAATTTCGACGTCGTAGGGATTCCACCGGTCAAGATAAACGCCGTGGTCGTGAGCAGCACAGCGATTCGACAGGCAATTGAAAAAGGCGATTTGGCAAAAGCTGCCGAAATGCTCGGCCGTGAATATACGATTCTCGGCACCGTGACGCGCGGCGACAATCTTGGAAAAAAGATTGGATTTCCGACGGCAAACCTAAGCGCGCACAGCGAGCAATTCCCGCCCAACGGTGTTTATGCCGCCGCAGCACGGATCGACGGCGAATTGCATCGCGGCGTGATCAACCTTGGGATTCGCCCGACCGTGAGCGGCGGGAAATCCGAGCGCGTGCTCGAAATTCATTTGTTCGATTTCAATCGTGACATTTATGGCCGCAATGTCGAAGTTCGCTTCTTGAAATTTCTGCGTCCGGAAAAGAAATTCGAGAACCTGGGCGCGCTCGTTCAACAGATCCATCAGGACGTCCAGCAAGCGCGCGAAGTCTAATAGTTATCTAAGCTGATATTTCGCGACGCCGATCTTCTTGATTCCCGACACGCTTCTGCCGGTGCCGTTGAACCAAACGTAAAGGTTCGCACTCGGCACCTTTAAGTTTTTCGAAAGCTCGCTGACGGTCGCCCCTTTTTTCCCAGCCGAGCGCAACGATCGCAGGATTTTCTCTTTTAGTGCGCCGCGTTTGCTTCGCCGGCGGACGAGACCGGGCGCGCGGGAGACCGTCACCGGCGCCCGCTGGTCTGTGTCGCGAGGCGGGATGCCGAACTTGTTTTGGACCCGGATCATTTCGCGATCGATTTCCTGGATCTGCGCCATCAAAGCTTCTTTGCGCTCGGAGAGGCGAACAAGTTGCTTGAGTGTCGAACTCGGGATGTTTGTTAGCATCCCTTAGTGTGAACCCTAAGATCGACAATGCAAATCTAAGTTGAATCTAAGATTGAAGGTGAGACGTCTTAGACATGGCGGCAAAGATGCCGCCGGCCATAACTAACATGCCGCTGGCCAATGCAAACGCGACCACCCACAACGTCGGAATCGTCGTCAATCTGAACATCTCGACCAAAATAAAGCGGCCACCGTCGGACAAAACGTAGGTGAGCGCACTCGCCAGCGCGCTCATTGCCACCAGAATGAACGGACGCAGAAATTGACCTGCCGGTCGCGGGGCGGGCAGCTGTCGCAAAACGCGCGCGGTAAAGCCGTCATCCTGGATGTAAAGCGCAGCTTCCTGCAGCTTTCGATCCAACCAATCTTGTTCGATCTGCTCGTTCATTTACTGCGCCCAGACAGCCAAAGTCTTCTTCAATTTCTCCCGCCCTCGCAGCACATTTGTTTTGACCGTGCCCAGCGGAATGTCGAGCACCCGCGCGGCTTCGTCGTGTGATAATCCATTCTGGCAGCAAAGCAAAACGGCCGAGCGCTCGTGCAATGGCAGTAAACTAAGTGCATGCATAAGATCATGTCTTAGACCTAGATCGACCGTCTGTGGGTCCTGCTCCGCCTGCCATTGTTCCTCATTAATTCCGACGAGCTCCTTCCGGCGTCGCGCGTCCTCGCGAAAGCAATTGTAGGCAATCCGATAAAGCCAGGTGGAAAATTTCGCTTCGCCGCGGAAGCTGCGAATGTTTTTGTAAGCACGAACAAAAGCGTCCTGGGCCAGATCGTCGGCGAGGGCGAGATCGCCGCGGGTAAGTTGGCGCAACAGGCAACAAGGCCGGCATCGGTGAGCTCCACGCCGCGATATTATGGTACCGGTGGCGGTGACGAAACGTCCTTCTTTCCCTCCAATTTCCAGACGATCAGATAACCGGCGCCGATGAGAAATGGAATTAGACCAAGCGACCATGCGCCGCCTTCCCAATCATTGACCGCGCCTAGCCAGATCATCAGGCCGATGCCCACCATCGTTAAAACGACACCGCGCCGCATATCCGAGCGTTGACGAACTGCTGGCGTCGGCGGAGCGAGCAATGCAGGCGGAATTGGTTGGCCTTTCTCGGCCATCATTCGAA
>WNFH01023937.1_pt1 | contig 10331 bp, 12 predicted proteins | sample 5400411 | NCBI WGS metagenome assembly WNFH01 (sample SAMN13153347, study PRJNA577476) | soil metagenome | isolation source: 200 cm saprolite under Douglas fir tree site 2 hole 3 | place: USA:California | collected 2015-04-18
CTCGGGTATGGCCCATCACAGCTGAAATTAGTGGCTGACCGAAGCCCTGTTGCTTGATTCGCTGGCGTTCCAGAACTTCAATTGATTGACGCTTTTGGAAGATCGGTGCTATGGGCAAGCTGGCCGTCTCTTGGTTTGCGCCATGACACTTTTTGAATTTTCGTCCGCTTCCGCAAGGACACGGCTCGTTGCGGCCTATGCTTGCCTTTTGCCACTGAATCATGTTCCAGCTGAGTGAAACTCAGCTATTTCGCTATGCAAATATTCTTTGGTTCGGTAAAGAAGCGGAGGGCTTCTTCGCCGCCTTCGCGGCCGACGCCGCTGGCTTTCATGCCGCCGAACGGGACGCGCAGGTCGCGCACAAGCCAGCAGTTCACCCAAACCGTGCCGGTGTGGATCTGTTCGGCGACGCGATGAGCGCGGTTCAGGTTTTGGGTCCAGACACTTGAAGCGAGGCCGTAATCGGTGTCGTTCGCGTAACCGATCACTTCTTCTTCGTTGTCGAACGGCGTGATGGTGACGACCGGGCCGAAAATTTCTTCCCGGTTAGTGCGGCAGGCGACCGGAAGATCGACAATCACCGTCGGCGGGAAAAAATAACCGTCGCGGCAACGATCGCTAATCGATTCCGGCGATTTGCCGCCGAGGGCGATCTTGCCGCCTTCTTTCTGCGCAAGATCGACATAGAACCTCACTTTATCGAGCTGCGCCTTGTTGACGATCGCGCCCTGCTCTGTTTTCTCGTCGAGCGGATCGCCAATTTTCAGCTTCGACGCTTTGTCGATGAAGCGATCGATAAAATCTTTGTAAGCCGATCGCTCCACAAAAACGCGCGAACCGCACAGACAAATCTGTCCCTGGTTCGCGAACGATGAGCGGACGCTGCCGGTAATGGCGGCGTCGAGGTCGGCATCGGCGAAAATAATGTTCGGATTTTTACCGCCGAGCTCGAGCGAAACTTTCTTGAACAACGGCGCGCATGCTTCCGCGACTTTCTTTCCGGTCACAGTCCCGCCAGTGAACGAGATCGTGTTGATCTTCGGATGCGCGGTGATGGCGGCGCCGACATTCGGTCCGGCGCCGTGCACGACATTGAGAACGCCATTCGGCAAGCCGGCGTCTTGTGCGATCTCGCAAAGCAAATACGCCGTCATCGGCGTTAGCTCGCTCGGCTTGGCAATGGCGGTGTTACCGACCGCGATGGCGGGCGCGATTTTCCAGCTCAATAAATAGAGAGGTAAATTCCAGGGCGAAATGAGCCCGGCGATGCCGCGCGGTTGGCGCAGCGTGTAATTGAAGGCGACGCCGTCGGTGATGTGCGCTTCCGATTCGGCGTGCAGAATCGCGGTAGCAAAGAACCGGAAGTTGCTGGCCGCGCGCGGAATGTCCAGAGAACGCGCAAGCGAAAGTGGTTTGCCGGTGTCGATCGATTCGGCGCGCGCGAGTTTCTCGAGATCGCGCTCGATCAGGTCGGCAATGCGCAGAAGAATTGTCGATCGCCCTGCTGCCGGTTTCGTAGACCAATCAACAAACGCTTTCTCTGCCGCAGCAACTGCAAGATCGACATCTTGTGCGTCGCTGTCCGCGACTTGCGAGTACGGTTTTCCCGTTGCCGGCTCGCTGTTGTCGAGATATTTGCTGCCGACCGGCTCGACGAATTTGCCGTTGATGAAATTGCGGATTTTAGGGAATTCCTTTTGCATGCAGCAGAAAAGTAAACGCCGAACGCCCAACGTCCAACGCCGAACATCGAATGCGCATTCTACTTGTGCGGCGGCTCATTCCGCCGTGTAATTGGGAATGATCAAGATCAAAACAATCCTCGGTCTTATTGCGACGATTAGCCTGATGCTAACGGTGACCACACCGGCGGCTGATGCGAAAACTTACCGCGCCGACGGTTATATTCTTCGACTCAGTGACACGATGTTGCTGCTGCGAACGCCAGCCCAGGATCTCGAGCTCCAGCGTGACGCCAAGACAAAGGTCAACGGTGAGCTTAGGAAAGGTGCCGGCGCGATGGTGATTTACGACAAGGTAGCCGGACAAGCACACGCGACGGAGATCACGATCACTCCCAAAAAATCGTAAAGGTCGGGGTTGCGGCGCGGGCATTATTGGTTCGACGTTTGACAGACGTCGCTACAACGTCGTCGCAATTCTACGCCGAGGCTTCGGTCGCCCAATTCACGGCATGCGCCCGAACAGGAGTCTCGAAACCTTTGAGTTCAACTTCGCCGAGGTCTTCGAACGGCAACGCTTTTCCTTCGCACAATTCGGCAACAACGTTCGAAACCAGAATTTGCTCCGGTTGCGCATGCGAACAAAGTCGGGCCGCCAGTTGGACCGTGCAGCCAAAAAGATCGTTGTGGTGCTCAACCGGTTCGCCGGCGGCAACACCGGCCCGAACTTGAAATGAACGGTCTTGCTTTTCCCGGCCATGCTTCGCGACTTCGCGCTGAACGCGACTCGCGCATCTCACCGCCGATGCCGCGGAAACAAACGACGCCATGATGCCGTCACCAAGATGTTTTACTTCATGGCCGCCCAGATCGGCGAGAGCATCGCGGACAATCTTGTCGTGCACACCGAGCAATTCCATCGCGATTTCATCACCCATTCGGTGTGTCATTGCGGTCGATTCAACGATGTCGGTAAACAAAATTGTGCGAATGCCCGGATCGCGCTGATCAAGTTCGGCGCCGGGAAGTACCACTGCGCCAGCACCATTAATTTCTCCGGCGCCCATGAACAAATCCGCCATCTCCGGTTCCACCTGAATGACTTTCTCGGCTACGAGACCGTGCGCTTCCCGATGCACTTGCTTCGCGGCCTCGGCGTTTGGCGCGTGGCAAAGGCAAAAAATTTTACCGGCTTTCTCGTTGACCCAATACTTGTGATACTTGACGCCGTACTTGTCCTGTACAGCGACATCGTGGGCGTGCGCTTTGGCTACCTCCTCGGCAGAAACTCCACCCGGAATTTCGTGGATGTCCATGTAAGACGGCATACGGCTTCTAGGTTAGCAGTGAGTCGGCGGAAATCTACTTCGAGACACAGTGCGAGATGTCGATCTTCGGCGGGCGAGTGAGTGTTTGGTAAACCACGCAATAGCGCTCGGTTAGCCGAAGAAGGCTGGCGAGTTGTTCTTCGGTCGCGTCCGTGTCGAGATCGAAGTGCAATCGGATTTGCTGAAAGCCGACCGGGACTTCTTTGGACACAGCGAGAGTTCCGCGAAAATCCAAATCGCCTTCGGCCCGAACCGTCGCGTCACGCAACGGAATGTCGAGAGCGGCGGCGACCGCGCGCAAAGTCACGCCCGCGCAGGCGACGAGCGATTCGAGCAACATGTCACCTGAGCATGCGCTCAATCCAGTCCCGCCAGTCGCGGGATGCAGCCCCGCTTCGACGAGTGCTTTGCCAGTTTGAACATTGCAGGTAACGCCTTCGCCGATTTTGCCTTTGGCACGAAGGGTGATCGAAGCCGCCTTCGGTTCGTCCCGATAACGTTGCTTGATCGGCGCTTGCAACGATTTCAATTCTTGAGCTTTCATTTAATCAGGCAGTTGCGAATCTGTTCGTGCGCAGGAAGAAAAGTGACGAGTGATAAGTGACGAGGTATAATCAGTTAGATTTGAAACAGCTTCAACTCATTGGCTTGCTCGCTTCTGTCGCGCTCTTCGTTAGTTGTGAGACGCCTCAAGCCACTGGGATGGGGAACCAGGAGCAAAAACGTCTCGCCGCGATCCGGCAGCAGCAGGAAGATGCGCAGATGGACGAAGCCGACCGCAATCTTTGGAACGCGCATCAAGATTTGTTAAACACAGGCATCAATCCGGCGATTCCTTATCGGCAGTAGGCGAGCACTGCCGTGCGCAGCGAGTAGTATTGGCAATCGTTAATTCCGCAGCATATTGTCCGCCCGAGCTTTTGGTGAGGTGGCTGAGTGGTTGAAAGCAGAGCTTTGCTAAAGCTCCGTGCCCCAAAAGGGCACCGAGGGTTCGAATCCCTCCCTCACCGCCATTGCTCCACGTTCACCGAATCGATGACTCTCGCAAAAATCGTGCGCGTCCATGTGACGAAGATTCGAACGCTGTTCGACCGGTGGGGCGCGTTACGCGCATGGGTTAAAAGCGAAGCTCTAAGGCTGGAGCCAAAGCGCAGCTTTGGATAATCCCTCCCTCACCGCCATCTCGTGCATCGATGATTTCCGAAGAGAACGCGCGCGCAAAGATTTTGGAAGCGGTCCGGCCGTTGCCGCCGCGGAAAGTGTCGATCTTGCAAGCGCTCGATCATTTTGCGGCCGAAGATTATTTCGCGCGATTACCGCTGCCGAATTTCGACAATTCGGCCATGGACGGTTACGCCGTGCTCGCGAACGATTGCAAACCCGACAGACGATTGCGCGTGGCCGGTGAACAACCCGCGGGATTGGATCGACGACTTCGCGTTTCGAATGGCGAGGCGGTCCGAATTTTTACCGGCGCGCCGATGCCGGCCGGTGCGGACGCGGTAGTAATGCAGGAAGATGTCACGCGCGACGGTGATGAAATCACCGTCAACGTAGATGTCGAAGTTGATGAGTTTGTGCGAAAGCGCGGGTGCGATCTTGGCGAAGGGCAAAAGATCTTTGGGAAAGGTGAGCGAATTAGAGCGACAAAATTGCCGCTGCTTGCCTCACAAGGTTTTGCTGAAGTTTTGGTCGACGGCGAAGTTCGCGCCGCGATCATTTCGACAAATTTACGACAGCAATACGGTTTTGCTGCAATCTCTGCTGAAACGGAGCGGCGCAGTCGTTGAAGCGACCGAACGTTGTTCGGACGATGCGGCTTCGTTGCGAAAAGCGTTTCAGGCCGCGGCGAAGAACGAAATCATGATTGTGACCGGCGGCGTTTCGGTCGGCGAACACGACCTAGTTCAAGCAACACTGCGCGATCTTGGCGCGAAGATCGACATCTGGCGGGTCGCGATTAAACCTGGCAAACCGTTCTTGTTCGGGCAGTTAGGAGGGTGTTTCGTCTTCGGTTTGCCGGGGAATCCGGTCTCAGCGTTCGTCACGTTTTTGCAATTTGTTCGCCCCGCTATTTTGAAAATGATGGGCGCGAGCGATCTCGACCTTCCAAGAATGCCGGCGAAATTAACGGTCGATCTTATCAATCAAAGCGAACGGGCGCATTACGTTCGCGGAGAATTTGAGAATGGAAATTTTGCGCCGGTTGGACGGCAGGAATCGCATGCGTTATTCGGCTTGAGTCAATCGAATGCGTTGTTGCGAGTTGAGACCGGCGAGTCATTGAAGGCCGGCGAAACGGTGCACATTCAAGTTTGGGAATGATTTTCTGTCCGGACGAGTTTGACACGTCACGCGCGCATTTTTAGCTTAGATGGCTTTGAATACGGAAACAGCGTTTGCACAGGCTCCTCCCAACGAATTCCGTGCCGACGCCGAGCGACTGTCCAACATCGTGCTCGAAATGCAGCGCTGTTTCGTGCTGCATCTGTGCAAGGAACTCGCGCCCGGTAACGTTTCTTTTCCGCAATTTTTTCTGCTCGCGTATCTCGATCAAAAAGAAGTGCTGACCATGACCGCGATCGCGCAAAAGATGGGGCACACCACCGCCGCAGCGAGCGGTTTAGTCGCGCGGCTCGAAAATCTCGGAATGGTGGTCAGGTCGGTGGCGCGCGACGATCGTCGCAAAGTGATGGTCTGCATCACCCCAAAAGGTTCGGCATTGGTCAGACGCATTCGTCAGGAAATGGTTGGGAACCTGATGAAAATCATGGAATATCTTTCACCCGAGGAGCAGAAAGCGTGGCTGCACATCTACAGCAAAATTTACGATTACTGCCAAACGAAGGATTGTCGATCCTTTGCTGGCAGTGCTAAAAGATGAACAGCAGTAATTGAATCCACGCCTTAACCTTCGCGCATCTAATTTTCGACGCCTTAACCTCTAATGCGAAAAAGTCTTCTCGGATTTGCCCTACTTACATCCCTGATCGCACTCGTCGCCTTTGGACAAACTCCCAGTCCAACCGGAACGCCGTCACCAGCTCCAATGCTGGTTTCCACTGCGACGCCGACGCCGTCAGTAAGTCCAAATAATGTCGGCACAGTGTCCGCGCCGTCGACGTTATCGACCCCGTCTCCGTCGCCGCTCGAGTCGCCATCAGCAACACCCATTGCCGTCCAAGCCGCTGCTCTTGGCGAGAGCGATCTCGGTTGGTCGGAAAGAGGCGCACCCGTTTTCCGGATCGACCAGGCAGTGATTACCGCTCTCAAGCAGAATCCGGCAGTTCTCCAGACCCTTGAGGATCTCCGTCGAACCAAAGGCGTGATCATCCAGATTTCGGCGCAGGCGTTGCCGCAGATTGGGCCGAGCTTCACCTGGGATTGGTTCGATCCAAATCTGAACACCGTCAACGGCCTTAGCTCGTTTTCGACTCCCAGCGGTAAGCCTACTCCAACTCCGACCGGCACCCCAAGTCGCATGGGCGTCGGTGGAATCAAAAATTTGCGCAGTGATATCACCTACAACATCAAGGTAACTGGCACGCAGCTCGTTTTTAATTACAGCACATTCCGCTCAATTCGCGGCACCTTCTTCCAGCGCGATTCGGCCTATTTCGCTCTGCGCAGTGCGGTCGACCAGACCATCGCGACGGTAAAGACGCAATTCTATCAGGTGATCGTCAACCGCGAGTTAATCGTGGTGCAGGAGGAGTCGGTAAATCTGTTAGAGAATCAGTTGAAAGATCAGCAAAACCGTTTTGAAGCCGGGACCGTTCCGCGCTTCAACGTTCTCCAGGCGCAAGTCCAACTTTACAATCAAATCCCGCAACTGATTGCGGCGCGGAACAACTATCGGATCTCGGTTCTGCAGCTGGCTAAAACTCTCGGCCTGGATTTTAATCCGGCGCGCGGAATTGCTACGCCGTTACGAGTTAGCGGAGACCTTACTTACATTCCACGGAAGATCGATCTGTTGGCGGCGATCGAGGAGGGCAAACGCAATCGGCCATTCCTAAAAGAACAGCGCGCGAACGTTTTGAACCAGATCGAGCAAGTCCACGTTGCCATCGGCAGTTGGTTACCGAACGTCAATGCCAACGGCGGCGGCGAATGGCTGAGTAACGACCTCAATTCAAGTTTCGGCGATGTTTCAAAGGGCTGGTTGACGACAGTGACTGGCAGCTGGCCGATCTTTGATAGCGGCATGGCCTGGGGCAAGATCCAACAACAACGCGCGATATTGTCTCAGCAAGAGATCACTTATGACGATGACGTCCGCCAGGTGGAACTCGAAATTCAACAGGCCGCTTCGAATTTGTTGCAGAACCGCGAGCTCATTCAGGCAACGGAGAAAAATCAAGAGACAGCTGAGGAAGCTGTGCGTCTGGCAAAAGCGCGCTTAGACGCAGGCGCCGGCACGCAGCTCGATGTCTTGAACGCTCAAGTGCAGCTGACTACAGCTCAATCGACGTACTTGCAGGCGTTGTTTGGTTACATTTCTTCGCTGGCTGAGTTTGATCGTGCCACTGGCGCGCAAAGCTCTTACACGGAACAGTTCAACGGCATTGCTCCGCACGCGACTAAAACAAGCACCTACTACACTGGCAGCGATGTAGACGCTCGGGGAAAGCCAAAGCGCAATAATCCGTTTCAGCCGGGGCCGGTAACAACGATCTCCCAGCGACCGAGCTCAAAGTAGCGCAGCCGATCTGATGCTCGCGAAGCGGTCTGCGCCGATCGAATATTTCCCTGCTCTTAACGCAGCCGGCCTTTGCCGTCACGCGTTCATCGAGCGAATTCCCGGCATCGATGTTTCACACGATAAAGCGGAGGCATTGAAGCGACTCGATGCGGTTCATCGCGAACTGCGAGATCAGATCGGAATGGCGCGGTGGCCTCTGCTCACGGCCCAGCAAATTCACGGGGACAAAATCGCGATTGTCGATTCTACGGCGGCGAGCGACAAAGAATTCGCCGGCTGCGACGGCCTCATCACGAATCAGAAAAGGATCGCGCTCGGCATTCACGTGGCCGATTGCTGCGCGATTTACATTGTCGATCCAAAACTGCCGGCGATTGGCCTCGTCCATTCCGGCAAGAAAGGCACCGAGCGGGCTATTGTTTCGAAAGCGATCCAGCAAATGCGCGAACATTTCGGATCGGACCCGGCTGAGTTGATCGTGCAATTGAGCCCGTGCATTCGGCCGCCGCATTACGAAATCGATTTCGCCGCGAAGATAATCGAACAGTGTCGCGCGGCCGGCGTGAAGAAAATCCACGACCCAGGCGTCTGTACCGCCTGCGATATCGATCGTTACTATTCCTATCGCGCCGAGAAAGGGAAGACCGGCCGCATGCTCGCGCTTCTCGGCCTGGTTTAACGCTTTCTTCCACCACGAAGAGCACGAAGTATTTTAACAAAGGTCAATCTTCGTGGTCTTCGCGTCCTTCGTGGTGGTGATACGGACAAATGCCGCGCTTCTTCGCGTGCACGACGAAATCAATAAATTCGCGCGCCGCGGCCCCGAATTTTATCGTCGCAGCTTTTTCAATCGCCTGGGCAATGTTCAATCCGCTCGTGTAAACAAGTTTGAATGCCGTTTTGATTTCATCGCGGTCTTTGGCACTGAATCCAGCACGGCACAAGTTTGAATGCCGTTTTGATTTCATCGCGGTCTTTGGCACTGAATCCAGCACGGCGTAATCCGACCACGTTCAAGCCGAAGACGTAATTCCGTTCCGCCGCGATCACGAATGGCGGAATGTCTTTGCTGAACGCGGATGCGCCCTGTGTGATCGCGAGCCGCCCAACGCACATATGTTGATGAAACACGCAGGCGCCGCCGAGAAACGCGCCGTCGCCAACGGAAACGTGACCGCCCAGTAAACAATTGTTCGCGATGATGGCGTTGTTTCCAATTTCGCAGTTGTGGCCGACGTGTGCGCCGGCCATGAGAAAATTCTTGTCGCCCATTTTGGTCACGCTGCCCTCGGTGCTGCCGCGATGAATCGTGCAATGCTCTCGAATCACATTTTCGTTTCCAATTGCGACATACGTTTTGCGTCCCGGAGAGAACGAAAGATCTTGTGGCGCAGTGCCGATAATTCCGCCGTGCCCAACGAAGTTGCCCACGCCGATTGTAACGTCAGGATTAATTACAGCGTGCGACTCGATTGTCGATCTTTCGCCGATCACGACGCGAGCCCCGACAACGGCATACGGCCCGATCGCGACGTCAGCCGCGACCTTTGCCGTTGGATCGACAATCGCCGTCGAATGAATTTTCACTGCGCTCCTGTGCATTTCTATGGGCTCCTCTCCCTTTCAAAGGGAGAGGGAAGGGTGAGGGGTGAATGCAACGCGAATTTTGTGCGGCCCCTCACCTCAATCCTCTCCCCGCATAGGGAGAAAGGCGGAGATCTATGCCGTGTTGTTTGTCGCAGCCTCATATTAACTTCGCGTCCATCTCTTCACAGCACGCCTGCTTCTTTGAAACTGAAATAGCCCGGGCCGTTGCTTGATTGCGCGCCGATAATGATATGATCAAGCAATTTGATTTGCATCAGCTCGGCTGCTTCGGCCAGGCGTCGCGTCAGGCTGTGATCGGCCTGGCTTGGCGATGGATCGCCGGAAGGATGATTGTGCACGACGATCACGGCATACGCCGACGCAATCACCGCCGGACGAAAAACATCGCGCGGATGGGCGATGCTCTCATTAACGGTGCTAGTCGAGACATCCTCGGTCCGAATCAGATGATAACGCGTATCAAGGAGCACAACGCGCATCGCCTCCTTGCGCAACATCCGCATTTCGCCGCCGACGAGTTCGTTGACGAGCTCGGGTGAATCGATTTTTTGATTAGCCCACATCTCCCGCGCCAGACGATTTCCGAGGTCAAAAGCCGCCGCCAGTTGCACCGCTTTTGTGAAACCGACGCCGCGAACTTTTTTCAGTTCGTCCACGGTGCAGCGGCTCAATCCGCGCAGTGAGCCATATTCTTTTAAAAGGTCGCGCCCGACTTCGACAGCATTCTTTCCAGTCATGCCCGTCCGCAGCAAGATTGCGATCAATTCCGGATCGGTGAGAGCCGACGCTCCATGAGCGGCGAGTTTTTCGCGCGGCCGCTCTTGCTGCGGCATCTCACGAATCCTTACTGTGGGAGCGGCCTCAGCGCCGCGATTTCTTCGACTTAATCCGGTCGGTCGCGGCACAAAGGCCCCTCCCACATTTCAATTGCGCAATTGCTCGAGCATTCCGCGCAGCGCGTCGCCCAATCCGAGGAGCCCCTCGGTGTACGTATTTGGACGAAGCGCT
>WNFH01004225.1_pt1 | contig 10330 bp, 8 predicted proteins | sample 5400411 | NCBI WGS metagenome assembly WNFH01 (sample SAMN13153347, study PRJNA577476) | soil metagenome | isolation source: 200 cm saprolite under Douglas fir tree site 2 hole 3 | place: USA:California | collected 2015-04-18
AGAGCGTCAATCTTGCCGAGGAGATGTGTTTGCGGGTGGCGGAAGCGGCGGGATTTGGGGAGGACGACTGTTACCGCATCGGCATGAGCGTGCGCGAGGGCGTGATTAACGCCTTTCACTACGGGAACCAGGAGCGCCCCGAGAAGAAAATCCACCTGGCCGTGGACCTGACCGCCGACAAGATGATTATTCATGTGCTGGACGAAGGCGCGGGCTTCCGGCTCGCCGATGTTCCGGACCCGCTCGCGGAGGAAAACCTGCTCAGCACGTCCGGCCGCGGAATCTTCCTGATGCGCGCTTTTATGGACGAGTTCGATGTGCTTTCCGGCAGAAGCGGTGGCGCGGAAATCGTGATGTCGAAGAAACTGCCGGCTCCTGGGAGCGCCTCCCCGAACGGCCAAAGCGGGCAAAACGCGATGCGTCGACGGGAAGGCTAAGGAAATCGATGTCATTGCATGCGACGCATCGCGACGCCGGACCAGTCACCGTTGTGGACCTGAGCGGCCGAATTACGCTGGGAGACGGCAGCGCGCTGCTGCGCAAGACGATTCGCGGGCTGCTCGACGATCAAAGAAAATTAATCCTGCTGAACCTGGCGGATGTGGACTACATCGACAGCTCGGGAATCGGCGAACTGGTCAGCGGCTTTACGGCGGTGAAGAATCTGAGCGGAGAACTGAAGCTGCTGCACTTGACGAAAAAAGTCCGGGATCTTCTGCAGATCACCAAGTTGTTCACCGTTTTTGACGTATATACGGACGAGAGCACCGCGCTGCGAAGTTTCAATTGAATTTATCCAGGCGCCCTTTCTAATGTGCCATCAGAGTTCGTCTCTTCCCGCTCGCGTGGCTGGCACGAATGCGGCACAATCTCCTGAATGATGCCGCTCGCTGACACTCTGTGGATTGTTGACCGGGCGAAATCCCTGGGTTTCGACCTTTGCGGTGTGGTCCGCGCGGAAAAATTTCCCGAACTGGAGCAGACGCCGGAGTGGCTCGCCCGGGGCTACGCCGGGGAAATGAAGTACCTCGCCGATCCCCGGCGAGGCGATCCACGAACCGCCATGCCTGGCGTCCAGACTGCCATCGTCGGCCTGCTCAACTACAGCACCGAGCGGCCGCTTTCCACCGATCCGGCGCTGCCCATCGAGGACGGCAAGCCGAGCGGATGGATTTCCCGCTATGCCTGGGGCGACGACTATCACGAGGTGTTGCGCGAGAGACTGGAAGCGCTGGTGGAATCCCTGCGCGAACGGTTTGCTTCGCCGTTCGAGGCGCGCGCTTACGTGGACACGGGGCCGGTGCAGGAGCGCGTGCTCGCGAAATATGCCGGCTTGGGATGGCTGGGGAAAAATACCCTGCTGCTGAACCAGATGCTCGGCTCCTTCTTTTTTCTCGGTGTCATTCTCACCACTCTCGAACTCGAACCGACGCTGGGGGCAAACGAGCTGCCGCCGCCGGACTTGTGCGGGAGTTGCCGGCGCTGCCTGGACGCTTGCCCGACGCAGGCCTTCGTCGAGCCTTACGTCATGGACGCCCGAAAGTGCATTTCCTACCTGACGATCGAATTGCGGGGCTCCATCCCGGAAGAGTTTCGCGCGCCGATGGGAAATCACGTTTTTGGCTGCGATATCTGCCAGGATGTTTGCCCGTGGAACCGGCGCGCCCCGATAGTCACTCTCGCGCCGTTCCAGCCGAGGGTTTATCCCGCACCGGAAGAAAACCATGCCGACGCTTCCCCAGCGCCGCAAGACGAATCGCTCTACCTTCCCCGGCTGGAGTGGCTTCTTGGGCTGAGCGAGTCCGATTTTCGCAAACTTTTTCGCGGAAGCGCCATCAAACGCACCACGTGGCGCGGCCTACTGCGGAACGCCTGCATCGCGCTTGGGAATTCCGGTATTCGGCCGCGCACGGCGGAGCATCGCGGAATCGCCGATGCCTTGGAGCGACTGGCGGCTTCGGAGGATGAGGTCCTTGTTGAATCTGCCCGTTGGGCACTTTCGCGCATCCAATGAAATTGTGGGGGAGAAGTTGTTAAGAGAAAGGCAGCAGCAAGCATGGCCCGCAAGGCTGTGAAACTCGCGGAATCGCGCTTTTCTCAGGCCGGGTTACCATCTCAAGGGCACTAGCGGTATAATCCCACCCGCAGGTCGATTCGCCCTCCGCGCTGCTGAGGTTCCCATGAATCGTCGTAACTTTTTGTGGAATACGGGTATCGTTGGCGCTGGATTGCTCGGGGCAGGAAATGCTGCGCCGGGTCTTTTGCGCGCCGGGACCGCGAACCATTCGGATTCAAATTCTACTTTGGAGGAAAAACCCGTGGCCTTTACCTTGCCCCCGCTGCCGTACTCGTTTGACGCACTCGAGCCTTACATCGACGCCAAGACGATGGAGATCCATCATGACAAACATCATGGCGCTTATGTCGCCAACCTGAACAAGGCCCTGGAAGGGCAAGCCGCACTGCAAGCCAAGTCGATCGATGACCTTCTCAAAGGTCTCGACGCGGTCCCGGAGAATATTCGCGCCGCCGTCCGCAACAACGGCGGCGGCCACTGGAACCACTCGCTCTTCTGGACGCTGATGAAGAAGGGCGGTGGCGGAGAGCCCAAGGGGAATCTGGCGGCGGCGATCAGCTCGACGTTCGGGTCGTTTGCCGGATTTCAGGAAAAATTTGGGGCCGCCGGCCTGGGGCGCTTTGGTTCCGGCTGGGCGTGGCTGGTGTTGCGAGACGGGAAACTGGCTATCGACTCGACGCCGAATCAGGACACTCCCTATCTGCTCGCCGGGGGTGGCAAAGCGGTCCTTGGGCTGGACGTTTGGGAGCATTCGTACTACCTGAAGTATCAAAACCGCCGCGCCGATTACATCACAGCCTGGTGGAACGTCGTCAATTGGGATAAAGCTGCCGAACTTTACGATGCCGCGAAGAAATAGTCTCTGCCCGCAAGCAGTCCATAAATGAAAAAGCCCCCGAAAAGATCGGGGGCTTTTTTATTTGTCTAGAAAACCGGAGCGGAATGCGAATCAGGCCATCAATTGGCGCTTGGCCAAAGGAACTACAGCTACCGACCGCCGCGGCACAGGATAGCTTTTTGCCATGGGTGCGAAGCTGCGTGGCTCGCCTGCTGCCACTGCCATGGGCATCGGCATGCCGCCCGCGGTTTGCCGCGAAGCCTCGCGCACCAATTCCATGCGGCCCCGGACGCGGAACTTGGCGAGCAGCGAGGAGACATGGAATTTCACGGTGCGCTCGGAGAGATTCAAGTTGGCGGCGATTTCCTTGTTGGCGAGGCTCCTCATGAGGCCGCAGAGAACTTCATCTTCCCGGCGCGTCAGCTTCACCTGGCCGCCGAGCGATTTCCCTGCCTCGAGCAGCTGGTTGGCTTTTTCGTGCAGGCCTCCCAGGACTTCGTCTTCGGCTTGGACCATGACCACGTAATCGCTGGTGGACTGGCCGCGCACCATGCAGTGCATGGCCAGCAGTCCGGCGGCCTGGTCCACGGGAAACCGGCCGTCGGGACCGGCTTCGACGTGAAAATAGGCTACACCAGAATTTTTTTCATAGAAAAAGTAGACATCGCGGGGAAAAGCCGGGCGGGAATTTGTCAATTGCTGCGGGTGTTCACTTCTGCGAATCACCTTCACGTGCACCCCCTCGAATGCAGCCTCATGATGCAATCGAAGCCTTTTAGTTTTTTTTTCTTCGCCCCTCGACGAGGCGTGTTCCCCAGTTGGACCAGACCATCAGGCAAGATGCCAAAAATGAGGGCCGAGGCTCGGCAATTCTTACCCATCGCTCGGCACTAACCAAGCTTGGGCGAGGACTCCCTGAAAGCTGGCCTGGAACCATTTTGCCGAACCCTCCCTCCCTGCAAATATTCTGCCGTTGGAAGGAATAGGCAACTTGCTCAGGAATTGAGGACTTACGCCGAAATCAGCCGGTTGTCAAGCGGATTTGAGAGTAGGATTTGCACAGTCAACGAAATTTTTCCATCTTAAGGCACGGAAGTCTGAGTCCTATGGGAACTTACTAAGCAGAATGGAGCTGCACAATGCCCTGTGGAAAAGTGCTGCGGCTCGCTTCCTACGCTCGGGAGTTTCAAAATGAAACGATGCGCGTTTGCTGCGGGCTGATCAATTCGTAGACCATACCACGCCAGCGAATTTTTCGTGTGACCAGAGAGTTCACAAAATTCACGACGTATAGGAACGGGACGAAAACTGTCAGCAGAATGTAAATCCAGGATTGCCCCATGATCTGGGAGCGCGCGGCAGGGAGGGCTTCGGTCACACCGATGAGCCGGATGGAACTGCGGAGGGAAGAAAGCAGGACGGGAAGAAAAGTCAGCGTGGCGATGTGGAAATAAGGCCGCTGTTGGAACAGGTTACTCAGGATCAGCATGGCGCCGAGCAGCAGCGTCAGGCAGTACAGAAGATGCGTGGCGGCCGCGGGCGCCCAGATGCGATCCGCGTACACGCGGGTGATCAGGATTTGGCGGTTGGTGAATTCCAGCAACTGGTGGAAATCGGCTTCGGCGTAAGAAAGCGTCAAGCACTCCGGTATGAAAACAATCGACCGGTTTTGCCGCTCCAGAGCGCGCGTCAAGGAATAGTCGTCGCTCACTGAATTTTTCCACTCGTCCAGAACGCCCGATTGTTCGAACGCGCTCCGGCGAATCGCGGTGCCGCCGCCCCAGCAGAAATTTCTCCCCGTTTCGCTAAGCATGGTGACGACCGGCGCATTCCAGGCGGCCAGGAGCGCGGTGGGGAGATTGCCGCGATTGGGAATCAGCCAGCGCATGGTGGTGGTCGCGCCGATCCGCACGTCTCCCAGCGGCGCCACCATGTGGTGCAGCCAGCTTCTGGCGGGACGCCCGTCGGAATCGGCGAAGACGAGCACTTCAAATTCCTCCGGCAGTTGTTCCACGGCCACGCGCAAATTGTTCACTTTCTCGCCGCAGTTGCTGGGGCTTCCCGCGATGACGACGTGGGCTTTGACCCTGGAACTCGCGGCGACCCGTTCGACGACGCTGCGCGCCGAGTCTGACCCGGAGGCGAGGATGAAGAAAATGTCGTAGTTCTGGCGCTCGAACTCCGTTAGCGATACGAGATTGCGCTCGAGGCCCGGCTCGATGCCTTTGCAGGGGCAAAGCACGGCCACGCGCGGCGCGAAAAATCCGGGATCGGCGTGCAGGCGCCGGCGCACATAGCCGAGCCACTGCCAGACCCGCCAGATGAGGTACAGCCCCAGGAGGATCTGGAAGAACGCCAGTAAATAAAATGAGGTCTCCACGTTCTCCGAGGATAGCAGAGGAACAGCGCTCGCGGAGCGCCGTTCGAGCGGTTAGAATCGCAGCGGTAAACGCCTCGTTCTAAGGAGAACAACAATGCCACGAGTGGATTTCGGGATGGTTACGTCAGGACTTGAACTGCCAGGTTATAAGATCGTCAGGAATTTTGGGATCGTGCGCGGAATCATCGTGCGCTCGCGGAGCGTGATCGGGAATCTCGGCGCGGCGCTGCAGACCATCGTGGGCGGAAACATCACCATCCTCACAAACCTCTGCGAGAAGACGCGCGAGGACGCCTTCGAACTGCTGTTGCAGCACGCGGCCGACCATGGCGCTAATGCGGTGATCGGCATGCGCTATGACGCCACGGAAGTGATGCAAGGCGTCACTGAGGTGCTGGCTTATGGCACCGCCGTCCAGGTTGAGCGCATTTCTTAGCGGTGGCCGCCTGTATTCGCGGCGGCCCGAGCACAAATGGTAGAATCCCCGCCACCATGTTCTGCGCAAAGTGCGGTGCTCAGGTTTCCGCGAATGGAAAATTCTGCTCCTCGTGTGGTGAAGCGGTTGATGCGGACACGGGCGAAACTGTACTTGGTGATGAAGCCAGCTTCGAAGGAGCGACGCTGGCGCCGTCGGCTCCCGTCCCGCGAAAAACTCCGGCGTCTCCTTCTTCCCCGCGAACTCCGCGCACATCGGCAAGCAAGAATCCGCTGACAAGCTCCGACCCCATCGGCGGCGGCCGCTTTACTCCGGGACAAATCATCGCGGAACGTTACCGCGTTGTGGCCCTGGCGGGCCGCGGAGGAATGGGCGAAGTGTACCGCGCCGAAGATTTGACCCTTGGCCAGGTCGTGGCGTTGAAATTTCTTCCCGAAGCGCTTTCGCAGGATGCCGCGGCGCTGGCGCGGTTTCACGCGGAAGTGCGCACGGCGCGGCAAGTCTCTCATCCCAGCGTCTGCCGCATGTTTGATATCGGCGAAGCCGACGGAACTTTTTTCCTGACCATGGAGTATGTCGACGGAGAAGATCTCGCTTCGGTGGTCCGCCGCATCGGCAGGCTTTCGCCAGACAAAGCCACCGAGGTCGCGCGCCAAATTTGCGCGGGCCTCGCCGCCGCGCACGAACGAGGCGTGATTCACCGCGACCTGAAGCCCGCCAACGTGATGCTCGATGGCGCCGGCAAAATTCGCGTCATGGATTTTGGGCTTGCCGGCGTCGCCGCGACCATCAAAGGCGCGGATGTTCGCGCCGGGACGCCGGCCTACATGGCTCCGGAACAGCTTGCCGGGCGCGAAGTCAGCGCGAAGAGCGATCTATATTCACTCGGACTTATCCTCTACGAAATTCTCACGGGTAAGCGCGCCTTCGAGGCCTCCACGCTCCCGGAATTGATGAAGCAGCGCGAATCAGGAGCAATCACCAATCCTTCGACGCTGGTCCGCAATCTCGACCCCCTGGTCGAGCGCGTCATCCTTCGTTGCCTGGAGACCGACCCAGAAAAACGTCCGGCCACAGCGTTGCAAGTCGCCGCCGCGCTCCCCGGTGGCGATCCTCTTGCCGCCGCGCTCGCTGCCGGCGAAACACCTTCGCCACAAATGGTCGCCGCCGCCGGTGAAACTACTGGGCTCGCGCCTCGCGTCGCGGTCGCGTGTCTTGCCGCTGTGATTCTGGGGGTGATTCTCTACATCGCTGTGGGCATTAAAGAAAACGGCCTCGCACGTCTCCACGCCGAGAATCCGCCTGAGGTTCTCGCCAAAAAAGCTCGCGAAATCATTTCGAGCCTGGGCTATTCGGCTCCGCCGGTCGACAGAGCCGACGGCTTTACGTACGACACCGATTTTCTCTCTTACCTTGAAAAGAATGGTTCCCAGCGCCCCCAGTGGGACCGCGTGCTCGCCGAACAGCCGCCCGTGCTCCACTATTGGTTTCGGCAAAGCCCTCGCGAAATGAGCCCAGATGGCTTTTGGAATCAGTCCTTCACTCCGGGTGTTGTCAACTTCTCCGATCCGCCGACCATCCTCTCCGGCATGATCAATCTTCAGCTCGATCCCGAGGGCCGTCTGCTCTATTTCCAGGCGATCCCGCCCGAAAAAGAGCAGAGCCCGTCATCTTCCCGGCCTGCCGATTGGCTTCCGCTCTTTACCGCCGCGGGCCTCGACCACACTCTCTTTCATGCCGCGGATTCCAGCTGGGATTCGCTGGCCTCCGCCGACACGCGCGCCGCCTGGGATGGCGTATGGCCCGGCAGCGGTCGCCCTCTGCACATAGAAGCTGCCGCGCGCCGCGGCAAGCCCGTGTTTTTCGCCCTTACCGGCCCTTGGACAAAACCAAGCCGCATGAACCAGGAGGAGCGCACGCGCGCGGACAAGACCAGCCAGATCATCGGTCTCTCAATCGCGCTGGTTATCTTCGCGGGGAGCATATTCCTTGCGTATCGCAACTATTCGCGCGGCAAGGGCGACCGCCAGGGCGCTTTGCGACTTGCTTCTCTCGTTTTCGCCCTCGAACTCTCCATTTGCCTGTTTCGTTCGCACTTTGTCCTAACTTTTGACACTATCGGGGAACTAATTTTCGCCGTCAGCACCGGCCTCTTCGTTTCTGGTTTCATCTGGGTGCTCTATCTTGCTCTCGAACCCTACGTGCGCCGTAACTGGCCGCAAACCATCATCTCCTGGACCCGCTTCATAAGCGGGCGCTTCCGCGATCCGCTTGTCGGTCGCGACCTTCTCTTTGGCGTTCTTCTCGGTTTTTCCTGGATCTTTACCTTCGCGCTTGGCGGCTTCTTTCTAATTCGCGCGGGCGCTAGTCCGCAATTTGCAAGTGAGGAGTTTCTCGAGGGGGTTCGCGAGTCGATCGCTCTTGGGCTCGTCAGAATCGTCGGTTCGATTCAGACCACGCTGATCTTTTTTTTCCTCGTGGTTCTCTTGCGCGTGCTGGTCAAGAACCGCTGGGTGGCCGCCGCAATATTCGTCCTGCTTTTTACCGTGCCGAAAATCCTCGGCAGCGATCACCCGGTGATAGAAACGCCTGTTTGGCTCATCATTTATGGCATCGCCGCGTTCGCCGTTGTGCGCTTCGGATTGATCGTTCTCGCCATGGCCGTGCTCACCGTCGATGTGCTTATCAACGTCCCGATCACCCTGGATTTTTCCAATTGGTATGCCGCCCGCTCCCTCTGCGTGGTGATCGGTTTTGTGGCCATCGCCGCGTGGGGTTTTTATACTTCTCTCGCCGGCCAGCGTCTTTGGAAAGACGACCTTTTCGAATAGCCGGCGTCTTATCGCGGCGCTCCAGGGACTCGCCCGCTTCGAACCTGCTCCGTTATTGCCGCCGCCAGCTCTTCGATTCCCGTCAGCGCCTTGCTTGCGGCCAGCCGTGCCTTTTCCATGAACGACGAATCCAGCAGAAAGGCGCAACGGTCGACGAAGGGATGGTCCGCCGCTTCAAAGGGCTTGCGCGCGCGGTGCTTCGCGGCGACACGCGCCAGCAGTTCCTCGTACATTTGCAGGTCGCGCTGAAAATCGAGCGCGTCGCCCGCTGTCCAGCCCTGCTGGCGCGCCAGTGACGCCAGAAATTTCCTGCGGAACGCCGTGGCATCGCGCCGGAGCATGGGACGCGGTTTGGATTTGCCCGCGGGCCGCGGCTCGTTGCAAACGATCGCCAGCATCCGCACCGTCAAAGCTAGCAGCGCCTCCCGCTGCAGCAGCTCCAGAAGATCGCGATAGAGCGAAGCGTGGACTTGGAGCGCCTGGCGGCCGTTCTCGACGACGTAAGAATCCATGAACCGCGGCACAAGACGCTCTCGCAACAGCGCCTCCGAAACGCGCTGAGCTAGTTCTCCCGGCGCATCGATCGCGTTCTGTTGTTCACGCGGCATATTCCAGGAAACATGGTAGCAGGAGTTTGTTTCCCAGCTTCGAGCGTTGCCTGAAATGAAAAAGGCCCCCGGTCATTTCGGGGGCCTGCTAGAAACTTCCTGTGCAGGGCACGATATATCGTACCCTGCATCAGAGATGCATACGCTGTCTCAGTGAATCGCCCGCGGGCTATCCGGTCCGACGCGCTTCGGCTTTGGTTCCGGTTGCGGCACGATCGGCGGCGTCACCGCCTCCTTCTGTAGCGCGTGCTCCAGCACTTCGTCCAGCGTCCGCACGTAAGTAATCTTAATGTCGCCGAGAATCTCCGATGTGAGATCCGCCACGACATTCGGCTCGTTGTCCGCGGGCAGCAGCACTTCCTTGATGCCCGCCCGTTTCGCCCCCAGCACTTTTTCCTTCACCCCACCGATGGGCAGGACCACTCCCGAGAGCGTCATCTCGCCGGTCATCGCCAGTCTGTCTTTCACGGGACGCCCGCTCAGCAAGCTCACCAGCGCCGTGACCATCGCCGCGCCGGCCGACGGGCCGTCTTTCGGCACCGCGCCCGACGGCACGTGGATATGAATGTCCTGCTTGCGGAAGAAGTCCGGATCGATGCCGTAGCGTTCGCCATTCGCGCGCGTCCAAGTCAGAGCCGCGGTCATCGATTCCTGCATGACTTCGCCGAGATGCCCGGTCATGGTGAACTGCTTGCCGCCGCGCATGCGCGTCGCTTCGATGAAGATGATGTCGCCTCCCACCGGCGTCCACACGAGTCCGACGGCGACGCCGGGCCGCTTGACGCGCTCCTCGACTTCCTTCTCCGTGCGGAACTTCGGCACGCCGAGGAATTCGCGGACGATTTCCGGCGTCACCACCATCTTTTCCGTCTGACCTTCGGCGATGCGCCGCGCCTGCTTGCGCGTAATCGTGGCGATCTCGCGCTCCAGGTTGCGCACGCCCGCTTCCCGCGTGAAGCTGTGAATAATTTCCCGCAGACCCTCGTCGGTGAAGTCGATTTGCTCGCCTGATTTTATGCCGTTCTCGGCGGTCTGCTTGGGGATTAGGTACTTGTGCGCGATGTGCAATTTTTCTTCGCCGGTGTAGCCGGGCAGTTCGATGATCTCCATGCGGTCGCGCAGAGGTTCGGGGATGGGATCCATCCAGTTGGCCGTGGCGA
>WNFH01004725.1_pt1 | contig 10328 bp, 13 predicted proteins | sample 5400411 | NCBI WGS metagenome assembly WNFH01 (sample SAMN13153347, study PRJNA577476) | soil metagenome | isolation source: 200 cm saprolite under Douglas fir tree site 2 hole 3 | place: USA:California | collected 2015-04-18
CCGGCGCGTTCCTGAACCTCGTCAAGGGAAACACGCTGCGCTGGCGGCGGCGCGTGGAGGAAGAGCTCCGCGCGAGCGGCGTTGACTATACGATCATCCGAGCAGGCTTCCTGCTCAACAGCCCCGGCGGTAGGCGCGCGATCGAACTAAGCCAAGCGGCGCACCCCCTGGCTCCGAAGTACAGGATCGCCCGTGCGGACGTGGCCGAGACGTTCGTCGAGGCACTCAAGCGTCCAAACACATCGAGAACCACGTTCGACGTCGTCTGGGGCCGGGGTTCACGCCGGGAGGCCTGGGACGTGCTCTTTGACCGACTGAAGCCGGACGCTTGACGCGGGTTGCCGCTCCTGCGTCGTCGTGGGCGCGGGCCTTGGAATGGCGCGGGGCGGGCAACCGGACACTGGCCGTTTGGGAAACCACTCGTGGGTACGTCACCGCCAAAATGCTGCCGCTGTCGACGTCGGTCCGCGCGTCACTCTCGCCGGGCCCTGCCCCCACAGTGTGTGAGTGAGAATTCAGGCTCCCCGAGGTCCTGCCTCTTGCCATCCGGCGTACGGTCAGCCATCGTGAGAAGCGTAGCCCGAGCCGGGCAGGCCGGCCGCGCTCCCTTCGCTCTGACGCCCTCGCCGACGCCACCCCGAATCTGAGACAGCCGGGACCAGCCTTGCGACGCTCGCGCTTGGCGCGCTGAGCAGCTTGCGGCTGCGAACGGGTGGCACGGGGGCTCGAGGCAGTGGGCCACACCTGGAACGACTGCTTCGTCGCCATCGCCATCTCTGGCGAGGTCGGCGCGTTTGTGCACGAGTTTGCACAGGGTAGGCGGACGGACCCGGAACACTTTGCGAGCACCCTAGTCGGCGTCCCCCACGAGGCCGTCCGCAAAGCCGTCGGGCTGTGGGACCGCGACGAGAGCACGTTCCGGGCGCTCGTAGCGGAGTGGCTGGAGGCGAACCCAACGGCCGCGCCGACCGCACCGGTGTTCGTCGCGTGAGTCGGGGACGGCGCGGGAGAAGGGGCGCATGAAAGGCTACGTCTTCGTGCACACGGCGGCGGGAAAATCCCTGCGCGTCTTGGAGGAGTTGCGTCGGCTCGAGGGCGTCAAGTCGGCCGAGGTGTGTTGGGGCCTGCCAGATATCATTGCCCTTGTGGAAGCGCGTGATCCGAAAGCGCTTCAGGCTTCGTGCTCGACAAGATGCAGGCGATCGCGGGTGTGAACACGACCGATACGCACCTGGTCTTCGAGCAGTAGCTGTAGCGCCGCGCGATCGTGGATCAGAATGCTGAATCGAGCGACGCGCGGCCGGCGGCACGGGTCGAATCACGACGGAGGAGCTTCTATGAGCCCTGGACCGAAGACCTTGCTGACGACCGCATTCGAGGCCTTGGGCCCCGAGCGTGTGACGCGCGGCCTCACGGCGACCGGACACAGCTGGAAGGACTGTTTCCTCGCGGTCGCCATCTCCGGCGGGCCCGAGGCGTGGGCACGGGAGCTTGAGAAGCGCTGGCGACGGCAGCACTTCGTCAGCACCCTCCTCAGCGTCCGCGTGGAGGTCATCAACGAGATCGTCAGAGCCTGGGATCACGAGGAGGGAGAGTTCCGGGCGCTGGCCGCCGAGTGGCTCGAGCTGAACCGCACGGCGGTATCGACGGGGCCGGTGGTTGGCGCGTGAGTAAACACCACACCGCCGGCGGCGATTCCTTTGCCGTGGTTGTCTGAAGTGCGATAGCGAGGCGTAAGACCGCACCGGAGGGACCTATGGAAGCCCGTGTCACGTCGCAGTCGCAGCCGTTTAGGCTCAGGGAGAGGATGGAAGAGGCGAAGGTTTCGCATGGGCAGGAGCTCAGGGCCGACCTACCCAATGTCAGGGTTACCGCGCTGGCTGGAAGCGGGGAAGGTCAGGCGCTCTTTTGCAACATGGGCCCGATTGGGATCAGGGAAGTTTTGCATCGGGGAGACGACCGCCCATTGCCGATCGACGTCGCGTTGCAGGGCCTGGAGGTCCCTATTTCGGGCACCTATGACATTTTCAACGCCCTGGTCTCATCGAACGGAGATATCCGGCTCGTGGTGGACGACAAGGCGTGGGTGGTGCCCGCGGTGAAAGCAAGTAGAGCAGTAATGTACCACGCCGTCGCCCCGTGGCGCTCGTTCTGGGGTGGCCGGCTAGCGGGCAGCGAGTTGGTGGGCACACGCGTTGACGGGGCGCGGGAGAAAGAGCCGCTAGTGGAAACGGGTGAGGGAGTGGCCACTGTCCCGCCGCACGCCTCGGAGCAGGAGCTTTCGCACCTGCGCCCGCTGCGGGATGCCGGACTGGACGTGCTGAAGGATCTGCGTCGAACCGCAGTCCAGAAGCTCGAGGCCATCGAACGCCTCTTTTCGGAGGAACTGGACGAGGAAGAGGAAGAGGAGGAGGCGCGGGATCGGGAGCGGCTGAGCTGAATCGCCGGGTGGGTTTTAGGTTCATGCGGCCGGTGCCGCGCGGAGGCGGAGCATTTGAGCTAGTGGCGGGCGCGATGACGTGGTGGGAGGTCTTGGCACTGATTGGCTTGGCGGGCTGTGCGGTCGGCATCGCAGGCGGCGAACTCGCGCTGTTGCGCCTGCTGCCATGGGGGAAAAACTGGCACGTGGGCGGCTATTCCTAGGAGCCCGTTCTTTCGAGCGCAGGGAAACGCACAAAGCGCGTATACGTCGACCGGGACGGCTCGTTCGGGGCGATTGCGTTCGCCCACCGACTGCGCCACGAGGTCCCGTCGCTGATGCAGCGACTTCGCCCCGGCGGCTCCTACATCCCCCGCGCGGGGCGGGTCCTCGACATGCTGCCGATCGATACGGGACCGAAGCGCGCTGAAGATGCCTAGCCGAGCGCTGGTCTGCGCGTTTCAAGGCCGCGCAGCCCACGGCGCATCCGGGATCCGAAACCGTCAGGCACTGGGCTTCTTGGCCAGCACCCCCGCTCCCAGCTCCGACACGTAGCCGAGCACCGCGCCCGCGACCAGCGAGAGCGCCACCAAGAGATAGCCTTTCACATCGCTCACCCCACTCGCCGCCGTGAGGGCTGCGCCGCAGAAGCCGCCGGGAATGAAGGACAGCAGTGCGATCTTCGACTGGATGACGATGAGGAAAGCGGCGATCCCGATGAAGATGAACGCGAGAGTACTCGTGCCGGTGGCGCCGATCAGGGTCAGGGCGAGCCACACCCAGATGACTCCCGAGAGGTTCGCCGCGATCGCCTTTTGCAGCCCCTGCACCTTGCCGCCGGCGGCGAAGAAGCAGGCCCACGCGACGATGCCCGCGGGCACCGCGATCGCCAGGCCGGGGACGAGCAGGCCGCCGAACTTGACCCAGAGCGCGATTAGCACCCCGATGCTCACTGCCAATGCCATCAGCGTGTCCATGTGCCGAGCCTCCTAACAAGCGAGAGGGTAAAGCGGCAACGGCGCTCCCGCACACCGAACGAGTGCGACGGGGGAGCCGTCGAGCGGCGGTTGGGGAAGCGGAGTGCGGAGTCGGTAGCGATTATGGGCCACCTCGGTGATGCCGGCCGTCGAGGTGATATACGCGACGCTCACGCCCTCGGCTAGGCGGGCGGCGCGCGGCGCAGGCTTCCCGGTCTGGCGGGCGAGGGGTCCACGAACGGGCTCGCGCGTTCCCGGGCGAAGCGGCGCAGGATGGCTATCGACCGCGTGCCCCCTTGGCCGTGTGGCGAACCGGTGACGCGGAGGCCCGAGCGAGTGGCGGGCGACTCGAGACGCCGGGCCGACGAGTGGGGAGTAGTGGGAGCCCGCTTCCCCTTGATCCCGACGAGGCTCTTCGCACGAGATCGACGAAACAGAACCCGTCGCGGGAAACGGTTTCGCCAACCTGCACGGCAATCTCGGTGGTGAACATCGGCCCGCCGAAGCAGAACGTGTGGAACTCGCCGCGCTCGCCGCACGGATCCACCCCAGGCGGCAGATCGGCAAGCAACGCCGTGTCATACGGCCGTCCCACGAACGCCTCGGGGAGCTGCCTCGGGTCCACACACGTCAGGACAGCGCGCAGGCCACCGCCCAGCATTCGCTGGGCCAAGTCCGGTGTGTCGGCAGGCGAACACCACAAAGGGAACAGCGGCGCGATCCCGGTCGCCGCCAATTGGCGGATGCGGTAGTCCCGGATGTCTTGCAGGAATAGGTCACCGAAGGCCACGTGCGTGATGCCCTCCTCCCGGGCGCGGGCGATCACCGCGAGCATCCGCTGTTCATAGGTGGCGTTGGAACACGGCCACGGCAAAGGGACTTGCCACAGCGGCAGGCCCGCCGCCGTGGCCTGGGCTTCGACCAGCGTGCGGCGGACGGCGTGCATCGCCACGCGGTCCGCCGCCTCGTTGAAGGTGGTCAGCAGCCCCACGACGTCCACATCTTGCTGGCGGAGGAGGTACAGGGTCCAGGCACTGTCCTTGCCCGAACTCCACGACAGCAGCACGCGGGGCGGCACTATGCGATGGCCGAGGAAATCGCGTGGACCAGGTCGATCCCATGACCGGCCACGCGGACGGGAGGCGGGAGTCCCGCGGGCAACGGATGCACCTCGGGGTGCAGCGTGTGCGCGAGGATCTCCAGACTGTCTACGAGCCGAGGACCCGGGCGGCTGAAATAGTGCGAGCCGTCCGTCACGTACACCCGACCAGCGCGCACGGCCGCCAGGTCCTGCCAGCCAGGGACAAACCGCACCAGCGGCAGGTCGCACAGCGTCCGCTCGACGCTGAAGCCGCAGCAGGCGATGAACACGACCTCCGGCTTCCACGCTAGGACGTCGTCCCAGCGCAGCGTCCGCGACGGCCGTCCCTCCTGCCCAAGTCCCTCGACGCCCCCCGCCAGTCGGACCAGCTCGGGACTCCAATGGCCGCAGGAAAACGGCGGGTCGAGCCATTCCAGCAGGGCCACGCGCGGCCGCTCGAGTCGGGCTGCCCGGGCGACTACCGCTTCGACACGGGCGGTCAGCGCGCCGATGAGTGCCTCCGCACACCACTCCACGCCCGCCGCCGTGGCCACCTGCCGAAGGGAAACGAACACCTCCGAGAGGGTCTGCGGTTCCAGGTTGATCACCCGGGGACCGCCAGGGAGCATACAGGCAGCGGCCCGAACCTCGTCCTCGGCTACCGCACAGACATCGCAAAGCGCCTGCGTGACGAGCAGATCGGGCCGCAGCTTCTCGAGCACGGGCAAATCGAGCGTGTACAACGCCCGGTTTGTCCGCAATCGCTCACGCACCAGGCGATCGATTTCACCGCTCGTGGCGTCGGCGGGGATGAGGGTACGTGTCACCTTGGGCAGTCGCTGGACGGATGCCGGGAAGTCGCACTCGTGGGTGACGCCCACGAGCTGATCTTCTAGCCCGAGGGCGCAGATGATCTCGGTCGCGCTGGGGAGCAGTGAGACGATCCGCATCGGCCGCTCCTAGCTCGACGCGACAGGTGCTGGCGCGCGCAGCGCAGGGAAGCCCCGTTCGGCGAGCGCCAAGCCCCCGAAGAGGACGGTCGTATAGACCGCGTCGCCCAGCAGCGTGTTGCGGAAGTAGGGGATGGCCGCCACGTAGCAGGCGACCAGCCCGGCCCAAGTCTTGGGATACCACGAGTCCAGCGCCCACACGCCGAAGTTGGTCAGCACGAAGAACAGAAGCGAACTGGCCAGAGCGGCCCCTGCAATCGGAACCACCTTTCGGCGCGGGCGCAGCCAGAAGCCGAGGCACACGATGAGCGCGAAGCTGCCGTAGACAACCGGGATCAGCCGGTGCAAGCCCAGTGACAAGTCGCCGCTCAGGAAACCGATGACCAGATCACTCACGAACATCGCGAGCAAGGGTACGAGGAACGCCACACGCCTGCTGGCGAAGCAAGCGCCGCCGAATAGGGCCATGGCCCCGATGGGCGCGAAGTTCGGCGGATGCGGGATCAATCGGGACCCGGCCGCTGCGAGGATCATGCCCATGAGCACCGGGAAGCGAAATCGGTAGGTGGTGGGCGCGGCCGTCAGTGCGTCACACATGGAGCCTCCTCCCTCGGGAGACGGAGTCGCGCGCGGGAGAAGGACGAATGGGAAGCAATCGGGCCCCCAGCACGCCAAGTGCCGGAGGCCCGTTGTGTCCCAAAGTGCGCCGCCGCACGGTCTGCGCGCCGCGCGGAGCACTCCCGTTCCCCTACCCGCGAGGGACCCCAACGGTTGATCGCGCCTGGCAGGTCTTCTGGCTCGGGGATCGCTCTCGGGGGCCGCCTTCCCACGACGTTGCGCGTCGCAGTGGCGTCGTCGTCGCCCCCTCGTCCTCCCTCACAGCGGCGGGGCCGCCCCGGATTCGCACCGGGTTCCCTCTCGCGCCGAACCCTCGGTTCGGCGGCCAGCTGCGCGTATGTGCTCTGCAAATTAGGGCGCCGGCTCGCCGGGTCAAGGGCCGGCCCGAATACACCGGTCCGCTTCCCCAGCCGAGAGCGCGGGCGAGCAGCGCGCGCCCGCGCGTCCCTTCGCGCGGACCGCGACCGCCGATTCCATCCCGCAAAGCTCGGACGACTTGCGAAAGCAATTAATGGGACGTCACACGAGGACGGGCGAGAACGCGGGCGTCGCGGCGCATGTAGTCTGGTCGACGGCGGGAGCGGCGGGAGGGGACCACGAGGAACGCCACGACGACGCGCGCTGTCGCCGAAGGATCAGGTTGGGGATTTTTCCGAGGCCGTCTTCTTGGGAAAATGAGAAGGTACTGTCGGAGTCCCATACCAGTCCCTGTCCACCGGCCCCATCTCAACCGTCCGGCCAAATCTTCGAGACCGGGGGGGTCAATCGAAAAATGTCCGACTGTTGGGAACGTCCCTTCGGCCCGCGACGCGGCGAACCGCCGCGACTTCACCTTCTCGACGGCGCGCTGGGCCATGCGCCCTCTACCCCCACCCCCGCGACGAACTGAACGGCACAGCACGGGCACAGGCTGTCGCGAGACTGCGCTCCCGCATGGGGTTACAAGTGAGCAGCGGATGTTGAATCCGCTGCGCAGACCTCACTCGGTTCAACGAAACCACGAACGCAGCAGATCGGCCTTACCTCCACCATGTCAACGGCTTACGGCGTCGCTGTCTCGCGCGCGCGCGCGAGGGGTGTCGCGATCTCTGTTCGGCTGCGCGGTGGACATCCCGACCAGCTCAGGACGATCTCGGGGCAACCCTTGCGCGGCGACAACTGCCGGGGACGGAGCAAGAGCCAAGAGGGCCAAACAGAGCCAGCGCGCACGCATACGATGACCTCCCGGAAGGGCGGCGGTGCGCGCCGCCCCTTTAAGGGCTCGGGCTCGGGCCTGACCTGGGCCGTCGGGACCGGCGTAGGCGGCGATCTGTCGGAGGATCGTGGCACACGCACGGTCACCGTTCCGCTCAGCCTTCTCCGCGTCGGCCCTAAGCTCGTCGCGTAGGTCGCTCGGGATGCCGTTGTCGGGGTCCACCATCGGGAGGCCTCCTCTAAGGACACGCGGCAGTAACATAACGGCCTAGAAGCACCACCGCCCCGACCGGGTAAGTCAGGTCGGGTCGTGGGCTGGGGAATGTTTCCGGGGGCTGGCCTGTTTACCGAAATATGACCCCTGCGCCCGCGGCCGATCTAAGAGTGACCGTGGCGCGGTAGCGCAATCTGCTCAGGCAGCGCACAGGTAACCACATCTCACGAGGGAGGACTGATGATAAAGCTCATGACCTTTGCCGCGGCAGCGGCAGCTGCTCTCGCGGCCTGCTCCAGCGACCACCCGATCACTGCTCCCGCCCGTAGTCTGAATCCAAGTTTCGCCACGAGCGCCCCGGCCAGCGTGGATAACTCGGGCTTCTACGACCACCAGATCATCGAATACCAGGCGACCGCAGAGGTCACGTCATCACCGCAGGCAGCCCAGCTCATCAGTAAGGGCAACATCGTTTTCCATGTCGTCGGCGCAGATGGGATCACACCGGCCGTGCAATGCGCTCGCCTGCTGGCAGCGTTACCGAACGAGGGGACGAGCTGCAACGTACTCAACTTCATCCCGACCGAGGTGGGCTACACCGGGGGCGCGTGGAATCTGCAGATCTTCCATTGGAACCCGGGCGTCACGCCATTCGAGTTGAGCAAAGACGACGACATCCTGGCGGCCGTCGCGGCCGGGCGTGGAACGCTCGAAGTCACCGCGACCCTGGTTCGGTGCCCGGTGATCAACTTCGCCAACCTGCGCTAGTGTGCGGTGGCCACGGGCTGCCACAGGTGGTGCCAACGCGGGCGTTGCTGGCCGGCGCTCGCGTCGCGCCGATGAACCAGGTCTGGCGGTCCCCGGCGTCTCTGGCGCGCGGGTCGAGCACGTCGACGCGCGCGATCACCGGGGCACGCGACCGCTATGACAGAGCTGGAATCAATCCCGCCGGAAGCGATCCAATCTGGGACCGTTGGTCGCGCCGTATTGTAAGCAAGAGCGACCGCCCGGTCGTCGAGTGATCTGTTCGCACCCCCTACCGAAGGAGCGGACGTATGCTGAAGCGAATCATCCTGTCGACCGCGGTGCTGGCGTTCTGTAGCCTGCCGCTTGCCGCCCAGGAGATGGGCGGGATGCACATGGGGAAGGACGTGTCGATGACGGGCCAGGTCGTCGATCTCAGTTGCTTCACCACGACGGGCGCGTCGGGCCCGAGCCACAAGGCGTGCGCCACGGCCTGCGCCAAGTCGGGGATGCCGCTCGCGATCCTCGGCGACGACGGCAAGCTCTACATGATGGCGAGCCCGAAGCCGGCCGATCCTCAGAACTCGCGCCTGCTGCCCTTCGTCGAGCAGAAGGTCAAGGTCACGGGGTCGGTGCTGGAGAGTCACGGCGTCAACATGGTCACGATCAAGACGATTGCCGCCGCGACCTGAGATGCGCGCGTCGCTGGGCGCCGGTTGCTGACACGCATGGGCGCAGGGGGCTGGCAGAGGTTCGTGCTGCCGGCGCCTGCGCCAGGCTTGATCGCTGAGGTGAAAAGGACTCAAACGCAGGGAGCGAGGGCGGGCCCAGCCGCCGGTCGGCGCCCGGTGACCGTTTCCTGACAATTGGCGGCACCCCGACGGCGGGTCCTACGGCGTTTCCGGGGGTAGCACTCGCACACCGAACCATGGTCCTCACTTCATGTGACGGTGTGGAGGTTGCATGCAGACGCAGTGGATGTCGATTGATGACGGGATTGACGCTGCTTGCGGGGTGCACCGCAGAGTAGATTCCTGTAGAGGCTTGAGCATGGTTCTCCTGCTGCTGCTCTCGCTCGCGGCTCCCGCGCCGTCCGGCGCGGCCGGGACCGCCGTGCGCAGTGACGACCCACCGGTGAAAGTCTGGCTCGATCAGGACAATTACCGGCGCGGCGACAAGGCGCATGTCAACGTACAGCTCGGCGAGGACGGCTACCTCGTCGTGCTCCGCGCCGATGCCGACCGCCGCGTCCGGGTGCTGTTCCCGCTCGACCCGGGCGACGACGCCTTTGTGCGCGGCGGGCGGACGATCGAGCTCCGCGGCCGCGGCGATCGCGAGACGTTCTCGGTTGACGAGCGCGAGGGTTCGGGGCTGGTGCTCGCCGCCCGCTCGGTGACACCGTTCAAGTTGGACGAGTTCGTGCGCGGCGATCATTGGGATTACCGCGTGCTGACCGCGGGCGACGCCGGCGACGACAAGGAGCAGGCGCTGCTCAACATCGTCCGGCGCATGGTGCCCGACGGCCACGTCGACTACGACGCGGTGAACTACACCGTTGCGTCGCCACGCGCGTATTATGACGGCGCCTACTACCCATACTCCTCGTCCGTCGGCCTGGGTCTGGGATACGGCTTCGGCGGGCCCCGGAGCTTCGGTTTCAGCCTGGCGTTCGGCGATCCGTTCTTCTTCCGGCCGCTCTTGTTCCGTGCGAGGTGCTTCGATCCGTTCTTCTGCGACCCGTTCTTCTTCCATCCGTTCTTCTTTCACCGTCGGTTTTTCTTCCCGCGGGCGTTCGTGTTCAGCCGCACCGTGATGGTGTTCCGCCGCGGGATCGGGGTCAGCGTCGGGATGCCGGTTCGCCGCCTGCTGATCGACCGCGCCCGCCCGGGCTTTGTCGGCCGCTTCGTTTTCAGGGATCCCACCCCGATCACCGCGACGGACCCACGCCTCCGGGTTGCGACGGGTGCCCTGCTCGGGCGTACTCGTCCCGCGGACGGTGCCAGGCGGCGGCGTGAACCGATGAGCCGGCCTGGAGCGCCCTCGATGGGGGACGGGCGGCCGAATCTCGAGCGGCGCGGGCCCGCGCCGCGGATCGAGAACCGGCCGCGCGGGACGGCGCGGGAAGCCGCGG
>WNFH01005630.1_pt1 | contig 10328 bp, 8 predicted proteins | sample 5400411 | NCBI WGS metagenome assembly WNFH01 (sample SAMN13153347, study PRJNA577476) | soil metagenome | isolation source: 200 cm saprolite under Douglas fir tree site 2 hole 3 | place: USA:California | collected 2015-04-18
CCGGCATCGTCCACCGCGATCTCAAGCCGACCAACGTGCTCATCCATTCGGACGGGCGCGCGATGCTGGCCGACTTCGGGCTCGCGCGCGGGGCCGGACAACCGACGCACCTGACGACAGTCGGTCTCGCCATCGGCACGCCCGGGTACATGGCGCCAGAGCAGGTCATGGGCCACGACGTCGACCGGCGCGCCGACATCTACGCGATGGGGGTGCTCACTTTCGAGATGCTCACCGGCCGCCTGCCGTTCATCGGCGCCAACCGAATGGAGGTGGCCTACTCGACGGTCAACGCGCCCATTCCCTCAGCCGCCAAGCTGAACGCCGTCCTCCCCGACGAGCTCGATGTTCTGCTCGCCAAGGTGCTCGCCAAGGACCCGGCCCAGCGACCGCAGACGGTGAAGGACCTGCTGGCGCAGATGGCCAAGCTGCCGCAAAGGCGCGCGACGGCCGCACCGGCTGCGGCGGGAGCTGTTCGGCCCGCGGCCGCCTCGGGCTCCAGCCCCCAGCCCCCCGAGACCGCGGCCATGCGCCTGATCTCGGCGCCACCTCCTCAAGTGCACGGTTCGCCTCCGCCGACTCCGAGCACCGGCTCGTCGAGCGGGTCATCCGCCATCCGGACCCTGCAGATGATGGGCGTGAAGCCCGCGCGGGCTCGGGGACGGTTCGTCCTCAACTCGCACGTCGCCAACCTGATCCATGTGGCCCGCGACGTCACCGGTGTGCGCTGGCCGGAGATCGCATACACGGCGGGGCTGGCGCAATACGTCGAGCAGGACCCACCCAACGACGAGCAGCTGGCGACGCCAGTCGAGTACATCGGCCGACTGAACGAGGCCTTCGAGACGATCTACGGCGCGGAGTCGGAAGACATGCTGCGGGCTTGGGGGCGGCGCGCGACTGAGCGCTGGCTGGCCGAAGGCAGGCACGGCATGGGCGGGCCGCGAAGACTGGTGCCCGGCCGTCAACGCAAGCTGGCCGGCATCGTCAAGTCGTTCAGCGAGGCGATGGACAACGTGCGCGGCGAGCACACGCATGCATGGCTCCAGGTCGACGAGTTCCAGTTCTGGCTCGTCAACTTTTCCAACATGTTCGCGCTGGGCCGCATCAAGTCCGTGAAGTCGTGCCACGTCTGGGTGGCGACCATCGAGGCGATCCTGCGCTGGGCCGGCCTCGCCAACGACTGGTACGTGGAAGAGGTCGAGTGCGGGTGTGTGTCGGGGACGTTCGACTGCGTCTTCGCCATCCGCTCCGTCGAGACGTAGCCGAAACGCACGCCTTGCGCCACACGTGCGTAATTCCGTTGGTCCATCCGCGCGTTTTGCGCAAAACGTGCGAAATCGGTGATGGCGCGAGCCTTCGCTGAAAAAGAGGAAGGCCCTCCACCGACGGGCGAAGGACCTTCAGAAAGGAGGGAGGGAAGGGGGCTAGAGTCGGCAGGTGCCGCGCTTTGCGATTGACGTCACCGCGTGCTGGAGACCGCAGCGGGTAGGCATGATCACCGTCGCCCTCGAGCTCGCCAGGGCGATGGTGATGAATCGCAATGGCGACACGTTCACGTTGTTGTGCAGCCGAGAGCGGCCGCCGGCGCTGGCCGACCTGGATTGCGAAGCGGTCCTGGCGCCGTACCGGCACGAGGTGGTGTTGAAGACCCGCTGGCTGCCGATGATCGAGCCTCAGCTGGGCTCCGATGCCATCTTCTACCCGTACTGGCCGAGCCCGCCCAGGCGCCGGCACGGCGCTCCACCTGCGGCCGTCGTCGTGAACGATCTGGCATTCCGCCTTCGGCCCGCCGAAGTCCCGTGGCAGCAGCGCGCGTACTTCGGCACCGTCCTGGGGCCGGCGCTGCGGCAGGCGGCGGCAGTGGTGGTTCCGACGGAGACCACCAGGCGCGACCTGCTCGCCGCTTACCCGCTGCCAGGACTGGACGAACGCGTGACGGTGATTCCGTACGGATTCAGAGCACCTTCAGCCGCGGGATCGCTGGCGGATGGGATCCACCCAGGCTTCATCCTGGCGGTCGGCACGATCGAGCCGCGCAAGAATTACCCGCGGCTTCTGGCCGCTTACCGGCTCCTGCGAAGCCGCGGCAGCGTGCCACAGCTGGTCATCGCGGGACGCCCGGGTTGGGCTTATGGCGACACGCTGGACAGAATCAATGCGGAGCCGGGCGTGCGCTACCTCGGCCATGTCGACGAGCCCACCCTCGCCGCCCTTTACGAAAACGCGTCGGTGCTCGCCCTTCCGAGCCTGTACGAGGGTTTCGGGCTGCCCCTGCTCGAAGCCATGGCGCGCGGCGTGCCGGCGGTGATCGGCAAGAGGGGTGCCCTGCCCGAGCTCGCTGGTGGCACCGCCGTCGAGGTCGATCCTGAAGACGTGGAAGCTATTGCCGGCGCGCTCGAGAGAGTGCTCTCCGATGCCGTGCTGAGAAAGAAGCTCGGTGAAGATGGGAAGAAGAGAGCTGCCGCATTCACGTGGGACCGAGCGGCCGCGGAAACGGTGGAGGTCCTGCGAAGGATCGGTTCGGCCGGCTGACGTACGATCGTCCGATGGATCGCGTCTCGGTTCAGGCCCTGCTCGCCGGGCGGTCGGTCGACTATCTCCACCTCGCGCGTCCTCTCCTCCGCGCGCTCGAGCTGACGCACCACTTGGACGTCGGCGTGGTCAGCGAGCCGGCTGCGCTTTCGCTCGATCGCACGAGCGTGATCCTGGCCGCCACCGACCGCAGCCTCAGCTCGGGTCAGGCCGAGGAGCTCATGGACTTCGTGAAGCGTGGCGGTGGACTGGTCGTGCTGGGCGGAACGCTGGCCGCATGGAATGAGCGTGGCGCGCTTGGAGCGATGGCGCGCTGGACGGCAAGTGGTCCAGCTCCACAGACCGAGCTCGTACTGAGCACCGACGCGCGGCATCCCATAACGGCGACGCTCGGACTCGAGCTCAGGCTCACCGACCAGCTTTATCTATCCGAAGGGCCGCCGGCCGACTCTTCCATCCTGGTCCGCACCAGCTGGCACTTCACCGAGCAAGTCGTTGCCTATGAGCGGGAGTTCGGCGCCGGCACGTTCATCCACATCGGCCTGGGGAGCGCCGCCGCGACTTACGAAGACATCTCATTTCAGAAGGTCGTGCACCGGGCGCTGATGTACGCGGCCGGACACAGGCCGCCCCCGCCTATCGGTGTCGGCCTGATCGGGTACGGCGCGATCGCCCGCGACCACGCGGCATCGATTGCCGAGGTGACTGGCCTGCGGCTGGCCGGCGTATGCGACATCTCGCCGGAACGCAGGGACCTCGCGGCGCGCGAATGGAGCGTCCCAGTCCATTCGGCAGCCGATGAAATGCTCGACGACCCTGACGTCGCCCTGGTCGTGGTCGGCACTCCGCCGGTTGCGCACGCCGAGTCCGTGATTGCGGCGCTGGCCGCGGGCAAGCACGTCGTTTGTGAGAAGCCTTTCGCGCTGCGTGCCGACGAGGTCGATCGCATGACGGACGAGGCCGCCGCCCACGACCGCGTGCTGACCGTGTACCAGAGCCGGCGATGGGACCCCGACTACGTGGCCATGCGCGACGTCGTCCGTTCAGGCGAAATCGGCGAGCCGTTTTACATGGAGTCGTTCATCGGCGGCTACGCGCATCCTTGCGACTACTGGCACAGCCATGAGCCCATCTCGGGAGGGACGATCTATGACTGGGGCTCGCACTACTTCGACTGGATACTGCAGCTCTTCCCGGGTGCGGTGAAGACTGTCTCCGCCCATGCACACAAGCGCGTGTGGCACGACGTCACCAACTCCGACCAGGTGCGCGTGGACCTCACCTTCGCGAATGGAGCCGAGGCGAGCTTCTTGCAATCCGACATCGCCACCGCGATGAAACCGAAATGGTACGTGCTCGGCACTCGTGGCGCGATCGTCGGTGAGTGGCGCGACGAGCCGGTGCCGGCGGATTTCCCCGCTCGCGTGAAAGTGCTGCGGCCCGCGGCAAATGGCGGCGCGCACGATGAGCTCATCTCGCTTCCCGCTCGAGAGGTGAACGGCTTTTATCGCAACCTCGCCGACCACATGGCCTGGGACGAGGCGCTGGCAGTGACCCCGGCAGAGGCAAGGCGCACCGTGGCGGTCATGGAGGCCGCGGCTCGCTCCATCGCGCGCGACGGCGATCAGCTCGAGGTCGATATATAGCCACGGAGCGTGTCGGGTGGGGGATCCTCGGTGCGGCGTGGATCGCCGGGCTGGCGGTGATTCCCGCCATCGAGGCATCGCGCAACGGCCGGCTTGTGTCGATCGCGAGCCGCGACCCTGCTCGCGCGCGGGAGCTTGCTGCGCGCCACTCCTTCGCCAGGGTCGCCGCGTCCTACGGCGCAGTCCTCGACGACCCCGAGGTGGATGCCGTCTACATCCCGCTGGTCAACTCGCTCCACCGCGAGTGGACATTGAACGCTCTAGACGCCGGCAAGCATGTTCTGTGCGAGAAGCCGCTGGCCATGAATGCGGCTGAAGCCGAGGACATGGCCGCCGCGGCGCAGCGATCGGGCCGGCATCTGATGGAAGCCTTCATGTACCGGTTCCATCCGCGGACTCGCAGATTTGTCGAAAGCGTGCGCAATCCGCTTTACGTGCAGGCGAGGTTCGGTTTCACGCTCGACAAGCCCGGCAACTATCGCCTGCAGTCTGCGTTGGGTGGTGGGGCGCTTCTCGATGTCGGCTGTTACACGGTCAGCGTGGCGCGCTGGATCCTTGGCGAGCCGTCAATAGTCAGTGCGCACTCGTCGATGAGAGACGCGGTCGACATGACGACCAGCGCTCTGCTCGGCTTCCGTGGCGGACAGACCGCGGCCGTGTGGTCGAGCTTCGAGTCTGCCGAGGGCCAGGACGTCACCGTGGTCACGAATGAAGCCGTGCATCGCCTCGAGATGCCATTCAACTCTCGCGAGGAGGTCGACCCGTTTCAGCTGATGGTCGAGTCGTTCGCGGACAGCATCATCGACGACCGGCCTGTGGCCGTCCCTCTCACCGAGTCGATCGCAAACATGCGGGTCCTCGACCGCATCCGTGAAGAGGCTCAGGCGGTGGGTCGAAGAGGGATGTCGGCCTCGACGTAGCCAGAGTCGAAGCGCATCGTGACGTGTGGCGAGAGCCCGCGCACCAACGATTGCGCGCGGGCATTGTCACCGAGCATCGTGGCGTGGAAGCTTGCGATGCCTCGCATTCGCGCGATATGCGCCAGCCGCCTGATCAACATGCCGCCGAGACCGCGGCCTTGCCAGTCATCTGCCACGACGACCGCGACGTCATGGCTCCCGCCATGGCCCGTCCCATACCGCGCCACTCCGACAATGCCTTTATCGTCGAGGGCGATCAGCGCCTCGCGCTCACAGTGGTCGACATCGACCAACTTCTTCAGCAGAGTGTCGTTAGGCAGCCTGATCGGAGAAAAGAAGCGGCGGTAGACGGTCTCGCCCGAGAGCCGCCAGAAGAAGCGCGTGAGGAGTTCGGCGTCGCCCGGCTGCAGAAGCCGCAGCGTGAGGCGCCGGCCGTCGACCACGGTGCTGGTCATCTCTTGAACACCATGCAAGTCGTCGTGCCGTGCGCAAGCAGCTTGCCCGTCCGCTTGGCCAGGAGCCGGCCTTCGGCGGTTGCTATCTTGCCGCCGCGGTGGATGACTGTGCCTTCGCAGCGAACCGGTCCCGTATCCAGCGTGATCGGACGCACGAAGTTCACCTTCGCCTCGAGCGTTGTGTACGCCTCGCCCACCGCGAGAGTGGTGTGCACAGCGCAGCCCATGGCCGAGTCGAGCATCGTCATCGCGAAACCGCCGTGCACGACGCCGATGGGGTTGTAGAGATGCTCCGCTGCTTCGCCCACGAAGGTCACCTTGCCTTCCCCCACCGAGCCCCCTGTGAAACCCATGGTGGCTGTGATGGGCGGGCTGGGGAGCTTGCCGTCGAAGATCGCCTTTATGAACTCGAGGCCGCTCAGGCCGGCACCCTGCGTCAGCGCCGTCATCGGGTCGTCCCATTTGATCGTTCGAGTCCGCGCTTTCGTGTCCATCTCCATCATCGAATCACACCGCCTGCTTCAGCTCGTGAACGACGTCGGCCTGCGCGGGTGCAAGTCGGATTCGCCCGATCGCAAGGGCCGCGATCGCGCTGGCGAAGGCGAGTCCTACATTGACCTCCCAGCCGCTGCGAAAGGCCGGCAGCACCTGCGCCCCGCGAGGCGTGCCCAGCACAGCAATGAGAATCGCAATCCCAAGGGCGATCCCGAATTGCCTCGTCATGCCGTACACAGCGCTGCCGGTCGCAAAGCGCGATGGGGGCAGCGCAGCCGCCGAAGCGCTGGCCAGTGTCGGGACCACGAACCCGACCCCCGCCCCGCCGATCAGCCAGCCGGGAAGAAACTCCGATGCGTAATGCGGCTGCAAACCAACCGTCCGCAGCCACCACAGGCCTGCGACCGCAAACAGGACCGCGCCGATGGCGGCGATGGTGCGCTCGCCGAAACGTCGCGACAGCAAGCTGCCGGGCACCGCGAATGCCGCCGCCGAAATCGGTCCCGGCGATATTTGGAGGCCCGCTGTGAGGATGTCTTCGTGCCACACGCGCGTCAGGAAAAGCACGCTCGCGAGCAGCATCGCGCCGAACGCGGCGAAGAAGAGCGTCCCCGAGATGTTGGCGGCGCTGAAGGCGCGAGCACGAAACAGGCCGAGCTCGAGAACCGGCGCGGGGTGACGCGAGGACCAGTAGACGAACCCGGCCGCCAACACCCCTGAACCCGCGAAGAGAGCCGTGATTCGCGGGCTCGTCCAACCCCACGATTGGCCCTGCACGATCGCGAGCATCAGCGCGCTCGACGCCAGCACCAGCATCACGGCGCCCGCGAGGTCGGGGAACCGCTTGCCGTCCGGATCGCGAGACTCGCTCAGGATGCGGGCCGCGATGACTGCCGTGACCAGCCCGATCGGCAGGTTGACCAGGAAGACCCAGCGCCAGCTGGCCTGGACGAGGAGTCCGCCGATCGGCGGTCCGGCCCCGGCGGCGACAGCACCGGTCGCGGACCAGATGGCCACCGCGACCGCACGCTGGCGGCCCGAAAACTCGGCCAGGAGCAGCGCGAGCGATGTCGGCATGAGCACCGCCCCGCCGGCGGCCTGGACCACACGCGCACCTATCAGCCATCCCGCGCCGGGCGCAGCTGCGCAAAGGGCGGAGGCGACGACAAAGGTCACCAGGCCGCCCATGAACAGGCGCTTGCGACCCAGCAGGTCGGCCAGGCGGCCGGCGGGAATGAGGAGCGCGGCGGTCACGATCGCGTACGCGCTTAGGACCCATGAGAGGGTGGCATCGCTGGTGCCGGCGAAGTCGCGCTCGATGCTCGGAAAGGCGATGTTGACGATGAACAGATCCATGCTCGCTACGAACGTGGCCACAGAGACGACGATCAGGACCCGGTAGCGGTGCGGCATCGGCGGTGCCCTCCTACAGCCCGTTGCTTGACGCTACGCACCCTAGCAGAAACAGTTGCATGGTGCAACTCAATGCGGTATTCTCGCTTTGATGCTCGGCCGAACCTACGATTCCCAGGTCTGCTCGGTGGCCGGCACGCTCGAGGTGATCGGGGAGCGCTGGACGCTGCTGATCGTCCGCGACGCGTTCATGGGGGCTCGGCGCTTCGAGAACTTCCAGCGCCGGACCGGAGCCGCACGCAACGTGCTGGCGAACCGCCTCAACCTGCTGGTCGAGGAGGGAATCTTCCGCAAGGTGGCGTACCAGGAGCACCCGGTTCGCTATGAGTACCGCCTCACCGAGAAGGGCATCGACCTTTGGCCGGTGATCGTCTCGCTGCTGCAGTGGGGCGACCGCCACATCTACCCAGGAAAAGCGCCGGTCCTTCTCGTGCACAAGAAGTGTGGTGGCGCGGTCAACGACCGCCGCATCTGCGAGACCTGCGGCGCCCAGCTCGACGCACGGGACGTGGATGCCCGACAGGGAATCGGCGGAGGGATGGTGCCGGCGCTGCCGGCCGGGGTGACCTAGGCCGGTTCCAGGTCGAGGGTCTGCTTACCCTTCAACGAGAAGGGTCCGGCGAGGCCGGGAAGAGCACTGCCGGTAGGTCCACCAGCCGAGATGGTCATCTCGTCGGACGACGTTGCCAGGGTCTTGAGCAGGCGGTGGCTCGCCGGGTCGATCCAGCTCGTGGCATCCGAGGTCTCAGTTGCTTTGAGGCCGACTGTCGACGTCGGCGTGGCGGTTTTTGAACCCAGGTTGATCGTAGTGGTGCTAGCGGTCTCGACCACGGCTGCCTGAACCCCGTGGAACAACTCATCGCGCAGGTACGTGCTCCTGGCGGTCACGTGGATGCTGCCTCCGCCGGCCGGGCTCGGCTCGTCATAGGTCTTCGGCCAGGTGTCGCCAGGTTTAACAGCGTTGTCCGGCAGCACAGCTGAGGCGATGTTGCCTCCAACCCCGAGGCCGGACATGACATTGCCTGGAATGGCCATTCCGTTGACGCTGACGATCAGGCCGTCCGGCGCCATCTTGAGGCTCACCGGCGGCAGCGCTGGCATCGTGGTGGTCGACGTTGTCAGGCCGTTGCCGATGTTAACTGTCGAGGTCAGCGAGACATTTGTGACAGTCACGCTGACATTGGCCACACCACTCGAGTCGACCGAGTCGACTGTGACAGTCTCGGTCGCTCTCATGTCGGACTTGAGCGGTGAGCTCACCGCGCCGGCCACGATGGAAAAGTCCGAGGTCGTGTGCACCGTGTAGTGGTAAATGGCCCCCTTCGAGTAGGCGAGCATCAGCGTTTGTGCGTGCACCGTGACAGCGCCGCAGGCGATGGTGACGAACGCAACGACGGCGAAATGTCGCATCGAGGCGATCCTACGCGCCCGTCATGGCGCCAAGGTTGGTTTTACGCGGCGGTTTTGGGAGCGCTCTCCTGCGTCGGCGTCGCGGCCTGCTCGGCCTGAGCCTGCAACCTGGCCACCGGAACAACCTGGCGGAATTTCGCGATGGCGGATTGCCAGTCGGCCAGCATGCCGGCCGCGCGCGGGCTCCCCGTCCTGTGGCTGTGCTCCTCGACCAGCGCGCGGAGCTCGGCTTCATCTTCGGCGGGGACCTCGCGCGCGACCACGCTGTCGGCGTTGAGCTGGCGCCAGTCGGTGAGGTAGGCGACGCCTCCGGTCATCCCGGCGCCCGCGTTCCATCCCACGGGCCCCAGCGCGACGGCGACGCCGCCTGTCATGTACTCGCAGAAATGGTCGCCCGCGCCCTCGACCACGGCCATCGCGCCTGAGTTGCGCACGCAGAACCGCTCGCCCACGCGACCGGCAACGAAGAGCTTCCCACTGGTGGCGCCATAGCAGATCGTGTTGCCGGCGAGCACCGGGTCGGATGAAGCGTCATCCGCGAACGGCCGGATCACGATCACGCCGCCGCCCATGCCTTTGCCCACATAGTCCTGGGCCTCGCCTTCGAGGGAGAGCTCGACGCCCTCGTCGATGAACGCGCCGAAGCTCTGCCCGGCGCTGCCGCGGTAGTGGCGCGACTCGCCCGGAGCGAATGCTGCGCCGACGGTGCGCTTCGAGTTGTCGATGGCCCCGCTTGGCGGCGGGGCCGCCGGCGCGTCGCCATTGCGAGGCCACGACCGGCGGCGAGGCAGCGACTCGGAGTCGGATGGTGCTCTGAGGATGAAAGAGAGGTCGAGCTTGGCGGACGGCACCGGCTCCAGCAGGTCGACCCTGCCCACCGCGTCATCAAGCGTCGCGAGCCCAAGCGCCGCGAGGTGCTCTCGCGTCTCGCCGGCGATGTGAAACAGGTGGTTGATCACATGCTCGGGCCGGCCCTCGAACTTTTCGCGCAGGTCGTCACGCTGTGTGGCGATTCCGGTCGGGCACGTGTTGAGGTGACACTGCCGCGCCATGTCGCAGCCGAGAGCGACGAGCACGCCCGTCCCGAAGCCGAACTCTTCCGCGCCGAGCAGGGCTGCGATCACGATGTCACGCCCGCTTCGCAGCCCGCCGTCTGTGCGCAGGCTCACGCGCTCGCGCAGTCGGTTCGCCACCAAGACCTGCTGCGTCTCCGCGAGCCCGAGCTCCCAGGGGACGCCTGCGTTTTTGATCGACGAGAGCGGCGAAGCGCCCGTGCCGCCGTCGTGGCCGGAGACGAGGATGTAATCGGCTTTCGCCTTGGCGACGCCGGCAGCGATCGTGCCGACACCCGCCTCCGAGACGAGCTTGACGCCGATCCGGGCGCGCGGGTTGACCGTCTTCAGGTCATGGATGAGCTGCGCCAAATCCTCGATCGAATAGATGTCGTGGTGCGG